>Ga0209002_10004967_pt1 | contig 10375 bp, 10 predicted proteins | sample Rifsed16ft2_FD_184010 | JGI IMG/M metagenome (GOLD analysis project Ga0209002, IMG submission 184010) | Soil microbial communities from Rifle, Colorado, USA - sediment 16ft 2 (version 2) | ecosystem: Environmental > Terrestrial > Deep subsurface > Rock core/Sediment | place: Rifle, Colorado...
CGAAGACGATGAACTCGGCCGTGCCGCTCGCCAGCTCGGCGCCGAGCTTGACGATTGAGTCGGCCTTCGGACCGAGGAAGGGCAGCTTCTTCGCCTTGCCCGCCGTGGCCACCAGGCGATCCTGGAGCTCGATGCTCTTCTGCAGTTCGGCATGCGCGTACTCGATGGCGTCAGCCATGAGCGACTCGGGCAGGATCTTGGCGCCCGCCTCGACCATCATCACGGCGTCGCGCGTCCCGGCCACGACAAGGTCGAGCGAGCTGCTGTCGAGCTGCGTGGTGGTCGGATTGGTGACGAACGCGCCGTCGATGTAGCCGACGCGCACCGCACCCACCGGTCCGAGGAACGGGATGCTGCTGATCGCCAGCGCGGCCGAGGCGCCGTTGATGGCGAGGATGTCGGGGTCATTCTCCTGGTCGGCCGACAGCACGGTCAGCACGATCTGGACGTCCTGCTTGTAGCCCTTGGGAAAGAGCGGGCGGATCGGCCGGTCAGTCAGGCGCATCGCCAGGATGGCCGCCTCCGACGGGCGCGACTCGCGCTTGATGAAGCCGCCGGGGATCTTGCCCGCGGCGTACATCCGCTCTTCGTAATCAATGGTGAGCGGGAAGAAGTCGATCCCCTCGCGCGGCTCGCCGGAGACCGCGGTCGCCAGCAGCACGGTGTCGCCGTACCGAACCAGGACGGCACCATCCGCCTGTTCGGCGAGCTTGCCCGCCTCGAGTGAGAAGGTCTGGGCGCCGATCTCGGCGTCTACTTTGATTGCCACATGTTCCTCCGAGTGTCTGTGTGTGCCCCTGCGCGCCCCGGCGCTCATCCCGGAGACCGTCCCTCTCTTCGGGCTCGGTGCGGGCGGCGGCCTTTGCGGGCGCAGTGGGCGATTGGTTGGTCGGCGCCGTTGGGCGCCATGGGTTCCGGCGCGGACGCTGTGCCGGATCCGCGTGACCGGGCGCAGCGGCACCCGGCATGCGTGTGTCTGGTTAGCGGCGCAGTCCAAGCCGCGCGATCACGGCGCGGTAACGGTCAACGTCGTTGCGGACGAGGTAGGCCAGCAGCCGACGGCGCTGACCGACGAGCTTGAGCAGTCCTCGGCGCGAGTGGTTGTCGTTCTGGTACGTGCGCAGGTGCTCCGTCAGGGACGCGATACGCTCGGTCAGGAGCGCGATCTGTACCTCGGGGGAGCCGGTATCGCCATCGTGTGTGGCGTAGTCGTCCATGATCGCGCTTTTCGCGTCCTTGGCGAGCGGCACCTATTCCTCCAACAGTCATTCCTAGTCGTCGGCATCGTACCAGACCGGCCCCTCCTCCGTCCCGGGTCGCCCTCGGTCGGGGGCGTCAGGCAGGCGATCCTGGCCAGTCGGCGAGGACGCGATGTCCATCGACGATGTCGCGCTGCATCTGCTCGATGAGCGCAGCGGCTGAGGCGAAGCGGAGCTCATCCCGCAGCCGGGAGACCAGCTCGACGGCGATGCGGTGGCCGTACAGGTCTCCGCTGAAATCGAGGAGGTGGGTCTCCACCAGGACGGCGCGGTCATCGCGGATGGTCGGGCGGACACCGATGCTGACCAGCGCCGGATGGGCGGCCAACGCACCCCCCGACCTATGCGTGACCAGCCCCGCGTAGACGCCGGTCCGGGGCATGGCAGGCACGTAGTCGAAGCCGAGGGTGGCGGTCGGGAAGCCGAGCTCGTGCCCGCGGCCATCTCCCGGGACCACCGTGCCCTCCAGGTACGCCGGAGAGCCGAGCCGACGGGCGGTCGATACGTCGCCGGCCTCGATCGCTTCGCGCACCCGGCTCGACGACACGACCGTCCCATCAATGAGCACCGGCTCCACGACCAGGACGTCAAAGCCGCGCACCAGGCCGAGCTCCCGCATGCGGGCGACCGTCCCGCCCCGATTGCGGCCGAATGCGCTCTCGGGTGACATGACGAGCGCGCGAAGGTCGAGCGCCGGCGCGAACGCCGCGAGGAAATCCTCCGCCGTCAGCGAACGCAGCGTCGCATCAAAGCGGATCGCCAGAGCCCAATCGAGTCCCAGTTGCCGGATGCGCCTCAGGTTGGCCGCCGGCGGCGCGAGATACGGCACGACCAGCCCCGGTCGCAGGACCTCCTCAGGATGGGGGTCGAAGACGAGCGCCACGCTCTGGATGGCACGTTCGACCGCGGTGGCGCGGGCGGCCTCCAGGATTGCGCGATGGCCGGCGTGCAGGCCGTCGAAGACGCCCATGGTGAGAACCGCGGGCCCGATGGGCGGCAAGGCCCCCACCCCGACCGGCTCGATGCTCATGGTCGGCCGTCCTCCCGCAGCGAGATCACCTTGTCGGGCTGCAGCCAGCCCAGGCGCACGGTGCCGATCCCCAACAACGATCCCGTGACAAACACGGCCGTGCGACCATCATTCGAGGGCGCCGTCAGGTGGACCGTCGAGCCATGCCGGAAGCGATCCGCCTCGAGCTCTGACACGTCGAGGCGGGGCAGGGTGAGCAGGTCGGCGACCGGGCGTATCGCCTCAACAAGCCGTCCGTCCGACGCGAGCGCCTCGAGCTGCACGGGCGTGATGGCGTCGTCGACGTGAAGCCCTGCCGCCTCGAGGCGGCGCAGCGCGTGCAGGTGGCCCCCACAGCCCAACGCCGCTCCGACGTCACGTGCGATGGAGCGCACGTATGTACCGGCCTGGCAGCGCAGGTCGATGCGCAGGTCGAGCCAGCCGTCGCCCCGATCGGCAGCCAGCAGCTCGATCGAATCGACGGTGACTTGGCGCGCGGGGAGCTCCATGGGCGACCCTGCGCGCGCGGCGCGGTGCGCCACCCGGCCGCCCTGCTTCCGTGCCGAGAAGACCGGCGGGAGCTGATCAAAGGTGCCGACGAAGTGCTGCAACGCGGCGGCGGCGATGCTCGCGTCGGGGGGTTCGTCTACCGGCTCCAGCGGCCCTTCGGCGTCGTCGGTGGCCGACCGGCTGCCGAGCCGGATCACCGCTTCGTAGCGCTTCGCACCGCCCGTCAGCTCCTGGCTGAATCGGGTCGCCGGGCCGACCAGGATCGGCAGCACCCCCGAGGCGAACGGGTCGAGCGTACCGGCGTGTCCGATGCGCCGCGTGCCGCTGAGACGGCGCAGCAGGCCGACCATGTCATGCGAGGTCGGCCCAACCGGCTTGTCGAGATTAACGACTCCGTGCATCGTCCGGCTGGCGCAGGAGCTGGCGCTCCGCCTCGGCGAGGACCAGGACCCGCGCCTCGTCAATCGGCGCGCGCACCGTGCAGCCGGCTGCCCGGACGTGGCCGCCGCCGCCGAACGCAGAGGTGATCGCCACGGCGTCCGCGCGTTCGGTGGTCCTGACACTCGCTCGGGTCTCGGTCGCGGTGATCTCCTTGAGCAGGATCGTGACGTCCGCGCTGCGAGTCGATGCGAGGAGATCGACGAAGCCTTCGGACGCCGTCGGCAGCTCCCCGGCGGCGGCGAGCATGGCGGTGGTCATCGACGCGTGAACGATCCGCCCGTCGAGCCGCTCGCCGATGCCGGCAAGCATCATTCCCCACAGGGCCAGGGTGCTGAACGGCTTGTCCGCGTAGATCGCGCGATTGATGGCGGTGAGCGGGGCGCCGGCCTCCACCAGGTCGGCGGAGACGCGCAGGGTGCGCGGCGTGGCGTTGGGATGCGCAAAGGTGTGCGTGTCCTGGACGATTCCGGCCATCAGCAGCGTGGCCAGCGTGACGTCGAGCGGAACCCCCAGCTCGGGAAGCAGCAGGGCGACCAGCTCGCAGGTCGCCGCAGCCTGCGGGTCGACCCAGGTCGCGGCGCCGAAGCCGGGGTTGCTGACGTGGTGATCGATATTCACGGTCCGCGCGCGGGCGAACCACTCGGCCTCGTCGGACGCCACGGCGCCGATCCGGCTCATCTCACCGGCATCCAGGATGACCGCCACGTCGGGCTCGAGCTGCGGCGCGCGGCGCACCTCCTCCACGCCGGGCATGAAGGCCAGGAAGGGCGGCGGCGGGTCGACGCTCACCACCTCGGTCAGCTTCCCCAGGCGCCGACCGGCGAGCGCGATGGCGAGGGCAGCACCGAGCGTGTCCGCGTCGGGGTTCTCGTGGCAGAAAGTTGTGATCCGGTCGGCCGACCGGAGCGCTTCGACGACCTCGTGCATCAAGAGTCGGGGCTCTCATCGGTGTCGGACGCGGCGTGCTCCTCGTCGAGTTCGCGCAACAGCCGCAGGACGCGGTCGCCCGACGCGATCGATTCGTCGAGGCGGATCGACAGTTCGGGCACATGACGCAGCGTGAGTCGGTCCCCGAGCCGGCGCCGCAGCCACGGGGTCGCGACCTGCAGGGCCTTCATGGAGCGCTCGCGTTCCTCATCGGTTCCGAGCACGCTGACCCAGACCCGGGCGTGACCCAGGTCGCGGGCCGTCTCGACGCGGGTCACGGTGGCGAAGCCGATGCGCGGATCGGCCATCTCCCGCTGGAGGAGGTCCATCAGTTCCTGCTGGATCTGGCTGTCGAGGCGATCGGTGCGCTGGCTCATCCGCGTCCCGTCACGCTGACTCGGACACCATCTGGTAACACTCGATGACGTCCCCCTCGGCGATCTCGGCGTTGCCGAGGCCGATGCCGCACTCGAACCCGTTGGCCACTTCGCGAACGTCATCCTTGAAGCGCTTCAGCGACTCGATGCGGGTCTCGCCGATCAGCGCCCCGGCCCGGTAGAGCCTGGCGGATCCCCCGCGCACGATCCGGCCATCCACGACGTAGGAGCCGGCGACGTTTCCGGCCTTGCCGGCCTTGATCACCAGCCGCACCTCGGCGTGCCCCTCGACCTGCTCCACCAGCTTCGGCGTCAGCATCCCGCGCAGCGCAGCACCGAGGTCATCGGTCAGCTTGTAGATCACGTCATACAGGCGTACGTCGACCCCGGTGACATCGATCGCACGCTGGGCTCCGGGGTCCGGCCTGGTATTGAAGCCGATCACCACGGCATCCGACGCGGTCGCCAGCTGGACGTCGGACTCGTTGATCTCGCCGGCGCCCTCAGAGATGACGTTGATGCGCACCTCGGCGGTATTCAGGCGCTCGAGCGCGTGCCGAATGGCGCCCAGCGAGCCCTGCACGTCGGTCTTGAGCACGGCGCGAAGCTCCTTGACCTCGGCCGATCCGATCAGCGCGCTGATCTCCTCGAGCGTCCGGGCGGTCTTCCCCTGGCCGGCACGGGCCGCTGCCTCGGCCAGGTCGCGCGCCGTCTTCTCGTCCTCCACGACACGCAGGATGTCGCCCGCCTCCGGCAGGTCATCGAGACCGATGATCTCGACCGCGGTGGCCGGCTCGGCGGTCTTGACCCGCTTGCCGGCGGCGTTCTGCAGGGCACGCACGCGCCCCGACGTGCGCCCCACCGCCACGATGTCGCCGATCTTGAGCGTGCCGGTCTGGACCAGCACGGTGGCGACGTTGCCGCGTCCCTTCTCGATCTTCGACTCGACGATGGTTCCGATCGCCCGGCGCGTCGGATTCGCCTTGAGGTCCTGCAGGTCGGCAACCAGCAGGATCATCTCGAGCAGCTCCTCGAGGCCGGTGCGTTGCTTCGCAGAGACAGCCACGGCGATCACGTCGCCCCCGTACTCCTCGATCAGCACCTTGTGGTCGGCGAGCTCCTGCTTCACCCGGTCCGGGTTGGCGTCGGGCTTGTCGATCTTGTTGATGGCGACGATCATCGGGACGCGGGCCGCCCGGACGTGATCGATCGCCTCCTTGGTCTGCGGCATGACCCCGTCGTCGGCGGCCACCACGATGATCGCGATGTCGGTCACCTGCGCGCCGCGGGCGCGCATGGCGGTGAACGCCTCGTGGCCCGGTGTGTCGAGGAAGACGATGCGCTTGTCGTTGTGCACGACCTCGGACGCACCGATGTGCTGGGTGATGCCTCCCCGCTCCCCCGCTGCGACCCGGCTGCTGCGGATCGCGTCGAGCAGGCTGGTCTTGCCGTGGTCCACGTGGCCCATGATCGTCACGATCGGGGCGCGGGTGACCAGGTCCTCGGGTGCGTCGTCGGCCCACAGGACCGGCTTTCCGCTGCCGTCGGCATCGCTCCCCGGGGCGACGATCTCCTGCTGCGCTGCTGCCTCGGCGGATGCTCGCTCGGCGATCCCGCTCTGGACCGTCTCGAAGCCGAGTTCGGCCGCCACCAACGAGGCTGTATCGAAGTCGATCGACTGGTTGATGCTCGCGAAGATGCCGTTGCGGATCAGCTCCTTGATCACATCGGCGTGGCTCACGCCGAGCGTCTCCGCCAGGTCCTTGACGACCACCGATGAGGGCAGCTCGACCGGCCCGGTCGGACGCACCACAACCGGAGCCTGGGTTGCCACCCCACCGTTGCTCCCCGCCCCGCGACGACGCTGGGGCCGTGGTCCGCGGCGTGGGATGTACCTACGCGGAGGCATGCGTGAGCTCCCCGGTCAGCTGGTCAAGTCCCGCGTCGGTGCCGAGCGCTCGGCGGACACCTTCGCCCAGGCGCGTCGGATCGTGGCAGGCGGCCGCGTCGCACAGATAGGTGCCGCGCCCGGCCGCCCGGCCGGTCGGGTCGAGCGCCAGCGAGCCATCAACGCGGCGCACGATGCGGGTCATCGACTGCTTCGGGTGCACGCCGCGGCAGACGGCACACGAGCGCTGCGGCTGATGGTCAGGCCTTCGCTTCGGCATCGGCCGCCTCCTCCGCGGGCGAGCTGTGCTCGCCGGGGACACTGCCGTGCGCCGCGGCCGCGGTGGCCACGCCGGCATCGGATCTGATGTCGATGCGCCACCCGGTCAGCTTCGCGGCGAGCCGTGCGTTCTGGCCCTCCTTGCCGATCGCCAGCGAGAGTTGGCGCTCGGGCACGACGACGTTGGCGATCTTGTGCTCTTCGTCGATCCGCACGTTCAACACCTCTGCCGGCGAGAGCGCCTCGGCGACGAACTGCGCCGGATCGTCGCTCCACAGCACCACGTCGACCTTTTCGCCGTTCAACTCGGCGACGATCGCCTGGATGCGCGCGCCCCGCTGCCCGACCGCGGCGCCCTTGGCGTCCACGCCCGGTTGTCGGCTCTCCACCGCGACCTTCGAGCGGCTCCCCGCCTCGCGCGCGATGCCGCGGATCACCACCGTGCCGTTGTAGATCTCGGGGATCTCCATCTCCATCAGGCGGCGCAGGAAGCCCCGATGCGTGCGGCTGGCGACCAGCACCGGACCACGGGTGGTGCGGCGCACTTCGAGGACGTAGGCCTTCAGGTGCTGACCGATTCGATAGTGCTCCCCCGCCAGCTGCTCGCCGACGGCCAGAACCGCTTCCACACCCTTGCCCATGTCGAGCACGACGGCCTGGTCCGTCGTCCGGTGCACGACGCCGGTCATGATCTCGCCCTCGCGGCTGGCGTACTGGCTGTAGACCACGTCGCGCTCCGCCTCGCGGAGGCGCTGGCGATAGACCTGTCCGGCGGTCTGGGCGGCGATCCGGCCGAGCTGCGCCTGGGTTACGTTCTCGGGAACGCGCACCTTGGCGCCGACCCCGGTGGTCGCGTCGATCTTCTGGGCGTCGCCGACGAGCATCTGGAGTTCGGGATCGACCACCTCGTCCGGCGTGGCAACGACTTCGTACTCACGGTAGACCGCGATCTGACCGCTCTCAGGGTCGACGCGAACAACCACGTTCTCCGGCGCGTCGGCGTTGCGCCGGTACGCAGATTCGATCGCCTGCTCCAGGGTCTGGATGAGGATCTCCTGGGGAACGCCCTTCTCGGCGTTCAGCTGGAGCAGCGCTCCGACGAAGTCCCGGTTCACATCCACACCTCGCTCCCCGCCGGGGAAAAAAAGAACGTGGGACTGGCGAACCGACCCACGTAAGTACTCACAATCAATATCCGATTCGGTCCGCTCACGGTCCGCGAAACCGCCCGGAGTATACCAGCCAGCATCGATCATCGCACCGGGCGAGGCGAGCGGTGAGCGCAGAAGACGGTCTGACCTAGCCGCCGATGAGGTTGGCGACGTCCCGGATCGAGATGAGGACAACGAGCACGATCAGCACCGTGAATCCGGTGAGATAGATCAGCGCCTCACGCTCCGCGGGAAGCCGGCGTCGCCGGATGGCCTCGATGAGAGTCACCAGGATGCGGCCCCCGTCGAGGGGCGGGAAGGGGAGCACGTTGAGCACCGCGAGGTTGACCGAGAGGATGCCCACGAAGATCAGCTGGCTGACCAGCGGCGCGCCAAGCACACGACCCGTCTCTTCGGCGATCCCGATCGGCCCGACCGCCGATCCGGCATCCGGCGAGAGGCCGATCAGGCCTGCCACCGCGTCGGCCAGGCCGCCCGGAATCTGGATCGCCAGGTCCCAAGTCGCTCCAAAGCCGGCGGCCAGCGCTGTCACCGGACCGGCTGTTGATGCCGGTACTTCAACGAGCTCCTCTGGATCGTAGGTGAATCCCACCGCACCAAGACCGCGAGCCTCATCGGCCGGCGTCAACGTACGTGGCGTGACCTCGAGGACGACCTCCTCGCCAGCGCGGATGACCGTCAAGGCGACCACGCGGCCCGCGTGCGAGCGCACGTAGGCGGTCAGGTCACGTGACACGGCGAAGGTCTGGCCGTCGGCCGAGACGATGATGTCGCCCACCCGCAGGTCAGCGGCGACTGCCGGGCTGCCCGCCTGCACCTCCGTGACGGTCAGCGGGCCGCGACCCTGCTGGATCGGCAGGCTCAACGCCACGCTGAACAGAATGCCGGCCAGGAGGAAGTTCATGCCGACGCCGGCCAGCAGCACCAGCATCCGCACCCATATCGGCTTTCGGTTGAAGGCACCGGCCATCGCCTTGTCGATGGCCGCGTCGGAGAGCCCGCGCTGGCGCATCTTCTCGGCCTCCACGTCGCCGTCCTCGCCGAGCATCTTGACGAAGCCGCCGAGTGGTATCGCGTTGAGCGAGTAGCGCGTGCCGCGCCAGACGACGGACCCGATGCGTGGCGGGAAGCCGACCCCGAACTCCTGGACGGTGATCCCGGTCCACTTGGCCACCGCGAAGTGTCCAAGCTCATGGACCAGGACGAGGATCACCAGGACCGCGAGGAAGGCGAGGATGGTGCCCAGGACGTCCATCTAGGCGACACCCCCCAGGTCCAGCTCGGCGCTGAGGACCGCCCGCACGTCGGCATCGAGCTCGATGATCTCAGCGAGTTCTGGCTCCGCATGGCCTCCCCAGCGCGCGACGGATCGCTCGAGCACGCCGGCGATCTGGTCGAACCGCAACGATCCGGCCAGGAAGGCGGCGACTGCCACTTCGTCGGCGGCGTTCAGGATCGTTCCACGGTTGCCGCCCGCCGCGGCCGCCGCACGGACCGTGTCATAGGCCGGGAATTGACCCGGCAGCAGCGCGGCGAACTCGAGCTTCCCCCACTCCTCGGGGGACGCGCGACGCGCCGGCGACGGGAGGCGGTCCGGGTGGGTCAGCGCGTACTGGATCGGGAGGCGCATGTCCGGCGCTCCGAGCTGCGCCTTGAACGAGCCATCGGTGAATTCGACCAGGGAGTGCACGACGCTGCGGGGGTGGATCACGGCAGCAATCCTATCGTAGGGGAGCCGGTACAGCCATTTCGCCTCGATCGCCTCGAACGCCTTGTTGACCATGGTCGCCGAGTCGATGGAGACCTTGGGACCCATCCGCCAGGTCGGATGCGCCAGCGCCTCATCGGGAGTCACTGACCCGAGCTCGGTGGGGGCACGGTCACGAAACGGCCCGCCGGAGGCGGTGAGGATCAGACGCGCCACATCGGCGATCCGTTCCCCGCGCAGGCACTGCCAGATCGCGGAGTGCTCCGAGTCGATCGGCCGCAGGCGATCGAGCGGCTCACCGCCTGCACGATCGAGCGCCGCCGCGACGAGGTGTCCGCCGACGACAAGGGTCTCCTTATTGGCCAGTGCCACCCGTCGGCCGGCGCCCAGGGCCGCCAACACCGCGGGCAGGGCGGCCATCCCGGTGGTGGCCGCCACGACGATCTCGGCGCCATCGAGGGTCGCCATCTCCTCGAGGCCGCCATCCACCCAGCGTGACCGATCGACCCCCGCAGGCCTTGTCCCCGGGGTCCATGCGCGCGCCTCGGGCCACGCCGCGAGCTGCTCGGCGAACATCGCCGACGCGTGTCCCGATGCCAGCCCGCGCACCGAGAAGTGATCGGGATGCGCCGACAGCACCTCGAGCGTCTGGGTGCCGATCGAGCCGGTCGAGCCGAGGACGACGACGCCGATCACAGCCCGAAGCCAGCAACCGCGAGGGCGTAGCCGGCAAGCACGGGTGCGGCGAACAGGAATGAATCGACGCGATCCAGCATTCCCCCATGGCCCGGGATAAGGGAGCCCG
>Ga0209002_10004971_pt1 | contig 10372 bp, 8 predicted proteins | sample Rifsed16ft2_FD_184010 | JGI IMG/M metagenome (GOLD analysis project Ga0209002, IMG submission 184010) | Soil microbial communities from Rifle, Colorado, USA - sediment 16ft 2 (version 2) | ecosystem: Environmental > Terrestrial > Deep subsurface > Rock core/Sediment | place: Rifle, Colorado...
GACCGGATCCTGACCCACCTGCGCCGCCATGTGCCCCCCGCCCGCCGCGCGAGTGCCCGCCCCGCCACCTCGGCGTAAGCCGCTCGCGCCCCCGCCGCTCGCTCCTGGGTTCGGGGGCTCTTGGGCTGCACCCGGGTTGGCTCGGGGCCAGCTCGGGCCGGATACCGACCCCGGACGCGCTGGCGGCGGCCCCGTCGGCCCCCGGAGCCGGCCGCCAGCAGCGGCTCGACCGCCCCGTAGCCTCGCTGCAGCCTCCCGGGACGGTTCATTCACCCAGCCATAGTTTGGGAGGGCCTATTGAAATTCCTATTCCGATTTCCGGACTGCTACGTATTTGAGCTCACGCAGGTCGTTGGCTGTTCGCCGCGTGGGCCGTCGTGCTCGCGGCAACACCGCATCCAACCCCGCGTAACAACCGCACTTAGGCCCCGGCGTCGTAAGGTGAGCCGGCCGAAAACCAGGCCACGTTCAGCTTAAACCACATTTCATTCAGCTTAAACCGGCCTTGAGCTGGCCCGGATGAGGCCTCAGTCGTCACGGACGAGGCTTCGTCCGGGGTAGGTGAGCCTTGGGGACCCGCGGATCAAGCCTGAGACGGCTCAGATGAAGTCTCGTCCGGCCCATCCGAGGCCTGGGACGGCCGACTTTGACGATGATTTAAGCTGAAACGAAGGCCGGTTTAAGCTGAATGAAGTCTCCACCCGACGTCCCCAGGTCGCATGCGCCCAGCGTCAAGCGTGCCGCGTCGGGCCTCAAGCCTGACGCTGGACGACCCAGGCGTGGTCCGCCCCGGGGAAGGTCTCCTGGATGTCGGATCAAGCCTCCGCCCGGCTGGATGAGACTTACACCGCCTTGGACGCGGCCTTGGACAACGCGGCGAGGCGCCGCTGCAGGCGCATGCGGGCGCGCCGTCTCATGTAGGCGCGCATGTACGCGTTATCACAGATGCGGCACTTGCCCCAGCTGTACCCCCGGCCGCGGGCAGTGCGCGTGTTCTCGGCGGTCCTGGGATGACCGCAGGAGAATGTGGACTTTGACCGGCGTCGCCGACGCTTCACCATTGCCGCCCCATACGCACGAGCATCAATGACACGCGGTTCACCGTCAAGCCCCCTCCCCGGCGCGCGGGGTGGGTGCCCGCCCTGCGTTGTTTCGCCACGGCCCGCGACGATTCGATGCCAGATCGGATGTCAGACCTCCTTAATGTGCCCCTGCCATCACACCCTAGGCTGTGTCGGTGCCACCGTGAAGGTGAAGGAGATCATCGCGCTGCTCGAACGTGACGGCTGGTACCGCGTTGCCTTCGCGGGGAGTCACCGCCAGTACAAACACGCGTCAAAGCGGGGTCGCGTCACCGTGGCCGGGAAGCCCAGCCACGACTTGTCCCCCGGCACGCTGAAGAGTATCCTGCGGCAAGCAGCGCTCTCCGATCCGAGGAGAAAGTGACTATGCATCGTTACCTGGTCGTCGTGGAGCCCGCCGGCGAGAATTACTCTGCGTACGTCCCCGATCTTCCGGGCTGCGTGGCTACCGGCGATACCCGATCCCAGACCGAATCGAACATCCGCGAGGCCATCAAGGCACACCTGGACGGACTCAGCCAGGACGGCGAGCCTATCCCGGAAGGACGCTCGACCGCCGACTACATCGAACTGTAGAGTTCGGGTGCGAGTGTTGCGCGGATTCCGTCGGTCACCACGGTTAGCGCCGACGATGCGCCGGGTCAAGCGAACGCCGGGCGCGGCCCTATTCGTACCGTAACGCTTCCATCGGATCCACTCGTGCCGCGCGTCGTGCTGGCATGTAGCTCGCCAGCGCCGCCGTGACAAGAAGCACCACGGTCACAGCAACCAGCGTTGCAGGATCCGTCGGCGAGAGGCCATAGAGCAGCGAGGCGACCGCCCGGCCTGCGGCGTATGCCCCAACCAGACCGATCGCGAGCCCTGCGAGTGTTGCGCGGATTCCGTCGGTCACCACGAGCCGCAGGACGCTCCCGGCCTCCGCACCCAGCGCCATCCGCAGTCCGATCTCGAGAGTGCGCTGTGCCACCGTGTAGCTCAGCACGCCGTAGAGTCCCAGCGCGGCGACCACCAGCCCCAGCGCTCCGAACCCGCTGAACAACGTGGCCCCGAGCCGCCACGGCCGGATAGTCCGATCAACCAGGTCTCCCAGCGGCGTCACGTTCGCGAAGGGCAGATCGGGTGCCAGGGCCTGCATCTCCCTGCGGACCGGCCCGATGAAACGCGTGGGATCCCCCCGCGCTTTGACGAACAGGGCCGTGATGGGCTGGATGTCCCACTGGCCCAGCGGCATGTAGACGTGGAGGTAGGGATCCTCCACGGCTGCAAAGTGCCGTGCCTCCTTGGCCACGCCAACGATCTCGTAACACCCCGGGGCGTCACCCAGCATGACGCACCTGCCAAGCGGATCCTCGCCGGGGAAGTAGAGGCGCGCCATCGTTTCACTGATCACCGCAACCCTGGGACTCCCGGGCCGGTCGGAGGGGGTGAAGCTTCGCCCACGAACGATCGTGGTCCCGATCGCTTCGAAGTACCCAGCTGTGACCTGGGAGTAATACGGGCCACCGGTCTTTACTTGCGGGAGCGAGTCACGGCCCGGCACTCGCACCTGCATCCCGCTCGCGGAGCCAAAGGGATGTCCCACGGAGGCGGCAACCCGCTCCACGTCGGGCAGCCTGGCGAGACGGTCCAGCATGGCCAGGAACAGTTGGTTGATCTCTTGAGGGGAGCGACCAGCCATGCGCAGGTCCATGGTTCCGACCAGCACGTGCTCTGTGTCCAAACCGAGGTCCAAGGCACGTACGTTGCGAAGACTGCGCACGAACAGGCCGGCGCCAGTCAGCAGTACCAGCGTCAGCGCCACCTGAATCACCAGCAATCCCGTCCGCAGCCGCGAGCGGCGCTCTCCAGCTCGCGCCTCGGACTTGAGCGTCGCCACCAAGTCGACCCGGCTACCCTGCCAGGCCGGGACCACGCCCGCCAACAGCCCCGCCGCCAGTGTTGCGACCACCGTGGCACCAAAGACCCGAGTGCCGAGCACGCTACCCGGCGGGAGTGCGGGCAGCAAGAAGCCTCGGAGCAGCGGACCCACCCACATCGTACCCAACAGGGCGAGGACGCCGGCCGCGAGTGCGAGCAACGAGTTCTCCACCAGCAACAGCCGCACCAGGGCCCGCCGGCCGCCGCCGAGCGCCAACCGCACGGCCATGTCGTGCCGCCCGCGTAGCGCCCGGGTGAGCATCAGATTTGCCGCGTTCGCGCAGGCGATGAACAACACGAGTGCAGCCACGGCCGCGAGCCAGGTCGAGATCGTTGCGTCTCGGTCCGGCGTTGGGCCGCGCGCCGCTTGTGTCGGCCCGAGCCGAGCGATGGCATTGGGATCGTGGAACTGACCGGAGGGAGCCACCGCGGCGGTCGCACGCCGGAAGGCCCCGGTCGCCTCGGCCGCCGCAGCTTCCGCCGAAACGCCATCGGACTGCCGGCCGATGATTTGGAGCCAATATGACCCGTTGGCGGAGGCTGGGTCGCTCAGGACATCCCAGCCGAAGACCAGCGCATTAGCTCGCACCAGCGGCAGCCACAGGTCCACGTTGTCTAGGTTGACGCCGGTGAACCCCTTGGGAGTCACACCGATCACCGTGTACGGATCGCGGCCGAGCCACAGCTGGCGTCCCAGGATCTCCGGATCACCACCGAACCGGCGCTGCCAGTAGCCATAGCCGAGGACCACCACCGGATCAGCGCCCAAGCGATCTTCCTCAGCGGTGAACGTGCGACCCAGGGCCGGGCTCACGCCGAGGAGCGGGAAGTACGAATGAGAGACCAAGGCACCGTGGGCCCTCTCGGCTTCCAGCCCGCGCCCAACGCTCAGATCTCCCTGGTGGAAGGCCGCGAGGTCGGAAAACGCTCGCGCGCCTTCGCGAAGAGCCCTGTAGACACCGTAGGAGGTCACCGGACTCGTGTTGGTGCCCCACCCTGGATAGGTGACTGTGAAATACAGACGGACGACCCGATCGGGCTGGCGGACCAATGCGGGCGGGCGAACCAGCAGTGTGTCCAGTGCATCAAACACCGCCGCGTTCGCCCCGATCCCCAGGGCGAGTGTCAGGACCGCGACCGTGGTGAAGCCCACGTTGCCCCGCAACGCGCGGAGCGCGTAGCGGAGGTCGGTCACGAGCGTTTCCACTGGGAACCTCTGGTGATGACCGCCTGGCTACAATGCAGCAAGAGCCGGGGGACGGCAACCCAGCGGCAGCCCACCTCAGGCTCGTTCGACCGTGGGCGTCCTCGCCGCGTCACACCGTTGCGAAGCGCGTACCCGTATGGTAAGTAGGCATAGTTCCCGCCGTGACCTACCGGGCGCCGCGCGAAACGAAGATCGGAGGATGCCGACCATGATCAACCACCGCCACAACCGTAGAGAATTCCTGGGCCTGACCGGAGCCGGTATCGCCGGTGTAGTCGGGGGGCGATGGCCGAGCGCCGCCGCGGCTGCCGACGCGCCGGAGGCCGATCTCGTGGTCTTCAATGCCAAGGTCTACACGGTCGATTCCAGCGCCCCGAGGGCGGAGGCGTTCGCGGTCAAGGCTGGCCGGTTCGTCGCCGTGGGAAGCACCCAGGACATCAGGGCGCTGATCGGCACGGGGACCCAGACGTTCGACGCCCAACAGATGACGGTCGTGCCGGGGTTCGCCGACTGCCACAATCATGCGCCCGGCACCGGGTTGCTCAACGCGGTCCTGGTGGGCAATCCGTTCGAGGTCGAACATGTGACCATCGCCAGCATCGTCGAGAAGCTCCGGGCCAAAGCCCGCGAGACACCGGCGGGCACCTGGGTCACGGGGTCGTTCTTCGACGACACGAAGCTGAAGGACCAGCGCCCGCTCAACCTGCACGACCTCGACCAGGTGTCGACGGAGCACCCGGTGGCGGTCAATCATCGTGGCGGCCACACCTCGTTCTACAACAGCAAGGCCTTCGAGCTGGCCGGCATCACCAAGAACACGCCCAATCCGCCCGGCGGCACGTTCGACAAGGACGCCAACGGCGAACTCACCGGCCGGGTGACCGACCGGGCGCGGACCGCGCTCAGACAGGCCGGCCGCCAGGAGACCTTCACCGCCGACCAGACAGCGCAGCGCAACCGCGACGGGCTGGCGTACATCTCCAAGCAGTTCGTCCGCTATGGCCTGACCAGCGTACACCACCAGGGCGGCGATCTGGCCGCCCTCCAGGACGTGCGGGCGCGCGGCGACCTCCTGCACCGGGTGAGCTACGAGGTCAGCGGCAACCTGCTGGAAGCGATGATCACCACCGGCATCAAGACCGGCTTCGGCGACGAGCGGATCCGGCTGGGAGCCACGTCCGAACACACGATCGACGGCTCGTTCTCCGAGCGCACCATGGCGATCAGCACGCCGTATGTGGGCGTCGATCCGCCCTACCAGGGCAACATCACGGAGACGCAGGACGTCCTCAACGCCTGGGTCGAGCGGGTGCATCGAGCGGGCATTCAGCCCAACATCCACGCCAATGGGGATGTCGTGATCGACATGGCCCTCACCGCGTTCGAGCGGGCGCAGCGGCTGTCCCCGCGAGCCGACTTCCGCCCCAAGATCACCCATTGCACGCTGATCAACGACGATCTGCTGCGCCGGATGAAGGCGATCGGCGCCATCCCCGCGGCGTTCACCACGTACGCGTACTACAACGCCGACAAGTTCCGTTTTTATGGCCAAGACCTCATGAAGCGGTGCATGGCCTTTCGCTCGTTCCTCGACGCTGGGATTCCGGCGGCGGCAGGCTCGGACTTTGGTCCGGGACCGTTCGCCCCGCTGATGGGCATTCAGGGAATGGTGACGCGCACCGGGTGGAATGGAGAGACGTGGGGAGCCAACCAGCGGATCAGCGTGGACGAGGCGCTGCGGGTCAATACGCTGAACGGCGCCTACGCCTCATATGAGGAAACGATCAAAGGGTCCATTACACCGGGCAAACTGGCGGACTTCGTGGTCCTGGCGGACGATCCACACACGGTGGACCAAGCCAAGATCAAGGATATCCAGATCGTCCGCACGGTGGTTGGCGGCGCCACAGTCTACCAGGCGTGACTGGATAGCCGGACCACACCCACGAGGCGCGCGGAACGCCGGAGGAGCTCGACATGAGCAAGAAATACTCGAGGGGAGAATTCCTGGGGATCGGCGGGACGCTGGCCGCCGGCTTGGGCATGGGAGGGTGCGCCGGGGTCGGTGAGCGGCCCGGAGCAAGCGGGGGCGTGGTCCCGGACCAGGTCCTGCTGAACGGCAAGGTCTACACCGTGGACGACGCCCAGCCGCGGGCCGAGGCCTTTGCGGTGAAGAACGGGAACTTCATGGCCGTGGGCTCCAACGACGACATCCGCAATCTGGTCACCCGCAACACGGAGGTGATCGACGCCGCCGGCATGACGGTGACCCCCGGGTTCATCGACTGTCACTGTCACCCGTCGGGCGTCGGGGATCTCTACCAGACGAACCTGAGTGACGTGAAGACGCTGGCGGAACTCAGGCAGCTGCTGGCGAAGCAGGCGGAGGCGACGGAGGCCGGCTACTGGGTGGAGGGGTCGAGCTACGACGACACCAAGGTCATCGACCAGAACATCGGCAAGACCCGCCGGCTGACCCGTTGGGATCTGGACGAGGCGGTTCCCAACCGGCCGGTCATGGTGGGCCAGCGCGGGGGTCACATCGTCTACGTCAATTCGGTGGCCTTCGAACGAGCCGGGATCACCAACGACACGCCGGACCCGCATGGGGGCCGCTTCGAGAGGAACGAGAAGGGCGAGATGACCGGCCGTGTCGAGGAACTGGCACGGCTCCTTTTCGACAAGGCGGCCAAGACGCGCGTCTTCAACCGCGCCGACCGCCAGAAGGGTGTGGCATACATCTCCGAGAAGATGACGGCCGCAGGGCTCACGACGGTCCACAACGCGGGAGGGAGCCCGGAAGACCTGATCGCCTACCAGGATGCGTACGCGGCGGGGGAGATGCGCTTCCGCGTCACCTTCCTCGCCCGTTCCGGAAGGGGTGCGTACGAGAAGCTGAAGGAGGCTGGCGTTCGTACCGGCTTCGGCGATCCTTGGCTCCGGATCGGTCCGGTCAAGTTCATGAGCGACGGGTCGTGCTCCGGCCGCTCCATGGCCATGAGCACTCCCTACACCGGGCGCCCGAACGACTACGGTGTGCTGGTCATGTCGCAGGAAGAGGTTCACGAGGCGGTGGAGGAGGCACACCGGGCAGGGTGGCAAGTGGCCATCCACGCGAACGGCGACGTGGCCATCGACCATGTGTTGAACGCGTACGAGCGGATGCAGAAGCTGGATCCCCGGCCCGACGCGCGGCACCGGATCGAGCACTGCACGCTGATGACTCCTCAACTGCTGAAGCGGATGGCCGACGGCGGGGTCATTCCCACACCGTTCTGGACCTACCTCTACTTCAACGGGGAGAAGTGGGTGGAGTACGGTGAGGAGAAGCTGAAGTGGATGTTCGCGCACCGTTCGTTCCTCGACTACGGCATTCCGGCGGCAGGCGCATCGGATTACGGCGCCGGTCCATTTCCGCCGATGATGGCGATCCAGTCGATGGTGACGCGCACGGACTACACGGGCAAGGCATGGGGGCTGAACCAGCGCGTCTCGGTGGACGAGGCGCTGCGGATCGGGACCCTCAATGGGGCTCACATCTCGTTCGAGGAGGGCGTGAAGGGATCGATCACGGCTGGCAAGTACGCCGATTGGGTGATGCTGGCCGAGGATCCCCACAGCGTGGATCCGAGCAAGATCAAGGACATCAAGGTCGTCCGCACCGACGTGGGCGGCCGCGCCACGTATCAGGCGTAGGATCTCCGAAGCAGGAGCGATCAGCCGGCCGTCGTGGAGGGGACGACGACCGATCGCTGCGCTCCCCGGCTAGGCGCGCGGTGAAAAACGAGCCAGCATGGCCGCTGCAGCTAGTGCTACAAGAAACACCGGAAGAGCCGTGATGACGGGCCAGATGGGGAGTGCGAGGAGCGGCGCGTGTTGGCCGTCCCTTCCGGCGAACAGCCAATGCACGTTTGCTGCGAGCGCCAGGCCGAAAGCCCCCAGCGCGACCGCCGCGGCCGCGTGGCGAGCCGTGGCACGAGGCGCACTGCCAAGCCGATAGTGCTGGTACCCAATGTGGGCCGCGCCCACGGCGGCGCTGACGACCCACGCTCCCAGCCGCCATAGGCGCATGCGGGCGATGTCAGGCGAATCGTCGAGCGCAGCGAACACGATGCCGATGACCGCATACGCCACGCCGACGAGAATCATCGTACGAACCCGCGAGTGCCGACCGGATTTATCCACGTGTGTGACCCGACGCCCCGCGCTTCAGTCGCAAACCATGTCACTCCCTCTCTGACTGGGCCTGCGCTCGTGCCCGTGCAAGAGCCAGCTCCAGAACCGTACGCAGATCAGAGATCGTCGTCGCTGGATGGTTGTTGAAGTCAATAAGTTGATGGCTGGTAATACGGTCCCGCCATCGCTCGAGGATAGCGGACCGCACCAATTCGAGTGCCGGCTGGCGGTGGTGATAGCGGCCCATTTGCGACTCGACGGACGTGTAGAGCAAACAGAAGAAGCCTATCGTGCCCTCATCACTATTGCCGCACTTCTGCTCTTCCTGGCGATTCCACCGCCCGCCCTTTTCGAGAGTCGTCAGCGCACTGCGCAGGATGGCGACATCGTCCTCAGTAGCGGGCGGGTACGCGACCAGGTCGAGAATCAGGGACGCCACCTTGGCTGTCCGTTCGCAGGCGCTGCATCCCTGCGACCCTACATCGAGCTCCCGCCATTCCCTGACCACCAGCCACGCAATGCCCGTCCGGAGAACCAGGCGACTTTGGTTCGGCGCGGTTTCTTCGCGGGCGATCTCGAACGACGTTTCCAGACGAGGTAGTGACAGGTTGCCTCGCCAAGGAGGCTGATCCCGGGGGCCTGATCCCATCCAGATCCTGACGCTATCGGCGAACGGGATGCGCAGTGGCCGGCCGGCGGCTTCCGTAGAGTCAAGTGTGCATATGCCCCCCAGCCCGTACGGTCTCGGAGCGAGATGACAGTGGGCGGTCTGCGCGGCGGCACTCCCTACTCCGGCGAGAAGGAGCAGAACTGAGGTCACTGTGAGTCGCATGGTCACCTACCTCCGGAGGGACGACCAGAATGCCCAGGGCCTGCAGCGCGAGGGCCGCGGTGGTCAAGTGGGCGCTGGCCGTCCGAGCCCCCGCCAGCAGCAAACGGGTTATGCGGCGCCCTGTGACTTGGCGGGCCTCGCAGCGTTCCGATGGTACTGCACGACGAGCCGTTTGGGGGCCAACAGACGCCACGCGTGCTCGAGCAGCGCACCTAGGTCGGCGACCTGTACCCTCGAGAGCCGAACGAGGACGGTAGGGTAGCCCCGGTAGTGGTCCGTGGTGAAGAAGGTGCCTGGATCGGCGAGGATCCGGAAGTCACGTTCGTCAAAACCGCATTTGACCACAAGTGTTTCATCATTGTCACGAAGGCGAGCGAGAAACTTGCGGCGTACCCGAAACCCAGCGGTGCCGTAACAAGGACCTTCTTCGACGCCGGGAAGGGCGAGGAGAAGTCTGCGTGCGATCTGTACCGTTACGGCTGGGTGTTTAGGCACGGTAGTCGGAAAGTCTCGAAGCGTCGCGCGTGGCCTGCTCACATCGCCTTGCCACGAGGGTGCTCTCCCGTATGGCACGCCCGGCAGCAGCAAACGCTCGTTAGGCGCTTCGCCGCCAGGGCTAGGCGCCTTTGCGACGGCGGAGGACTGGGGCGAGAGCCCGAAGTGCCTCGTTGACGGCCTCGGAGTCCGGGAACACGTCCATCACCGATGGATCGAGGACGATCACATTGGTCCCTTCCCGGTAGCGCGCGGCCGTGACGCCGCGTACACCCTTCGAGAAGTCGTACTCCGGGCGCATCGTGTCGCGGTCTTCGTTTGCCGCGCCGCGTTTAGCTTGATCCTTCTTCATAGTCATGGCGCTCGCGTCTGGTGGCGAGTCTTGCGCTGATGATCCGAGTTCGTGGTGGCCGCTCCACAAAAGCTACTACAAGGAGCCGATTCTGGGTGGACATGCCCATGACCAGGTACCGCTCCTCGCCCACCGAGTGATCCGGGTCAGGCAGGAGAATGGACAGTGGGTCGCCGAACGCGGTGACCGCTTCGTCAAAGGAGACGCCATGTTTATGGTACGCCTCTCTCGCAGCGTAGCAAGGGCACCGGGCGTTTCACGGACCTCGTAAGCTCCCCTTCTTCCACCAGTTCCCGCGGCCCGCCCGACCT
>Ga0209002_10004975_pt1 | contig 10361 bp, 4 predicted proteins | sample Rifsed16ft2_FD_184010 | JGI IMG/M metagenome (GOLD analysis project Ga0209002, IMG submission 184010) | Soil microbial communities from Rifle, Colorado, USA - sediment 16ft 2 (version 2) | ecosystem: Environmental > Terrestrial > Deep subsurface > Rock core/Sediment | place: Rifle, Colorado...
GCCGGTAGAAATATGCGCCGCTCGGGAATCCTCCGGCATTCCAGCTGGCCACATGGGAACCCGCGCCAAGAATTTCGTCGACAAGTTTTGCGACCTCTCTCCCCAGCAGGTCACAGACCGTCAGGTCCACGGGGCTGACAACTGACAGCTGAAAGCTGATGGCTGTCTCCGAATTGAACGGATTAGGGTAGTTCTGGTAAAGCTCATACTCCCGCGGAAGACCGTGTCCATCCGATTCGGACTTTGACGGAATTTCGGGAAAGAACACCTCCAGAACGTGGCCTGCCCCATCGTCCGGGAATCTCACCAGGCACCTCTTTGATCCCGCATCGTAAAACCATCCGACGGCATTGAATGAATTTACCGAATCAAAGGTAACCGGATTCAGTCGGAGCGAATCGAGAACAACGCTGTCGGGGGCAACAGAGGCCCAATTGACGGATGCGAGCCAGTCCCGTTGATTCACAGCGTACGACCCCATGCGGGCATTCACGGTAATCGTTGTCCGCGCATTGTTCCTCTCATGGCCAATTCCGGTCGTGGAATATGCGCCGGTTTCGTAACCGTATGTCACCCCATCATCGTCATAGACCGTACACGACCCTGTCCCCTCCGGATAGCTGCTCAACTCAACGGTTTTCAGCATTTCAGGTGCGTCTGTATACTGCGCTGCCGGCGACATCGGTATGATCGAACCGGCCTTCACGAAAAGCGGAATCTCTTCCGCGGTGACAGCGACATTGTGCTGCGTTGATCCTGCGTACTCCTTTCCCGAATGGAAATCATACCATATCCCCTCGGGGAGGTAGACCGATTGCTGAGTTACCCCCGAAGCGACGACCGGCGAAACCAGGAGACTGTTCCCGAACATCCACTCCGACGAGAGGTTGCCAACCGCCGGATCATCAGGGTACTCGAACACAAGCGGCCGGGCAATGGGAAGCCCGGTCAGGTGATTCTCCCGCGCGGCGGAATAGATGTAGGGCATCAACCGGTATCTGAGGCGAATGTATTTTGAAGCGATCGATTCTGCCTGAGCTCCGTAGTACCACGGTTCGCGTTCCTGGTCGAGGCGGCCATGGACCCGGAACACGGGAACAAACGCCCCAAATTGGATCCATCGGTAGTAGTTTTCAGGCGTTGGCGAGACCTTGAAACCGCCGATATCCATCCCCCACCATGATGCTCCCATCACGAGGCTCGAAAGCATGAAGAGCCGCTGGTTCGCCATTGTCTGAAATCCGCTCTCGATATCGCCTGACCAAAGCGCATAGGCATACCGTTGTGCACCGGTGTAGAAATTCCGATTGATGGACCAGATGCGTTTGCTGTCGAATGCGCGTTGGCCTTCATACTGGGCACGCTGCATCTGCAGGAACATCAAGTTCCCGCCGTATTCATCGGCCTCATCGTTCCAGTATCCGGTGATCCCGCGCTGGTACGAGTTGTTCGCCAGGAAACTCTCCCAATACCATTTCCGCACCTCGGGCTTATGAAAATCGAGACGGCCCACCTGCTTCTGGCTAAAGTAGTCCGTCGTGTAGTCAATGAAGAATCCCTGATCTGCAGCGTACTGCCCCTGCACTGTTCCCGCGTGGATCCGCGGCTTACGAATTCCCATAAGGTGCATGCCGTACCGTTGAAGTGTGTCGACAATCGCGCCAGATTGACCGTCGGGAAACTTCTGCCCCCAACGAAACTCTCCGTAGCTGTCATCACCCCATGCCATCCAGTCGAAATCGAGAATGAATGCGTCCAGAGGAATTGACTTCTCTCGATAGGTCCGTATGTCGCTGTACAACTCCTCCTGATCGATTCCCCACTCTGTATTCAGGAACCCCAGGGTGTACTTCGGGAAGAGGGGCGGAAACCCGGTGACTTCGTGCAGTCCTTTGAGGATTTCTTTGGGTGTGCCGGTGATGAGATAGAACTCGAGGTCCCGTTTTGAGGGAGAAGCGGAGCGGGCGAACGTCAGAGAATTCGATGCGATAGAGAGAGAACCGCCGTCGGTATCGGCAAGGAAGCCCCATCCCTCGGTGGTCCACACAAATGGACCCCCGGCCTGCCCCTGATTCCCTGAGGAAATGGTGCCTCCGGTTGAGTTTGAAAGAACTCCCTGAGATCGATTATGTACACCGTAGAACAGCCCACCTGAGGTTGAGAGGGCAAGGCCATTCTGAGAAATGCCGCCTTCCGAAGGTTCCTCGCAGACCACCTGATCACCCTTGCTGCTCAGTCTGTGAAAACGGAATCGGAGCGGGTTGCGAAATATTTCCACGCGAAACTCCGCGGCGGTCAGAAGAATCGAAGCGCCGGAGGTATCGACAGTGACAGCAGGCTGGACCCAGTCTGTTTTCGCGACAACCAGCGTGTCTGGATCCTCAATGCCACCCGGCCGAAAATTGATCATGAGGATGTTATCCGCACAAGCCTTGAAAACAACGACGTCAGTTCCTGCCGAAACGGTGAGAGTATTGCCCTGAATTTGGACTCCCGTAACGGAGCCCAGGCCCTGGGCCTTCGATCCGTTGCACAAAACGAGAGAAACAAAGAGGACCCACCCGAATGCAACGCTTCGCTGTTTCATTTCCTGCCTGATGAAATTTTCATGGAGAGGCTTGGAGCGATAATGCGAGTAATCTACGGAAGAAGAGGACCAAATGCAGGGGAACATCGCGTGCGGATCATTCCAGACCGGTTACCCCGAAGAGAACGCGGGCAGACCGGTCTGTCGACGCTCGACTCAATAGCTATTCGTACCGCAGGGATTTGACGGGATTCGCCATTGCCGCCCTGATCGCCTGGTAACTGATCGTCAAGAACGCGACGAGTATCGCCAGAGCACCGGCGAACAGGAACGTGAAGAGTCCGATATTCGTTCTGTAAGCGAATCCATCGAGCCACGATGTCATGACGAAATACGCCAGGGGCCACGCAACGAGATTAGCGACGAGGACGAGGAGTGTGAACTGCTTCGTAAGCTGAAACACGATGTTGGCAATCGAGGCTCCAAGAACCTTGCGGACGCCGATTTCCTTGGTCCGTCGCTCGGCGACGAAGGATGCAAGGCCGAGGAGGCCCAGGCAAGCGATCACCACGGCAAGGCCAGAAAAAATCCCAAACACCAGTCCCAGCCGTTCTTCTGATTCATACTGCCGGTTGAACTGTTCATCGACAAATTGCGGAATGAAAGGATAGCTGGGACGAAGCAGCTGCCATCGATCCTTCAGAATATCCAGCACGTTTTCCGCATGCCCCGCGGCAATCCTCACGGAGACAGCATTGAATCGGCCCGGATTGATAAGGAAGACGATCGGAGCGATCTTCTGGTGAAGCGATTCAAAATGGAAATCCCTGACCACGCCGATGATCTTCCCTGTTCGACCGCCGTATTGGAACCTCTTGCCAATCGATTCTTCCGCCGATGACCAGCCGATCGCCGCTATCGAAACTTCATTCAGAATGAACGCTTCGGTCGAGTCGCTCGCCAGGTTGATGTCGAAGTCTCTCCCCGCCGCAAAAGGGACCCTGTACGCCTTCATGAAGTTGTGATCGACGTGGATGTCGGCAATGCGGCTTGTAATTTGCCTCATATCTCCCCCAACTTCAGCTGTTCCCCCCTGCGAATCGAGAAGCCTGCCGGAAGGGACGCGGCTGGAAATCGTCACATCGGTAATCCCGGGCTGGGATAGTAATTGATCGCGCAGCCCGGCAAACTGCTCGCGGATCCGGCTGTTGGCGGGAAGATAGACGATCATCTCTTTGTCGAAACCGAGGTTCTTCTTCCGCATGAATTCCAGCTGGTCGTACACGATTCCCATGCTGACAATAAGCGCAATGGAAATGGCAAATTGTGTGACAACGAGGATTGAGCGGAATTTCAGCCCCGCTCTGCCCCGGGCGGTCTCCCCTTTCAGAACCGACGCCGGCTGAAACGCCGAGAGAAAGAAGGCCGGATAGACGCCTGCCGCCATGCCGACGATGACCGCAATCGACGCGAGCGCAAGGAGCCCGGGCCAATTGCCCGCATAGTTGAGGGCGAGGCTCTTGGCGACAAACGCATTGAACCACGGAAGGAGGAGATGAACGCCTCCCAGAGCCACCATCAACGCGATAAAGGAAATGAGAATCGACTCGCCGAGAAACTGACGGATGAGGAGCAGCCTGTATGCACCGAGCACTTTCCGTATTCCCACTTCCTTTGCCCGTCGGGATGCATGAGCCGTGGACAGGTTCATGAAATTGAAGCATGCGATCAGCAACACAAACAGTGCGACGGCAGAATAGACATAGATGTAGGTGACATCGCTGTTCGGCTCGACTTCGGAATCCAGATGAGAAGTAAGATGAATGCTGCTCAGTGGCCAGAGATTCAGTTGTGTCCCGGTGGAGGGACGATTTCCATTCGGCGCCGGACCCATGTGCTTATCGATAAACGCGGGAAGTTGGGCCATAAACGCGGCGGGGTCGAATGTCTCGGGTGTGAGGATGTAAGTGGCGAAGTTGTTGCTTCCCCAGTTTCTCTCGAGGTTTTGCGCGCCAACGGCGTTTTCAAACGAGATAAAGGAACAAAGGAAATCGGCCTGAAAATGAGAGTTCTCCGGAATGTCCCTCATAACCCCGGTCACCTTCAGGTCCTCTTGCTGGTTGTATCGGAGGACTTTCCCCACCGCATCCTCGCCGCCAAAGTACTTCTTTGACGTCGATTCCGAAATGATCACTGAATTCGGCTCTGCCAACGCCGTCATCGGATCACCGCTGATCAATTCCCAGGAGAAGATGGAGAACACAGTTGAATCTGCAAAAAAGAACCTGGACTCCTGAAAATGATGATCGCCGTAGCTTACCAACGGCGTGCCCGGCCTGAGAAACCGCGTAACTTCCAGAACGCTGGCCGGGAAATCACTCTTCAAAAGGGGTCCGAACGGTGGAGCTATATGTCCGAGGTGCAAAGAAATCCTTCCGTCCTGGTTCGTCCACTGGCGGGATACCCTGTAGATCCTCTCAGCGTTGGCATGGTAACGATCATAGCTCAGTTCGTCCTGAACATAAAGCATGATAAGAACGCAGCAGGCCATCCCGAGAGTAAGTCCAAAAATATTGATAGTGGAGTATCCCTTGTGCTTGAGGAGGTTACGGAGGGCGATTTTCAGGTAGTTTATGAACATGACAGAACCTTCCTCCGGTTCAATGGGCGGGGAATAGATGAAATCGGCGTATTATTCGGTAGTGTCTCAATTCGATTGTAGTTTTTAACGCAAAGGCGCAGAGGACGCAGAGAAACGCAGAGGAGACTCCGAATTCTGCTTTTCTCTGCGATCCTTTGCGTCCTCTGCGACTCTGCGTTGTAGTCTAAGAGGGAAATTGAGACACTACCTATTATTCTTAGACTCGACTTATACCAAATGGTTGCAGGAGAAGATTGCAGCAGCTGCATGGTGCGGCAAAAGAAATCCCCCGTGGTTTATCCTGACCTTGGGGGATCTTCACATCTTTTGTGCTCACTACTCAGTCATTGAGACACTACCCAAATTCCGTTATGTCAATTCGAGATTCGACGGGTGGAAGTGCTCTGGAATACCGTTCCGCCTTGACTTTCCACTCATGACACATTAAATTCTACATACCTCAAACGCCGCCGATCTCTTCACGCCCGTGAACTGACGGTTCCTGAAAATTCGCTTCCATCATGACATAGAGCATTTCAACCGTTTTCTACGCCTGGGAGGGCCAGCGCGAAGTTTCAGAATCATTGCCAACCATTTCCCAAGGAGGCCCGACGTGAGCAAGTACAAAGTCAACAGCGCTTTTCTCGGTGTGCTCTTTATCCTGAGCACAACCATGCAGGCACAGACGCACCACTCGAAATCCCCTGATGTCGGGGTCGTTCATTTCCCCATCACGGCTGAAAGGCCTTCGACCCAACAAGACTTCGATCGGGCGATGGCTTTACTTCATTCATTCTGGTATTCGAGTGCGTTGAAGGAGTTCCACGAGATTACCACGCGAGAACCAAACTGCGCCATGGCATACTGGGGGATCGCGATGAGCCACTTCCACATGCTTTGGGAGCCGCCGACCTCGACAGAGATCGATTATGCATGGAAGGCCCTGCGAAACGCAAAGCGTATCGGTGCAAAAACCGAACGCGAGAAGATGTATATCGAGGCCGTCGATGCCTTCTTCAGCGATGCCGACAAAACGGATCACCGATCGCGACTCCTGGCATACGAAAAAGCAATGGAAAGAATCACGAAGGCCTATCCCGACGACCGTGAGGCTGCAATCCTGTATGCCCTGGCTCTGGATGCCACTTCGCTCAAATCCGACAAGACACTTGCCAACAATAAGAAGGCCGGTGAGATTCTCCTCAAAGTTTTCGAGGGGCAACCCGATCACCCGGGAGTGGCTCACTACATTATCCACAGTTATGATTCGCCGCAACTTGCCAGCCTGGGGCTGGACGCAGCAAGAAAGTACGCGAAGATTGCACCAGCTGCTCCTCACGCCCTCCATATGCCGTCACATATATTCGTGAGACTGGGACTCTGGGACGATAACGTCAAGGCCAATATTGCTTCCGCAAACACTGCGCAGGACAATCTCAGGCAAAGTGATCCCAACGCAACGGCATTTGACGCACTGCATGCGCTGGATTACATCGTCTACGGTTATCTCCAGACCGGTCAGGACATCAAGGCAAGGGAAGTCGTCGATCGGATTTATGGAATTCAAAAGTGGGATAAGCCTACCCTTGCCGCTGCATACGCTATGGCGGCAATCCCTGCCCGCTTTGCATTGGAGCGCCGCCGGTGGGGCGAGGCAACCGCATTGAAGCTTCAACCTGAGATATTTCCATGGGATCGTTATCCGTGGGTCGAGGCGGTGACCTGCTTTGCCCAGACAATTGGAGCGGCGCGAAGCGGAGATGCCGGCCTTGCCAGGAAAGGAGTTGACAAACTTACAACCCTCAAAGAAAAGTCACTGGAAAAGAAGGACGCCTACTGGGCAAGTCAGGTGGAAATACTCCGTACGGCTGCGGAGGGGTGGACAAGTTGGGCGGAAAAGAAGAACGAGGAGGCTTTGAACTTGATGCGCTCCGCTGCCGATCAGGAAGACGCAACGGATAAGCACCCCGTGACCCCCGGATCCATTGTGCCGATGCGCGAGCTCCTGGGCGACCTCCTCCTTGAGCTCGGACAGCCGAAGCAGGCACTGGCAGAGTTCGAGGCTTCCCTGGCCTCTTCAGTGAACCGCTTCAACGGAATTTACGGTGCAGCACGGGCGGCGGAGATGGCAGGCGAGAAACAGAAGGCTGATTCCTATTACAGGAAACTCATCGCACTTTGTGAAAAGGCAGATACCTCTCGTCCCGAACTTGAAAAGGCGAAGAGCTATATCGCGGATAGATAATAGAACGGCTAACAAGAGCAATCCCCCGCAGGCTACACCGCCACGGGGGATTTTTTTTGACCCGGCGTAACGCCCAACGTTTGATCCCCGGCCATCTTCTCAGTTTTTCCTGTGCCTCTGGTAGTACTCCGGCAAATTCAGCTTCACCTGCTCTTCAAGTTCCTCATCTGTTATGGTGGACATTCTCCCCTCCTTCTCATACTGGTCCATCACCCAGCGCTGTATCTTCACGACCTTCGTCGCACTTAACCGCTGCTCAGCCTTGAGTCCGAGGAATTCGTTGACCCACAGCGCCACTCCGTCAGTGCCGGACTTGTCGGTAATGGCGACCCTCGGTGGCCGATTCAACAACGACGTGGTATCAAAGATGTTGTAGATCTGTTCGAACCGCCTCAATCCTCCCGCATGAATACCCGCACGCGTAGTATTGAAATCACGTCCAACGAACGGGTAGTTTGTCGGAAGATGTGTCCCAACCTCTTTTTCATAGTATGCTGCCATTTCCGTCATCACCTGAAGATTGACGCCGTTGAGCCCCCCCTTGAGAGCCACATACTCGATAATTGCCCCTTCGATGGGGGGATTGCCTGTGCGTTCGCCGAAACCGAACAACGTTCCGTTCAGCGCATTGAGGCCGTAGATCCAGGAACTTGCACCATTGATATGGACCTTGTGGAAATCGTTGTGTCCGTGCCACTCAAGCCGTTCAGGTGGAATACCCAGCTCGTGGCGCAGCCGCCAGATCAGTTTCGGTATGGACCTCGGTTCCGCTGCATTCGGATACGCGACGCCGAAACCCATCGTGTCGCAGAGACGAATCTTCACTTTCATCGAATCCGGAACCTGTTCCGAGAGGCGCTCCAATTGCTGGACAAAGGGAAACACGAATCCCGGCAGGTCCGCACGGGTGACATCTTCGAGATGGCAGCGCGGGCGCACACCGGCTTCGAATGCGGCGTTGACGACATCGAGGTACTGCTCCATCGCCTGCTTGCGGGTCTGATTCTGCTTGTGAAAGATATGATAATCGGACGAAGAGGTGAGCATCCCGGTCTCCTTCAATCCCATCTCCTTCACAAGCCGGAAATCGCCCTTGTTCGCCCTGATCCAGCCGGTGACCTCGGGATAGCGGAGATTCAGCGCACGGCAGGCGTCGATCGTCTCGCGATCGTTCTTTGTGTAGAGGAAGAACTCGGATTGCCGTATCACTCCCTTCGGGCCGCCGAGACGGGATAACATCTCATACAATTTCACCATCTGATCTTTACTGTACGGAGGGCGGGCCTGCTGGCCGTCCCGGAAGGTCGTGTCCGTAATATGGATATCGCGGGTCTTGACCTCCTGCGGATCGAACTCCACGATCTTCCCGTCGATCAGTTCATGGATCTTTCCTTCAAATTTGATCAGAGGGGGAAGAGAATAAGGAAATGTATCCTCGAATAACTGCGGCTGCGATACATCTTTCAACTCGTAGGTTCTCATGGCATGCTCCTCATTGGGTGATGCGGTCAATGTGGATGTTTCCGATTTGAGATTTTCGATTTGCGATTTCCGATTTTCGATGGTCGATTATGGATCCTTGAGTTGTTTCAATCTTCAATCGCAAATCGGCAATCGACAATCCTCTAAGACTTGGCGGTTTTGGAAGCTCCTTCGAACAACGTCGTCATCTCTGCTGACCGTTGTTCTATAGACGCAAGATCTTCCTGCAGTTTCTTCACAACGCTGTTCGACTCGATCGTCCCCCGAACGGCAGTAAAGTCACCGTTCTTATCCTCGTCTGTCCCGTCAAGGCCATAGCCAATCCGGGAGCCCGGACCGAATTCCCGCTTCGCATCCTCGATCACCGACGAGAGAAGCGAACCCGCATGTTGTTTCCACAGGGCAACGGCATCCAGCGCCTGCTTCGGCGTGATCTGGGGAGGAGCATAACCGTACTCGGGACTCCAGACGGCGCAAAGGTACTCCCACTCATCGTCACCGTAACTCTCATGCATCGACCTCAGTTCGGCCAGGAGGGCATCATAGGTTCGAATTGCACCCGACTTCACCCGATCGATCAGGGATCTGACCCGCTCGCGGGGTGTCAGGAGACCCGCCAGGTCGGTCCATTCCAGGGGAGAAGCGAGACTCTTGCGCGATTTGAGCGCTGCAGTTGCCTTGTCCCACGGCAATCCCTGTTTGAGGCCGTCGACGAGTCGGTTGCAGATCTTCTCGTTCAGGGTTCTGCCGATCGCCATTGTGTAGTATTTCGCCCCCTTCCGGAGAAGCAGTCGGCTGATATTGAGCCCTCCGTACGCAACCACTTCTTTCTCCTTTGAAACCGATTCGCTTATTCTCAGCAACTCATCTCTTCCGCAACGCATCTTCTCAAGCGTATAAGGAGAAAAGACGTCGAAGGTGATCAGGTCCCGTTTGTTCGGTGCCTTGCGATTGTCGCGTTTCGGCCATTTCTCGCCGTCCCTGACGGTGCCGACCGAGAGGAGATTCATTCCGGGGAGGAGCTTCGAGGTACCTGCCTCCTCATTGATGTACGAGAACGGGAGGTTCGGAGTCTGGATGTTGGAAAAATGCTTGCCGATCACCACGCTGAACGCGCCGATGTGGCTTTCCATCAGAACGTACGAGAACGACCCGGTCTTGCATCCCCGTTCAAAGACACCCTGATGGACCGGCCCGAGCTTGTACATATGATTGCTCTGGTTCGTGCCGCTCCCTGCATTGTAGAACGAGAAGATCCCGGCGATCAGAAGCGTCGATTTGTGGTGCGTTACGGTGTACGGCCCCCCAAACACCGAGACAGCCTCCCCATGGAATCCCTCGGCGTTGGCGAAAAAGACCGAATTCTCCGCCGAGAACTGCTTCCCCAGCTTCACTCCCTGCCCGACGAATGCCTTATCAAGCATTGCGCCTCCGTCAACCCGCGCACCCCGTCGCAGGAGTGGCTC
>Ga0209002_10004976_pt1 | contig 10361 bp, 9 predicted proteins | sample Rifsed16ft2_FD_184010 | JGI IMG/M metagenome (GOLD analysis project Ga0209002, IMG submission 184010) | Soil microbial communities from Rifle, Colorado, USA - sediment 16ft 2 (version 2) | ecosystem: Environmental > Terrestrial > Deep subsurface > Rock core/Sediment | place: Rifle, Colorado...
CTGGGCGACCTTTTAAAAACTCCTTCCCCTTTGATGGGGGAAGGTTGGGATGGGGGTGCGGCGTTACCACAACATGACAACGCTACCCTCCCCCTGGACGGAGGAGGGAGTTCTAATGTGAGCTTTGTGCTTAGCGATTGGTTCAACGCGCTCGCGGGCCGGAAGTTTGACCTGATCGTAGCCAATCCGCCTTATGTTGCGGCCGGCGACCCGCATCTTGCGCAAGGCGACTTGCGGTTCGAACCGCCAGGCGCGCTAGCCGCCGGCGCCGACGGCCTGGACTGCGTGCGCTTGATAATCGCATCGGCACCGCAATATCTGAGCGGCGGCGGGTGGCTTGCGTTGGAACACGGCTATGACCAGGCTGCGCGTTGCCGTGAGTTGCTCGCGGAGGCGGGATTTAGCGAGGTATTTTCACGCGCCGACTTGGCGGGTCTCGAGCGAGTCAGCGGCGGGGTGTGGAATGCCTGCGCTTGACGCAAGTGGCGGTCAGCCGTTAAAATACCATATCATTTTAGTCAGGTAATAAGGAAAAAGCATGAGCGTTCAAGATATTATCAAAGAGCAGGTCAGCAAAAACCGGGTCGTGCTGTACATGAAAGGTACGCCCGACTTTCCACAGTGCGGTTTTTCCGCCAATGTCGTCGGCATACTGCGCGCGTGCGGCGTCGCGGACTTCAATTCGGTCAATGTGCTCGAAAATCCGGATATCCGGCAGGGCATAAAGGAATTCGCCAACTGGCCGACCATCCCGCAGCTTTATATCAATGGTGAGTTTGTCGGCGGCTCCGACATCCTGGCCGAGATGTATCAAAAAGGCGAATTGCAGAAAATCCTGCAGAAACAAGCGCCGTAGCGAAATCGAGACAAGCTTCGGAGTAAGGTGGTCTCTCGGCTGCCACTGCATTTTGGTCGAGTCCGCAATACTTTGGTCGGCTTGGGGTAGAGGCGACTGTAATCCCAACAGGAGATTTCGCATGAGCCATGAGCATCATCACGACCACGGCGCCGACCACCATCACGCCATCACGACCATAAGGGGTCCGAGCTGTCCGGTATAAACATCCGGTGCAGGGGACGCCGCACGCCAAGCCGATCGAGCTTGAACAAGGATAACCCGGCAAGCGTGCCGGCCACAGGGTCGGGGAGATCGCGCCTATTTTTTTGATCGCGGTAAATGCGTGGGCGAAGTGTGGCCCGCCGCCGGAGGCGGTATACTCCGCTTGAAATCTACTATTAGTTTTGCTTATTTAACTAGCAATTCGCCGCGCTCTTGGCGCGGGGATCAATATAGTTTTCGGTTTTGACATTAGCGTAGCACGCCGCTTTTGTTTTGCTGCGACGTAATACCCAGTGGTCTTGCCGCGGGGATAGGCGCAGGGCGCGCGGAGCAACTTTATCTCTAAGGCTGGAGAAAATAGATGGAAAAGCTCAAGGTGGCTGTCGTACAGGCGGGTTCGTTTGTGTTTGATGCGGCTCGCACCATGGACAAGGTCCTGTCATTTTGTGAAGAAGCTGGAGGCAATGGCGTAAAGCTCGTGGTTCTTCCAGAGGCTATCTTGGGCGGCTACCCTAAAGGCATCGATTTTGGCGCGCGCGTTGGCTCGCGCTCTCCCGAGGGACGGGAAGATTACCGGCTTTATTGGGAGGCGGCGATCGATGTGCCCGGACCGGAAACCCAGCGACTCTGCAAGGTCGCCGCCAAATACAAAATGTATATCGTTATTGGCGCCACTGAGCGCAGCGGCGGAACCCTCTACTGTTCGGCGCTGTTCTTTGGTCCGGACGGCGTGCTGCTCGGTACGCACCGCAAACTTATGCCGACGGCGTCGGAAAGGCTGATCTGGGGGTTTGGTGACGGATCAACCATGCCTGCGATCCAGACGGATTTCGGGGTGTTGGGGGCAGCGATATGCTGGGAAAACTATATGCCGCTCTTCCGCATGGCGATGTATGCAAAGGGTGTCAGCCTTTGGTGCGCGCCGACGGTGGATGAACGAGAAGTGTGGCAATCAACGGTGACACATATCGCTTTGGAAGGACGCTGTTTTGTCTTGAGCGCGTGCCAATATCTGCTCCGAAGCGATTGCCCGAAAAACTATGCGCCCATCCAGGGCGATGCGCCGGACACGGTGCTTATCGGGGGTGGCAGCGTCATCATCTCTCCTTTAGGACAGGTTCTCGCCGGGCCGTTGCGCGGAGGCGAGGGGATTCTCACCGTCGATCTTGATCTTGGTGAAATTCCGCGTGGAAAGTTCGACTTCGACGTTGTTGGACACTATGCGCGTCCGGATGTCTTTACACTTACAGTTGATGAGCGTCCCCAGTATCCAGTTATTACCAAGCGCTAAGCCATAAATGAGGGTTATCGATAAAGAGCAGATTGCGAAGGCGCTTACTTTTCGCGCTCTAATACCGGCGCTGAAGCAGGGTTTTGTGGACTATGCGAAAGGTTTAGCAAAAGCTGCGCCGCCCACGAACATCGATTTCGAGGCGGCCAATGGAGAAATCCACATCAAGCCCGGCTATCTTGAGTCTACGCAGGACGTCTGTGTCAAGATAGTAACGTGCTTTTATGACAATCCGGAGAAAGGACTCCCGACACGCGATGGCTGCATCGTTGTCGCGGACCGCACAAATGGCCGGATGAAGGCGGTGCTATACGATGAAGGAATGATTACCGACATGCGCACCGCGGGTGCGAGTGCTGTCGCAGTCGATTTTCTTCAAAGCAGCAAGTCCGTCAACTTGGGTTTGATCGGAACCGGAACTCAGGCGTACTGGCATATCCTTGCGATAAAGGCAGTTCGCGAAATCAAAGAAGTGCGCATCTGGGGACGTGATCCGCAAAAATCGAAGCGCCTTGCGGACCGCGTCGAAAAGCAGTTGGGGTTACCAACTGTTGTTGCTACGCTGGAAAATGCCATTTATTCAGATGTGGTCGTTTCTGCGACCCCGGCGCGTACTCCGATCATCACCACGCAGGCGCTTAAGCCTGGGTCTACCATTGTGGCAATGGGGGCGGATGCAGTCGGTAAGCGGGAAATCGCAGAAGAAGCGATCCGGAAGGTATCCTGGATCGTCGCGGATAGCGTCCCACAATGCCGCAAATATGGCGAGTTGCAATGGCTCACGCCTGAAATGCCGGCGCTTGAGCTCGGGCGCATACTCGCCGGGATTGACGATTTTCGACGTGAATCCTTGGACATCGTCGTCTTCGATTCAACGGGTATTGGTTTTCAAGATGCCCTAGGCGCGAAGCTTGTTTTGGACGCGATTGGGTGATGTAGTTTGCGTTAATGAGTGGAAGGCGCAGGCATGCGAAAGCTGGATAGGGTTTGATTGAGAGAGCGGCGTCATGTCTATTGAGAAAATTCACGTTCCCGGGCTATCCGAAGCGATAGCCAAACGCGGCGTTCCACTCACTGTCGCGACCAAGGCAAATGGCTTTGTTTTCGTTTCCGGGCTACCTCCTATCGATCCCGTAACAGGTGCGATGGTAAACACCACGCTGGAAGCACAGCTACGGCGTTCGATCGATAACTTGCAACTTGCACTGCAGTGCGCAGGGACATCACTCGATAAAGTCGTGATGGTAACGCTCTATATCACTAACTCGGGTTACTTCGACCAGATCAATCGGATATATCGGGAATATTTCTCCGACATGCCGCCTGCCAGAACGTGTATCGCCATTGCATCTTGGCCTTTTGAGGCGGACATCGAGATCGAAGCCATAGCAGTTGCTTGACGTAGAACCGTTGGTCAATCTTTTGTTCGGTTAGCCGCTCGGTACGGCTTTAGCGGCGAGTTCCGAGCCAATGCAGCGCGTTCGCCCAAGCTTGTTCTCTATAATGCATTTCAAGCGGAATGTAACCATCCGGCGGCGGGCCGCACTTCGCCCACGCGTTCACCGCGGTTATTCATGATGGGCGCCGACAAAAACGCGGCGGTCAGCGCGGTGTCGGTCTTGAGCGCGCCGAATTGTTTAAGCAACGCCGCCATTGCCACGTCGGCAGCGCGGCGCCCGCCGTCGTCTATCTTCAACGCGATGCCCAGTCCGCTGTTCGAAATGGCCGCAACGTGAACGCCTTCGGCACCCATCTTGACGATAAATCGCCCGCCACCAGCCTGCATCGCAATCGTGTCAAACCGGCCGGAGCCGGCGACCAGCCAGGGATGGGCGACCATTGCCGCGAATATGCACCGGCAGGCCGATGCCCGCGTTTGGGGGGCGGGATCGGGAGAAACGAATTGCGCCATCGCACGCGCAAGCGCCGCGAGTGGAAGCGCACGTACCGGAATACCACAACCATCCACACCGCACGGCGAGCGCAGCACGTCGTATTCGGCCATCTCGGCGAGCGCCATAGCGACTCGCTGCTGCACCGGGTGTTCGGCGCGAATGTAACCCTCCGTCCGCTCGTCGAGATGACGCGCGGTGGTGAGAAAACCCGCGTGCTTACCCGAACAATTGTTGTGCAGCGCGGTTGGCCGCTGGTTGGCCATTAGCAACTGTGCCGCCGCCTGTTCGTCCGTCGGTGTTTGCTGACCGCATTCGAGTGCCTCGGGCGTAAGCCCGATCTGCCGCAACCAGCGTTCGACGCCCGCCACGTGCCGAGCCTCGCCGTTGTGCGATGCGCAGGCGAGCGCGATCTCTTGTTCGCTCAGGTTGTAGTGTGCCGCTGCTCCGGTTTCTATCAGCGGCAATGCCTGGATGGGTTTGACTGCGGAACGCGGAAATATCGGATCGTTTACTTCGCCCCAAACGGCTACCAAGTGACCTCGCGCATCGACAATCGCAGCCGCGCCTCGATGTACACTTTCGACATCGTCGCCGCGAATGACCTCGACGAGAACCGGATTCGGCGCTTTTCCCATGGCCTGGTTCCCGCGGCTCAGACTGTCGCGATCGTCAACGCGGACAGCGCGGAAAAGCACATGCCCTCGCGCGCCGCCATCACGATGCTGTGCGCGGTGATGACGGAAGTTTTGGGATTGAGCGGGGAAGCGTAGGCAAGGATTTCGAAGCGGAAAGTGCCGAAATCCCCGTCGGCCTCGATGAGGCCGAGCGGCCCGGACACGGCTGGATCTGAGACGAGTTTCACCTGCGTGCGGTCGAGACCCAAACCGGCAAGGGCTACAGTCGCACCGACGTTGGCGTTTTGCGGGTAACGAATCGCCGCCTCGCGAGCGCTGTCCACGAAGAACGCGGTACGCTGCTCGCGCGCCGCGCCGAGGAGCTTGCTTTCGGCGGGCGTGCCGTTCCACGCCACCGGCGGCTTGACGGACGTGTAGGTGACGTGTTTCAGACCGGTGGTGCGCGCCGCGAGCAGGCCGTCGATGCCAGCCACGGCCCCCGACGGTATCCAGATTTGCGCGTTGCCGTGCACTGCCTGGACAAACTTTGCGGCGAAGTCGCGGTCGGCAAGCGCCCCTACCGATGCAATCATCAAGTCCACGCCACGCGCGACCACACCGGGGCCGAATTGCTTGATTCCGCCATGCCCGGCGCACTCGACCACGAGGTCCGCGCCAAGATCGAGTAGTGCGTCGAGTTGGTCCACTGCCGCGAAGCGGCCTGCGGCCTTGCGCCGCACTTCGGGCATGCGTTGCGGCAGGTCGAGCACGCCGAGTAAGGTGTCCAATTCCCCGCGTGCGTCCAGGCAGCGCACGATTTCCTCGGTGATGGCGCCGAAACCGATTACCGCGAGTCGCAGTCCCTTGCCGGCCTTGTTCATTTGAATCTCATTTTCACCGAGTTCAAGAACCGGTAGATAGAAGGATTGTCACAGAACGCGACGTTGAATCTAAGCCACGGAGACGGTTCATGATGCGGCCGGAACAAGTTACCCGGCCCGAGGATGATGCCCTTCGCGGCGGCGAGGCTTGCGATTTCGGCGGCGTTGCTTGACGCGCCGAATCGCGCCAGCACGAACATTCCGCCTTCTGGAACGGCGTATGTTTGGAGGCCGCAATTCTCCAGTTTTTTTATCGTGAATTCCCGACTGCGTTCCAGCCGTTCCTGGAGCCGCTGCAAATGTTTTCCGTATTGCCCAGAGGCGAGGATATCGAAAATCAGCCCTTCGTTGAGTTGGGAGGTGGTGAGTCCCGTCAATAGTTTGAGGTCGACGAGATCCTCGGCAAGATCCTCGCGGCATGCGATGTAGCCGACGCGCAGGTCCGGTGAGACCGTTTTCGAGAATCCGCTGATGTAAATCACTTGCTTGAGCTGATCGAGTGTTGCCAATCGGGTGATGGGATTCGGCTGGAAGTCCCCGTAGGTATCGTTCTCAACTATTACGAAGTTGTACTTTTCCGCGAGCTGTAGCACGCGGTGCGCGGTGGCTTGATTCGTGCTCGTGCCCGTCGGGTTGTGAAGGACGGTCATGGTGAAGAACAGCTTTGGCCGTTGATCCTCGATGATTTTCTCGAGCGCCGCAACGTCCGGGCCCTGCGCAGTTCGTGGAACCCCCACCAATGTCGCGCCTAGGGTTTTTAGATAACCGAAAGTCGCGTAATACCCAGGGTCGTCGACTAGAACGGTGTCGCCTGAGCGAACGAAGTATCGCCCGATCAAATCGATCGCCTGGCTGACACCATGCGTCGTAATCAATTGACGAGGTTGAGTACTGATGCCGAGCCCAATCAGCTTTTGCACCAATTGTTCGCGCAACGGCAAATAACCGTGGGGCTCGCCGTACTCGAGGAAGAACGGCTCAACTGCGCGCGCGAGAGCGCGCAAGCCGTTGCGGATCATTCCACCGTCGAGCCATGACGCAGGCAGCCATCCCGCGCCGACTTTCAGCACGGAGCGCCGGTCTTGGAGGGTGCTGCGCAAAATCCAAAGCGTGTCCTCGGCATTTTCAAGGTTAATGCGTTCACGCGCATCCCTGGTTCCAGAACGCTTCGGAACATAAAAACCGGATCCTTGGCGAGAAACCAGGAATCCTTCCTTCACGAGACGATCGTATGCTTGCACAACGGTGAAGGTGCTGACCCCGTGCGCCCGGGCGAAGCTCCGTATCGAGGGTAGTCGAGTACCGGGCTTAAGCGCACGCTGCACGATGCGTTTGCGCAGATCGTCAGTGATCTGATCGGTCAGCGGCAACGCATCGTGCGGGTTAAGAGTGACAAGTCGCATCGTCGTCAAGTGGAGGGGAGGCGAGTATTCGTTTAGACATGCGGATTAATCTGGCGTCACAGTATGGCACGCATCGGCCATAATTCCTTTACCATTCTTGTTAAAGGGCGTAAACGGCAAACTCATTTCGTAAGCACGATGCCCGCCCGCTCCAATAGCATATTCTGATTGCCATGTAGCGCACTGTCAGTTGAACGCCATGCTTTCGAGAAAAACTTCCTGGAACTTCGCTTGGTCGGCCAGGTTCAGAACCCGGACCTCCCCCGTGACCTTCTCGGCTTCGCAGCGCGCGGCTCTCGAGACTAGGGCCAACTTCGCGCCTTGGCCGGCGGCGTTTCCCACTTGCCGAATTTTCTCTAAAGGGACCCTGGGCAAAAGGCCGATAGCCTGGGCGTTCGCCAGGTCCATGAAATTTCCGAAGGCGCCGGCTAGCAGCACCTCGCCCAGGTCCTTCTCATCGATGCCCATCTCGCCGAGGACGATCTTGATGCCGGTGGCAATGGCCGCCTTGGCGAGCTGGAGTTCCCGGACATCCTTCTGGGTGACGCTGAGCCGGCGTTGTCGTCGGCTTTTCTCCACCAAGAGGAACTCGGCACCGTCGAGAAGTCGCCCGCTTTCGGCCAGCACGCCGAGCTGCCGCATGACGGCGAGGGCGTCGATCAGCCCAGAACCGCAAATTCCCACGGGGTTGGTGCCGCCGATCGTTTCCATCGCCACCTTGCCGTCGACGAGCTGGATCCGCTGGATGGCGCCGTTCATTCCTCGGCAGCCGCTCGAGATGCGACCACCCTCGAAGGCGGGCCCGGCCGGCGTGGACAGCGCGATTAGCCGGCCACTTCCCGGCTCCCACCCCACGATCTCGGTGTTTGTTCCGATGTCGATGGCCAGAGCCGGCTCCCGACTGACGCGCAGGTGGGTAGCAAGGATGACCCCCACCGTGTCCGCACCGACGAAGCCGCCTAGACCAGGCAGGACGAAGACCCGGCCATCTGGGTGTATCGCGAGGCCGAGCGAGGTCGCGCGCAGGCTCAGCGAACCCGTAGTGGTCGGCACGTAGGGGGCCAGTGCCAAGGAGCGGGGATCGATGCCGAGCAGCAGGTGCTGCATAGCAGTGTTCCCGACCACGGTTACCTCGTAGATGCGGTGGGCGTCTACCTTCACCCTCGCGCAGGCCTTCGTAATCAGGTCGTTCATCAAAGTCCGGACAGCCCGACTTAGGAGCCGGAGCCCCTCTGTCCGCTCGGCGGCAAAAGTGATACGGGAGATGACGTCGCTGCCGTAGCGACCTTGCGGATTGAGGGCCGAGACCACGGCAAGCTCGTGCCCCGTCGAAAGTTCGAGGAGATATGCCACCACGGTAGTGGTGCCGATATCGAACGCTACCCCATAAACGGGCGCTGGGCCGGACGGCTCGATGGCGACAATCTCATCACCGACTACAACGACAGCGCAGTGAAATTCAAGGCCCCGGAGCTTTTCTCCCAAGCCGACGAGGAGGGGCAGCGTGCAGCGCGCGCGAATCCCGACTTCGGCCAATGCACGCTCAAGTCGCTCGCCATCCGCGACGTGGTCCGAAAAACTTGGCGGCGCCAACCGGAGTGCGACGCGCCGCACGTTGGGCTCGAAGGGATACGATCCCACCTGAGTGCCGTCGGCCATAATCTGCGCCATCCGGGTCAGCGAGCTGTCGGGAACCCGGACCTTGGCTCGACCCACAGTCCTGACTTGGCAGGCGAGGCGCTGTTTCGCACTCAGGACGCCCAAGCGCCTCGCATCCTCCTCGGTTTCTGAGAGCGCGCTAAGCGCACCCGTGGCTTCAATTACGCACCGGTAACACCGGCCACGACCGTCACAGGGGGTCTCGAAATCGACGCCGGCCTGGCGCAGGGCATCCACCAGCAACGAGTTACTTGGCGTTCGGATCCGGCGGCCGCCAGGCGGCGGCTCCATGACGATTTCGACCGAACGCCGCGCTAAGCGCTTTCTGTCGACCGAAGGGCTCACGTGCGCGACCCGTTGTCGGCTTTGACGAAGGCCGCCGTCTCCGCACTGTCGCGGAGCACCAGATGGACTTCTTCCAGTGCACATTCGTCTGGCCAGTGGTGCCCCAGTGCTGCCAGCATCAGCCGTGCGCTTTCCGCCGTGGAGAAGCCGAGCCAACGGCCCAGGTTGGGCAGGCCCACGCTCGGCACCGTTAGTTCCGCACATCGGAGTAAGCTGTTCTTCATGGCGGCATCAAGTAAATTTCGTCGCTCGACTTCCGGCATGGTTTGGATTGCGGAGGCCGGCGGCAGTGCAACGTGAATGATAAAACGCGCCAGCATTCCGCCGGCGGGGGTTACCACCGCTTCACCGATCTCAAGCGGCGCCTTGTGGCGCGCCGCCGCCAGCGTCGAAGCACCGGCTCGTTTTGTAAGTTCCTGCGCGAGCTCTGACGCCCACTCGAGCGTGGAACTGGTGGGAATTACGACGGCGTCAGTGTAACAGTCGACGATGTTCCCGACATAGATTTCGAACCTTACACCATTCTCCAAACGTTTCATCAGCCAGAGCGGTTGCGTACCAAACGCAGGATTAAGTCCGAGGCCCCCGCTGCGTCCTCGCCGTAGGCATCAGCGCCCATCTCCTGCGCCGTCTGACGATCGACAGCGCCGCCTCCGACAACGACCCCGAGCTGCTGGCGGAGCCCGGCGTTTTTCAACGCTGCGATCGTGTCGCGCATGGTCAGCCGGCTGCTCGTCAAGAGCCCTGACATGGCGACGATCTGCGCTTGGTGCTTGGTCACGGACTCTACAAAGCGAGAGGGGGAGACATCCGCCCCGAGGTCGACAACACGGAACCCACTCGCCTTGAGCAGGGTGACGACGAGGTCTTTGCCCAGTGAATGGACGTCGCCGAGAACGGTGCCGATGACGACGACAGCGTCCCGGCCGGTGGCGGTGCTGCGGACCAGGAGTGGCTCCAGCACGCTTAAACCGGCCTTGACCGCGCCGACTGAGATCATGACCTCGGCCAGCGATACAGCCCCATCCTTCAGCCCGTCGCCCAAGATGCGAAGCGCCGGCATGATACCCCCGTTCAGGACGTCCCATGCCTCACAGCCTCCGGCGAGGGCTTCCTCGACCAGCGCCTTTGTCCGCGGGGCGTTACCTTTTTCTACCTGCTCGGCAATGCCGGCCAGGACGGGGTCGTCGGAACCAGTGGTCACGGCTGCACC
>Ga0209002_10004980_pt1 | contig 10352 bp, 12 predicted proteins | sample Rifsed16ft2_FD_184010 | JGI IMG/M metagenome (GOLD analysis project Ga0209002, IMG submission 184010) | Soil microbial communities from Rifle, Colorado, USA - sediment 16ft 2 (version 2) | ecosystem: Environmental > Terrestrial > Deep subsurface > Rock core/Sediment | place: Rifle, Colorado...
GAAATAGTCAGCATTGATTTGGGTATAGTTGGCCCACTTTTCTGGCAGATCTTCGAGCACGAAAATAGCTGTCACCGGGCAGACTGGAACGCAAGCGCCGCAGTCAATACACTCCTGCGGGTTTATATAGAGCTGCGGCACTTCGTCGAAGTTTTTTGTTCCTTGGTTCTCCGGCCCGCCGTGATAATCACGATTTTTAGCCGGGTGGATGCAATCAACCGGGCACACATCCACACAGGCGGTGTCTTTTGTTCCGATGCACGGTTCAGCGATTATATAGGCCATGGATCAACTGCTCCTTTCACCCCAGAGAGCGCCCTGCCAGGGTTGATTCGATCTTGCCTGGCCAAGCCTGGATTCCACCGTCGAGGCTTCGCGCGTTTGTGAAGCCATAGGCCTGGAAGTAAGCCGCCTTGTCGAGACTTCTTCGTCCCTCGTTCGAGTAGAAGACAATCGGGGTCTGCTTAGGCCAGGAATCGAGCGCCTCGAAGGTCAATTCCACCGTGACAGGCTGCGCTCCCGGAATGCGGCCTGCCTGCCATTCCTCGGCCGATCGCACATCGAGAAGCCGCAGGTCCTCTCCCCGCTCGATTGCGCCGACGACTTGTTCCGGGGAGACATGGATCTTCGCCTCCACGCTTGCGCTTTGTCGGATGCAGGCGAGCACTGCCTCCGAAGGATCCGCGATGCTGTAATTCCGGCAGACCTCCGCCAGCGTGTCACTGAGCTGATAGCTGCAACTGGCACACCCTCCGATGTGGTACCGAATGAACAACGCTATCTTGGCGTTTGGATAAGCATGGAGAATCTCTGCCATCGTGCAGCTCAGACCGATATCCGGCGGGGTCATGACTTCTTCTCTGTGGGCTTTCGCTGGAACCGTTGGCATATCGCTACTACGGGTTCCTCCCCTACTTTCTGTTGCGCGTTGCACTGATCTCCACTCCTCGCAGCAGGCTCACAGCAGGCCAAGCTGCAGCTTTGCCGCTTCCGACATCAAGCTCGGGTTCCAGGGCGGGTCAAAGACGACCTGGATGTCGGCCTCGATGACGCCCGGAACGCTGCGAAGCTTGCTTTCGATGTCTCTCCTGAGCACATCGCCCATTCCGCAACCCGGAGCCGTCAGCGTGAAACGTAACTCAACTTTATTCCCCCCTTCCGCCAGGGGAGTCACTTCGCAGCAATACACGAGGCCGAGCTCTACGATGTTGACGGGAATCTCAGGATCGAAGCACGTTTTCAACCGATCCCAGACCAATTTCTCTACGGGCTCCTCAGCCATGCCGCCCGCGCTGCCGGTTGGTGACGGTACGATGTCCTGGCCGATAGCGTCGGCGTCTTTGCCCGCGATGTGGGCCAGAAGCCCGGTTTCCGTCATCACCGTGTAGGTGCCGCCCAGCGACTGCGTGAGTTGGACCCGTGTACCAGCGGAAAGGGTAAGCCTGATACCGCTTGGGATTTGGATTGCCTCGCAATCCCGGCCGAGAGTGATCGCTTCGTTCACGGTCATTTGTTTGCTTCGGCTCCCTTTTCTTGTGCGTTCGGCGTTTCTTCCGAGAACGTGTGCCCGCACCCACAGCTATGTTTCGCGAGAGGATTCAGGAACATGAATTCGACTCCTTTGGGCCCTTGCCGGACCCCTAGCTGGAGCCCATCCAGATGAGCCAGGCTCTCGCGGTTGACTCGGACCCGAATTCCTTCGCTCTCGAAGAGGTGATCGTCGGGACGAACAGCATCCGAATCGAGTTCCAGCACATAGCGATATTGGGTGCCGCTCTCCGCGCAGCCGTCGTTCTTGACCCCCAGCCGCAACGCCGTGTCCACCGAGAACTTCTCCCTGTCGATCATGCTTCGCACGACCTGAGCGGCGTTTTGTGTCAGTGTGATCATTCAAGCTCTCCTTTCATTTGTAAGGCTTGCTGAAACGCTAGTTCGTTGCTCACTTTGCAAGCGCCTCGCATCTCAACTCGATGGGGGCGCCTACTCGGTCGAAACAGTCTCCGTTTTCTCCTCGAGGGCAGCTAGCATCGTATGCCAGGCTAGGGTGGCGCACTTCACCCGCACCGGGAACTCGGAAACACCCGAAAAGACAACCAACTTGCCGACATCGGCTCCATCGTGTGCCTCGGTCGCCCGGCTAGTAACGAGCCGGTGAAACCGCGCGAACAGCTCCTGTGCCTGGCTCTTGGTCTTACCCTTGAGGCTGGCGGTCATCATCGAGGCCGAAGCTTTGGAGATGGCGCAGCCCGAACCTTCAAAGCTGATATCCTTGACCGCGTCATTCTCGAGTTGCAGGTACACCGTGAAGTGGTCGCCGCAGAGTGGGTTGTAGCCCTCCGCCTTCCGGTTTGCCTGAGGCAAGGACCGAAAGTTGCGTGGCTTCTTGCAATGCTCCAGGATCATATCCTGATAAAGGTCCCGAACGTCTCGCAGTTCTGCCATCAGGCGAAGATCTCCTGAACCTTACAGATCCCTCTCATCAAGGCATCCACCTCCTCCTCGGTGTTGTACAGCGCAAACGAAGCGCGTGCGGTCGCTGGTACGCCAAAAAACTGCATCACTGGCTGCGCGCAGTGGTGCCCGGTACGGACAGCGATCCCCTCCTGGTCCAGGACGGTGCCGATGTCGTGGGGGTGCACCCCTTCGAGCACGAAGGAAAGCACTGCCGCCTTTTCCTGCGCCGTGCCGATAAGGCGAATACCTGGCAACGATGAAATCCGTTCCGTGGCATAGGCCAGCAGGTAGTGCTCGTGCACCGGCACGCGTTCCAGCGCGATGCGTCTTAGGTAGACGATGGCTGCGCCCAGGCCGATGACCCCGGCGATGTTCGGTGTGCCCGCCTCGAACTTGAAGGGAAGACGATTGTAGGTCGTCTTCTCGAAGGTGACGGAGCTGATCATGTCGCCCCCGCCCTGATAAGGAGGCATGGCTTCCAGCAGCCGCTTCTTGCCGTACAACACGCCGACTCCCGTCGGTCCGTACATCTTGTGCCCGGAGAAGGCATAGAAATCACAGTCCAGCTCTTGCACGTCCACTTGGAGGTGAGGAACTGCTTGAGCGCCATCCACCAGAACCGGGATGCCGTGCTCGTGCGCCATTGCGATGATCTGCCGTACCGGATTGACAGTGCCCAGGGCATTGGACACGTGCGCCACAGCCACCAGCTTCGTCAGCGGTGTCAGCAGCTTTTCATACTCATCCAGCAAGAGCTCGCCGCGACCGTTCATCGGGACGACGCGAAGACGTGCGCCCCTCTCCTCGCACAAGATCTGCCAGGGCACAATGTTGGAGTGGTGCTCCATCGCTGAGATCAAGACTGCGTCGCCCGCCTGCAGGTGCGTCCTGCCGTAGCTGTGTGCCACTAGGTTGATGGCTTCGGTGGTTCCGCGGACGAAGATCACTTCGGCGGGGTCGGCAGCATTGATAAACTGCTGGACAGCGAGCCGCACATCCTCGTATGCCTTGGTTGCGCGCTCGGAGAGCAGGTGCACGCCGCGGTGGATGTTCGAACAGTCCTCCTGGTAAAAGCGAGTGATGGCGTCGATGACCAACTGCGGTTTCTGCGTCGTGGCCGCGTTGTCCAGGTATACGAGGGGTTTGCCGTGCACGAGTTGCTTCAGCGCGGGAAATTCTTCCCTGACCCTGCCGACATCGAAGCCAGCGACCACAGGGGCAACGCGGTTGATAGCGGTGCTCATCGGACCGCCTCCGGATACATTGCCTGGGGCAAAGACTGCGTGATGATCCTTTCCAGGTAGCTGCGGATCGAACCCGGCTTCATGCGCTCCAGGCACTCACTAGCAAAGGCGAACAGCAGCAGGCCTCGGGCCGAAGCCTCATCCAGGCCGCGCGAGCGCAAGTAGAAAAACGCTTCCTCATCGATCTGGCCGATCGTGGCGCCGTGAGTGCACTTCACGTCGTCGGCATGGATTTCAAGCTGCGGCTTCGTGTCCATCTGCGCCCCATCGGACAGGAGCAGGTTGCGGTTGGTTTGCTTGGCATCGGTTTTCTGCGCGTCTTTGTGCACGATGATCCGCCCGTGGAAGACGCCGCGTGACTCTCCGTCCAGGATGCCGTTGTAGAACTGGCGGCTGGCGCAGTGCGGGCTCGCGTGCTCCACCTTCATGTAGTTGTCCATGTGCTGTCGGCCGTTCCCGATGAACAGGCCGTTGATCAGGCATTCGCCGCCCTCGCCGGCCAGCACCGGGTGCACGTTGTTGCGCACCAGAGCGCCGCCCAGCAGCACCGAGTGCGAACTGACACTCGCGCTGCGTCCTTGCTGGGTGCGCAGCGTGGAGACGTGAAACACTTGCGTATCCTCGCGTTCGATTCTGTAGTGGTGAAGCACCGTGTGCTCGCCCGCGACCATCTCGGTCACGACGCTGGAGAACGACACGCCCGGTCTCAGCGAGACATAGTCCTCGAGGACCGTGGCTTGGCTGTCCTCTTCGGCCACGATCAGGTTGCGCGGGTGCGCCATCAGTGGTGTCTCGCTGCTGACATTGAGATACAGAAGATAGATAGGCTCTTCGAGCACCATGCCCCGCGGGATGAACACGAACGCGCCGTCCTCGAAGAACGCCGTGTTCAGCGCCGTAAAGGCCTCCTGGCGGTAATCGGCGTAGCGGGCGAAATGCGGTTCGACCTTTTCCCGCTCCTTCAGGATCGCTTCGGCGAGGCTGGCAACCTTCAGCCCTTTGTGTCCCAGCGTCAGGCGCGAGAGCCCCGGCGCGTACCGCCCGTTCACAAACACTAGCTGAGAGGCCAGACCCGCCAACCTGTAGGGAGCAACGTCGTGATCGGTGACTCCGTCTAATCCGCGCTCAGAGAGCTGGAATGTGCTCTCGGCAATGGGGGCAACGTTGGTGAAGCGCCAGTCCTCCTCATGGACCGTCGGGAAGCCCAACTGGCAGAAGCGGGTAAAAGCGTCCTCGCGCACACCCCGCAGCCAAGCCTCCTGGTTATGGGCCGGCGCCTGCTTCTGCGACTGGTCGAAGGCTTGGAGGTAGCTCTGGAGCTGTTGCGTGGTCGTGATCACGTTGCTTGCTCTCCGTTAAACCGCAACCGGGGCAGTGTGGTCTTCGGCCTCGACCCAGGCGTAGCCTTTTTCCTCGAGCGCCAGCGCCAGCTCCTTGCCGCCCGACTTGGCGATCCGCCCATCGACGAGAACGTGCACGAAATCCGGAACGATGTAGTTCAGGAGGCGCTGGTAGTGTGTAACCACGATGGTGGCCCGGTCAGGGCTGCGCATGGCGTTCACGCCGTTGGCCACGATCTTCAGCGCGTCGATATCGAGCCCGGAATCGGTCTCGTCCAGAATGGCGAGCTTGGGCTCCAGCAACGCCATCTGCAGAATCTCATTGCGCTTCTTCTCGCCGCCGGAGGAGCCTTCGTTCACAGAGCGGTTCATGAAACGCTCGTCCACATCGAGCAGTTTCATTTTTTCCTTATAGAACGGCAGAAAGTCCATCGCGTCCATCTCTTCCTGACCGCGGTATTTTCGGATGGCATTCAACGCGGCGCGCAGGAAGTAGGCGTTGCTGATGCCGGAGATCTCAATAGGGTATTGGAAGGCCATGAAAAGGCCTTCGCACGCTGCCTCTTCCGGCTTCATGGCCAGCAAGTCCTTGCCGTTGAACAGCACCTCGCCTTGGGTGACCTGGAAGGTCTCGCGGCGGGCGAGCACCAGCGCGAGAGTGCTCTTGCCCGAGCCGTTCGGCCCCATGATGGAGTGCACCTCCCCGGCATTCACCTTCAGGTTGACCCCCTTGAGGATTTCGTGGTTCTCAACTTTGACGTGCAGGTTCTTAATCTGCAGCATGGCGTTATCCAACACTCCCTTCCAGGCTCACACTCAGCAGTTTCTGCGCCTCGACGGCGAACTCCATAGGCAGGTTTCGGAAGACCTGCTTGCAGAAGCCGTTAATGATCATCGAAACCGCATCTTCCTTGGACAGGCCGCGCTGCTGCAGGTAGAAGATCTGGTCGTCGCCGATCTTCGATGTGGACGCTTCGTGCTCCATGCGCGCCGTCGAGTTCTTCACCTCGATGTAGGGGAAGGTGTGGGCTCCACATTTTTCACCGATGAGCAGCGAATCGCACTGCGTGTAGTTGCGAGCTCGCGTGGCGCCCTGGAGGATCTTAACCAGCCCGCGGTAGGTGTTCTGGCCATGGCCGGCTGAAATGCCCTTAGCGATGATCGTGCTCCGCGTGTTCTTACCGATGTGGATCATCTTGGTGCCGGTGTCGGCCTGCTGGTAGTTATTGGTGAGAGCCACCGAGTAAAATTCGCCGATAGAGTTGTCCCCTTGCAGGATGACGCCGGGGTACTTCCAAGTGATTGCGGCACCGGTTTCAACCTGCGTCCAGGAGATCTTGGAGTTCTTCCCCAGCGCCTTTCCGCGCTTGGTCACGAAGTTGTAAATGCCGCCCTTGCCGTCTTTGTCGCCTGGGTACCAGTTCTGGATGGTCGAGTATTTGATGGTGGCGTTGTCGTGGGCAATCAGCTCAACGACAGCGGCATGCAGTTGGTTCTCATCCCGCATCGGGGCAGTGCACCCTTCCAGGTAGCTCACGTAGCTGCCTTCATCCGCGATAATCAGAGTGCGCTCGAACTGGCCGGTATCCTTGGCATTGATGCGGAAGTACGTCGACAGCTCCATGGGGCAACGCACACCCTTAGGCACATAGACAAACGAGCCGTCGCTGAAGACGGCAGAGTTCAACGTCGCAAAAAAGTTATCGGTGTAAGGTACGACCGACCCGAGATACTTCTGGACCAGCTCGGGGTGCTCCTGCACCGCCTCAGAAAAGGAGCAAAAGATGATCCCCAGTTCAGCGAGCTTCTCCTTGAATGTGGTGGCCACCGACACGCTGTCGAAGACCGCATCGACCGCAACGCCGGCCAGGCGCTGTTGTTCCGCCAGGGGGATACCCAGCTTTTCGAACGTGGCCAGCACCGCTGGGTCCATCTCATCGAGGCTGTTCAGCGTGGCCTTCGGTTTCGGCGCCGAGTAGTAGATGATGTCTTGGTAGTCGATCGGGCCATAGTGAATGTTCGCCCACTTGGGCTCTGCGGCCGCTTTTTCGAGTTTCGCCCAGTGCCGATAGGACTTCAGCCGCCATTCGAGCATCCACTCGGGCTCATTCTTCTTGGCCGAGATCAGGCGGATGATGTCCTCGTTCAGGCCGCGAGGTGCCGAATCGGCCTCGATTTCCGTGACAAACCCGTACTTGTATTCGCGGTTGGCAAGGGCTTCTAAGGCCCTCGTGTCAGTGCCCATGGCTGCATCCTTTCCAAGTTCAACGCGGTTGCGGAACCGACGTCCGTTGCCTCATACCTGAAAAATCTTTCATGTTTCGGGCCCGAAAAAAATAATTCGTGCGCCCTAAACCTGAGCAGGCGAGCGAAATGTTTTTCCCAACGACAGTTCGACCAGTGTTTCCTTGCCCAGGATCTGGGAGATTGGAATGCCGTCCATCACCCCCACAACGTATTCCGTGATGCCCCTCCAGACCGGACGCAGGCGGCAGTCCTTGTCGTGGATACAAGTCCTACGTTGGCCCGTATAGCGATCGCAGATGTCCTCCGTCGTCCAGAGGCCACCGAGCGCCCTTTCCACGTCGCCGAGACTGATTTGCTCGGGGGGTCTCGCCAGAACGTAGCCGCCTTTGACCCCTCGGTGGCTCTTGGTGAAACCAGCCTTCTTCAGGGTCCAGAGCAGCTTTTCAACGTAGGGACAAGAGAGCCCCTCCCGACGCGCAATTTCGGCAGCGCTGAGAGGCTCCCCGGGGGGTGCGGAAGCCAATTGCAAGATGCAGCGGAGGCCGTACTCTTCTTTGGCGGTGATTCTCATCGGGGGTATCTCCTATCAACGCCAGTCTGCCAAAACCATACTATTTTGTCAACTATTATCGGCGCCTCGCCAAGCTGGCCTTGATGCAGGGGAAGGATAGAACCTAAGATGCCGGCGTACTCCATCCCGACCGCTTGTCGAGCCGACCAAATCGAATTAGTCTTAGCCGCCACCTGACAACGCTTTCGCTTTGGCGGGCCGCATCACCGAGGCCGCGACCGAAACTGCCAGGATGAGCGCAGTCACCCCCAGCGAGAGAGTCACGGGAATCTTGTAAATGTCCACCATCAGTATCTTGATTCCCACGAACACGAGAATGGCCGAAAGCCCATAGTGCAGGTAACGGAATAACTGCATGATGCCTGCCAGAGCGAAGTACAGTGCCCGCAGGCCCAGAACTGCAAACACGTTCGACGTGACTAAATTCGTAAACGCCGACGGCCTTACTGAGTCTCGTATAATATATTGACACACGAGTAAAAAAAGAGACTGCTGGCTTTCAGGAAGTCACGCAGCACGTCGGGGCAACGGCGAACGCGCCGGGCACCTTCGGGATGAATGGGTCGAGGAGTTTTTCGACCCCGATCTTGAGGTCGTCTTCGCTCTGCGCCTGCTCGGCTACACGACGGATGGCGCCTGCAAGGTTTGCGGGCGACTGAGGGTGCTCTGGCATCGGGACGGATTATGGCGGGATTGGCAAAACAGTTGTTCTATAAGTTCCTGTTTTTGCTTCAGCCGCCCGTCGAAGAGCCAGCGAGGGCGGCCACTTCGGCAAACACGGCCTGGAACTGGGTATGGATGCGCGCGTTGCTGGCGGCGATTTCCGGATCGCCCGGTTGATACGGCCGGCCGCTGAAGTCGGTCACCACCCCTCCGGCCTCGCGGACGATGAGCGTGCCGGCGGCGGTATCCCACGCCTTCAGGTTCAATTCCCAGAAGCCATCAAACCGTCCGCAAGCAACGTAGCAAAGATCGAGCGCGGCTGAGCCATCCCGTCGAACCCCGTGAGAGCATAGCGTGAACTTCTGATAGTAGCCGATGTTCGGGTTGGGATGACGCTTCTGGGTCGGAAAGCCGGTGCCAAGGAGGCTTTCGGCCAGTCGCTCGGTGAGGGAAACGCGGATCGGCCGGTGGTTCAGGAAGGCCCCGCCCCCGCGCTCGGCGCGGAAAAGCTCTTCGCGCACCGGATCATAGACAACGCCGGCCAGCAAGTCCTTTTCTTGCATCAAGGCAATGGAGACGGCAAAGCAGGGATAGCGGTGAACGAAATTGGTCGTGCCGTCGAGCGGGTCAACGTACCAGCAAAACGGGGATTCGGCGGGACGTCCCCCGCCCTCCTCGGCCACCACTGAATGCTTGGGAAAATAACTGCGCAGGCGCTCGACAATCAGTTCTTCCGACCGGCGATCGGCCTCGGTGATCAGGTCCGCTCCTCCCTTGTAGGAGGCCTGGACGCCGCGGTCGAAGTGAGCGAGCAAGAGCTTCCCCGCCTGGCGGGCGACTTCAACAGCAACGTCGAGGTAGTGACTCACGGAGTTTCTCCGTTCACCGTGAACCGTTTACGGTGAACCATAGCCACTAAAATAGCGGCGCCGGTATGTTAGCAGATAGTCTCCCGGCACCCGCACCTCGATTTGCCGCAGAGAAGGGCTGCTTTTTTTCGGCGGATAGTAGGCCAGCCGGTATTGGGTGTGGAGGTCGCGGCTGATTTCGGAAAAGATCCGGTCGAGATCCTCATAGCTCTCGGGAAAAAACATTCGGCCGCCGGCGTATTCCTTCATGGTGATGAGGGCGTGCTCTCCGGCGGTGTTTCGCCCGCTTTCATTCTTGACCGGACGGATCAGGATGGTGTAGAGCATCGCGCCGGCCTTGGCGACTTCCATACGCGCCTGATCAAACGTGCCGGTGCTTGTCGTTTCCCCCGCGTCCGTCACCAGGACGATCACTCGCCGCCGTTCGGGAGGTTGCCGCGCGAGCGCCTGCGAACCTAGAAGAATGGCGTCGTAGAGCGCCGTTCCGGCTTCGGGCGCAATCCGCAGAGAGGCATCTTGAAGCGCGGCGATCTGACCGGTGAAACCGGAAAGCTCGGTCACGTCATCGGCAAATTGGTAAAGCGCCATTCGGTCTCGACCGCGGATCACATCAGCCGCAAAGCGCGCTGCCGACTCGCGCTCAAACTTCAGTTCCTTGTAGGTGCTCAAGCTCGAATCCACCATCAGCGCCAGATCCAGCGGCACCATGGTCTCGCGCTCAAAGACGGCTATCTCCTGTTTCTGGCCGTCCTCATAGACTTCAAAATCCTCCTTGCCCAGCGTGGTGATGGGCTGGCCCGAGCGGTCGCGGACGCTGCAAATGACGTCCACCAGATTCACTTCGACGCGAATGCGCGTCTGCGTGTCAGCCGCCCGCGGTGGCGGGTCTTGGCCAGAGCCCGGCGCAGCCAAAAGAAGGCAGACCAGTCCGCCAGTCCCGAGGCTTCGGGAAAGGCGGGCAAGC
>Ga0209002_10004981_pt1 | contig 10351 bp, 8 predicted proteins | sample Rifsed16ft2_FD_184010 | JGI IMG/M metagenome (GOLD analysis project Ga0209002, IMG submission 184010) | Soil microbial communities from Rifle, Colorado, USA - sediment 16ft 2 (version 2) | ecosystem: Environmental > Terrestrial > Deep subsurface > Rock core/Sediment | place: Rifle, Colorado...
CCTGCCCGCGGAACCGATTTCGCTGCCGACAGATCCGATGGCGCAGGCGCTCGGCCAGCGAGCGCTCGGGTCCGTGCCGCGCGTGGAGGCCGAGGCCTGCGGCTATCGCTCGACCGGTACCGGCGTCGTTGTCCGGGCCGGCTACGTCGTGACGAACGCCCATGTGATCGCCGGCGCGACGACGGTCAGCGTGGTCACCGCGGCCGGGGCGCTCAAGGCCACGCCCGTCTTCATGGACTCCGAGCTGGATGTCGCCGTCCTCCGCGTGGCCGGCCTGTCTGCCGGGCCGCTCATCTTCGCGACGCAGGACCCGGAGCGCGGCGCGCTCGGGGCGACGATCGGCTATCCAAACGGCGCCGGCGCGGTCGTGGAGCCTGCCGCGGTGACCGCGACGTACGAGGCGGAGGGCCTCGACATCCTGGGTACGGTGAAGGTGCAGCGCAAGATCATCGAGCTCCAGGCCGTCGTCGAGCCCGGGGACAGCGGCGGACCGCTCCTGCTCGCCGATGGCACGGTCGGCGGGCTGATCTTCGCCGAATCGCGCTCGGATCCGTCCGTCGGGTACGCCCTCTCGCCGGTCGAGGTCGCGGTCGCGATCATCCCGGCGCTTGACCGAACGTCGGCCGTGTCCACCGGTCCATGTCTCCATTGAGCGGTACCATCCCGCGGTGACCTCCCCGACCACCACGACCGCGTCCGCGGTCGAGCTCCGCGCGCTCGCCGACGAGTTCTGGGAGTCGTTCCTCGCCGCTCACCCGGGCTTCGCCACGGTGATGGGCGACCGCCGCTACGACGACCGCCTGGACGATCTCTCGCCCGAGGGGCGCGCGGCATGGGCGGCCATCCTGGAGCAGACCCTGGGTCGGGCGAACGCTCTCGACCCGGCCGCGCTGAGTACGCCCGAGCGGGTGACCCGGTCCGTGTTGATCGAGGAAGCCGAAGGTCAGCTTGGCGCGCTCCGGACCGGGGTCGACGACTGGTCGTTGAACCCGATCGACGGCCCGCAGACATGGATCGTGGATATGGTCGACTACCAGCCGATCGCCACGGCCGAGGAAGGCCGCCGGCTCGTGACGCGGGTGAACGCCGTGGGCCGGCTCATCGATCAGGTCATCGATCGCGTGCGGCTCGGCCTCGCCCGCGGCTGCGTCGCGTCGGTGGAGCCGGTGCGAGGCGTCCTCGACGAAGTCCGGCTGCTGGTCGGCACGCCGGCCGCCTCGTGGCGGCTTGCCGGGCCCGCCTCGGAACCGCACGACGACTGGGAGCCGGCCGCCCTGCAGTCGTTCCGCACCGACCTCCTCACCGCCATCGAGGCCGTCGTCCTGCCGGCCTTCCGCCGCTACCTCGAAGTCCTCGAGCACGAGATCCTGCCCGTGGCCCGGCCCTCGGATCGGCCCGGGCTTGCCCACGTGCCAGACGGCGAGGCTGCCTACCGGGCGCTTGCCCGGAGCCATACATCCATCGAGATCGACCCGCGCGAGGTGCACGAGATCGGCCTCCTCGAGATCGAGCGGCTCGACTCCGCGTTCGCCGACCTCGGGGCGCGGGTCCTCGGCGTCCACGGGCTCGAGGCCACGCTGGCCGCGCTCCAGGCAGATCCGGCCCTCCGATTTGCGAACGCGGACGAGGTCCTCGCGACCGCGCGAGGGACGCTCGCGCGCGCCCAGGCGGCCGTTCCGGCCTGGTTCGGCCGGCTGCCGATGGCGGCCTGCGACGTTGTCCCGATCCCCGCCGAATCGGCGCCCCATCAGACCCTCGCCTACTACGCCTGGCCGGCGCTCGACGGCAGCCGGCCGGGTCGATTCCACATCAACCTGCACGCTCCGGAGACGCGGGCCCGGTACGAGGCCGAGGCCCTGGCTTTCCACGAGGCGGTCCCCGGCCACCATCTCCAGCTGGCGATCGCGCAGGAGCTGCAGGACGTTCCCGCGTTCCAGCGCGTGCTCGGCTCGAATGCCTTCGCCGAGGGCTGGGCGCTGTACACGGAGAGCCTCGCCGACGAGATGGGCCTGTACTCGTCCGACATGGACCGCTTCGGGATCCTGTCCTTCGATGCCTGGCGCGCCTGCCGGCTGGTGGTGGACACGGGGATCCACGGACTGGGCTGGACCCGCGACCAGGCGATTGCCTTCATGCGGGAGCACACGGCCCTGGACGACGGCAACATCGCGAATGAGGTGGACCGCTACATCGCCTGGCCGGGCCAGGCGCTCGCGTACAAGCTCGGCCAGTTGGAGATCCTGCGGCTGCGGGCCCGTGCGGCCGCGGCGCTCGGCGAGCGGTTCGACATCCGGGCCTTCCACGACGCGGTCCTTGAACACGGCGCCGTCGGGCTGACCACGCTCGCCGGCAACATCGAGGCGTGGATCGAACGGGAGCAGGCGATCGAGTAGGTCGCGAACGGGTAGCTCGCGAACGGGTAGCTCGCGCTGCCTAGCGTTCTCCAGCGTGCGGGCGGCGCGCGACTGCCGCCGAGACCCGGGTGCGGATGTCGGGAAACGTGGCCATCACCCGGTCGAACTCGAAGCGGCCGAGCACGAGGAGCCGGCAATCTGTTTCACACGTCGCGGTGGCGGTGCGTTCGCCCTCCTCGATGAGGGCGATCTCGCCGAGGAACCCGCCGTCCGTCAGTGACCGAACCGGCGCTCCGGCCCGCTGGACGCGGACGGTCCCGGCCACGATGAGGTAGAACGATTCGGCAGGATCGCCCTCGCGCATGAGGACCGTGCCGGCCGGTACGGCGACTTCGCGAGCGAGTGTCGCCACCGCTTCCATGCTCCGTCGATCGAGCGTGGAGAAGAGCGGCAGCCGGGCGAGGAGGTCGACCTTCTGATCCATTTCCCGCCGAGCATAGCCCGGCTCGTACACTGGCGTCTGCACGAACGCGCACCATCCGAGGAAGGTAATGGCCGACCGACCGCTTCCCTACGACCGCCCCACTGATCCCGGCAAGCGCCACTCCTTCGCCCTCACCGACGGTCCCGATCGCGCCGCCGCGCGGGCGATGCTCAAGGCCGTCGGGTTCACGGACGACGACCTGGCCAAGCCGCTCGTCGGGGTCGCGACCACGTGGATCGAGACGATGCCCTGCAACCTCAACCAGCGGCGGCTGGCGGAGTTCGTCAAGCAGGGCATTCGCGAAGCCGGCGGCACCCCGATGGAGTTCAACACGATCGCGATCTCGGATGGCGTGTCGATGGGCACCGAGGGCATGAAGGCGAGCCTCATCAGCCGCGAGGTCATCGCCGATTCGATCGAGCTCGTCGTTCGCGGACACCTCCTCGACGGCGTCGTCTGCCTCGTGGGCTGCGACAAGACGATTCCCGGCGCGGCGATGGCCATGGCCCGCCTCGATGTCCCCGGCCTCGTCCTCTACAACGGGACGATCTACCCGGGCCACTACAAGGGCCGCGACCTGGAGGTCGTCTCGGTCTTCGAGGCGATCGGGGCCTACCGGGCCGGCAAGATCTCGGTCGAGGAGCTGTACGAGATCGAGAGTGCCGCGTGCCCGGGTGCGGGCGCCTGTGGCGGCCAGTTCACTGCGAACACGATGAGCACGGCCATGGAGTTCCTGGGGCTCTCGCCGGGCGGCCTCAACGGCATCCCGGCCGAGGATCCCCGGAAGGATGCTGCCGCGCGGCAGGCGGGCGAGCTGGTGATGACCCTCGTCCATCACGACATCCGGCCGTCGCACATCGTCACCCGCAACGCCATCGAGAACGCGATCGCCTCGGTCGCCGCAACCGGCGGCTCCACCAATGCCGTGCTCCATTTCCTGGCGATCGCCCACGAGTTCGGGATCCCGCTCGAGATCGACGAATTCGGGACGATCGCCGAGCGGACCCCGATCGTCGCCGACATGCGACCGGGCGGCCGGTACACGGCCGCGGACATGTACGACGCCGGTGGCATCGGGCTCGTCATGCGCGAGCTGCTGAAGCGCGACCTCCTCCATCGCGACGAGAAGAACGTCGACGGCCGGACGATCGCGAAGATCGCCGCGGCCGCGGTGGAAACTGAGGGCCAGAAGGTCGTGGTGCCGATCGAGACGCCGATCAAGCCGGTCGGCGGCCTGACGATCCTGCGTGGTTCGCTTGCCCCGGACGGGTGCGTCGCAAAGCTCGCCGGGCACGAGCGCCTGCACCATCGGGGGCCCGCTCGGGTCTTCGATTCGGAGACGGCCTGCTTCCAGGCGGTCCGGGAGCGCCGGATCGTCGCCGGCGACGTCGTCGTCATCCGCTACGAGGGTCCCGTCGGCGGGCCCGGGATGCAGGAGATGCTGTCGGTCACGGCCGCGCTGGTGGGCGAGGGTCTTGGCGAGTCCGTGGCCCTCCTCACCGACGGCCGGTTCTCCGGCGGGACGCACGGCCTGATGATCGGCCACGTGGCCCCCGAGGCGGCCCTGGGCGGTCCCATCGCGCTGGTCCACGAGGGCGACGAGATCGAGATCGATGTCGCCGCCAAACGCATGGACCTGCTGGTGGACGAGGACGAGCTCGCGCGCCGGCGCGCCGAGTGGTCGGCACCGCCGCCGCGCTACGCGTCGGGTGTCATGGCGAAGTACGCGGCGCTGGTCTCGTCCGCGTCCGAAGGCGCGGTGACCACCGGCCGGCGTCTCGCGCAGGCGCTCGGGCACTCGTGAGCCGGGTGCCAGGCTCGTCGCTCCCGCCCGACCCGGCCGCCTATGACGCCGAGCGGAACATCCACGCCCGGAAGCGGGGGCTGTCTGCGCCGTTTATTGCCGGCGGGCGCGATCCGGACCCGGAGCCAGGTCACGCCGAAGAGCGGCGCTACCTGCGCTGGCTGATCGCGATGGTCATCGTGCTCGTCCTGGCCGGGTTTGTCCTTGGGATCCTCGGTAATATCGTGAGTGCGCCCTGACGACGTCCCGCACCCTCGGAGGTGATCGGATGCCCAGCGTGAATCCCACCGGCGGCCCGGGCGGTCCGGGTGCGACGGAACGGCGCGTCGTCCTCGAAGCGTCCGGCCTCCGCAAGCGGTATGGCCAGCTCGAGGCGGTCAAGGGCATCAGCTTTCGGATCCACGAAGGTGAGACGTACGGTCTCCTCGGCCCGAATGGTGCCGGCAAGACCACGACGATCTCGATGATCTGCGGCCTCCTGGCGCGCGATGCCGGCGAGGTCCATCTCGACGGGAACCCGATCGACGTCGGACGGGTCGCGGCGAAGGCGGGCATCGGGTACGTGCCGCAGGAGCTGGCTCTCTACCCGGACCTCACCGCCCGCGAGAACCTCGCGTTCTTCGGGGGGCTGTACGGCCTGGGGGGGTCTGCCCTTCGCTCCCGAATCGATGACGTCCTCGGGGTCATCGGGCTGGCCGATCGGTCGCGCGAGCGCGTGGATCGATTCAGCGGCGGCATGCAGCGCCGCCTGAACATCGGCATCGGCCTGCTCCACCAGCCGCGCCTGCTCCTCCTTGACGAGCCGACCGTCGGCGTCGACCCGCACAGCCGCAACTCGATCCTGGAGAGCATCGCGGAGCTCGGTCGGTCGGGCATGGCGATCCTGTACACGACCCACTACATGGAGGAGGCCGAGCGGCTGTGCGACCGCATTGCGATCATCGACGCCGGTGAAATCCAGGCCGAGGGCACCCGGCGCGAGCTCATCGGGCTGATCGGAGGCCGCGACACGATCCGGCTGGCAGCCAGCGGCGACCTGTCGAAGGCAGCCGAGGCAGCCAGCGGCGTCGAGGGCGTCGTGCAGGCCGGCGTCGGCGAGGACGCGCTGGAGCTCGTGGTCAGGGACGCGCGGGGCCTCCTGCCTCGCCTCCTCGCCGCGGTCGATGCGGCCGGCGCGAACGTCCGGGGCGTCGAGGTGGTCGAACCGGACCTCGAGGCGGTCTTCCTCCACCTGACCGGTCGGGCCCTCCGCGACAGCGCCGACTGAGATGCGTCACGCCCTGCTGATCGCAATGAAGGACCTCCGTCAGCGGGTCCGCGATCGGTCGGTGATCCTTCTGTCCGTGATCGCACCGCTTGGGTTGGCGGTGATCTTCTCGCAACTCCTCGCCGGCGCGACCGAATTCCACGCCGATTACGTGGTGGCCGATCTCGACCGGGGCTCGGTCGCCCGGGCCTTCAGGGACGACGTGCTGGGATCGCTCGAGGACGGGGGCGTGGCGACGATCCGCGAGGTCGACACCGAGGCCGAGGCCCGCGCTGCGGTCGAGTCGGAGGACGCCGAAGCAGCGTTCATCATCCCGGCCGGGTTCAGCGCAGCGGTCGGTGGCGGAACTACGGCTTCGATCGAGGTCTATGGCGCCGTGCAGGCCGGGCTGGAGACCAGCATCGCCGAGTCGGTCGCGACCCGGTTCGGGGATGGTGTCGCCTCAGTCCAGCTTGCCCGGGCTACGACCGCCGAGCTGCGCGGGCGCCCGCTGACGGCCGAGGAGGTCGGATCGATCGTGACGGCCGCCACGACGTCCGATCCCGCGCTCCAGCTCGTCGACGTCGATGCAAGCCTGCGTCAGCTCAGCTGGTCGACCTACTTCAGCGCGTCGATGGCGATCCTGTTCCTCTTCTTCGCGGCCCAGATCGGGATCACGAGCCTGTTCGAGGAGCGGCGCGGGGGCACGATCGCGAGGATGCTGGCCGGACCCGTGGCGCCCGTGTCGATCATCCTCGGGAAGGCGATTGGGGCCTTCGTCACGGGCATCGTGGCCATGACGGTCCTGATCGCAGGGACGACCCTCCTGATCGGAGCCGACTGGGGGCCGCCGCTTGGCGTCGCCCTGATCGCCGGCGCCGGCGTCCTGTCCGCCATCGGGGTGGCGACGCTGGTGGCGTCGTTCGCCCGGACCGCCGAAACGGCGGGGGCGGCTTCCTCGGCAGTCGCCATCACGCTCGCGATCTTCGGCGGCAGCTTCTCCCCGGTCTCGCAGGGCCCCGAGATCATGAGCAGCCTGTCGCTGCTCACGCCGCATGCCTGGTTCCTGCGGGGCCTGGCCGATCTGCACGGGGCCGGCTCGGTTCTGACCGACGCGCTGCCGGCGGTCCTCGTCCTCCTGGTGATCGGCCTCGTGACCGGTGGACTCGGGTTCGGCCGGGCCAGGCGCCTGGTGGCGGTCGGATGAGCGGCCTCGGCAAGGCCCTCCTGATCGCCCGGACCAACCTGCTTCGGCAGGTCCGGGAGCGGGCGAACCTGTTCTTCGTCTTCGTCCTGCCGACCATCATCATCCTGGCCCTGGGCCTCCAGTTCGCCAATGCGGGCCAGGCCCGGCTGGGGATCGTGGCCCCCGCCGGCGACGCGCAGGCCGGGGAACTCGTGGCCGTGCTGAGCGCATCCGACGACTTCGAGATCCGGCGACCGCCCGATGCGGCGACGCTTCGCGAGCACGTCGAGCGCGGCCTCGTGGAGATCGGCCTCGTCATCCCCGATGGCTACGGGGCGGACATCGCGGCCGGCCGCCCGGTCGACCTCGAGCTGCTCGGGACCCCCGAGAGCCTGACCGCGGGGCTGCGGGCTCCGATCGAGGCGGCGATCAGTCGACAGGCGGCGATCTCCCTGGCCGCCCGACTCGCCGCGGGAGATCAGCCGGATCGGTTCAGGGAGGCGCTGGACGCGGCCGCGGCCGGCTACGAGGCGGTCCCCGGTGTCGAGGTGACGGTCCGCCAGGTCGGGGAACCTGGTCCGTTCGCCGGGTTCGGCCAGTTCAGCTTCGGGGCCCAGACACAGCTCGTGCTGTTCATGTTCCTGACGTCGATGACGGCCGCGGCGAACCTCGTCCTGACGAAGAACCTGGGCGTGTCGCGACGGATGTTCTCGACGCCGACGAGCGCGACGACGATCGTGATCGGCGAGGCCCTCGGGCGTTACGGCGTGGCCCTCATGCAGGGCATCTTCATCATCGCCGTGACCGCGCTCGCCTTCGGGGTCGAGTGGGGGGATCCGCTGGCCACGGCCCTCATCGTTGGGGCTTTCGGACTCGTCGGTGCCGCGGTCGCGATGCTGATCGGCGCGCTGAGCCGCAACCCGGACCAGGCCGGCTCACTCGGCGTGGCGGCCGGCCTCGGCCTCGGCGCACTCGGCGGGGCGATGGTCCCCTCGTTCATGATGCCGCCGGTCATGCTCACGGTTGCGCAGTTGACCCCCCACTACTGGGCGATCAACGGGTTCACGGAGCTGGCCAACGGCGCCGACATCTCGGCGGTACTGGGGAACGTCGGCATCCTCCTGGCCTACGGAACCGTGATCCTGCTCATCGCCGCCGTGCGATTCCGGCGCGCGATCAGCGGATGAGTCCGGCCCCGGACCTGCCAGCAGCCACCCAGGCGGTATCGCCACGGATCCTCGACAACCTCATCACCGGAATCGGAGCACGCTGACGCCCATGGACCTCATGACGTTGCCGGGGCCCACCGGCATCACGGACGCCGACTGGGACATCGCGGGGGATCGGCTCGTCGAGGACCTGCGCCAGCTGATCCGGATCCCCTCGGTCAATCCGCCGGACCCGCCCGGTTCTGCTGGCGAACTCCGGGCCGCACGCTGGATCGCCGGCGCGCTGACGGATGCCGGGCTGCGCCCCGAGGTCGTGGAGCCCTTCCCCGGGCGTGGGTCGGTCGCCGCCCGCCTTCGCGGCGACGGGACGGGCGGGGATCCGCTGCTCCTCCTGTCGCACCTGGACGTCGTTCCGGCCCCGGCCGAGGATTGGACCCACGACCCCTTCGGGGGCGACCTCGAGGACGGCTACATCTGGGGTCGCGGCGCGGTCGACATGAAGGACCTCATCGCGATGGAGCTCGCGGTCTTCCGGATGCTCGCCGAGCGAGCCCGCGCCGCCGGGCGCGATCCGGCCAGCGATCCCATCCCGGGCCTGCGCCGCGACATCCTGTTCGCGTCGACCGCCGACGAGGAGGCCGGCGGGCACCAGGGGATCGGCTGGGTCGTCGCGAATCGTCCGGAGTGGTTGCAGGCGGCCGGCGCGCTGAACGAATCGGGCGGTTTCTCGGTCAATGTCGGTGGCCATCGGCTCTATCCCATCCAGGTCGCCGAGAAGGGCTTCGCCGTCTATCGGATCAGGGTTCGCGGCACGTGGGGCCACGGCTCGATGCCCCGCCCGGACAATGCGGCGGTCCTGGCGGCCCAGGCGATCGCCCGGCTGGCCGTCCCGGGCGCAGCGCGAGTGACCGCCCCCATGGCACGCTTCATGGATGTCCTCGCCGAACGACTGCCGGCAGAGGTGGCGGGCGCCATCCAGGCCGCCGCGACCGGAGCGACGACCAACGGCGGAACGGGCGATCTCGTCGAGGCGCAGACCGCCCGGGCCCTCCAGGCCCTGTTCCGCAATACGATCACCGTGGGCGTCGTCCGGGCCGGCGTGAAGTACAACGTCATCCCGGGGCTCGCAACGATCGAGATCGACTGCCGGGTGCTTCCCGGGACTGACGAGGCGGCGATGCGGGCCGATGTCCTGGCGCGCATCGGGCCCGAGCTGGCGAAGGCCTGCGACGTCGAGCTCGTCATGTTCGGCGAGCCGGTCGAGACATCGGTCGAGACCGAGTTGTACCGAGTGCTCGCAGAAACGATCGTGGCGCACGATCCAGTCGGCATTCCGGTGCCCACGATGATGCCGTTCGCCACCGACGCGAAGCATCTCGTCAACCTGGGTGTGCCGTGCTACGGCTTCTCGCCCCTGCAGATGCGGCCGGAGGAGCGGTACTTCGAGCGATTCCACGGCATCGATGAGCGGATCTCCACGTCCGCCCTCCGCTGGGGCCTCCCGGTCCTGTACGACGCCGTTCGCCGCTTCTGCGGGTAGCGCAGGGCCCGACCTGGGCCGGGCCCTGCAGCCTGGAACGTCAGACCGAGTTTCGATCGTCCCCGTCACGGGCTCGAATGCCCACGACCCTGTGGCGGCGCGGAACCGCCAGCACGGCCAGGACCAGGACGATCGCGATGAGCAGGCCGATCGGTGCACCGGGCCCTGGCTCGACCGGCACCGGCGCCGTCGAGGTCGGTGGCAGGGTCGGATTGATCGTCGGAGCGGCTGTTGGCGCGGCGGTAACCGTCTCAGCCAGCTGGCCGCGGAGCTCTCCGCCGGGGTTGGCCGCCGTGTGAACGTTCACATACGTGCCGCCGGCGGCGATCGCGGCGACGGCACCGGCCAGGTCGGTCACGGAACCGGTCGGCGTAAGGTTCGTCGCGGTCAGGGTTCCAGTCATCGGGCTCGCTCCTACCACGAGCGGCAGAAGCACCCCACCGTTGGCTCCGACGGCACCGAGGTGGATGTGGGCGGCTGCGGCCGCACCCGAGAGGCCGCTGTAGGCGACGTAGTAGGTGATCGTTGCGCCACCCGTACCGATCACGACCCCGCCGTTTCCGGTCGC
>Ga0209002_10004986_pt1 | contig 10344 bp, 1 predicted proteins | sample Rifsed16ft2_FD_184010 | JGI IMG/M metagenome (GOLD analysis project Ga0209002, IMG submission 184010) | Soil microbial communities from Rifle, Colorado, USA - sediment 16ft 2 (version 2) | ecosystem: Environmental > Terrestrial > Deep subsurface > Rock core/Sediment | place: Rifle, Colorado...
TTGTTGAGTCAAACTGGCCGGCGAAGGCGAAGTTGTGCCCCGAACCGCTGAACTGGTTGTTCGCAATGTTACCCGGTCCCGGCAGGGTGATCTCTAGCGTACCACTGACGTTCCCACAAGTGGTCGCTACGTAGTCGGTCTTGAGCGTGAAGTTGCTCCACTGCGCGCTGTCTGTCGAAACGTCGAATGACATTGGATGCCCACGACTGGTGGTCCCGCCCCAGTGACCGGAAATCGGCGTTGACGCCGAGGTGGCCGTGGGTGTGCGCGTGTTGGTTGAAGTCGGAGTCAGTGTGCTAACAGAGGTAGCCGTTGGCGTCTGCGTCGCCGTGCGGGTTGGCGTCGGAGTCTTCGTCGCTGTGGCCGTTGGCGTGCGGCTCGAAGTTGGAGTCGCAGTGGCGGGTTGCCAACTGGCCGTCCACGTGCCCGATTGGTACAGGTAGTAAAGGCACGGGATGGGCGGGATGCTGGGGGACATGATGACAATCAGATAGCCGGTGAGGTTGTAAGTGCCGTGGGCAGCCGTTGTTGAGTCGAACTGGCCGGCGAAGGCGAAGTTGTTCCCCGAACCGCTGAACTGGTTGTTCGCAATGTTACCCGGTCCTGGCAGCGTGATCTCGATTGTGCCGCTGGTATTCCAGCAGGTAGTCGCCACGTAGTCAGTCTTGACCTTGAAGTTGCTCCACTGCGTACTGTCTGTCGAGACCCCGAACGACATCGAATATCCGCGATTAGTCGCTCCGGCCCAGCGCCCGGAAGCCAGCGTGTTCCCTGAGGTGGGCGTCTGTGTCGGCGTGGCGGTGGAGGGGGAGGGGAGCGGATAATTTTTGAGCACCAGTGGCAAGTAAAGCGGAGTGCCTAAAACGCTCTGCGCCTCGACCCCGGTTGCGGCTGGCAGGGCGCTGTGAAGCGCCGACAATAGGACGAGCATCAGGCCAATCAGCACGATGACCCTGGCTTTGAAGGGCGTCGAGTGCATTTCACACCTCCGGGATGGCTCGCCTAACTCATCTAAGGCGACCTTCAATCGGCTATTTGCCTACAGCACACAAAAACCGCCCTCCCTGCAAAACGCAGAAAGGGCGGTTTGAATGTAGTTCCGGTTACACCTCCATCACTGGCAACGAACCGGTAATACCTCCAATAATTTTATCACATCTGGAGTCAGCGCATAGTGTCAACCGTCACGACAAATGTCACTTCGTTTTTGAACCCTATTCATCGGGTTAAGGGTCAAGATAAAAATCACCCTCATCACTTCATGGAATTGCGACCGAGTGGCAAATGCGATAAAATCGCTCTGGTCGGGGGCCCTTATCTCCCTTCCATAGGCGCGGGCTTTTCATCTCGCTTCTGACGTGAGAACTCACCCTATCGTGTTCCAGGCCATCGTCCGCCTGACGATGGCATTTTGATCTGTTGTTCCAATTGCCCTCTGGCCCTTTTTCGCTCATCACGCTGGCTGCGCGGGCGGGCGCCAGGCTCACAGGAGGTCATATGACTCACTTTTTCTCTGCCAGTGGAACGGGCCGTTTCTTGAGGTGGTCTAACCCTATGGCCCGGCTGCTCGCGCCCCTGCTCCTCGCCGGGAGCGGCTTGGGCCTGCTGTTTCTCTGGCTCGCGCCCCTATCTCCACCGGCCCGCGCCGCCGCCGACCTGTTTACGCTTTACTGGTCTTCGAGCAACTCCGGCGGCAACTTTGGCGCGGCCTGGGGCGATATGGACAACGACGGCGACCTGGACTTGAGCATTGCCGCTGCCGTGTACCGCAACGTCAATCGGAACCTGATCCCCAACCGGGCCTGGCTAGCCGAAGACTCGCCAGACCTTAACTTCAAGCCCGCCTGGGGCGACTACGACAACGACGGCGACCTCGACCTGGTTATAGCGTGCGGAGGATTTTTTCCTTCCCCGCTCCCGCTCCGTTTGTACGATAACATCGGCGGCCTGCTGCTCCCGGCGGCTTCTTGGACCTCGGTGGAGCTGGGAGGCTTTTACGAGGCGGCGTGGGGGGACTACGACGGGGACGGCGACCTGGACCTGGCAGCGGCTCACAGCAGCGGCGCTTTCATATATCGCAACGACAACGGCAGCCTGACCTCCAATGCGGTCTATGTGACGATCGAACCGGGCACTACTCAAAGCGTGGCCTGGGGCGACTATGATGACGACGGCGATTTGGATCTGGCCGTCGGGGTCAACGGCCCCAATCACCTGTACCAGAACGACGGCGGCGTGTTGACTCCCAACCCGGTCTACACGACGACTGAAACGGACGACACCTACAGCCTCGCCTGGGGCGATGTGGATAACGATGGCGACCTGGACCTGGTCGCCGGGAACAACGGACAATCCAACCGGGTGTATCGCAACGACGGCGGCGCGCTAACGGATAGCGCGGTCTGGTCATCCACGGAAACGGATGAAACTTATACTGTGGTCTGGGGTGACTATGACAATGACGGCGACCTGGACCTGGCGGTCGGAAACTGGAGCAACCCCGTTCGCATTTATCGCAATGACACCACTAACCCGACGCCGGCCCTGACACTGATCTGGTCGGCGCCGCTGGTGGACGACAACGCCTACGCCGTGGCCTGGGGCGACGTGGACGGCGACGGCCGACTCGATCTGGCCGTGTCTAACGTGAACAACCCCAACCGGGTCTATCACAACAACAGCGGGACTCTGTCCACCCAGCCCTCTGCCTGGACTCCGTCGGGGGTGTATTCCACGAACGCCGTCGCCTGGGGCGACTATGACGGCGACGGCGACCCTGACCTGGCGGTCGGCAACAATGGTCAGCCCAACCTGCTCTACCGCAACGACAGCGGCGCGCTGACTAACGACCCCGTTTACACAACCACCGAGTCCGACGCCACCAACAGCCTAGCCTGGGGCGATGTGGATAACGACGGCGACCTCGACCTGGCCGTCGGGAATGAGGGCTTCAACCAGTTGTACCGCAACGACAACGGCGCGCTCACTTCCAGCGCGATCTGGTCGGCCTCACAACTGGATTCCACTCGCAGCCTGGCCTGGGGTGACGTGGACAGCGACGGCGATCTGGATCTGGCCGTTGGGAACAACGGCCCTAACCGGCTCTACCGCAACGACAACGGCGTGCTGACCACCAGCGCAGTCTGGTCGTCGGCTGAATCCGACGCGACCTACGCTGTGGCCTGGGGCGACGTGGATGGCGACGGCGACCTGGATCTGGCCGTGGGGAACAACGGCCCTAACCGGCTCTACCGCAACGACAACGGCGTGCTAACCTCCAGCGCGGTCTGGTCGTCCACAGAGGCGGAGACCACAAACGGTGTGGCCTGGGGCGACGTGGACGGCGATGGCGACCTGGACCTGATCGCCGGAGACCGGCTTAAGCCTAACAAACTTTATCGCAATAACGACGGCACGCTGAGCCCGAGCGCGGCCTGGTCGTCGGCTGAATCCGATGCGACCCAACACGTGGCCTGGGGCGACGCGGACGGCGATGGCGACCTGGACCTGGCCGTAGGGAACTGGAACGAGTCTCCCTCCGCCCGGTTGTACCGCAACGACCTCGGGACTCTGACCTCCAGCGCTGCCTGGACTCCGGCCGTTGCGAACGCAGACCAATCCACCACCAGCGTCGCCTGGGCCGACGTGGACGGCGACGGCGATCTCGATCTGGCGGTTGGCAATAAGGAACATCCCAACCGCCTCTACCTCAGTGGCCGGGCGCGGACGGGGCGTTTGCCTAATAACCCGCCCGAACTTTCGATCACCCGCCCCGGCGCTGACGCCGCCAACTTCTTCTCCGCGGCCCGGATCAACAGCACCCCGGTGATCTCCATCCCCTTTACTGTCTTTGACCGCGATGACGACCGCGTCAACATCCGCGCGTTCTACTCCCCCGACGGAGGCGGGCAGTGGTATCCGGCCGTGGCCGCCAGCGGAACCCTCACCCAGAACCTCACCGCCCCGCCGGGTGGCGGGGCATACAATTACAGGTGGGATACCTTCGCCAGCGGTCTTTTCGGGCAATCCGATAACGTCGTCTTCCGCATCGAGGCCTACCCCAGTTTGAGTCCCACCGTCAACGCCGTTCCCCTCTTCCAGCGCCCCTACGCCTCCGCGGCCACCTTCCCCTTCCGGGTGCGGGGGACGCAGGTGCGAGTGTTGAGTGGCGCCGCGCCGATTTCGAATGCGGTGGTGTATCAACTCCCCGCCGGGCAAACGGTGGGCGCGCAGCTTATCGCCAACAGCGCGGGCGTGTCCTTCCGCACCGATGCCAATGGTTATCTGCAAGGGCGCGGGCGCATCAAAGGCGGCGACCGCCTGGCGGCGCTGGCCCCGGTCAGCAAGGTGTCCTCGGGACTGCCGAGCACGAACGGGCTGGTGGGTTATTGGAAACTGGACGAGCCGAATGCCGGCGATGAGGCGGCGGACAGTAGCGGGTATGAAAACGACGGCGTCCCCAACGGCACGGCGGGGAGCCAAAACCTGCCCCAGCCCGACGCCGACGTGCCCGCGACGGGTTTCGATGATCCGCGCTCCTGGCATTTTGATGGCACGGATGATTTTGTCAGCCTGGACTGGGTTGACGCCTTTCCGACTGACCTCGCGCCGCGCACCCTGTGCGCCTGGGGCAAAACGGACACGACGAGCAGCGGTTATGCTTATCTGGCCGCCTTTGGCTCGCCCTCGTATGGCGAGGCCATGTTCATTGGGCGCAACGGCAGCGCCCTGCAGGTGGGCGGCTGGTATGACGACATCATCGTCGGCGGCGTCTGGCAGGTCGGTGTCTGGACGCAAGTGTGCTTAACTTACGATGGCCAGATCGCGCGGGTGTACGTGAATGGTGTTGAACGAGCGTCGGAGGCCAAAGACTGGTTCCTCTTCCCCAATGTGGCTTATATTGGCCGTCAGGTCCAGGACCAGGAATATTGGACAGGCAACATTGACGAGGTGCGCTTTTACAACCGCGTCCTGACGAGCGAGGAAATTGCCGCGCTGGCGCAGGGCAGTTTTGCGACGGCTCAGTTGTATTACACCAGCGCCGCGCCCACGCTCAGCGGGCTGAGCCTGTACACTGTCACGACCGCGGGCGTGCAGACGCTGACCGTGTCGTCGGCGAACCCGCTCATCCTGTTCGATTTGAGCGTGGCGCTCGAATGGGACGCGCGCAACGACCCGGCTTATCTCGCGCAATTGAAGTTCGACCTGGGCCTGGCCTCCGAATATCTCTTCGACTGGTCAGATGGACAGATTGCGCTGGGCAACGTGACGGTTTACCAGGACAAAGAACATTGGAGCGATGCGCAAGTCCGCGTCTACTCCACCAACAACCTGCGTCCCAACGCCGACATCGGCGGCATTGTGACGCAAGCCATCTCAGAGACGAACGTCGTCGGCGGCGTGGCCAGCACCGTCTCGTACCATCCGGGACAGGTGCGCATGGCGGCGGCGTGGAACCGTTTCGGCGATTCGGCGAACAGCGGCGGCGCGGACTGGGCGCGGGCGCTGGCGCACGAGCTGGGCCACTATCTGCTGTACCTTGACGATGCCTATCTCGGCCTCGACGACGCGGGCCGCCTGATTCCGCTGACCACTTGCACCGGCACGGCCATGGCCGACCCCTACCGCGACGATTACAGCGAATTCAAACGCACCAGCGAGTGGACGGGCGATTGCCTGAAGACCCTGGCGGCGCGCTCCACCGGGCGCTCGGAGTGGGCGACGGTGACCCAGTTTTATCCGGGGCTGGCGGCGGCGGCGAACGCCGGCCCGAACGGCCTGCCCTTGAATGTGACCACGGTGAACATCGTCACGCCAGCCACGCCCAATACGACGCTCAACACGCCGTCGTTCGCGCTCGTGCAGAATGGTCAGCGCGTGACTCCGGGCGATCAGGCGCGCGTCGTCCTGTATCAAAGCGGGCGCGTGATTGACATGGGGCGGCCCAGTCAGGGGCAGGCGCTGGCGCGCGGCGCGCGGCCCGGCGACCGGTTGTGCGCGTACGAACCGGCTGCTGAACGGCTGGGGTGCAAGACCCTGGCATCCACCGATGCCGAGCTCACTCTGTACGCCAAGCCGGGCTGGAAACCCGAAGTGCTGGTGACGCCTGTTACCTCGGAGACGATCAACATCACGGTCGCCAATGTGGCGGCGGGCCTGCCCTTGCTAGCGCGGTTGTATCCGGTGGAAAGCGCGGGTTCATACACCATCACGCTCGCACAAACGACGGGCGGCTATACCGGGACTTTCAACCTGAGCGCGCCGGCCATCAACGCCTACATTCAGGTCTGGGTAGATGAAGCCGCGCCGCGCCGCGAGAGCTTGACCGATTACGCCCTGGGCGGCAACCCGGCCCCGCCGCGCCGCTCCAAGCGCAAAGGCGGCGCGCCCACCACCTCCACCGATGGGCAGGTGACGCTCTTTGGCGAGTTGGATTTTCCATTGGGCGAGTTCTATGCCTTGCAGACGGTGACGCAGCTGCCGCAGCCCCCGGCCTGGACGACGGTGGTCGGGCAGGGATACCGTCTGCTCAAATCGGACGGGGCGCCAGAGTTGACGAACGCCTCGCTCAACTTCAATTACTTCGGCGAACTGGTCCCGCCGGGTGAAGAGAACTTCCTGAAGGTGTATTTCTACGACGGAACTGACTGGCAAGTGCTGGACACCACAGTCGAGCCGACGCACAACCTGGCGATTGCGAACGTGCCGGGGCCAGGAATCTACGTGCTCATGTCGAGTTACGAGATTGCGCTCTACGGCCCCGGCTGGAACAACTTTGCCTATCCGGTGCAAGCCTCGCGCCCGGTGAGCGAGGCATTGCAATCCATTGCGGGGAATTACTCGCTGGTGTATGGGTATGTGCCTACCGCCACGGTCCTCAACCGTTGGCAGGTCTACGCACCCGATATGCCAGATCAGCTCAACACGCTCGCAACTCTCGACTTTGGCAACGGCTACTGGATCAACATCACCGACACGACCACGCTGTATCTCAAGGGCGCGGGCCCCACGCCCAACCTGATGACGACGGCAGGCATGGACCCGCCGGCCACGTACTATGGCGTGGTGGAAGCGAGTAGTAGTTTCACGCCGCGGGCCGGTCTGGTAGTGACGGCGAAGGTGAACGGGCAGCTCTGCGGGCAGGGGCAGACGTTCAATGTGAGCGGGCAGATCATGTACCGGGTGATCGTGCTGGCCGACAGTGACCTGCCCGGCTGTGGGACCGAGGGCCGGACGGTCGCGCTTCAAGTGGCGGGGCAGGGCATTACCACCATGGTGATCTGGAGCAACACCCAAGTTGGGTATGCGCCGCTCAAAGCCTCGGCGCAGTTGTTCTTGCCGCTGGTGCGCCGCTGAGGAGAGACATTCTCAGACCCTAAGGGTCTCCGAGACCCTGAGGGTCTGGGAGGAACTTATCCATGTCCAGTTTCATTCACTCACGCCTCATAGTCAAGTCAGGAAGCTTTTCCCCTGGCCGTGTGGGATGGGTGTTGTTGTCTTTCCTGTTCGCCGCTGTCAGCCTGACCTTGCTCTTTTGGACGCTGACTCCAATTGCATCTGCCCGAGCCGATTTCCCCGTTGATGACCGATCATCCTTTGGAACCGGGGCAGACTCCACTGAGAGCGTGGCCGTGGGGGATGTGGACGGCGATGGGGACTTAGACCTCGCCGTCGGAAACGTTAACCCTCAACAGAACGTGGTCTATCTGAACGACGGGGCAGGGAACTTCCCCAACACAGTCGGTTATACGCGCACATTTGGCGCGGGGGCAGACAGCGTGGCGGTCGGGGATGTGGACGGTGATGGGGACTTGGACCTTGTCACCGGAAAATATGGCGCGCAGAACATCGTTTACCTGAACGACGGGGCGGGCAATTTCCCCACCACCCGCGCTTTTGGAACGGGGACAGACCTCACGGAAAATGTGGCCGTGGGAGACTTGGACGGCGACGGGGACTTGGATTTGGTCAGCGGAAACGCCAATCAACAAAATGTGGTTTATCTGAATGACGGCGCGGCGAATTTCACGGTCACGCGCAATTTCGGCACCGGCTCGGATGCCACCTGGAGCGTGGCGGTGGCAGACGTGGACGGCGATGGGGACTTAGACCTTGTCACGGGCAATGGGGGGCAGGACGTCGTCTACCTGAACGATGGGGCCGGGAACTTCCTGACCGGACGCAACTTCGGCCCGGGGACAGACTCCACTTTGAGCGTGGCGGTGGGGGATGTGGACGGCGATGGGGACTTGGATCTCGTCACCGGAACTTTTAACCAACAGAACGCGGTTTACTTGAACGATGGCGTCGGAAACTTCCCCAGTCAGAGTAACTTCGGCGCTGGCTCGCAGCGCACCGAGAGTGTGGCGGTGGGAGACGTGGACAATGACGGGGATTTGGACATCATCACTGGTAATTGGTCACAGCAGAATGTGGTCTACCTGAACGATGGGGCGGGGAACTTCGCCAACACCACCAGTGACACGCGCACTTTTGGCTCGGGGGCGGACCAAACGGATAGTGTGGCGGCGGCGGACGTAGACAGCGACGGGGATTTGGATCTGGTCACCGGAAACTATGGGGAGATAAACGTGGTTTATTTAAACAACGGCGCGGGGGACTTCCCCAGCGCCAGTGGGCGCAACTTTGGCACCGGGTCTGACAGTACTGCGAGCGTGGCCGTGGGGGACATGGATGGCGACAGCGATTTGGATATCGTCACAGGCAATCGTGGTCTTGCTATGGACGTGCAGAACGTGGTCTACCTCAACGATGGGGCGGGGAATTTTCCCAACACGGCTGGTTACACTCGCACCTTTGGCACAGGCACCGACCAGACCAACAGCGTGGGGGTGGGGGATATGGATGGGGATGGGGATTTGGATATCGTCGTCGGCAACTCCCCAATTTATTCCCCAACTCTCGGCGCGGATGTTCCGGGGAGCGGGCAGAATGTGGTTTATCTGAACGATGGCGCGGGCAACTTTTCTACAGTGCGCAATTTTGGCACCAGCACAGACGATACGCGGGGCGTAGCGGTGGGGGATATAGAGGGTGACGGGGATTTGGATATCGTGGTTGGCAATATGCCAGTTTATTCCGCGACTCTAGGTGGAGATGTTCCAGGGAGTGGGCAGGATGTGGTCTATTTGAACGATGGCGCGGGGAACTTTCCGATCGGGCGCAATTTTGGCTCAGGTTCGGGCCGCACGTGGGGCGTGGCCGTGGGCGATTTAGACGGGGATGGAGACCTGGACATCATTCTTGCCAGTGATGAGGTGATGAGTGTGGCCTACCTGAATGATGGCGCCGGAAATTTCCCGGCTGGCAATGAGCGCAATATCGGCGCCGCCCCAGACTCCACCATCAGTGTGGCCGTGGGTGATATGGATAATGATGGCGATTTGGATATCGTCACTGGCAATGTATTTAAGCAGAATTTCGTGTACCTGAATGATGGTGCAGGTAACTTTGTCAATCGGCGGAGTTTTGGCACCGGGGCCGACGCTACGTGGAGCGTGGCGGTGGGGGACATGGATGGCGATGGGGATTTGGATATCATCGCCGGAAACTTCGGACAAAATGTGGTGTACCTGAACGACGGGGCGGGGAACTTCCCCAGCGCCAGCGGGCGCAAATTCGGCACGGGGACAGATGACACTGAGAGCGTGGCGGTGGGGGACATGGATGGCGATGGGGATGTGGACCTCGTCACAGGCAACTCCGGGCAGAATGCGGTCTATCTAAATGGATTGGTGGGCGGCGCGCGCCAGAGCAATACGACACCCTCGGTGGATATGACCCGCCCCGGCTTCGCACGCAATGCGAATCTATTTTCCAGCCCGCAAATTTTGAGCGGCACGATTCCCATCTCGTACACCCTCTTTGATGCCGAAGGCGACCGAGTCGCTTACGTCCGCGCTTACTACTCGCCCGATGGCGGCGGGCAGTGGTACACCGCCACAGCGGCCAGTGGGACGGCGGCGACCAACCTCACCGCCACCGTCAGCGGCACCACGCACGTTTTCAGTTGGGATGTGCTGGCCAGCGGCTTCTTCGGTCAATCCGACAATGTTGTTTTTCGGATGGAGGCCTTCCCTAGCTACCTGCCGACGGTCAACACGATGCCTGACCCTAACCAGCGCCCCTATGCCTCCGCCACCACCTTCCCCTTCCGGGTGCGGGGCACACAGGTGAAGGTTATCAGCGGCACTGCGCCAGCCGTCAACGCACTGGTCTATCGTCTGGCCGCCAGTCAATCACTGGGCGCGACTCCCATCGCCAATAGTGCTGGCCGGGCCTTCCGCACCGACGGGCAGGGCTACTTGCAAGGGCGCGGGCAGA
>Ga0209002_10004987_pt1 | contig 10344 bp, 10 predicted proteins | sample Rifsed16ft2_FD_184010 | JGI IMG/M metagenome (GOLD analysis project Ga0209002, IMG submission 184010) | Soil microbial communities from Rifle, Colorado, USA - sediment 16ft 2 (version 2) | ecosystem: Environmental > Terrestrial > Deep subsurface > Rock core/Sediment | place: Rifle, Colorado...
AATTCGATTTTAAAGCCTGCTTCATTAAATAAATATTTTAAGCCGTATGATGTAAACCTGAAATAATCGTGTGGTGACTGATGTTCATACCAACCTTGCGGAACCGTAAGAATAAGGTGACCACCAGGTTTTAAAACTCTATAAAATTCTTTTATGGTCTTTGCCGGCTCATTAATATGCTCAAGAACGTTATTATTAAGAATCATGTCTATAGTATTTGACTTGAAAGGGAGATTGGTAATATCAGCACCAACATCAAGATTATTGTAATCCCAGTCGCTATCTCCTTTGAAGAAATCCAGGCCGATATATATTTTGCCAGGGAAATACACCTTGTATCTGCATTCTCCAGCCCCTGCATCCAAAACAATCCCCTTAGTCTTAACTAAGAAACTCGCTTCTTTAATAAGCCTTTCTTCTTCAATAGATAGCGGATCTATCAAATTACGTATCGGAGTTGGAAATTTACGGAGAAACCGATCAAATCGCATATGTTCTTTTATTTGACGGCAAAACTGTATAAACTATATCTTTAACCCTCTTACCAATTATATCTAATAACATTATCTATATGTTTCCACTTGCAGAATGAAAGCTTTTCTTATTTATAAGCTGAATCATGATCTAGTTGGAGTGATAGGAATCTCATAAACTGTGCTTCCCTGAAAACCAAGGCACGAAATCTCTGACTTATGCGTATTGTATATAGCCGCTGCCCGCCCGGATTACTCATTGATTGAACTACCCCCCAGCGTAAACCTTTATCTTTATATATATCTGCCCATGTAAGCTTTTTAATCTTCTTCAAGGTCTCCAGTATTCGAAAGGCATCTTCTTTCTGAAGGTTAAACAAATCTTCCTGAAATACGGGATTGTTTAAATCCAAAAGGACATTATCTAATTTTACCACTTAATTCACTCAAATCGGTTTCTGAGGGCCTGTTTTCTTCTGCCCACTTTATCGCCCTGTCTATCCTCGACTTTGCCGGCTCCTCATGCAGCCACATTTCACTGTCTGGAATAATACTGGCTGTTTTGATAAGCCACACCCCTTCTTCAATCTCCTCTACAATAACATGCCTCCCTGCATATTCCTTTCCAAGGGATATCTGACCGCTTGCGCCTATGGTTTTAATCTGAGTCTGCATTTTTATGCCCTCCTAAATTCATATTGCATGATAGCATTATATCGGGATTATGTCAAATTACCCCTCTGTAAGATCTCTAATACCTTTTTACCTATTGCCTCTGAAGAGAAGTTATTCACAAAATATTCTCTCCCATTCCGGGCAATCTTATCTCTTAGTACAGCATCATTCTTGAGAATTAATATAGCCTTTGCAAGATCGTCTGCATCACCAGGCCTGCATAGGATTGCATTATCTTTATGTGATAAGACCCCTTCTGTGGCCTCGTTCCTGGCAGTAATAAGCGGTTTCCCTATATCGAGGCAATTATAAACCTTGCATGGGATAACCCTCAATGCCTTATCTGTCTGGCCAAAGATCCCAAGACAGATATCACTCTTCTGTATGTAACGCACCAGCTCAGCCTCTTCCACGAACCTTTCTATGAAATTTATATTCTTCAGTCCTATATCCGATGCAAGCCGTTTCATCTCCGGTAATAACTGGCCTTTACCAATCATGGTAAAGATAATATCCTTCTCATCCTGAAGTATCTTTGCTGCCCTGATGATTACATCCACACCATGAAGCGGGATATAAGAGCCGAAATAGAGGACTTCAAGTTGATCTTTCTCCTTAATACTTTTTCCACCCGTCCCCGCACTTGTCTTATTAGAATAGCTGCCGGTCAATGCTGACCCAACAGGTACGGCATGAAACTTCTCAGAAGGGAGCTTAAATTCCCTCACAAAATAATTTATATGGGCCTGAGTATCCAACATAACCGCATCTGCCATTCTGCATGACCATGTATCAATCATCCTGAGTAATTTAGCCTTTAACGAGCCAGCCTGCACTATCTTCCTGTCAATCACAGCAGTATCATAGAGCGAGAGAAAGGCGTCAAATATGATCGGCCTATGCCTGAGGATATTTAAGAATTTTGCCGGAAATATATCTATATGGCCGGCATATCCAACGATCATGGCATCATAAGGGCCAATCTTCATAAACTTTTTTATAAGACTTAAATATACTCTCGGAAGTCTTAAAGTGGTCTTTATATACCCCGCCTTTACCCCTTCAAGTTTTTCAGATGTATCTTTCCAGAAGTCCTCATGACATTCTGTTACCTCTACACCATTCCTCCGTAATCCCTCGATAATCACCCTGTTCCTCGGATAACCCTCCTCCATAGTATAAGTGCCAAAATAACAGACACGAACAACATCATTTTGTAATAAGGACACATCGCTCCTCATTGGAAGTACAATATCTTAATGGTACAGACCTCTTAAATCATTAATCCTGATCTTTATCAGGTCAAGAAACATATATGTGGAATCTAAAACAGGATTTACCTTGCTGGATGGATTATTCATCCACTGCACGGGTACCTCTTTAATCCTATATCCATGTTTTAAGGCTATCCATAGTAACTCAACATCAAAACTGAATTGACTAATAGTTTGTCTGCGAAAAATTTCTTGTATGACCTCCCTCTTGAAACACTTAAACCCGCACTGTGTATCCTTTATGCCTTTGACAGCAATCAATTGCACCAACAAGTTAAAAATTTTCCCCATTCTTTCACGATACCATGATTGATGGATCTGAATATCTGACTCTTTTAATCCTCTTGAACCTATAGCAATATCATATCCCCTTCTGAGCCACTCCATGAGTTTTTCAACCTCTTCAATTGGGGTGGACAAATCTGCATCGGAAAAGAGGACATACCGGCCTTTTGAAATCAGCATACCCTTTCTAATACTAAATCCTTTACCACAATTTACTTTACTTGCGGCCATATGCACCTGTTCATATTTATCAGAAAATTCTTTAATAAACTGAGATGTCCTGTCAGAGCTTCCATCATTCACAACGATAATCTCACTGGGATAAGAACGGGAATCGAGGTATGATATAATCTTGTCCAGCGTTTTCCCTATTCGTCTCTCTTCATTGTATGCCGGTATTACAATTGAAAGATATATAGATGCCTCTGAATCAGGTTTCTTATCTGCGACCATGTTGGATGCCATATTGTTCAAGGCTCATGTCATCAGGGTGATTTTCAAGATGCATCTCAAATTCTTTTATTGCATAATCACGAAAACCATATTTAAAATACAGGGTACCAAAGGTCTTGTGTAGTTTTCCCTTTGTGGCAAACCTGCAGGCAGGTTCTACAAACCACTGCCTGAACACTATCCGTTCCGGCATATTCAGCATGTCTTTAAACTCCTTCTCTGCCAGTTGGGGCATTCTATCTTTTAAATAATTCTCAGCTATTTTTAATCCGGCTTGTCCTCTCATATTTTGAAGATAATAAAGAGACTGGCATGTCATCTCTATGACTTGATCCGCATAAGGATAATTATATGATACATTGAGTATCACTCTTTCCTGAAAATCAAGGATTTGCATAAACTGTGAGATGTCAGAATATGATTTTATACGTCCAAGATAATTTTTATCCATCGTCTTAAAGACATCAATCAGATCTTCAAAGGTCTCAATTGTATAAAGGAGTCCTTTATATGAGATAAAATAATCATTTAAAATATCCATTGATAAATCTATATTCCGGGCTCCTGATAAAATAAGATCACGGTAACCAGATTGTGCCGCCTGACTATCCGGGTACTTCTTATTTACATCAAGCAGTATATCTCTGGCCTGAGCATAATCCCCTCTTTTCAGCAATTCTCTACCATCTTTTAACAAATGGCCTGCATGACTATTGTATGCATAATTCAGCCCGAATAGAGTAAGGACGATGGAGCCAATCACTCCGGAAAAACCCATCTTAAAGCCCCTTACGAGTTTCTGCTGTCTGTTATTTTTATAAGAATTGACCGGATCAAAAAGGGGTTTGAATTTATCCGATAGGTAATAAAACCCAAAAGCCCCGAACATTATTGTAAGCGGCAGCATTGGCATTGCATACCTGATCTTTCCATAAAAAAAGATGTACATTATACAATAATAGGTAATCAAGAACAGTGGTAGCAGCCTCTCCCTCCAGAATCCCTTTTCGATAAATATTGAGGCAAAAATACCCAGCAAGGATATTAAAGTAAAATAGACCTTAAGATTGAAGGCATAGGGACTGCCGTTGTGGATATATACGGCATCAAAGGGAACATATACTTTTCGACCCCAGAATAGACCCAGTAACTGCGAGGGGGCGCCTTTTATAAAGGCTATGGAAAACTTAACAGGATTGGTTATTATATTCTTTAACATCTTTCCATATGAATCACCATAAATCCCAGCTTCTTTTAACTGCGGGTTTATAAGGGTTTGTTCAACCTGTTTATATTCTGTGAGTAAGATAAATCTCTGATGGTTTATATTATTCCGGTAGGTAATAGGGGCTATTATTATAAGGACCATTATTATAAGAAGAACCCAGGATGCTACGATGAACCAGACCTTGTGTCTGTAGGTCAAAAACATCCAGACTAAAATGACAAGAGGAAATGCAAGGATGACAGGTTTGATGATGACAGAGAGTCCTATCAGGATTCCAGTAGAAATAAAGAACCATTTATTATCTGAGTTGCGCGCCTTAAGAAGTAACCATAAGGATAAAAGGGTGAGGGGTGTATAAATAGATTCAGTCGCTATAACAGTGGAGTAGAAGATAATACTGCTATTAATGGACACCAATATTGCTGAAAGTCTTGCAACTTTAACATTAAATATCTCCTTAGATATTGCATAGATTAAAAAAGGTAAGGATGAACCAATAAAGGATTGGAGAACCATTAATAACAGGTGATTTTTCCCAAATATCTTATAAAATGTCCCCAAATACATCCAATACCCCGGGGGAAAAAACAGGTCTTTAACATTCTCACCGGAGGCAAGTCTCCATCCAAGATCGGAATAGTAAGGACTGTCATCCGCCCCGATTCCATTCTGATTTGACAATGAAAAGACAATCCTGATCAAAAGGGTAAATAGCCCTACGGTCCCCAGGAAAATCTTCTCATTCTGAAGGGCCTTATAGATCGGTCTGATAAAAGATTTTACCAGGCTGAATTTTTGTTCCCATTGGGCTATAATCAGATCATAAAAAAGTATGCCTATGACCAAAAATAAAATCATCCTGTAAAATCTAAGCTGAACAAAGGAATAGCCGGTAAGAATCACAACAGGAAGAAAAAATATTATCCAGTAAGGAATCAGAGAATCCTCTTTTTCATATTTAATATAATCTATGGCAGAAAAAATGACAGAACGGCTTATGAAAATATTTATTGTAAACAAGACAAATACATAAATCACAAGGGTAATATAAATAAAAACAGGGTCATAATATGTGCTGAAACTCAGGCTCCAATCCTTGTTCTGGGCAGCAAGGTCAAAAAGGGATAGGGTGATATGAACATAGATACCCATTAGGATGGCAAAGAAAATAGATCTTTTAAGATCTAACCTCAGGATATACTTCATCAGGATTGTATAGGCCGTTACCATAGACCAATACCCTGAAAAGATCATGGCATATCTCAAGAATTGGTCAGGGTTAAGGGCTCCCAGCCCATAAAAAATTCTATCTATTGAATAAATCCTGATAACACCATGAGGGGTCTTATAGTAAAGACTAATAGCGATAATAATAAATATAAAAGATGCTGCTAAGGAGTAGAAAAATGTAAATAGTCTATTTGACGAAGTGCTATTCATTTCTTTATCAGGTTGTATTTTAATATGCACCATATGGCCCTGATACCATCCTTCCACCCTATCTTCTTCCCCTCCGAATAGTCACGACCGCTGTACGATATCCCTATCTCATAGATATGATATCTCTTTTTGGCTATCTTTGCGGTAATCTCCGGTTCAAAACCGAACCGGTTTTCCTCAATGGTAATAGAGTGGATCACATCAGCCTTGAAGACCTTGTAGCATGTCTCGATATCCGTAAGATTAAGGTTGGTAAACATATTAGAGAGAAATGTAATGAATGAATTCCCCAGATAATGCCAGAAAAATAAGACACGACGTTCCTCTGTTGTTACAAAGCGGGAGCCATATACGACATCTGCCCTCCCATCCAGGATAGGCTTGATTAACCTGTGGTACTCCTGTGGGTTATATTCTAAATCTGCATCCTGAATGATGACTATATCACCGGAGGCATGTTTAAAACCAGTTCTCAATGCTGCGCCTTTTCCCATATTCTTCTCGTGGCAGAAAACCCTGATGCCAGGGTTTCTTTCTAAAGCCTTCAGGATATCGCGGGTCCCGTCCGTCGAGCAATCATCTACAATAATAAGCTCCTTTTCCAGGTCTACATCCTCAATCTTTTTGATGATCTCCCTTATTGTCCCCGCCTCATTGAAGACAGGCATTACCACAGATATCTTCATGACGATCTATCCCGCCTCTGAAGTTCTGTCTGTAAAATAGCCACCTGCTGGGCGATGTTTTTTACCTGGTCATGGAGGCTTGAGATCTTTGTGGAGTAATAGAGGCTGATGATCATAAGAAATAGCACCCCAAAGAGGAAAAGGGTCGAAGTGGGAAGAACGGCCCCGATAAGATGGGTTAGAAATAGCAGCATATCGTACCAGGCTGCCAGCAGGATAATTACCGCCCCTGTAAGGAGCCACAACCAGGAGAGATCTTCCCGCAATTTTTTCCTCCTGACAAGATCAATGATTATGATAAACAGGGCAATACTAAAACTAATGGCGAATATCCTTTGTTGGAGCGTCATAGGGTATATCCTCCTTTTTAATGATCCTTTTTTCAAATTTGTCTTTTCTGAGTAACGTTACGAACATTGATAAAAACATCTTAAAGATATAATAGACGGGCTTTAAACCACTATGCATCGATTTCCTACCCGGACTTGGATGCATCAGAACAGGTACCTCCTTTATACGGAGGCCCGCACGATGAAGCATGATAATCGTATCCGCATCAGGATAGTCCACAGGGTAGTAAGGGCTTGCGTAAAACCGGACCGCGTCCCTGTTCAGTGCCTGGAAACCCGAGGTTGGGTCTGTTATCTTTTGATGGATTATAAAGGAGACAATCCGTCGAAATAAGGTAATCCCCACCCTGCGCGGGAAGGGTGCCTTATAATTACTGTCCGGGGATAGAAAACGCGATCCTATCACCACGTCTGCATCCTCTTTTTTAATCTCTTCAAGGAGGAGATTAATCGAATCAGGGTCATGCTGACCGTCGGCATCCATCTGGACCACATATCTATACCGTTTCATCAGGGAATACTTAAACCCTGTCTGAAGGGCGGCCCCATAACCTAAATTAAAGGGGAGGCGGATGGCCATCGCCCCGGCCTTTTCAGCAGCCCTGGCTGTCCTGTCTGCAGAACCGTCATCCACAACCAGGATGTCAGAATCAGGAACTTTGCTTCGGATATTTTCTATCACAAGGGGGAGATTTCGCTCTTCATTGAAGGCGGGCATAACTATTAACACATCTAACCCTTCTTTTTTATTCGAAATAATGTCTCCAGTCTGTTGCATATTTTAGACCAAATGATATATATTATACTCTATTGTTACCATTTTGGGTAGGATAGGGATATTGTATCATATGATGGCATAGTTGTTGCGTATATTTTATGTTAATTAAGGAGTTATGTCATACCCTTTAGCGTCCGTTATCATTGTCAACTGGAATGGTAAAGATTATTTGAAGACATGCCTTGAATCTCTTAAACAACAATCCTATCCGAACTTTGAAGTTATTGTAGTCGATAACGGCTCTATAGATGGCTCTGTAGAATTTCTCAACCGATACTATTCGACCTTTGTTAAAGTAATAGCCAATAAAGAAAATCTGGGGTTTGCCGGCGGAAACAATGTGGGGATAGGTGCAGCCAGGGGTAAATATCTTTTATTGCTAAATAACGATACCGAAGCGGATAAAAAATGGATCGAAGAATTGATAAGAATTGCTGAAAAGAATCCTGAAGTGGGCATGTGCGCCTCAAAAATTTACTCTTTTTATAAGAGGAATGTCATAGATACAGCAGGACATCTTATCTATAGGGATGGGTTAAACAGGGGACGCGGCAGATTGGAAGAGGATATAGGTCAATATGATATAATGGAAGAGGTCTTTTTCCCGAGTGGTTGTGCTGCATTATATCGAAAAGAGATGCTGGAAGAAATAGGACTGTTTGATAAGACCTTCTTCTCCTATGGAGACGATACGGATATTGGCCTTCGTGGAAGGCTCGCCGGATGGAACTGTTTATATGTCCCGACGGCCGTTGTCTATCACAGATATTCCGGTTCCACATCGGCCTATTCCCCGCAGAAGGCCTTCTGGGTAGAGAGGAACCGTGTCTGGATCCTTATCAAATATTTCCCCCTCTCCATGATCCTGATGAGTCCTTATTATACTTTTATCCGGTTCCTCCTGCAGGCCTATGGGGTTGTCGCAAAAAAGGGGGCGGCAGGAAGGTTTGTGGATGAATACTCCTCCCGGATGCTCATAGTGGTATTGGTTAAGGCATATCTGTCCGCTATCAAACATCTCCCTGAGATGATTAGGAAACGGAAAGAAATAAAGAAACTGACAAAGATTGATAAGAAGAAATTTCTATTGTGGTTAGACCGCTTCGGGATCGGGGTAAGAGAGCTTTCTTTAAAAGAGTAGATTGATTGTGACTGCGAACAGAAAAAAGAGTGTGACATGGCTCTATTCTCACCTCCTGTTCTGGACAGGTGGTACAAGGTTCATCCTTGAGGTGACAAGGAGACTGCACCAATCCTTTGATGTCAATATCATAGTTGAAAAGTCATCCCCTGAGGTAAAAAAAGAGTTCAACCGTTATGGAATAGAGGTTAAGGAGATCGGTTTTTCAACAAGTACAAGCCCCTTCTACTGGCTATTCTTTCCCTGGATGCTCAGGATAGATGAGAAATGGATAAAGAGAGAGACTGAAAACAGCGATGTCATCATATCCGGGATATTTCCGATGAATGTTGTGGCATCAAGGCTCAATAAACCTACTATCCAGAACTGCTGGGAGCCTTTCGCATTTTTCTACGATACACCTATGATCAAGGGGTTCACTTTACCAAAACGGCTATTTATTAAAATCATCGCAGCCTTATATTCCCATATGGATATCACGGGTACAGGAAAAAGTGATGTTATTACTACTCTTAATCATGCTACAGAGGAGTGGCTCAGGAAGATTTACGGAAGGGGCGGAGTGAAGACGTATATGGGTGTGGATACCGATTTTTTCAGGCCGGTAACGGTTACATCCCATGATAAGAGATGGACAGGAAATAAGATTATTATGCACAGCACCGATTATACAAGGCTGAAGGGGACGGCATATTTGATCGAGGCCATCCCCATCGTTACCCGGAGGGTTAAGGATATCAAGGTCATCATCACTCATACCGTAGAAAATAAAAATGAGAGGAACCGCCTTTTAAGGAGGGCAAGGGAACTGGGAGTGGATAAAGTCATAGAATTCATAGGGACCTTACCTTATGAAAAGCTGCCGGAGTACTACTCCATCGCTGACTTAGTCGCCTTTACGGGTCACCCCGAAAGTGTCGGTACGACGGCAAGCCTGACAGTCTTAGAGGCCATGGCCTGTGAAACGCCTGTGGTAAGGAGTATTGGATGTAACGAAGAGGTTGAAGACGGGGTATCAGGTATCTTAGTTGACCCCCGGGACAGGGTTAAGTTGGCCGGCGCTATTACTGAAATACTTCAGGATAAAACCCTGGCGCAGAGGATGGGCATTGAAGGACGGCGCAGAGTAAGTACATTGTATAATTGGGATCATACCTGCAAGGTATTTTCTGATATCATTACAGGATTGATCGAAAAAAGAAAGGGATAATCATGGAAGATAAAGAGAACTCGTTTGGTCGAGGAGAAGATCTTGAAGAAATAAGAGACGGTGACACGTTTATCGCCATCATTATAAGAGCAAAATATCACTCTCCAGGGTTAAAATTCTTCACTCCCTCTACCTTTTCCCAGCAACTGGGTTTCCTCAATCATAAAAAAGGAAATATTATCAAGAATCATGTCCACAACCCTGTTCCACGGGAGGTAATCTATACACAAGAGGTTCTCTTTATACGGGAAGGGAAATTACGGGTTGATCTCTATGGTAACAGTAATAGATTTATTACCTCGCGAATCCTGGAAGGTGGAGACGTGATTCTCCTTGCAGGAGGGGGCCATG
>Ga0209002_10004988_pt1 | contig 10344 bp, 7 predicted proteins | sample Rifsed16ft2_FD_184010 | JGI IMG/M metagenome (GOLD analysis project Ga0209002, IMG submission 184010) | Soil microbial communities from Rifle, Colorado, USA - sediment 16ft 2 (version 2) | ecosystem: Environmental > Terrestrial > Deep subsurface > Rock core/Sediment | place: Rifle, Colorado...
CCCGCGACTACAAGCCACGCCAGAAAGCTCGACTTTCCCCAAAGCCGAGGCGAGGTCGCCTCGGCTTCCACCAGGAACAGAGTGAGAGTCCGGGGCAGTTTCCAGGCGGCCAGGGAGAAAGCTGCCGCTCCCAAGGAAACCGCGACGACCGCAAGCCCCCGGTCGACCAGTCGATCTCCGCGGGCGAGATAGACCTCCACCGGTGCCGTCGAGGCGTCTTCCGCTACTCGGTCAAAGAGCTGATTGACGAAGGTCGGGGCCAGGTCCGCGTAAGCGGCGCGCACCAGCGCTCGCGCGGGAATGTAGATGACAGTCCGCGTCACCGTCAGGTCGAGCGCCGCCGTCGCCGCCAGAACGATCAGCACGACCAGGGCGATCCTGGTCTGGCGTGCCGTGTCGCGCCAGTCTCGTGCGACGGTGGTCCGGTAGCCACGCTCCGGTTGTGGCGCGACGCCGTTCCCATCCGAGGGTCGCAGGGGAAGACGCAGGGCGCTGGTTGCGCCTGCCGCCAGCGCCAACAGGAAGAACGCCATGAAGGGCGTGTCCTTGCCGTTGATGAATGCATGGCCCACGTAAAGGGGTTGGGTGGCGAAGAGGAGAGAGACCACGAGGGCCACCGCCGGCCGAACGAACAGACGGGCAAGGATGTAGAAGGCGACAACCGCCACCAGGAAGGTCAGATAGTTGGCAAAGTGCCGGGCTTCCGCTTCTCCCCAGCTCCGGATCCGAGGGCCCAGCACATCGGCGACGATATTCTGGAACATGAAATGGGCCGGGCCGTAGTACTTTCGCTTTCCATAGCCGTCCCAATCGAAGGTCGGGTCGGAGTAGACCCGGCGAGTGTCGCGGCCGTAGGCCGCGTCGGCAGTCTCATCCCAGCTGATCCCAAAGTCGTCGGCAAACAGCACACCGACCGCCAAGGCGGCGAGGAGCAGGCCCAGCGCAGCGAGGGCCGGGAGCACACCCGTTCTCTGAAGAATGCTGTGCCGAGTCCCTTTGCCAAGCGGCGCCCATCGTCGCTGCGCAGGGTCAATCGCCGTGTCGGTCACGGCCCGGCGACCTCGGTCGAGGCTTGCAGCGCGGCCGTCTGCGGGGTCATGGCACCGCTCAACACCGCATCGACGGCCTTGCGCAATGCCGGCCCGACGAGCTCCGTGATCTGGCGCGACGGCACCGGGCGGGCGACGCTCACCAGTTGCTGCACGAGCGTTGTTGAAGAACCAGCCGGCCACGCTTCCAGGGCGACGGCGTTGGGAGGCAGGCTGCCGAGCGCGTAGGTCCATGGTCCGAGGAAGCCCGGGTCGCTGAGCCACTCGACCAGGTCGACGGCGATCGCCTGGATGTCGTCTTCGTTCGTCACGAGGCTCCACGACCAGGTGCGCGCCAGAGTAATGCCCCCGCCATCGCGTGTGGGCAGCGCTCCGGCGGCCGATCCGGCCCGTGGGTCGGCCATCCAAGTATCGAGCGGGGCGATGGCGCTGGCCGCGCGCCGCTCCTCAAAGAGGCCCGCCGTCTGGCTCGGCGACTCATATTGGCGTGAGGTGAGCGGCAAGACGCCGGCGCTGTAGGCCGACCCGTAGAAGGTGAGGACATCTTCCAGCGCCGCCGGGTCGATCGCCGGATGGCCTTCGGCCTGGGTCAACAGCCCGCCTGCCGAGAGATACTCGGCCAGCGTGAAGGCCGCTTGCGGATCGGCTGCCGGGAACAGGAACGGCGCCGGCCCGCCGACCATCGCCGCCCAGTCGCCCGGCGTGCGGCCGTAGGCGCCGATGTCGTAGACCAGGACCTCCGCCTGTCCAGCCGATGGCACGCCGTAGCGGGTGTCGCCGACGGTCGCCGAGTCGAGGGCGAAACCGTACCAGGCCCCCGGCTCGGGCGGAGGCAAAGGGCCGGGATACGGGATAATGCGTTCTTCCTGCGCCGCCGCCGAGATTTCGCCAGGCGCGAGGGCGATCAGATCGGGCAGCGAAGCCGGGGCGACGACGCTGGCGGCCCTCAAGGTCTCCAGCAGGCCCGACGGGCCGCCGGTTTCCTTCGTGCGAACGGCCAGCTTCACGCCCGGATGGATCGTCTCGAAGGCCTCCAGGCGGACGGCCAGCAGCGCGCCGGCGTCGGTGTTGGCGTCGGGCGCCAGAAAAGGAGGGACCCACAGCGTCACGATCGTCGGAGCTGGCGTGCCGGTCGGCGGAGTCAGCGTGGACGGCACGATCGGAGGCGCGGTGGCGGCCGCCGTCGGTGGTGCGGTCGCCGCGTTCGGCGTGCAGGCCGTCAGCGAGAACGCAAGCGCGCCGGCCAGGCGCGCCCATCGCTTGAGAAGCATGTCGCGGATTATAGCAGTGGCCAGTGGCCGGTGGTCAGTGGCCAGCCGGAGCATCCGTCACGGAAGCCATTCGCTGACCACCCACAACTCATCACTGACCACTGACCACTGGTGTAGAATCCCGCGCAATGGCCGTCGCCTCCCCGCTGGGACCGATCCTCGAAGGCATTCCGCCGAAGCCGGGCTGCTATCTGATGAAGGACGCCGACGGCCGCGTGATCTACGTCGGCAAGGCGGTCCAGTTGCGCGCCCGGGTGCGGTCCTACTTCCACGCCTCGGCCGGCCACAGCCGCAAGACCGAAGAGATGGTGACTCACGTCGCCGACATCGAGTGGATCGTCGTCGGGTCGGAGCTCGAGGCGCTGATCCTCGAGATGAACCTGATCAAGCGCTACCGACCGAAATACAACGTCCGCCTCAAAGACGACAAGCGCTATCCGTACATCAAGATCCACTGGTCCGATCCGTTCCCCAAAGTGACGGTGACGCGCCGCATGGAAGACGACGGCGGCCGCTATTTCGGCCCCTACACCAGCGCCTGGGCGGTGCACCAGACGCTGGACGTCTTGCGCAAGATCTTCCCGTACCTGACCTGCGATCGGGTCATCACCGGGCAGGATCCGCGGGCCTGCCTCTACCACGACATCCGCCTGTGCCTGGCGCCGTGCATCGGCGCCGTCGACCAGAACGGCTATCGGGCGATGATCGCCGATCTGTGCGCCTTCCTGGAAGGCAAGACGGATGAGGTCATCGCCCACCTGAAGGGCGAGATGGCCCAGGCCTCCACGGCGCTGGCCTTCGAACGCGCGGCGGCGCTGCGCGACCAGCTGTGGGCCATCGACCGAGTCGTCGAAGGCCAGAAGGTCGTTTCGCAGGAGCGTATCGACTCGGACGTCATCGCCTTCGCCCGCGATCAGGAGGACGCCTGCGTCCAGGTCTTCTTGATCCGCGGCGGCAAGCTGATCGGCCGCGAGTACTTCGTCCTGGAGGGAGCCCAGCAAGCCGACGATCGCGAAGTGGTGGAATCGTTCCTCAAGCAGTTCTACACCGAAGCCGCCTCGATCCCGGAGCGCCTGGTCCTGCCGAACGAGATCGAGGAAGCGCGTATCATCGAAGCCTGGCTGCGGGGCCGCCGCGCCGGACAGCCGGTGGAGATCATCGTGCCGACCAGCGGACCCCAGCGCGAACTGGTCGAGATGGCGGCCGAGAACGCCGCCGAGACCCTGGCCGGACTGCGCGCCCAATGGGCGGCCGACCGCAGCAAGCACGTCCAGGCGCTGGCCGAACTACAGGCGGCGCTCGCCCTGGCGGTCCCCCCGAACCGGATCGAGTGCTACGACATCTCCAATCTCCAGGGGACGGCCGCCGCCGGTTCGATGGTCGTCTTTGAGCAAGGCGCGCCGGCGCGCCGCCTGTATCGTCGCTTCAACATCAAGACCGTTCAGGGGCAGGACGACTTCGCCAGCATGGAAGAAGTCCTGCGCCGTCGATTCCGCCGCTGGAACCTCGCCCGCGAAGAGATGGAAAAACCCGGCGGGAAGTTGGACCCGGGATTTGGCCGTCTGCCGGAATTGCTCATTGTCGACGGCGGGAAAGGGCAGCTCGGACGGGCGCTGCAGGTCGTGGCCGAGGCCGAACTGGCGGGCGCCTTCGCCGTCGTCGGTCTGGCCAAGAGCCATGAGGAGATCTACCGCCCGGGAGAGAGCCTCCCGGTGATTCTGCCGCGCGGCTCGGCCGCCCTGCACCTCGTCCAACGCATCCGCGACGAGGCGCACCGGGTGGCGCTCAGCCAACATCAAACGGTGCGCCAACGAACGGGCCTGGCGTCGCAATTGGACGCCATCCCCGGCGTCGGCCCGGCGCGCCGGCGCGCCCTCTTGCGCGCCTTCGGCGATGTCGAGAGAATCCGTCGGGCCCCGGTGGAGGAATTGATGGGGGTGCCGGGGATTTCCCGCCAGCTCGCCCAACGCGTCAAGTCCGTCCTGTAGGAGCCTCGATGCCTCTGGCCTGGATTGTCGACGACGATGAGGAGATGAGCCACGCCGTGCAGCTCATGCTGCGCATGCTCGACTATGGGGTCGAGACGTATAAGGATGCCCGGGTGGCGGCCGGCAAGTTGGCGGCGGGGATCGGCCCCGACCTGATCATCCTCGATATCAACATGCCCGAAGTCACCGGGATCGATATGCTCGAGTACATCCGGCGGCCGGGAGGCCACCCAGCCCTGCCGGTGGTGATGCTCTCATCGGAAACGACGGACATCCAGGTCGACGAAGCCCTGGCCAAGGGCGCCGACGCCTTCGTCTTCAAGCCGGTGACGCTCGACGAGCTCGAAGGCGCCATCAAGAAGGCCCGCGCGGCGCACTGAGGAAGTGGTCGGTGGCCAGTGGTGAGTGGTTAGAGGAACACCTCAAATGTCATTCCGAGCGAAGCGAGGAATCTCTGAGGCGCAGTGTGGGTACGGGCAGACCGGAGTGAAATCTCCGCATGAGCGCTCCGGTGATTCCTCGCCCTGCTTCGCAGGGCTCGGAATGACATCGAGGTGGCACCCATCACTGACCACTGACCACTGATCACATCACTGATCACTGATCTTTCACTCCTCCGGCTGGATCAACAGACCGCGTCGCGCCGCCGCCGTGAGCAAGGCCTCCCGGTCGCGGGTGCGGATCCGCACCGCCGTCGGGCCGAGGATCTCCTCCAGAAACCGCCCGGTCGCCGGATCGGACCGCAGCCGGCGCAGGGTCTCGGCGTTCTTCACGCGCAGGACGAGCGTCGACTCGAGGACGGCCTCGGTCCCATACTGCGACCAGCGTTCGGTCGCCCGTCGCAGAGGTTCCGGCAGCGGGCGGCCGGACGCCGCCTCAAGCACGCTGACCACTCGTCGAACATCGAGCCCCTGACTGGCGGCCGCCGCCAACGCCTTCGGGGTCAGCCGGTAGTGGAAGTCTTCCTTTTCGCGCCCGCGCCACTCGGCGAAGCGTGCCACCTGGTAGCGGTGCGCCAGCGAAGCCGACCGCGGTACGACCAGGCGCCCGTCGGGGAACACCCGGACTGGTTGCGCTTGGACCTCCTCGCCCGGCTGGGCCTTGGCCGTCAGACCGGAGGCGGGGTCGAAGCGGAGCCGGAAAGTCGTCGGGTGGACTGACCCATTCTCGAATCCGTGATCGGCCGCGCCCAGCCAATGCAGCGGTCCGAGGACAACCTGGCGCAGCAGCGCCCCTTCGACCGTTTCCCAATCGGCCAGGCCTCGCAGCAGCCGGCCGCTGGCTGCGTCCTGGAGAAGCCACGAATCGAAGTCACCTCCCGGCCGCAAGAAGGCCGGGTGAAGTCGTCGGACTTCCCCGATCGCCGATTCCAAGTCATACCACTGCCCGACTCCCCAAGAAGCCACCCTCGCCAAAACTGCCGCCCGGCTGACGGCCGGATCGTTCGGCCACTTGCCCTTGGGCGCCGCCAGCCCGGGTGTGTTCGCCAAATCGTTGTAGCGCCTCGTGGCCCTCCATTCCTCCATCAGTCGGGCCTCGGCTTCGGCGCGCCCCGCCGCCAGAAGCTCCCGAACGCCGGCCGGGTCGGGGCGCAGCGGGCCCGGGACCAACACGCCGAGCCCGCGCAGCAGCGCCAGCAGAAGTGGAAGCGACGCGGGATGAATGAGGTGCCGCTGAAGGGCGGCGGAGAGCGCGGGGGCGAGGGCCTCCGATCGCGCAGCATCCCCGTGGGATTGCGAAGCGTCCCTGTGGGACCGCGCCGGACGCCGGCGCAGAGCGGCGAGCAATGTCACGGCGTCGTCGGCGGCGCCGCCGGCCAGCCTCAGGGAGGCCGGCGGTTGACTTGGGGAAAGGTGATGGGGCGGCTCTGGCGTAAGCGGCCGAAGGGCGTCCTGCAGCTCATCGGGGACGTAAGCGAACTCTTCCGGCCCGGAGGGGGTCTCGAAGAAACCCAGGCCGATGAAACCGCGATACCACAGACCGTCGAGGGCCGCCTCCGGATCGCGCCAGGGCTGCTCGCGGTCGCGTCGGCCCGGGCCCATCGGCCGGATCGGACCGAAGCGAAGCGCCAGTTCGCCGATCCTCTCCCGCCCATGGTTGGCCAGCAGGAGGTCCAGGGCTTCGCGCACGCGGGCAGGGAGCGATTGGGCGATCTCGAGCGCCAGGCCGGGCTCGAGCATGCAGCGGGCCAGCTCTGGCGCTGCCTCGGGAGCTCGACCGAGGGGAAAGTCGAGCCCCCACAGCTCGGCCAGAATGCGAAGGTGCCCGAGATCGAGGTCCTGCAGAGCCCGCCCGAGGGACGGCATGCGGATGTTCGCCCTAGAGGATAACCTGCAGGGCGCCCGGCAGGATCTCCACCGTCAGTTGGGAGACGCTCGAGGTGAAGCCGGCGAAGATCTCCCCGTCGGTGTGGATCGTCACCGGATGGTCGGCGGTCATCTCCAACCGGTGGCAGCGACCGAGACGAACCTGGCGGAAGCGGCCATGGGTGCCGTTCATGACCTCCGGGATCAGGCGGAACATCATCGCCCGCGAGACCTTGCCGATGATAGCGAAGTCGAGAATACCGTCGTTCGGCAAAGCGGCCGGAGCGACGCGGAAGCCGCCGCCCTCGCGCGGCCCGTTGCAGACGGTCAGCATGAGCACCGCTTCGTCGATCGACTCCTGGTCGGTCTGAATGCGCATGCGCGGCGCGGTGTGGTTGCGGACAATCGTCTGAATGACCGCCCACAGGTACATGGCGAAGCCCTGCAGGCGTGTGATCTGGTAGGAGTAGATCGTGACCGTGGCGTCGAAACCGACGCCCAGCGTGTTGTCCCAGAATTCCGTCCGCCCCGATCCATCGGTGAGGCGGCCGATATCGATCGGGTGCGGCGTGCCGGTCAGGATCCGCTGCATCGCCTGTTCGTGATCGCCGGGAATGCCGACGTTGTGGCAGAAATCGTTGCCGGATCCGATCGGGACGGCGGCCAACAGCGGGCGACGTTCGGCGGGCACGCTCATCAGCCCATTGACGATCTCGTGCACCGTCCCGTCGCCCCCCAACGCCGCCACGACGTCGTACCCGTCGAGGGCGGCCTGGCGGGCGATCTCGGTGGCGTGGCCCGGGTATTCGGTGGAGGCCCAGTCGAACTCGCCTTTCCCGGCGATGATCCCTTTCAGGGACGAAGCGATGTCCCAGGCCCGGCCTCGGTCCGCGTGCGGGTTGAAAATGAGCTTGATCCGCTTCATGGGTCGGCCTCCCGTGAGTTAGCCCCTCCCCGGAGGCCCGAGGGGGCGGTTCGGAATTGATCCGGCGGGAGGCGCAGGCTTGGAGGCCGGCCGTTGCGCACCCAGCCGTCCTTCGGCTGCCACCGGTCGGAGCCGGACACTGGCCCTTGTAGGTCGAACTTGAAGACGTGAGGGGGTGATTATAGTCGACCGGTGCCGCACGATCTCGGGTTGGCGACCTCGCCCGACACGCGATCCTGGCGGAAGCCGCCGTTCTGGGCTCCAGTTGCCCTCCCGCGACCGTTTCGTGCACCGGCCGTAGTACCTTTTTTAAGCGTGACGCTGCTTGACTCCTCCCTGGGGGTCCGCTAGAGTGATAGCAATAGAGCCTCAGGCCACCACAGGACTGCTCGCTCCGCCAACCGTGGCTGCCTCCGGCCACCAAAACCCCGGGTCGTTCCCCACGACGGCCACAGGGGCGCAGGACTTGGTCGCCGGCCGGAGGGTCGCCCTTCCGTACGGTGCGTTGCGCGGAGCCTTCCGGCAAGAGCGGCAGTGCCGGCCGTCCGGTGGATGGCAGGGGGCTCTCCTCTTTTGCCTCTCCATCAAGGTCAAACCGAATCTCATCGGGGAGTTTGTCATTCCCGCTTAAGAGGGAATCCAGGGAGGCGCTGACTGGACCCCCGCCTTCCCCTCCGGGATGCGAAGCGCGATCCGCGGGGGTGACAAACGGAGAGTGTCGCCTCTCCCTCACGTTAGAATGACCTGGCGGTTCAGACGATGGAACCTCGACCCTCAGAGGAGCCGCCACCGCGCATGCCACCCTCAGTTCGAACCTCCCGCTTCACGACGACTCGCAGACCTACGCTCATGGCCGGGCTCGTGCTCCTGGCGGCGGCGCTATTGTCAGGCGCTTCTCGAACCGAAGCCGCGCCCAGCCGCCAGTCTGCCTCCCAACTGATCGACGCCGTGAACCAGTTTCGCGCAGCCAACGGGATGGGCCCGCTCAACGTCGACCCCATTCTGATGCTCGTGGCCCAAACGCAAACGGACTACAACCTGTCGACCGGAGAGCTGTCGCATTACGGGCCGGACGGCTCGCGCCCGCGCGATCAAGCGATCGCCGCCGGCTACGGCGGCGGCGCCACCGTTTTCATTTCCGAGAACATCGCCATGGGCACCGGGTTGTCGACGGCGGGGGCCGTCGAAATGTGGACGGGGGACGAGCCTCATCTGAACACGATGCTGGGACAGTACTACCGCGACGTGGGCGCCGGGGTCGGTGAAACCGCCGGGGATACCTACTTCACCCTGGTGACCGGCTATGTCGCCGGAGGGCTGAGCGCCAAGTCGACGGTGCCGGCCGCCGGCAGCGGGGCGTTTACCGGCGGCGGTCCCCAGCCGGTCATCACCGTCACGCCCCGGCCCGATGGCGCCGTCGTCCATGTTGTGGAGGAAGGCCAGACTCTGTGGACGATCGCCGCGGTCTACGGCCTCGACCTGGCCCAGCTCCTGAGCCTCAACGGGATGACGGAGGATTCATTCGTCCACCCGGGGGACCTGGTCGTCATCAGGGCCGGTTCGACAGCGACGCCCACTACGCTTCCCTCGGCGACCCCATCGCCTTCGCCGGGCCCGGCCACCGTCAATCCGCCGACGCCGACGGCGGCGCCGTTCGGGTCAAACCTGCTGGCGCAGGTATCGGCGGTCAACCCGCGCGACCTGCTGGCAGGAGGGTGCGTCGCCGCCTGGGTGATCATCGTGATCGCCGGGCTCGTCGTTGCGGTCCGGAAGCTTTGAGCCCAGGTGCGGCTAACGAAGGCCCGCGCCCTGGGGATTCCTCGGGCCTTCTGTCTTCCCCTCTTGGCTTGTCATTGATAGCCGGCCCTCGGAATGACATGATCGAGGTAAGCCTCTTGCTGCCCACTGACCACTGACCACTGACCACTGGTCACTGACCACTGGCCACTGACCACTGGCCACTGGGCACTGGCTACTACTCAATCCTCTCGGAGCAAGCCCTCCACATCCTCGCGGGCCTGGTTCGACGTTCGGAAGTGCACGGACGGCATTCCAAGGGCAAGAGCGGCGCTCACGTTCTCGAGGAAATCGTCGACGAATGCCGCTTGCGCCGGTTCGACCTGCGCCCGCTCGAGGGCCAGGTGGAAGATCTGCTCGTTCGGTTTCACCAGACCCACCTCGGCCGAGAGAACCAGCGGGTCGAAGGCATCGGCGATGCCCCAGGTGGTTTCCAACAGTCGCCGGACTTCGGGCCACGCGTTCGAGATCAGGCCGACGCGCGCCCGAGGCTGCAGGCCGCGGACGAACGACATCAATTCTTCGTCGATCCGGTCGCCGGCGAAGAAGTCGTCTCGCAGGCGATCGCGATCGACCGGGTTCAATCCCAGCCGGCTGCCAACCGATACCCACACGTCTTCGGCAGACGCCCGGCCCAACATCGCCTCGACCGAAGTCGGGCCATCGAAAACCATCCTGGCCAGGTCGCCTTCCGCCAGGCCGAGGCGCGCCTCCCAGGCGCGCCGTCGTTCCGGGTTCTGTGTACGCAGAATCACCCCGCCAAGATCCCAAAAGACCGTGGTGACTCGCCGGGTTGTCGCCATCGAGGGGGGCTCCCAGCCCGCGGAGGTCAGCCGGCGGTCGGCACCTGCCGCCGATAGACCGTCCATTGCTGGATCACAGTGTAGCCGAGCTGCTCATAAAGGCGCAGCGCCCCCGTCCGATTCTCGGCATCGACCCCGAGGGCGGCCTCGTCCATGCCGCGCTCCCGCAGCGTCTCCAGGCTGCGGGCGATCAAGGCGCCGCGGC
>Ga0209002_10004995_pt1 | contig 10336 bp, 9 predicted proteins | sample Rifsed16ft2_FD_184010 | JGI IMG/M metagenome (GOLD analysis project Ga0209002, IMG submission 184010) | Soil microbial communities from Rifle, Colorado, USA - sediment 16ft 2 (version 2) | ecosystem: Environmental > Terrestrial > Deep subsurface > Rock core/Sediment | place: Rifle, Colorado...
TATTACGCGGCGAGAGGGGGCGGCGCATTCCTGAACGCCCGGCCGATCCACGTCCATCCGGTCGACCTGGAGGACCTCGTCTTCAGTGTGTACCTGGGGAGTCACGCGGCGCCCGATGCGGCGAGGGTCGCGGGTCTCGCCCGACGCGTCCGGGCCCTCGGCGTCGCGTCCCTGGACCTGTGCTTGGTCGCCCGCGGCGCGGCAGACCTGTACTACATGCACAGCGCGATGCGGGACTCGAAGCTCCGCCCTGTCGACATCGCGGGCGCCACCCTGATCGTCCGGGAGGCTGGCGGGCTCGTGCTCGACTTGAAGGGCGAGGAGCTGGACCTTCCTCTCACGACGACGGCGCGGACGGACCTGGTAGCCGTCGGGGACCGGCGGACCTGGGAGGCAATCCAATGAGGTTCGGCGTGACCGCGAACCCGCGCATCCAGAGCGCGATGGAGTCCGCGAAGCACGTCATCGCCCGGCTGGAGCCCGCTCACGAGGTGCTGCTCGAATCGGACCTGGCCCGCGCCCTGGGCCGCAAGGGGATGCCCCTCGCCCACATGAAGGCGGACGTCATGCTCGCGATCGGCGGAGACGGGACGATCCTCCGGGCCCTCCAACTCTCCGACGCGAAGGTCCTGGGGATCAACTCGGGGTCCCTCGGCTTCCTCGCGGAGGTCAACGCGGACGAGGCGGACGCGTCTCTGGAACGGACGATCCGAGGGGACTACAAGGTCCAGGAGCGGATGCGGCTCAAGGTGGTCGTGGACGGGGAACGCATGTTCGATTGCACGAACGAGGCGGTCGTCCACACGGCACACATCGCGAAGATCCGGCACTTCGAGATTCGGCTGGACGAGCAGGTCGTGGAGCGCGTTCGCGCAGACGGGGTGATCGTCGCGACCCCGACGGGGTCCACTTCGTACTCGATGTCCGCGGGCGGGCCGATCGTCGACCCTCATGTGGACGCGATCATCGTGACAGCAATCGCCCCGTTCAAGCCCGCCTCGCGTCCCCACGTGTTCCCGGCGAGGGGCCAGATCCACGTTCGGCTCCTCAAGCCGAAGGAATGCCTCCTCGTCATGGACGGCCAGCACGAGTCGAGCCTGAAAGGCACGGAGGACGTCGTGTTCACTGCGTCGGAACGCCGGGCGAAGTTCATCCGGTTTGAGGACGACTTCTATCGCCGGATCGAGGAGAAGCTCACGGGGCAATGAGGTCGTCGGAATGAAGCGCGTCGAGGCGATCGCCCGGAAGACCCTTCGGATGATCCTCGAGGCGTCCCGCGACACGCACCCGCTGGAATTCGGCGCGATCCTCCGCGCGGAGGAAGGGACGATTACGGAACTCATCTTGGTCCCTGGGACATTGAGCGGCAAACGGCACGCGATCTTCCAGTTGCACATGCTCCCTCCCGATTTTGCCGTCGTCGGGACGGTCCACTCCCATCCGAGCGGCGTGTACGAGCCCTCCGACGAAGACCGCGCGCTGTTCAACAAGTTCGGCGGCATCCACCTGATCGTCGGCTACCCGTACGCGGAGGACACATGGGCCGCGTGGACGAACAAAGGGGTCCGGACCTCGCTCAAGGTCGTCACGTGACCGGCTTCGGGCTCTCCAAGACGCCGCGGTACACGGCCTCGATCTGATCGGTGACCCGCTCGATGCCGAAGGATTCGAGGACCTTCTCCCGCCCGCGCTGTCCCATCGCCCGACGGGCGTCCGGATCCGCTAGGAGACGCCGGATCTTGTCCGCCAGATCCAGGGAATTCACGGGATCCGCGAGGAGGCCGTCCACGCCGTCGACGATCATCTCCCGAACCCCAGGGATGTCCGCCACGATGACCGGTTTCGCGGTAGCCATCGCCTCGAGGGCGACGATCCCGAAGGCCTCGAGGCGAGAGACGCTCGGGAGCACGAACACATCGCATGCGGCGTAGACCTCGGGCAAGCGCGCCTCCGAGACCCGCCCCACGAAGCGGACGCGATCGGAGACGCCCATCGACGCGGCGAGTCGTTTCATCGGTTCCCGCAGGGATCCCTCCCCCGCGACGAGGAATCGCGCTTCCGGCGCATACCGCGCGGCCTCGACGAAGTGCTCGATGCCTTTGTGCGGGACGATCCGGCCGACGAGGAGGACGACCAGCACATCCTTCGGGATGCCGAGCTTGGCCCGGATCCCGCTCCCGTCCACGTCCGGGCGGAACCGCTGGTGGTCCACCGCGTTCGGGATGACCGTCGGGTTGTACCGCCACATCGCGCGGCTCGTCGCCGCGTACGTCCGGGTCGTGACGATGACCCGGTCCGCGTTTCGCAGGGTCGAGGCGCCGAGGCTGCGACGGTACACGGACTCGACGGCGGATCCGAAGGCGGAGGGCAGATCCACGTCGCAGTGGTATGTGACCACATACGGGATGTCGCGCTCGGAGGCGACGACGCCCGCGTAGTGGGAGGCGAGCGGCGGCGGGGAATGCGCGTGGACCACATCCACGGGTACGCTCCGGAGGACCCCGCGCATCCGCGGGGTAATGGGGGTGTGCATCAGGATCAGCCGCGGCTTCACACGGAGGACGCGGAATCCGTCCATTGTTTCCTCCGGGGGCAAGGAGGGATCGTGACGGGATGTGACGACGGTCACCTCGTGACCGCGACGCGCGAGTTCCTGGGATAGGGAACGGACGTGGCTCTCGACCCCGCCGAAGTGCGGCGAGAACCACGGGGACACCTGGGCGATGCGCACGCCCGCCACCTCAGAAGATCCGGCTCCGGGGGGCGATGTTTCCCCGAACGCGGGCGCCCGGGCCGAGGTGCGACTCTTCCCCGATGATTGTGCCCGGGTCGATCGACGCGTTGATTCCGACCTTCACGTCGTCGCCCATGATCACGCCGAGTTTCCGGAGGCCCGTGTCGACTTCGATCCCGCGGAACACGACCTTCACCGGCGCCTCGTCGAGGCGGAGGTTCGCGATCTTCGTGCCCGCCCCGAGATTGCACCGTTCGCCCAGGATGCTATCCCCGACGTAGTTCTGGTGGGGCACGTGGGCTCCCGCCATCAGAATCGAGTTTTTCACTTCGCACGCGGCCCCCACCTTTGCCTTCGGGCCGATGGACGTCGACGGACGGATGTAGCAGTTCGGGCCGATCTCCGCCCCGGCTCCGATGATCGTGGGCCCCTCGATGTAGGAACCCCGACGCACGTCGGCGCCTTCCTCCACGAGGACCTGACCGAGGAGGGTCGCACCCGAATCGACCTCACCGTGGGTCGCTCCCTTGAGCGGCGCGAGGAGGGCCGCGTTCGCCCGGAGGAGATCCCACGGCCGGCCGACGTCGATCCATTCGCCCGGGAGCGGGAAGCCATAGACGTCCCGCTTCGCCATCAGGGCCTGGATCGTGTCCGTAATCTCGTACTCCCCTCGGGCGGACTTCGGCGTCGCGTCAATGAGCGGGAAGATGTCCTCGTCGAAGACGTAGATGCCCGCATTGATCAAGTGCGATTTCGGATGGCGGGGCTTCTCTTCGAGCGAGACGACCTTGCCGTCCTCCACCTCGACGACTCCGAACGAGCTGGGATTCGAGACCTCCGCCAGCGCGACGATCGGACCGCCGACCTTTCGATGGTATCTTACCAGCTCGGAGAGGGCTTCTCCGGAAACGACGACGTCTCCGTTCACGCTGATGAATGGCCCGTCCACGTGGCCGCGCATGCATCCGATCGCGTGGGCCGTCCCGAGTCGCTCGGCCTGTTCCTCGTACGCAATCGAGAGGCCGAGCCCGCGACCATCGCCGAAGCTCTCGCGGATCCGATGGCCCTGCCAGCCGATCAGGATCCCGAGTTCGCGGATCCCGGCAGTGTGGAGCGCCTCGAGGGTGTGACGCAGAAACGGCTTGCCGGCGACGGGCAAAAGGGGTTTCGGAAGATTGGCCGTGAGGGGACGCATTCGGGTGCCCTCTCCGGCCGCGAGGACCACGGCCTTCATGCAGCGGCGCCTTTTGCGCTCGATAGGACCGCAGAATATATCTCCTTTGCTCTGCGCTCATCGCGCGACTCCGCCAGCACCCGAATTTTCGGCTCTGTCCCCGAGAAACGGACAAGAGCCCAGCCGTCGTCGAACTGCAACCGCCATCCGTCAAGAACGCTCACGTCCGCGCCAAGGTTCCGGAGCGCGGGATCGAGCCGGGACTCGATCGCCGCCCGGTGGCCCGCGGGATACGGCAGCGATCCGCGGAGGATGGGATACCGCGGGATCTCTCGGACCAACGCGTCGAGCGGTCGCTCGGCGACCATCGAGACGAGACGAGCGGCCGCATAGACTCCGTCGGGGCACAGGGTCGCCTTCGGGAAAATCCAGGTGCCCGATGGCTCACCGCCGAAGTCCGCGCCCCGTCGCTTCAGTTCCGCCGCGACGTAGACATCGCCGACGCGGGTCCGCCAAATCGTCGCCTTCGGCAAAAGGTCGGAGAGGACCATCGATGCGTCGACGGGGACGACAATGCTGCGGCGCACCTCGCGTCGCGCGAACAGGGCAAGGAGGACATCGCCTCCGACGAACCGCCCCTCGCGGTCCATGGCGACCATGCGATCCCCGTCGCCGTCGTGCGCAATGCCAATGTCGGCCCGCGTCGCGCGAACGGTCGCGGCGAGTCCTCCCAGATTCTCCTCCGTCGGCTCCGGTTCGCGGGCCGGAAAGTGTCCGTCCGGTTGTGCGTTCAGGGCGATCACATCGCACCCCATCCGTCGGAGGAGGAGGGGCGTGATCGTGGACGTCGCTCCGCAGCCGCAGTCCACGACGACCCGGAGCTTTGCGGGCCCGATGTCCTCGAGGATCGCGTCAATATGCTCCTGCACCAGAGTGGGGCGCATCGAAGACCGACCGATCCGGTCCCACGCGGGAGGGGCGAACCGACCTTGGTCGAGGGCCGCTTCGATATCCCGCTGCTGTCCCTCGTCGAACGCCATCCCGTCCGGATTCCAAAGTTTGATTCCGTTGTAGGGTGCGAGGTTGTGCGAGGCCGTAATCATGACGCCGCATGCGCAATCGCGCGCCCCTCGCGCTAGCGTCGGAGTCGAGACGAGTCCACCCTCCACCGCGGCCGCGCCACTCGAGAGGACCCCGGCGCACAGCGCCTCCATCAGCATGGGGCCCGTGAGCCGCGGATCCCGGCCAACGATGGTGTCGCCGTAGAGCTCTCCGACCGCCATTCCGACCCGGAGCGCGAGGTGCGGAGTCACATCGACATTCCCGAGACCTCGGATTCCGGATGATCCAAACCGTGGCACGAACCCGGATACCGCACGGCTGTAGAAAGACTTCCGCGGGCTTCATGCACACGAAAAGAACAATTATATACAAACCCCCAGATGCACACGCGCGCGGCCCATTTTCCGGGCGTTGCAAGGAGGGATTGGATGGTCATGGAACCCGTGAGCGTCGAGGCGGCCATTGAGAAGGCGAAGAAGAAGGGCCTTCGACCGGGCCGTGTGAAAGGGACGGAAGGCATTCAGTTCACGAAAGGACGGAACCAGCGGATCGAAGTGATCACGTGGGAGGAATTCCGCTCGGCCCTCGCCAACCGGAAACTCGAGGTCTTCGACTCCGGCGGATTCATGAAGATCATGAAGCGACGCCGGTGAGCGACCGAGGATTCGGACCCGGCTACGCATCCTTCGGACGCCCGCAGTACGGGCACACCTTCCAGTCCGGAAGCAATGCGGAGCCGCAGCCCTTGCACGGAGGGGGCATCACGGGCGCCGGGCCTGCGGATGGCGCTCCGGGTGGCGCGGATACGTACTGCCAGAAGGCAAGGCTGAGGTTTCGCGCGTCCGTTTCGTATTCGGAATAGGACACGGCGCCGCCGAGCACCGCGACCGGCAACAACAGGACCGCGGCCACCGCTCCCACAATCAAACCCTCCTGCGTGAGGGTCGCGCGCAAGCTCAGGTCGATCGTGCATCCCCCGCTCGCCTCATCGATAATCAGATCGGACTCCCGTCTCAATCCGATTCGGGCGTAGAAGGACGCGCCGTGGAATCGGTAGGGTCCCGTTTTCGTGAGCTGGAATCCCTGACGAGCCCACCAGTCCCAGGCCATCGTCCACATGTCCTCGCGGCGAACGCCGGGAAGGAAACGAACCTCGCGCTTCTCGAACATCGAGACCACAACACCCGGGGGGGCCCGGTTTAGGTTTTCGAATGTACCGCGCACATCACCGCAACATTATTAGGAATCCATGAATTCGCTCCGGTTGCGGCATGCGTGGGTTGCCAAGCTTGGTCAAAGGCGCAGGGCTCAGGATCCTGTCCTGTAGGGGTTCGCAGGTTCAAATCCTGCCCCACGCATCCTCGCGCCTTCGAGGGTGGTTGTACGAAAAGAGGCATTCGAAGGGATCCGATTCGGTCTGATTCCCGGGGTCGAATTCCGTTCCTTGGCGCCCTCGTTTGTTCGGTCGGGACAACGTCCCCTTTTAACCCGAGGCGGGGCACATGCCTGACGATCGTCCGACATGGAGGATAGGTATCAGATTCACTTTTATTGGCTTCGACGTTTGATATACAAAGCGCAAACTAATCCCGAAAGCTATTCATAGCTTCAAGCGCCTAGTCAAGCACGCCCAGGTGAAGGCCGTCCGCCGGGCCGACCGAGACGGCGAAGACCCGCCTCGGGACAGTTTCCCCCATGGCCCGCGGTCCCGATGCCGGCATCCGCCCCGGCCTCGTTCTCACCATGAGGTGATCCATTGCCGTCCCAGAAGTTCAGCCGGAAGTATCTCACCCGCCACCGGAAGAGCGCGCAGCTCTGGCGGCGCGCGGCCCGTCTGACCCCGGGAGGCGTCGAAAGCAACATCCGGTACTTCCGGCCCCATCCGTTCCTCGCGGACTACGGGGACGGCGGCTACATCTACGACGTCGACGGCAACAAGATCCTCGACTTCATGATGGGCTTCGGGGCCCTGCTCCTGGGCCACAACAACCGGGACATCGCCCTCGAGGTGATCAAGCAGCTCGAGTCCGGCTCCATGCTCGGGGTCACGAGCGAACTGTTCATCGAGTACCTCGCCGCGGTGCAGAAGGCCGTGCCCTCGATGAAGAAATTGCGCCTGTGCAACAGCGGGACGGAGGCGACGATGCATGCGATCCGCACGGCCCGCGCGTACACGGGACGCGAGAAGATCGCGAAGGCGGAGGGCGCCTACCATGGGGCCCATGACTACGTGCTCCAGAGCCTCGACATGGACGCCCGGATGGCCCGGAGGAACAACGGCTACAAGCCTCTGCCCTACGGGAAAGGCATCCCGAAGGCGGTTTCCGACACGGTCGTCATCTATCCGTACAACGACATCGAGGGGACCGCGGCGGCCCTGGAAGAGAACGACGACGTCGGCGCGTTGATCGTCGAGCCGGTCCTGTGCGGCCCCGGCGTGATCGTGCCGAAAGGAAACTATCTGATGCGCCTCCGGCAGCTCACCCGCAAGCGGGGCGTGGTCCTCATCTTCGACGAGGTCCTCACCGGCTTCCGCCTCGCATACGGCGGCGCCCAGGAGTATTACGATATCCGACCGGACATGACCACGTTCGGCAAGATCGCGGGTGGCGGCTTCCAGCTCGCGGGATTCGGCGGCGAATCCCAGATCATGGGGGTCCTCGAACCGGGCCGCGGGTGGCGGCACGCGACGTTCCACGCGGGCACCTATAACGGCCATCCAATCAGCGTCGCCGCGGGACTCAAGGCGATCCAGATCCTCGGTGAGCATCCGGAATACTACGACCACGTGAACCGGCTCGGCCGACAGCTGTTCAGCGGCCTGCAGGACTTGGCGGACGACCGACGCATCCCGGCCTGGGTCGAGTACGTGGGTTCCATCGGGAACGTGTACTTCACCACGAAAGACGAGATCCGGAACTTCCGGGACACACTGAGCGCGAACACCCGCCGTTGGTGGAACTGGTTCATTCACTGCCTGGGGAACAACGTCCTGTTCGGCATCCCGAACACGGGCGAACGGGCTTTCGTCTGCACGGAGCACACGGACGAGGACATCGAGTGGGCCCTCGAGGTGGCCGACGGCGCCTTCGCCGCGATCGCGAAGGAGGCCCGCCGCCACCGGGAGAAAGCGCCCTCCGTCCAACTCCAGGCCGCCGGCAAACAGGCCGCGCTGTACGGAGAGGCGCCTCCGCCGAGCGCGTGATCGACCGGTCGCGACTCAGTTCAGCACCCGGGTCTCTTCGGCGATTTCGGTCACCCGAATGCCTCGGCCTTGGGCCGAAAGCTCCTTGAAATACGACACCGGCTCGAACGCGAGTTCCGGCGGGAGGACGCCAGGCCCCTTCGTCCGACCCGCCACCATCCACTGGGCCGCGATGGAGGGCGGGACGCCCGTGTCGACGACGCCACCACCCAAGTTCCACTTCTCGTGCGGCCACGTGACCGCCTCGTAGCGAAGGGTCACGGAATCCCCTCCTTTTTCGCCGATGAGGACGCATCGCTGGATATCCACGTCGAGTTCCGGCTCCTTCGCTTTCGGGAGTGAATCGATCACGGTCGAGGACACCTCGTACGGACGAACCTTCGTCCCTTCGACCCCGATCTCGTCCCGACTCGCGAGACCGAGGCGAACAATCGTCTCGATCGTCTGTCGGAACGAGGGCGGGAACGCCACGATGAAGTCCATCTCCTGGATCCCCTTCCCGATCGTCTTCGGCATCGTTGCCAACTCGGAATGAATTGTGTAATAGCCTTCGACGACTCCGACCGGAGGGATGAACTCCGACCGCTCGAGGCCGGACAGCGCGGGCACGAATTGGATCTTCCCCTTCCGCAGGATTGGCGCGTCCATCGAGAACTCGTCGAAGATGGTCCGGATCGCGTACGGCGGGACGAACTTGCCGGCTTCCCCGCCCGAGACGACGGCCCCGCTGCTCCGCAACAAGACCTTGTGGACTTTGTCCAACTTGCCGGCGCCGTATGCGCCCATCACGTTCATCGTCCCGGGGGTCGAACCAATTCCGAGGACGCATGTAACCCCGGCGTCCTTCGCGCGCGCATCGAGCTTCAATTGACGGAGGGTCTGGTGATACAGGCCGCCGAGATCGCAATAGTGGATGCCGGCCTCAATCGCGGCTTCCGTGACGGGCACGTTCAGATCGTACCAGCTGCTGTGGATCACGCAGTCCCACCGCTTCATCTCGCGCACGAGGGCGGTGGAATCGCGGGCGTCAAGCGGGACCGCGACCGCGCGTTCGTCCCGCTGCGCGGCGGCGTTGGCTTTCGCTTTCGCCGCGCTCCGTCCCGCGATCCCAACGCGATCGACCCCGGGGCTCGCCAAGAGGTCGGGGACCGTCGACTGCGCCATCGCGCCGTATCCACCAAGAATGAGGATGTCCAAGGGGATTCCGGCTCGCGAGAAGACCGGACCTCATTAATCCCTTTCGCCGCGGCGTTCACGTGTCGCGGCTAAGCTATATCATTGGAGGGGACTTGAGGGGCGTGTGGGACGCCGCCGCACGAATGTCGTCTTCACCGCCGCGGCCATCGCCGCGGTCCTCCTCTCCGCCACCGTCCTTTTCAGCTACCTGTCGACGGCCCCGTCCGCGTCGATGCTGCGCCTCGGCTTTTTTCCGAACGTGACCCACGCCCAGGCGCTCTACGGCATCGCCACGCACGCCTTCCAAGACGCGTTCGGCACTGAATTCTCGATCCAACCTCACGCGTTCAACGCGGGCTCCACCGCAATCGGGGCATTGTTGTCGAACCAGGTCGACCTCGTATTCGTGGGTCCGTCGCCCACATTGAGCGGACTTGCCGTTGCCGGCCCGGATGTCTTGCGGGTGATTGCGGGGGCGGCGAGTGGCGGCGCGGTCTTTGTCGTCCAACCGTACCTCAACCTGACACGGGACGAGGACTTCGCGGGCAAGAAGTTCGCGACGCCGCAGGCCGGAAACACGCAGGACATCGCGTTGAAACACTTTCTCCTCACGAAAGGACACCACACGCTCGCCGACGGAGGAGACGTCGACGTGATCAACGCCGCGAACCCGCAAATCCTCTCTCTGTTCCAGAGGAGGCAGGTCGATGGGGCCTGGGTTCCTGAACCGTGGGCGACCCGCCTCGTGCGAGAGGCGAAAGGTACGGTGCTCGTCGACGAGCGGACCCTATGGCCCAACGGACAGTTCGTGACGACCCACCTCGTGACGACGAAACGATACCTTGATGGGCATCAGGACATCCTCCGGACGTTCCTCGCGGAATACATGAACGTGACCCTCCGTCTGCAGAGGTCGAACGCCTCTGACCTTCGGATCGTCAATGATGCGATCTACAACTTGACCGGCTGGAAAAACGAGACGATC
>Ga0209002_10004999_pt1 | contig 10333 bp, 11 predicted proteins | sample Rifsed16ft2_FD_184010 | JGI IMG/M metagenome (GOLD analysis project Ga0209002, IMG submission 184010) | Soil microbial communities from Rifle, Colorado, USA - sediment 16ft 2 (version 2) | ecosystem: Environmental > Terrestrial > Deep subsurface > Rock core/Sediment | place: Rifle, Colorado...
GGGGCGCGCGCCCAAAGCCTGGCGGTGCTCGGGCGCGCCATACGGGGTAGGAAACAAACAAAGTTAGGAGATACCATTTTCCTTGCATGGCGCTTTGTAATGTTGCAACAATAGATTCCATGAATCTTGAGATAGCAATCAGAGAATCGGAGGAGCTTATACAGTGGCTCGACAAAAATATTGATGGCATCGAAATTAAGTCAAACGATCGTTCCAGGATCGCAGCTGGCTGCTTAGATATGGCGCTCGAACATCAGAAAGCAATCGTTTTACTTACATCACATCGACTATATGGCTCAGCCGCAGCGCTTGTCAGGCTCGTATTTGAATCCTATGTGAGAGGAGTCTGGTTTTTCTACTCGGCCTCAGGTAAAGAATTGCAGGAATTTAAAAACGACAAGCTCGGCAAAACTTTCGATGAGTTAATTAAAGATATCGAAAAGCACGAAGCATTTAGTGAAGGAATACTATCGGATGTTAAAAAACTATCATGGAAAGTAATGAACAGTTTTACGCACGGCGGATTTTATCAAGTTGTACGCAGAAATAAGGAAACCGAGATATCGCCAAATTACTCTGATGAGGAGATTATTGATGCACTTGAATCCGCTAATTCATTTGCAATTCTAACTGCAATTGCCATTGCGGATATGGCTAATAATGTGACACTTGCCAATTCCATTTACGAGCGTGGAATGGAGTTCTTTAAAAAGAATCCTAGTAAAGCAATTAAATCAGCTGTCGGTAAAGGTGACTGAGTTTAATTGCAACTAAATTGAAGAAAATGTCCCCAACCGCAAAACTATTCCTCATCCTCGGCGGCCTTAATGCCGCGCTGGCGGTCGTGCTCGGCGCGTTCGGGGCGCATGGGTTGAAGGCGCGGATGACGGCGGAGATGCTGGCGGTGTACCAGACCGGGGTGCATTACCATTTGTTTCACGCGCTCGGGTTACTGGCGGTGGGGCTGGTGGCGACGCAGATAGCGGACTCGGTTTTTCTCCGATGGTCCGGGTGGTTGATGCTCACCGGCATTATTCTTTTTTCCGGCAGTCTTTATGTGCTGAGCGTGAGCGGGCTGCGCTGGCTGGGGATGGTGACGCCCTTCGGCGGGACGGCGTTTATCGCGGCGTGGGTGTTGTTCGTGCTGGCTGTTCTCAGGGCGCCCTGACATACGACATGATGCATAATAAGCTTTTTCCGGCGATTATTCTCGCGATGGCGTCCATGCCGTTATTGGCGGCGGTGCCTGGTGAACAGCCTCCGGCGCCAGACATTCGCGTGCCGGAACAGAAGCCGGCCGGCCCATCCAAGCCGCCGGCGGTCGTGATATCACGCGGCCAGTTGCTGTATGAAAACCACTGCACGCGCTGTCACGCCAGCGTCCTGCACGTGCGCGAGAACCGGCGTGCGGATTCACTGAAGGCGCTGGAGGGCTGGGTCCGGCGCTGGTCGGGGGAGGAAAAACTTGGCTGGAGCGAAGAGGAAATTGTCGAGGTCGTGGATTACCTTAATCGCCGCTACTACAAGCTCCCACTACCCGGAGTAAAGAAATAGTCCGGGGTTGTCCCGGTTCGTCACCGCTGTCCTGAAAGCGTCGCTCTGATCTCCCGTCGTTCCCCGTCTGGGCACGGAATTCTTTTAAATATGCCCGTTTTCCGGCCTTGTCGTGGTTGGCACGTACATTGCTTCATATCCAGTGCATAACCTGGAGAGTAAGGGCAATGGAAAACGGACTGACTGCTAAATGGTGTGCACGGACCTCGATCATCACGCTGCTTTTGATGTGTTTCTTCAGTATTCCCGCCTACGCCGATGAGTTGAGTGTGCTGTTGAACGGCAGGGCGATCCACCTCGATAGCCAGCCGGGCATTACTTACAACGAGAACAACTGGGGCCTGGGTTTTCAGTACGACATGGCGCCGGTTGAGGAAAAATGGGTGCCGTTCGTCACGGTCTCAGAATTCAAGGACTCGAATAAAAACACGTCCTATTATGCCGGCGGCGGATTTCTGTACCGTACCAACTTCGAGTGGGGCAAGACCCCGATGCATTTCGATGCCGGTGGGATTGTCTTCCTCATGAAGCGCAAGGGTTTCAAAAATAATGACCCGTTCGCGGGCATTCTGCCAGCGGTGTCGCTGGGTACGCCGCGGGTCTCGGTCAACATGACCTACATCCCCAAGGTCGATCCCAAGATGGTGCCGCTGCTGTTCTTCCAGCTCAAGATCACGTTCGGCAACTTCTAGAAGCTGTCTCAAAACCACTCTGGCTGAGAATTTGAAACCACAGATGAACACGGGTTAACACAGATCCGCGATCGGGCTCGCCCGGGCCTTTGGGAACATGCCGTCGCAGTTGTTGTTGCGCGGCGTCGAGGCAGATCCTTTCTGGTTGGGTTTTTCCCTGAGTGCCGCGGTGGCCGATGCCTTGCCGTCCTTTGTCAGAGATATCGCAGAAACGGCACGCCGCGCTGGATGAGGAAATATCGTACCTCGACCGGGATATCACTCAGCTCGACAAGATTCAGCGTCTGCGGAATCTGGCGCGTCTTCAGAACCGGTTGGAACGCTACGCCACGGACGAGGAGCGCGGGTGGTATCGGCGATTGCAGTCTTGCGAGGGGCAGCCGCTTTAGAAAGCGCCGATTAAAAGAAAAAATTAGACAGGATTCACAGCAGGATTAAAAACATGATTAAGGAAGGTCTGAACAATTCAATGTAGGGCGCGTCCCACGCGCCATTTTATCGCTCGGTGCGCAGGGCACACCCTATATTTTTGAATTAATCGGAGATTCCTTAACAGGATTTTTTAATTCTCAAAATCTTTAATCCTGTAAATCCTGAGAAATCCTGTTAATCCTGTCTATTTTATTTTGCTAGAGCTGCTTAGACCGGCAGAGCGCAAAACCAAGTCTCAGATATCCCGGGTCTTGTCCCTTTTGATCATGGCGTACGCCGAATGGTTGTGGATGGACTCGAAGTTTTCCGATTCCACCACATAGCCGTCAATGCGCTCATCGGCATTCAGTTTTTCCGCGACGTCGCGCACCATGTCCTCCACGAACTTGGGATTTTCATAAGCCTTTTCGGTGACGTATTTCTCGTCCGGGCGCTTGAGCAGGCCGTAAAGCTGGCAACTGGCCTGGTTTTCCACCAGGTCGATCAGGTCCTCGATCCACACGAAGGTGTTGGTGCGCACCGTCAGCGTCACATGCGAGCGCTGGTTGTGGGCGCCGTACCGCGAGATTTCCTTGGAGCAGGGGCACAGGCTCGTGACCGGCACCACCACCTTGATGGTCATGACATCCTTGCCGCCCGTGATTTCACCGACGAAGGCGACCTGGTAATCCATCAGGCTCTTGACCCCGGAGATCGGTGCCGCCTTGTTGATGAAGTAGGGGAAGCTCATCTCGATGTGGCCGGTATGGGCCTCCAGGCGCCGGCTCATTTCCGCCAGCATTCCCTTGAACGACTCGACGGAAATTTCCATGTCGTGGCTGTTCAATATCTCCACGAAGCGCGACATGTGGGTGCCCTTGAAGTTGTGCGGCAGCTCCACGTACATGTTGAAGCTGGCGATGGTGTGCTGCACGCCCTGGGAGCGGTCCTTGACCAGCACCGGGTGCCGGATGTCCTTGATGCCGACCTTGTCGATCGGCAGGTGGCGCAGGTCCGGACTGCTCTGCACGTCGGCGATTTCTTCAACGGGTTCTGTCTTGCTCTTGAGTTTCATAAGGGAACCTCGAACAATTTAATGCAGGGCGGGTGGAGCGCAGCGACAAAATCGCCGGGAGCGATTTTGGACCGCCAGAGGCGGGCCCCGCAGGGGTGGAGTCCAGGGATGGACGTCACAAAACCGCCGAACAATATGAGAAGCGATTTTTAGAGTTTCCCATAACCAAGTTTCTCTACCACTCGCGGGGCGCCCATAATGTAATAGTTGAGTGATACAGTCAAGTTTAGGCGGTTTCGCGTTCCGCGGGGCTGTCGGTCGCGACGTTCCGCAGAATCGCGCGCCGGATTCCGGCGGTGTCCAAGCCGCATTGCGCGAGCTGCTCGCGGTGGTCGCCGTGCTCGATGAAGCGATCTGGAAGGCCGAGATTGATGACGCGCGTCGAGAGGCCCGCGGCGATGAGACACTCGTTGACGGCACTGCCGGCGCCGCCGGCGACCACGTTCTCCTCGACCGTAACGAGCAGGTTGTGCGTGCCGGCCAGCTCCCGCACCAGGTCCTCGTCCAGCGGCTTCACGAAACGCATGTTGACCACGGTGGCATTGAAGGCCGCGCCCGCCTCCAGCGCCGGCGCGAGCATGCTGCCGAAGGCGAGCAGGGCGATGCGCGTGCCCGTGCGCCGGATTTCAGCCTTGCCGATCGGGAGCGTCTGCAGCGCCGGATCGACAGCCGCGCCCGGGCCGACGCCGCGCGGATAACGCACCGCGGCCGGAGCGTCGAGCTGAAAACCGGTGGTCAGCATCTGGCGACATTCGTTTTCATCGGCCGGCGCCATGACCGTCATGTTCGGCAGGCAGCGCAGATAGGAAAAATCGAAGCTGCCGGCATGCGTGGCGCCGTCCGCGCCCACCAGTCCGGCGCGGTCGATGGCCAGCAGCACCGGCAGGTTCTGCAGGCAGATGTCGTGGATCAGCTGGTCGTAACCGCGTTGCAGGAAAGTGGAGTAAATCGCGACCACCGGTTTCATGCCGTCGCAGGCCAGGCCGGCGGCGAAGGTGAGCGCGTGTTGCTCGGCGATGCCGACGTCGAAATAGCGGCTCGGAAAGCGCTCGGAGAATTGACCCAGTCCCGAGCCCTCGCGCATCGCCGGCGTGACACCCACGAGGCGCACGTCGCGCGCGGCCATGTCGCACAGCCACTCGCCGAATACCTGCGTGTAGGTCTTTCCCGAGGGTTTTTTCTCCATCTTGCCGGTGGCCGGATCGAAGGGCGTGACGCCGTGATACACGCAGGGATCGCCTTCGGCCGGCTGGTAGCCCTTGCCCTTGCGGGTGACGACGTGCAGGAAACGCGGGCCCTTGAGACCGCGCAGGTTGCGCAGCATGCGGACCAGCGCGTGCAGGTTGTGCCCGTCCACGGGTCCGAAATAGTTGAAGCCCAGCTCCTCGAACAGCGTGCTCGGCATGACCATGCCCTTCATGTGTTCCTCCACGCGCTTGGCCAGTTCCCACATCGGCGGGATGGTGGAGAGTACGGTCTTGGAGCCCTCGCGCATGCTGGTGTAGACCTTGCCCGAGAGAATGCGCGCGAGATAACTCGACATCGCGCCGACGTTCGGCGAGATGGACATGTCGTTGTCGTTCAGGACCACGAGCAGATTGGCATCCATGTTGCCGGCGTTGTTGAGCGCCTCGAACGCCTGTCCGCCCGAGAGCGCGCCATCGCCGATGACGGCGACCACCTGGCGTTCGGCGCCGGTGCGCGCCGCGGCCACGGCCATGCCGAGCGCGGCGCTGATCGAGGTGCTCGAGTGCCCGACGCCGAAGGTGTCGTATTCGCTTTCCTCGCGCCGGGGAAAGCCGGATATGCCGCCCGACTGACGCAGCGTGTTCATGCGATCGCGTCGACCGGTGAGTATTTTGTGCGGGTAAGTTTGGTGGCCCACGTCCCACACCAGCCGGTCTTCCGGCGTGTTGAAGACATAATGCAGCGCGAGCGTAAGCTCCACCGTGCCCAGACCGGCCGAAAGGTGGCCGCCGGTACGCGAGACGGAGGCGATCAGGAACTCGCGAATCTCCTGGGCCAGGCCGGGGAGATCGTCCTCCTTCAGACGCCGCAAATCTTCGGGGCTGTTAATAGTCTCGAGGAGGTGGCTGTCTTGGGTGGGTTTTCTGGTCATTGGCGGCGTTCGATAATGAATCCGGCCAGCTCGGCCAATACGCTGCCATTATCCCCCAAAGGCGCGAGGCTTTCGAGGGCCTCGGCGTGAAGCGCATTGGCGCGGGCCTTGGCCGCGGACAGGCCGAGCAGCAGGGGATAGGTGGGTTTGCCACGTGCGCGGTCAACGCCGGTATTCTTGCCGAGGGTCTCGGTCGTGCCCTCCATGTCCAGGATGTCGTCGGTGATCTGGAACGCCAGGCCGATGGCGTGGCTGTAATCCTCGAGGGCTTTCAGTTTCGCCTCCGCGACGTCCTCGCGCACCAGCGCGCCGAGCAGGACGGCGGCGCGGATCAGGGCGCCGGTTTTGCGCCGATGCATGTTCTCGAGTTGCGGCAGCGCCAACTCCCGGCCGCCCGAGGCGAGATCGATCGCCTGCCCGCCGGCCATGCCGTGCGAGCCGGCGGCCTGCGCCAGCAGCGCGATCATGCGCAGGCGTTGCGCCGCGCTGACCATCAGCGTCGGGTCATTCGCCAGAATCTCGAAAGCGTAAGACTGGAGCGCATCGCCGGCGAGCAGCGCGGTGGCTTCATCGTAGGCCTTGTGACAGGTTGGTTTGCCGCGGCGCAGGTCGTCATCGTCCATGCACGGCAGATCGTCGTGTACCAGCGAGTAGGCGTGGATCAGTTCCACCGCGCAGGCCGGCACATCGAGCGCGCTGTCCGGCGCGCCGACCGCCTCGCCCGTGGCGTACACCAGGCTGGCGCGCACGCGCTTGCCGCCCTCGAGCGTGGCGTAGCGCATGGCCGCGTGCAGATGCGATGGCGCTGCGGTGGCGGATAGCAGGCGTGTATCCAGCGCGTGTTCCACGCGTGCCTGGAAACGCTTGAGACGATCGGCGAAAGCGGGCAATGCAGCGTTATTGCGGCGACTTGAATTCATTCGAACTTGTCCAATGGGGATTTTTTAGCATTGGTTTCGGGAAGAAAGTCGCCATGTCGCCGCAATAACAGAACTTATTATATGAATTTTCGCATTGACCCGGCACGACCGCGCCGTCACAAATACCATGAAACAACCGGGGAAGCATGTCTTCGTTCAGGAACAATCGTACCGGGTCAATGCTCGTCTTCGTTTCGCAGCGGCTCAGTGGTCAACTCGCCGTTTTTGCTCACCAGCTTTTCCACGCGCTGTTCGGCGTCCTTGAGCCCCTGCTGGCAGGCGCGCGTCAGCTCGATGCCGCGCTGAAAGGACTTCAACGACTCTTCCAGCGTCTGTTCGCCGGATTCCATTTTTTCCACGATCTTTTCCAGTTCCGCGAGGGCGGCTTCAAAATTGGGGGAGGTGCTGGATTTTTTCGCCATGGGACTCCAATAGACCTATGCAATAAGAGGTTAAGCTAACGCATGGCGGTCGAGGGCGTCAATTCGTTTCTCCGACGAAAGACCATCCGGTTTGCGCACCATGTTGATTTGCATCAAGGTTGCCGGACAATGCGCCTGTTACGAATGCGCCTCGGCAAGCTTGCTCCGGGAGAGTCTTCTTCATGCATTATGTGCGCCGGGCCGGACAGTGGTTTTTCCTGCGCCTGGAAAAGCTGTTTAACGTCATATTCGGCGACCGGCTCAATCCGCTCTATCACCTGGGCGCGATTGCCTACCTGATGACGTGGATCGCTGTGGCGACCGGTGTTTATTTGTATATCTTTTTCGATACCGGTGTGAAAGAGGCCTATACCTCTGTCGAGCGCATCTCGCATGAACACTGGTACATCGGCCAGATCATGCGCGGCCTGCACCGCTACGCCTCCGACGGCATGGTGCTGGCGATGGGGCTGCACTTGCTGCGCCACTTCGCGTTCGACCACTACCGCGGGTTCCGCTGGTTTTCATGGGTGACGGGTATCATCGTCCTGTGGCTGGTGTATGCCTCCGGGATCGTCGGCTTCATGCTGCCGTGGGATCGTCTGGCGCAATTCGTCACGATTGCCACGGCCGAATGGCTCGATTGGCTGCCGCTGTTCTCCGAACCGATGGCGCGCAATTTCCTGCGCGAGGGCAGCGTCAGCGATCGCCTGTTCTCGCTGCTGACGTTCATGCACATCGGCATTTCGCTGATCCTGCTGCTGGTCCTGTGGATACACACGCAACGCGTGGCCAAGGCCGCCACCAACCCGCCGCGGTATCTTGCCGCGCCGCTGTTGGCGGCGATGACCGTGTTTACGCTGCTGTGGCCGGTGTGGAGCCAGGGGCCGGCGAACCTGGACACGGTGGTCACCTCGCTCCAGCTCGACTGGTTTTATCTTTCGATGTATCCGCTGATCTACGCCTGGTCGCCGAAACATTTGTGGTGGCTCGTCATCGGCGGCACCGGCCTGCTGGCGCTGTTGCCGTGGTTGCCGCCGCAACGCCGGCGCGCGGGCAAGGAATTCCATCTGACCATTCGTCCCGGCGACGCGACGGTGGCGGCCAGGCCGGGCGAGACCATTCTCGAGGCGGGCCTGCGCGCCGGCATCGCGCTGCCCTTCGAATGCCGCAGCGGCGGATGCGGCGTATGCAAGTGCGCCGTGCTGCAAGGCACGGTGGATCATGGCGTGCATCAGGAGAGCGCGCTCATGGAGGATGAAAGACGCGCGGGCAAGGTCCTGATGTGCTGCGCCACGCCGCTGTCCGATCTCGATCTCGAATGCGAGAACATCGGCGCCACGAGCGACATCCCGATCCGGACCTTCATGGCGCGCGTGCAAGAACTGGAACGGTTCACCGACGACGTCATGCGGGTGATGCTCAAACCGCTCGACCCGGAACCCATCCGGTTTCATGCCGGGCAATACATCAATATCGTGCTCGAGGACCGCGAACGGCGCGCGTTTTCCTTCGCCACCGCGCCGCACGAGGCGGAGCTGATCGAATTGCACGTCAAGCTGGTTCCCGGCGGCGCGTTCACGACTTATGTCTTCAACGCCATGAAGGAGGGCGACACCCTGCGCTGCGTTGCCGGCGCTGACGGTCCAGATGCCGTCTCGCGTTGTGTCGGCGGGCAACTGACGGACCACATTCTGAGCGCCGCGAATCTTGAACGAGCCGATCGGCTGCAGCGTCTCCAGCTTGAGGAAGATTTCGGCGTCGGAAGCGTTGCGAGCCGAGCGTGGCCAGTCGAGTCGCACGACCGGTGTGCGAACGACGGGATCGTAGATGGTGCGAGCGGCCTCCTCGATGGCGCTCAGCGGGATCTCACGCATGCGCTGATGGCAGACGGCGATCGTAGCACGCAGCCTGCGCGCATCAGTCAACTGGTCGCCATGCGGCTCCAACGAGCTGGTTGGTGATATGCTTTTCGAAGCTGAGCTGCCCTCGTGAGAGGTTCTAGCCACTTGCAGTCGGAGTTGAAGGATGGCACGCAATGCACGACCAACGGCGGCAAAGCGCGAGCGTGAAAAGGCGCTGATCGAGCGGCGCCAGCAGAAGGCCGCGAAACGAGAAGACTTGAAGCGCCGCAAGGCCGAGCAGGGACCAGCCCCCGACGGTATAGACCCCGACATCGCTGGCATCACGCCCGGACCGCAACCGCTGGCCGACTGGCAGCTCGACGAGTAGCGACCTGTCAGGTGCAAGGGAATCGCGCGAAACGGATCTGTCGAGCGCGCAGTGCAGGAATCAGCTGCGCCGTGGCGTCAACGGCGTACTGCCGATCGGCGCGCGGATCGATGTGATGCCCGTCGTGAATGACGATGATGTCGCCAGCGTGAGCGCGGCGCGCGAGACGGTCGGCAAGCGTGTTCGCTTCGCGCGAACGCCACCAGTTCCAATCCCAGAGCCCAAAGCTCCACCCCGCCAGGCGATAGTCCATGCTGTCGAGCGCCTCGTAGAGGGCGATGCTGCGCCACCCCGCGTGCGGCCTGAACCAGCGGCACGGGCGAGATCCGGCGAGCTGCTCGATGCGTCCTGCAGCCAGTTCGATGGCCTCGGCAATGCGCTCGGGACTTCGTAACATGAGCCAGCGCTCGTTCGAGTGAAGTCCTACAGCATGTCCTTCGGCGAACATCCGCCGCACGATTGGGGCGGTCTCTTCAGTGAGATGATCGTCGATGAGAAAGAACGTCGCCGACGCGTTCTCGCGCTTCAGGATGTCGAGCAGCATCGGCGTGGTCGTCGGATTGGGTCCGTCATCGTAGGTGAGGTACACGGCTGGCGACGCCGAATCGGTTGGAAGATGCCACGCTGAATCGTCGCGGCGGAACGCCTCGAGCAGAAACGCAAACGGCGCGGTATGAGCCAGCGAGAGAACGCCTGCCGCTATCGCGCCAGCCAGCAGCAACATGTCGTCACGGCGCGAGGCGCTCGGCCGGGATTTTCACCAGAAACGCATCCAGACGATTGCCTCCCATGTTCGTCGTCCAGAGGAAGTACCTGCCCGTGATGTCGACGTTCCCCTTGGGCAACTGCTCGTAGTCGTCGCCGTCGGAATCACGTCCGCCGGCCGCGTCGAGATCCGTCATCACCTG
>Ga0209002_10005001_pt1 | contig 10331 bp, 3 predicted proteins | sample Rifsed16ft2_FD_184010 | JGI IMG/M metagenome (GOLD analysis project Ga0209002, IMG submission 184010) | Soil microbial communities from Rifle, Colorado, USA - sediment 16ft 2 (version 2) | ecosystem: Environmental > Terrestrial > Deep subsurface > Rock core/Sediment | place: Rifle, Colorado...
GCGTGCAAAGCCTGTAAAGCCAGAGCCGCTTCAGAATCTGTCAATGGGGATGCACCGAGTTGAATGAGACGAAAGCCGAGGGCGAGAAGAAAGGCCAGCCAATACAGCCAGCCTTCGTATTTAAGTCGGAAAGAGTTCATAAAGCAATTTTACTCTGTATGGCATGTCATTGCGAGCCTTCGGGAGGCAATCTCCGATTGCGCGGTGAGATTGCTTCGGCGGGCTAAAGCCTCGCAATGACGGATGGTTATGGCACTTCGTAAATTGTCGCATTCCCTTGTTGAAAAACAGGTTTCAGGAAACGATTGAATTTATCCTCGTTCATATGATAAGTGCTGCGCTCGAGATTGCCTACGACAATATAACGAATGTTGTAGCGATTGATGATGTCCTGTGTAGCGATCCAATCGTTGGATGAGTATAACGTTTCAATATCCTGTTCTCGTGAGCCTTGCAGGGCTTGATCGCGCCACTGACCTTCGTGTCCGGGCCAGCCCAACACGGTGGGCAGACCCGTATAAATCGAAACGCGCCCGTACTGCGAATAGGATCCGCCAACAGCTTCCGCTACGACTCCATCCGGCGCGGAGCGCAGCCAGAGCATCGCCGCGGCTTCATCCGGATTCTCACGTTGGATGCGGTCAAAGTCATCGAGGGTATAGCCGAACGGAGGCTTGAAGTTGTTCGTCTTGCTGAAGATGCCGATCGCGGGATAAGTTAAGCCAACGACCAACACAAGGGCGAAGAAAACGCTGAAAAGGATATTCCCCGCGCCGCGCGCGCTGAGCCTGTCGAAGCGTTGAATCAGGACAACGATCCCGTAAGCGGAGGCGAGACTCAACATGATCCAGGCCTGATAATAAAACTTGAAGACCGTGTTAATGCGATATCCAAAATTATCGCGCAGATAAAGAAAATCAGGGCCGAGGATGAGCAGCACTCCAAGAGCAATCATCAATAAAACGAATGAGGACGAGTTGGCTTCAGATCTGAACAAAAATGCAAGTGTCGGGATTAACAGTACAAGCAATGTGAGCAAGCTGCCGACATAAGTCAATCTACGTGCCATACTATCTGCAATGAACGCATTGACATCGACTCCTTGTGCTTCCAAAATGGGCATCACAAGTTCGGGCTTCAACTTCAACGCCAGAAAACCGAGAACGAACATTGCCACGATAAGCACAATTAAAATACCGAGCGTCGTAAAAATCCCTGCGCGCCAATGTGCGGGGGCACCCGTTCGCCATAGATAGATCAAATATGCAAACGGCGGAATGAACAGAGTGCCCCACATCACCCACAAATGCGCGCCGCGCGTCGGGTACATGAAGTTCGGTGTAAGTCCGCCCGCCTGCGAATCGAAGCCGATATAGAACGGCAGATACATCACGAAGGCAGTGATCACCAATGGGATACCCAACAACAGGATATCTTCGATTCTTTCCCAACCCCAGCCTGCTTCGCCCCCTTCGCGGGCCCGAGCCAGCACGTAGCTGAAAACGATCAGTGCCGCGGCGATGAGGATATCCCACGTGTTGAGGAAAGCCAGTCCGCCTAAAACAAGCGCACTGGCGAAGAAGCCTGCTTTGTTAATGCGCAGTTGACCGAAGAACAGATCCATGTTTCCGCGCCAGCCACCCAGGAACAGATTCAACGCAACGGCTACAGCCAGCAGAGTAAATGGCATTGCCAGCACATGCGGATGCAAATCCCCAAGCAGATAGGAAAAGAAGGGAAACTCATCGATAACTTCACGGAATGTGCCATCCAGGTCATAATCCTGTATCACGCGTGAGGCGCGCCACCACCACCAGAATCGTTCGGGGATCCACTGGAGCGGCTGTGCAGGTGCCTGACTTAACTCCTTCATATCAAGCCATGACCAGAATCGGGACACAGCAGTGCCGTCTGCATTGAATTGCCAGAACAGTCCTTTGCGATGCAATACTTCGAGGAAGCCTTCACCATTGGAGATGAGGAGCAGGAAGATGGGAGCAAAAAGAGGGAGGAGGAAAGAAGAAAGAGGGCCATTGTTGGATGAATAACCTTCGACACTCCCTTCGGTCGCGGGGCGGGGCTGTTGATGCATTGTCAGAAGGTTATACAAAATCCCATATGCACCGACCGCGCTTAAACCGAAGATCAACGCGATCATCAAGTTGAATGCCATTGTAGCGGGCACGCCTGTGAACATGGCTAGCATGGCTGCCATCACATAACCGAAGTAATAATAGGAAATGGAATAACCTGAGAGCCACAGATCGCGCGGCGGGAATGTGGGCGAGTTCATGATGCCGTTGATGAACATCAACTCCATTGGCTTTTCGGTGCCGACGATCTCCGGGTTCGCGGCGCGAAAAAATGCCATCAACCCAAATGCGGCGAGGAAAAGGAGTTCAGTTGTGAGGATGAGACGGCGATTCTCGCCGAGCCAACTTCCAATTTCCAATTTCCGATTTACAAATAGCCAGGCGCTTAAGCCTCCCAGGATCACCAGCCCTAACAACAACCCGCCAATATCATTTTGCGCGATGCCGAGCGATGCGGATAACCAGAAGATGTATCCCCAGATCAACAAGCCAAACGCACGCGCAAGTGTGTACCCCCGGTCAGCCAGCGCTGGAAAGATGCAATAAGCCAACGGGAAGGTCAGCCAGCCCAGGAGGGTGATGAGAAGATACCAGGAGATAAATGCAGTCATTTGGTCTCGATACGGGCGTTGCGATGGTTGAGCAGCGTTCTTTGCGTACCGAAACCCGCAACGACCCGCTCGACCAGCGAAACAAACTTATAACTTACAAAATGCCAGGAATTTGGAATCTCCCATTTGCGTCGGGTCTGAATTCAGCTACATTCACCACCGCATCCAGATTGATGGGTCCATAAATATGCGGGAAGAGATCCCCATCGGGGACGCCCGGGGGTGGGGTCCCGCCCGAGGGCGGCTCCCATTTCAAGTCTGAGGAAAGAAGCGTGGGTTCGATGGCGAGCAGGATGAGTCCACTTTGTCCTTTGTAGAAATTCTCAGCAACGGGCAAAACCTGCGAATGAGTCGAGCAATGGATAAATCCTTCGGTCGCCAGGCTTTCCGCGCGGTAGACGCCGTTTTGTTGTGCTTCATCCCACGCCCTGGGGGAGGTAATATGGAAGATCAAGATTGCTCCTTCGAGATAGAAATGTCACCCTGAGCCCTTCGGCTCACCTGCACTGCACCACACCTGCCTGATTTGCTTAGCAAATCACGGGCAGTGCCAGGGAGTGCCGGGGAGTGTCGCTCAGGATAAACTCCGCGAAGGGTCGCGGTTGCAGCGAAGAGAGATGCTGCGCTGCCCGAAAGGCGCCTCAGCATGACAGGATTATTACGGCATCACCTCATAAACAACCGTATTCGTATCACGATAGACCTCGTTCCAATAAGTGCCATCGAATCGCTCGAATTTCGCGATCCCCTCAGGCGTGTATTCCGCGCGTTCGAGCTGGCCGACGATGATGTAACGCACATCATGTGTTTTGAGGAATGTACGCGTGAAATCGATATCAATACTGTTATAGAAGTTGCCAACCGCGGCCACACGCTCTTCGACCCAATTGGCCATGAAGGCGCGTTGCTGGCGTTGATGGAAGTTCCAGCCGACAACGCCAGGCAGGCCCGTGTAGATTGTGAAGCGCGTGCACCAGCGGTATTCAGGGCAATTGGCTTCAACGATCACCGGTGAACCCTGTACGTTATCCTGCATCCAGCGGATGGCGCGGTAATCTTCGCTTAGATCCATACGCTGACCGAAATCATCGTATTGGGCGTAATTCATGAAGGTCATCGAGTCGAGGGTGTGCGGCGCTTCGATGATCCAGCGGTCGCGCATTTTGCCTGCCGTCCCGCTCACAGTGAATGATGCCGCGCCGGAAATCAACAGGATCATCGCGGTCTGCCAGAAGACGCGCCAGCCCGGCAGCCATTTGAAAAACGCCGGGAGGGTCCAGGCGAACGCGGCGCCCGCGCTGACTGCCAGCAATAACCATGCTTGCAAGTAGAATTTAAAGATCGTGTTCGCGCGTCCAATGTCGCCGCGCACGACAACAAGATCAACCACGAGCGTGATGAGCAGAGCAGTGCCGATCAGGAATAACACGAATCGCTTTGCATCTGGCATGGAGGGCCGCAACAACAATACACCCGCCCACGCCGCGATGGGCAGTGCGATCCAGCCGACGCTAATTTTTTGATAGGCAAGCACGAGCATTACCAGTACAAGCAGGACCAGTACCCCTTCGATCAATAATTGATAAGGCTTCAGTTTTCGCAACGATGAGACGGGTGTCGAAGCCATCCACTCATGCGTTTCCCAGGTCATCCACGAAACGACGATGAACAGCAACACCGTCCAATGCGTGAGATAAGACCAGATCGGCGTGAACGGTCCCTTCCACGGGTCGAGAGCACTGTATGCCTGGCTGTACCAGGCACGATAAGGCTGATAGAGCCAGATCGAAAATGCAGCCAATGCCAGCGCGCTGCCTCCCACCAGGAGGACTCTTTTCAGATCAGGATGAATACCGTTTTCATTTTTTACATTTGCATAGCGCCAGATTGCATATCCAAGAGCGATCAGACCAATCAGCAGATAGGTGTAGGTGTCGGATAGATTGGTGGGATACAACGCGCCGATGACCAGTCCGCCGACCGCGAGTCCCAGCCCAGCCGAAAGTTGATTCCGCCATTTGGCGCGGCCGGCCACGACGGAGAGCGCCCAGCTCAACGCAAGCAGCGCCAGCGGCATGGCGATCATGTGCGCGTGCAGGTCACTATAAAGGAAGGTAAACAACGGGAACTCGGTAATCTCGTTGCCCCCGCCCGGAGGAATCACACGGCTCGGGTTCCAGTACCATTCGCCAAATCCGATGGGAAGCGATGCGCCTTTGAGAGTCAACATAAATCCCTGAAGTGCCCATTTCCAGCGCTGCAGGGTGGAGATGGTGGAGTCCCAACTGAACGCGCCCGCCGCGCCAAGTTCCTGTAATTTTTGATAGAGCAGTTGGATGATACCCAGGTTGCCGAGAAGAATGGTGAGGAGGGATGCGGAGATCCCTGCAATCAATTGTGAACGCTTCGCGTGAATTGCGAAGGATGAATTTTGCTCGAACGAATCTTCATCCTTCATCCTTCCACCTTCATCCTCTGCCAGGAGATTCCAGCCGATTGAAAACGCACAAATGCCGACGATCGCGAACAATGTTGGCAGAATAAAGTTATATGCGATCGTTGGGACAATACCAAGCAATTTCACAGGCGTGGCGACCAGCACAAAGCCATAATAGTAATAGTTGATATATCCACCCGCGAACCAGGGATCGTACGGCGGGAAGGTTGTACTCTTAATGACCGCATTAAAGTAGGAGAAGTCCATCGGGCGTTCGCCGCCTTTGGCGGGATGCCACAGGTCAGGGTTGCCAATGCGGATGATCAAGTCAATAAGGAGGAAGGCCAGGAAGAGACCTTCGATCATGAGAAAGTAATTGCGTTTGGTCTTCCATTCTTCGCGCAGTTCAGCGCGTTGATAATACGCAAGCAACGCGCCGACAAGCAGGATCAAGCCGAAAACAATTGCTATTGTTATTCGAGTGTATGGAATATTAGCCGAGCCAGCCATCCACGCCAGGTAACCGAACAGAACCAGTCCCAGCGCCCGGCTGAGGGGATAACCTTTATCCGCAAGCCCAGGCATGGATAATCGTATCAACGGATAGACAGCCAGTCCCAGTACGAAGATAAGGAGATACCAAATAAACAAACCCAAAACGGGATAGCGATTCTGAATCCAATCGTAATCAAATAATTCGGACCAAGTGCCGCCGGCGCGTTGTTGGACGAGTCTATCTGCGGGCAAGAGCAAATTGGAGTAATTGTTGAATTGACGCGCTGTGAGGCGGATAACCTTTGACAAATCCACGGTGCTGAGGATGGCACGAACCTGCCTGGCATTGAAGTCCGCGTTCTTCGTGAAGATCAATACTTTTGGATGGTCGTAGAAAGTGAAAGCTTCTTCAGCCCATTGATCGTTGATCACGATTGGCCCAAACGTCGGAAAGGTTTCAAAGACCGCGACAAGGTCAAACCCAAGTGTGCCCTGATAATCTCCCAGCTTCGCTTCGTGATAACATCGGATGATGTCCTGATCCGCAGGGCAACCGATCAGTTCGCGATAATATAAAGTGGTAAGCGGGTAGCGTTCAGGGAGCCGTGTGATCTGCGCATATTGGTGGTTGGTAGGGATAAGGATGTAATCGGTTTGATCTAGTGTTGTCACAAAGCTGTCAAGTTTTTCGGTATTATCATCCCAATAGACTTGCAGGTTCAGTCCACGATAGATGCCGCCGAATGCGTCGTAGCCATCCACGCGGAAGGGAAGGCCGTAGTCGTAGTCCGTTTCGTTGGAGATAGATGCGCCGCTGACGGAAAGCGCGCCTGAGTCGATTTCAAAGCGAAGATAATATTGATTGCCTTTCGTTACCTGAACGGGTTTATCGAAGACGAGCGTGTACGAGTCGTCGCGCGGGTCGTTATTCGATGAGAAGTCCGCCGTCAGGGACGCGGCGGCGAGAGCCTGATCGGGAGTTGGATTCGGCGCGTCGGACAGAATCAGGTTGAGGGTCGAAGGAGAAGCGAATTCGTTTGCCGCGTGTCCCAACGTGACGCTATCCACGATTCCACTGCGTTGCGCGGTGAAGGTTGTGTCGTATGGCTGTCCCGCCTGGATCGATCCGTCTATTTGGAAAGGCAGGGGTTGGTTATAGGTTGAGCCGCCTGTTTGTATTTGGACGTTGATGGGACCCGGGACATTCTGGTAAATCCAGCGTGAGGCCGCGATGCGTGGCTCATCACGAGTGTAAATGCTGTGGAAGGCAAATGCCCAGATCGCCGTTAAAGCAACGGCGCTTATCCCAAGAACGCCTGCCAGAATCCTTGAGAGGTTCAAACTTTTGAACGTTTGAACGTTTAAACGTGCCAACTCGAAGACGAACCAGGCCGCCATCATCCCGAGCAATGGATAGACGGGCAGTTGATAACGCATCGTTGGGTTGAATTGAAGCGATTGCCATCCAAAATAGAACGCCGTCCATCCCCATAGCAATGCATGACGCCATTCGCCTTTGAGGATGCGCCAGCCCATAAGGAGAAAACCTGCCCACGCGAGAATACCAAGCGGAAGACCCAATCCCCAGAGAGTTAAGTTCGTGAACGAATACAGATGCGTGCGCCGCGCCCATTGTAATTCCCATGGGAGGTCGGCACCGCCAGTTGCCTGAACGCGTTGTTCCTTGATATTCGCAACCCACTGTGGATTGAGTCCGAGCCCATGAAAGGCATAAGGCTGAAAGATGCGGAAGGAGATCAGTGTGGCAAGGCCTCCTGCAATGAGACAGACAATAACCAGCATCCAGTAATCGGTTTGCTGTGAACGCAGAAAACTGCTCGAGCGGTCATCCTCGCCAGCGCTTGCAGGTGCTTCAGAAAGGATCCCGCCTTGAGCTTTTTTAACAATGTAGCGAAGGATGAACGCGCCAGGGAGCAAAATCGCCAGCGGTGCGATGTTAATTTTGGACGCCATCGCCATACCGAATGCAAATCCAAAGCCAATGCTGAGGAGGACGAGGGGGTTACGGAAGAGTGATAATAGGGAATAGGTAATTGTAGATCGGGGATTCCCGGGTTGCGGCCCAGGAAGGGGAAGTTGCGAACTGTTCGGCGGCGTTTCGGATAATTCCGGATTTCCCATACCTTGCTCAATGATATCCGTTTTACTAATCCCTGAACCTTGCTCTTCATATTCCAGAATCGCAACCGCGAACCAGATCGCCAGAAACGCGAACGCGTTCACAAATAAATCCGTTGTGAAGAAATGCGATTGCTGGATCTGCATCACGGTCAACGCTGAGAAGAGCGAAGCGAGAAGTCCCACGCGGCGTCCATACAGGCGCGAGACAATGAAGTACAGGAACAGGATCGCGAGCAAATCCGCAAGCGCGGAGAACTGGCGGCCCAAAATCTTCGCGTCAGGTTGATTTAATGCCTCCACTGCAACACGCACGAGGGTCATCGGCAGGTTGCCATACACGAAGAACGAGTAACCGCGATTGTATGGGTTGAGCGTGGATGTTGCGCTGTTGAAATAATCCCCAATGCCTATCCATTGTTTCTGTTCCACGGGGCAGGCTTCCACAGGGATGGTTGCATCCGCGCATTTGTGCGCCTGCAAACTTCCAAGCACTCCTGAGAGGAAATTTTCATCGGGATGCTGGTGCTGGCCCTCGCCCCAGTTGACGCCAGTCAAGCGCAAATAGCCTGCCAGTGCAAGCACAAGCAGGAAGAGAACATCATAAAGCCATAAGTGCCGGAAGCGGATGTCAGTTACATTCGGCATACTGAATCACCAATTCACTGTTCATCGTGCCGGGACGAAGAACAGCATGAAATCCTTGTTTTCATATTTCGACTTATATTCCATCAGCCAGCCAGCAGGATACTGGGACTTCAGCGCCTCTGCAGAAGCAAGATCATTTATGTTAACAAGAAACAACTGGGGACGTGGATCGTCAAGAGTATCCTGGAAATTTTGAGGCAATATTGCATTATCCCGCAATGGAAATCCTGCATTGATCATGACGAGACGGCTATCAACCCAATAGGGATAACCAACCAGCCATACCGTATCTGGTCTGCCAGTTAGTTCAGTAAAGCTGTGTACCACCTCCCCCATCTCGGATGTATTCCACGAAGATAAATCGTATTGTTTTTTGTATTGGTTAAAAACCAAATCATAATTCTGCAAAGAAGCCCATGCCAGCAGAAAGATGCCTACTGCCCAAGCAAAACGTTTATTCCATATAGAGGCTGAAACAGACTCCAGTGCCGTTAAAAAGCCGCCAAATGCCAAACCGACCACAAGGAAGACTGGAATAATTGCCGCTGCTGAACGGTTCAAAGATGGATTCTCGCCAGGAAAGGTCAGCGACAGGATTGATGGCATCATTAACATTGGAATTGAAATCAGAGTAAAAACATCCATCCAGTGCTGCTGTCGAATATATCGGATAGTCAGCAGCACCACACCCAGATGAAAAAACACAGAGGTAACTACATCTAGCGCCGGACGGTGTGGGATGGAAATGGGCCAGATCTCGCCGTCGTCCCAACCAAACATGGTTAATGAATTCCAGAAGTTTTGCAGGAAGATCTGCCAAGCCGGTCCTGGAAGAGGTCGTTCCAAGTCTCCTATTCGAGTCATAGCTCGGTATAGAACTATATCAGGATTTTCCATCATAAATCTCAAGAGTGGTAAAAAAACGATGAGCGCTATGATGATGATTGTAAACAATCCCCAAATTGTTTGCTGGCGATAGCCTTCTGACTGTTTATGTAACAGATACAGGCCAATCGCCAGCAGAATCACAAACGGGGCTATGCGGAAAGTACTGTAGCCATGCAACCCCAACCCCAGAAATAATCCACTTAGAATGAAACCATTCCGATTGCGCGTTCGCAATCCCCATATCAAGTAGTACAGCGCAGGTGCATAGAATAGAGGATACAGCGGGAACCGCAAACCATAGCGCGAGATCACATTTGGCCAATAGGCAATACCAGCAAAAGTCAGTGCCAATAACCCTACGCGCTTATCACCAATTTCCTTACCGAGCAGGTATATATAAAAAAGAGTAACTAATCCTGCCAGGACCGTCCCGATCTTCAAGCTCAGAAAAGTCAAGCCCGTTTTAAATAACAGGATAATTGCCGCGGTCAGATAAAACTGGAAGAATTCCCGGCCCGTGTTGCGCAGAAAGAAAATCGATGTCTTCCCATTAAGCACATCACCAACATCCAACAGTTTCTCAGCATGATCACTAACCATTTGTGAAGGGACATCTGACAAACGATAAATGCGAAAAAAGAGAGCCAAACCCAAGACTGCCAAGACCAGAAGTGCCGAGCGGTCTAATGAAATATTCCACTTAGAACGAAACATAAAGTCTTTGACATCACCGACCCAATTCAAATTGTTAGCACCAGGGCGCCAGAAGGCTCGGATCATTGTCAGTATCGCTATGAACCATACCACGAGGTTGAATATCGTAAATCGATTTCCCTCAAAAGATACAAAAGCGATCAAAGAAAAAGCAAGCGAGACAATGAAGGCCATAGATGACTGCAAGAATCTTGTATCCTGTGAGGCCTCATGGGCATCTACATCCCATGCCTGCAATGCCCATTCATGCCGCCAGTTAATCCAGATCAGAACCAGACCGGCCAACAGATAGAGAATGACTCCAAC
>Ga0209002_10005008_pt1 | contig 10318 bp, 12 predicted proteins | sample Rifsed16ft2_FD_184010 | JGI IMG/M metagenome (GOLD analysis project Ga0209002, IMG submission 184010) | Soil microbial communities from Rifle, Colorado, USA - sediment 16ft 2 (version 2) | ecosystem: Environmental > Terrestrial > Deep subsurface > Rock core/Sediment | place: Rifle, Colorado...
AAGTCGTTGCGGCTCTTCTCGCTGGCTGTGATCCCGCCACCGCGATCGAGATTCCGCACGATCAGTTCGCCGGCACGTCGCGCTGCGCCGACGGCGATATTGACAAGGGGATGCATGACCCGCTCCCGCCGCAATGTTAAAAGAACCGCCGCGGCAAGCCATTCTGCGGCCTTGCGCGACACCGGTAGAATACCAGCATTCCTTCGTGAGCCGCGATGACTGAAGCGATCCGCATTGTCCTCGTCGACACCAGCCATCCGGGCAACATCGGTGCGAGCGCGCGCGCGATGAAGAACATGGGAATGTCGTCGCTCGTGCTGGTGCGCCCGCAGTCGTATCCCGGCGCCGAGGCGACCGCGCGCGCCTCCGCAGCGGCCGACCTGCTGGCGCAGGCCCGTGTTGAGCAGTCGATTGACTCCGCGATCGCCGGCTGCGGCCTGGTGCTCGCGACGAGCGCGCGCCGGCGCAGCGCGAACTGGCGCGTGCTGGACGCGCGTTCCGCCGCCACCGAGATTCTGGCGGCAAGCGCATCGCGGCCGGTCGCGGTCGTGTTCGGCGGCGAACGCAACGGCCTTGCAAACGAAGAGCTTGCGCGCTGCCATGCGCTGATCCAGATCCCCGCGAATCCCAGGTATGAATCGCTGAATCTCGCCCAGGCGGTGCAGATCGTCTGCTACGAGATCATGATGGCCCAGCGCGGCGCCACCGACGCGGCGCAGCCGGGCCTGGAAGCGGCGAGCGTCGAATCGATGAAGGCCCTGTACCGGCACCTCGATTCCGTGCTGGGGGCAGGAGGATTCGTGCATCCCGGCGATGCTGTGCAACTGCGGCTGCGGATCGAGCGCCTCCTGGCGCGCGCGGTGCCCGATGAGAAAGAGGTGCGCATACTGCGCGGGCTGCTGTCGGCGATTGGGCGATGCGGCCAGGGACCGAAGCGATGACGTTCGCGAAGGACTTCGAGCCAGTCTATCTCGACCATGCCGCGACCGCGCCGCTCGACCTGCGTGTCGCGGAGCTGATGTGCGCGTGCCTGAACGATCCGGCCTTGCAGGGAAATCCGGCTTCGGTGCACGCGCCGGGGCGCGCTGCGGCGGCGCGTGTTGCACTCGCGCGTGATCAGGTTGCGCGTCTTGTCGGTGCGCAACCGGAGGCGATCGTATTCACTTCCGGCGCGACCGAGAGCGTCAATCTCGCCATCCTGGGCAGCGCGCGGGCGGCCGGCGCAAAGTTCCGCCACATCGTGACCGCCCGCACCGAGCATCGGTCTGCGCTTGGCGCTTGCCGCCAGCTCGAGCGCGAGGGCTTCACGGTCACCTGGCTCACCGGGGACGCCGACGGCCGCGTGGATCCCGCGCAGGTCGCGCAGGCACTGCGGCCGGATACTGCACTCGTGTCGCTGATGCACGCCAACAACGAGACCGGGGTGCTGAACGATGTTGCGGAGGTCGGCCGCATCTGCCGCGAGCGTGGACTCAGCTTCCACGTGGACGCGGCGCAGAGCGTCGGCAAGCTGCCGGTCGACGTGGAGCAAATCGGCGCCACGCTCCTCAGCTTTTGTGCGCACAAGCTCGGTGGCCCGAAGGGGGTCGGAGCGCTCTACATTCGCCGTCGGCCACGGCCGGTGTTGCAGCCCCTGGTATTCGGCGGTGGTCACGAGGGCGGACTGCGGGCAGGTTCGCTGCCGACCCACCAGTTGGCCGGGTTCGGCGCCGCCTGCGAACTCGCCCGAGGGCTGCTCCCGACCGAGCAACCGCGAATCCGGGCGCTGCGCGAGCGATTGTGGGCCGGACTGCAGGCCGCGGCGCCGGTATGGCGCAACGGCGCCGCCGAACCGAGCGTGCCGGGCATTCTGAATGTCTTTTTTCCCGGCATCGAGGGCGAGAGTCTACTGCTCGCGCTCGATGGTCGCCTGGCCGTGTCGAGCGGCTCGGCCTGCAACTCGGTATCGGCCGAGTCCTCATACGTCCTGCGCGGACTCGGACTCTCGGATCTGGCCGCGCAGGCCTCGTTGCGCCTGAGCCTGGGACGCCAGACGACCGCGGAGGAGATCGACCGGGCCGCGGCAATTCTCGAGCGCTGCGTGCGGCGCCTGCGCAAGGCATTGCCGGCGGGGGCGATCGAGGCGATCGCGTGAGCGGGCCCTCGATGTCGTATTCGCAGCGGGTACGCGAATTGTTCGAACAATTGCCCCGCGCCGGCGCGCTTGCAACGGGTCGCGGACAGCGGGTCCACGGCGAGGCGAAGGCGCTCGATCGCGGCGCCTGGATCCGCTTCGAGGCGCGTATCGATGGCGGTCGCGTCGTCGAATGCGCATTTCGCGCCTGGGGTTGCCCACACGTGCTTGCGGCCGCGGCCCAGGCCGCTGCCAGCGTTTCCGGGATGCTGGTAGGCGAAGAACTGCCGACCGATGCGCACCGGCTGGCGGCGGAACTCGACTCGCCACCCGAGAAACTCGGCCGGCTGCTGGTGGTCGAGGATGCATTGCGTGCGATGCTCGCGCAGGCCCATGCGCTACAATCGCGCTGAATCATGGCCATCACGCTGACAGCAGCCGCGGCGGAGCGCGTCCGCCACTTCATCGCCGAACGAGGTCAGGGAATCGGCCTGCGCCTGGGCGTGCGCAAGACCGGCTGTTCCGGCTTTGCCTACGTGGTCAACTACGCGGATGAAGTAGGGGGGAACGACCGCATTTTCGACTGCCAGGGCGTGTGCGTCCTGGTGGACGCGGAGAGTCTTGCGTTGATCGACGGTACCGAAGTCGATTTCGTGCGCCACGGACTCAGCGAGGCCTTCCGTTTCCGGAACCCGAACGTGCGCGGCGAGTGCGGCTGCGGCGAAAGCTTCAGCGTCTGATTTTTCCTTTTGCGGCAGGCACTTCCGCGCCCCCGGCGATTGCCGCGCCGGTGCCGCGGGCGCTAGAATGCGCGGTCCGGAATCAAGCTCCCACTGGCCGAGGAACCCATGGCGGTTGAACGCACCCTGTCCATCGTCAAGCCAGACGGCGTGGCCCGCAACCTGATCGGCGAGATCTATCGTCGATTCGAGCGGGCGGGCCTGTGCATCGTCGCCGCCCGGATGCTGCAGCTGACGAAGAGCCAGGCCGAGGGCTTCTACGCCGTGCATCGGGAGCGCCCGTTTTTTCGTGACCTGTGCGCCTACATGACGTCCGGCCCAGTCATGGTGCAGGTACTCGAGGGCGAGTCGGCGGTTGCGCGCAACCGGGACATCATGGGCGCGACTGACCCGAAGAAGGCGGCCCCCGACACGATCCGGGCCGACCTCGCGACGAGCATCGAGGAAAACGTCGTGCATGGATCCGACAGCGCCGAGAATGCCGCTCGTGAGATCGCCTATTTCTTCGCCGACGTCGCGCTGTGCGCGCGGACCCGCTGAGGCCGACCGGGCGATGAACGACGCGGCCCGGGAACGCATCAATCTGCTCGGCCTGAACCGGTCGGAGCTGGAATCGTATGTCGCCACGCTGGGCGCGAAGCCCTTTCGTGCCCGCCAGCTGCTGAAATGGATCTATCGGCGCGGCGAGTCCGATTTCGGGCGCATGACCGATCTCGCCAGGGATTTTCGGGCGACGCTCGCGGGACTGGCCGAGGTGCGTGTCCCGGAAATCGTGAGCGCGAAGATTTCGGCGGATGGTACGCGCAAGTGGCTGCTGCGCATGCCCGGCGCCAGGGGCGCACAGCAAGCCATCGAGACGATCTTCATCCCGGAGCCGGGACGCGGAACGCTGTGCATCTCGAGCCAGATCGGCTGCGCGCTGGATTGTTCCTTCTGCGCAACCGGGCAGCAGGGATTCAACCGGAACCTGAGTGCCGCCGAGATCATCGGGCAGGTCTGGCTCGCCAATCGCGAGCTCGGGCGCGAGCCGGACGGCGAACGCATCATCACGAATGTGGTGCTGATGGGCATGGGCGAGCCGCTCGCGAATTACCGGAACGTGCTGGCCGCGATGCAATTGATGCTCGACGATCTCGGTTATGACCTGTCGCGCCGGCGCGTGACTCTGTCCACCTCGGGCCTGGTGCCCCAGATCTATCGCCTCGCCGAGGACTGCAATGTCGCGCTTGCCGTGTCGCTGCACGCGCCGAACGACCGTTTGCGCGACGAGCTCGTGCCCATCAACCGCAAGCACCCGATCGCAGAACTGCTGGACGCCTGCTGGCACTACCTGGAGCGCCAGAATGGCCGCAGCGTCACCTTTGAGTACACGATGCTGGATCGCGTCAACGACATGCCTGCACAAGCGCGGGAACTCGCGGCACTGCTGCGCGGTCATGATGCCAAGGTGAACCTGATTCCGTTCAACACATTCCCGGGCACGAAGTACCGGCGCTCGCCAGCCGCGACGATCCAGAAATTCCGCCACCTGCTGGTGCGAGGAGGCTTGATGGCGACCGTGAGGAGGACCCGGGGAGACGATATCGACGCGGCCTGTGGCCAGCTCAGGGGACAGGTGCTGGACCGCACGCAGGTCCGGCTGGGGAGCAAGCTGGTGCGGCTTGCGGTGCAGGCATGAGTCCGCGCATCGCGGCGCTGCTGGTCGCGTTCGTGCTGGCCGGGCCGGCGCCTGCGCAGGAACCTTCAACCGACCCCATCGTCGAGGCCGCCCGCATCAACGCCAGGCTCGCCATGGAGTACCTCAAGCGCGAACAACTGTCGGTCGCCCGCGACCGCATCGAGAAGGCGCTGCGGCAGAATCCGCGAGATGTCACTGTGCAGATGGGCGCGGGGCTGGTTTACGAGCGCCTGCTCGATACCAAGCGCGCCGAGCAGCACTTCCGCGAGGCGCTGCGTGCGGACGCCGCGAGCCCCGAGGCCCAGAACGCGCTGGGCGCCTTCCTGTGCCGCAACAAGGAATTCACGAAGGGCGAGGCGATGTTCCTGAAGGCGGCTCAGAACCCGCTATACCGGACTCCGGAGGTTGCCTACACCAATGCCGGTGTCTGCGCCCGCAGCGCCGGGGCGATGGAGCGCGCGGAAAAATACCTGCGCCAGGCACTGTCAGTGCGGTCAGTGTACCCGGAGACCTTCCTGCAACTGGCCGGTGTTTCGCATGACCGCGGCGATCACCTGCAGGCGCGCGCCTTCGTGGAGCGCTATCTCGCCATTGCGCCCGCGACGGCGGATGTCCTGCTGCTCGGCCACCAGATCGAGACGGCGCTGAACGACCGGCAGGCGGCTGCGCAATTCGGCGAACGGCTGCGCAAGGAGTTCCCGGAGTCGGTGGAAGTGCGCGTACTCGACGACATCGAGCGCCGGGAGCTCTGATGAATGCCCGGTCCGGTGGTCCGTCTCCGGGCGTGCGCCTTCGCATGGCCCGCGAGGCCAGCGGACTCGCGATCGAGGACGTGGCCGGGCACCTGCGTCTCAATGCGGCGCTGGTGCTGGCAATGGAGGAGGACCGGCTGGCACTGCTGGGTGCGCCGGTGTTCGCGCGCGGCCATTTGCGCAGTTATGCGGTGCTGGTCGGCGTGCCCGAATCTGAGGTCCTTGCGGCCTGCGCTGCAGACGAGGTGCCCGAACCGAGCTTCCTGCCGGCGATGAATCTGCGACCCAGAACGCGCGACCACGCGCGCTGGGCGTGGCCGCTCGCAGCGCTGCTGCTGGCGATCGCGATCGTCGCCCTGTTCTGGTGGTGGAGCACGCGCACACCGGGAACGAATGCGCGCGTCAGCGCGGTCGCGACGCAGCACACGAGCCGCTAGGAAATGGACAGCAAGTTCCAGGCCGTCCGCGGCATGAACGACCTGCTCGCGGATCAGATTCCATGGTGGCAGCTGGTCGAGCGCTGCGCGCGCGAACTGTTCGCGGACTATGGCTACCAGGAGGTCCGCGTGCCGCTCGTCGAGCACGCGGGACTTTTCCAGCGCTCGATCGGCGCGCATACCGACATCGTCGAGAAGGAGATGTACAGCTTCGAGGACCGCGGCGGCGACCTGCTCAGCCTGCGACCCGAGGCGACCGCCGGCCTCGTGCGCGCGGCCATCGAGCATGGTTTGCTTCACAACCAGAAACAGCGGCTGTGGACCTCGGGTCCCATGTTCCGGCATGAGCGGCCGCAACAGGGCCGGTACCGCCAATTCCACCAGATCGACTGCGAGGCCCTTGGTTTCGATGGCCCGGACGTCGACGCCGAGCTGATCCAGATTTCGGCGCGCTTCTGGCGGATGCTGGGAATCGCCGGATTGAAGCTGCGAATCAATTCGCTGGGCACGCCGGACTCGCGCCAGCAATACCGCGCGCTGCTAGCCGCCCATTTCGAGCGCCATCGCGCTTCGCTTGACGCCGACAGCCTGCGCCGGCTTGATTCCAACCCGATGCGCATCCTTGATTCGAAGAATCCCGCTCTGCGGGAACTGATCGCTGCGGCGCCGCAACTGACCGATCACCTTGACGCCGGCTCGCGGGAGCATTTCGAGCGCTTGCGCGAGTTGCTCGCGGCGTCTGGCATCGCCCACGAAGTCGACTCGCGGCTGGTGCGCGGCCTCGATTACTATTCACGCACGGTCTTCGAGTGGACGACGCAGGTGCTCGGATCGCAGGATGCCGTCTGCTCGGGTGGCCGCTACGATGGACTCGTCGCGCAGTTGGGAGGAGAGCCGACGCCGGCCATCGGCTGGGCACTCGGCATCGAGCGCATCATCAGCCTGCTGCGGAATTCCGGCATGTCGCCGCCGACTGCTGCGCCTGCCATCTACGTGGTCCTGTCGGGCGGGCAGGCGGAATTGACGGGTCTGCCGCTTGCCGACCGGTTGCGGGAGGCACTGCCGGGAGCCGGCGTTCAGGTGAACATGGGCGGTGGCAGCTTCAAGTCGCAATTGAAGCGCGCCGACCGAAGTGGTGCGCAGATTGCCCTGATCATCGGAGACGGCGAGGCGGCGCGCGGTGTCGCCGCAGTGAAGCTCCTGCGTGTCGAAGCGAGTCAGCAGGACTGCCCCTGGGAAGAATTGCCCGCGCGCATGGCCTCGTTGCTTGACCGCGGCAAATCGTGAGGAACGGCGATGGTTGACGAGTACCTGTCGGAGCGCGAGCAGGCGGACCAGCTCAGGCACTGGGTGCGTGAGAACTGGCTGTGGGTCGTTGCGGGCGTCGCGCTCGGCCTTGGCGGCCTGTACGGCTACCGCTGGTGGGAAGCGCATCAGGCCGCACGATCGCTCGAAGCGGAGCAACGGTTCTCGGCGATGCTGGACGCGCTGACGCGCCAGCAGCGCGACGAGGCCCTGCGACTGGCCGGCGAGATCACCGGCGAGTACGCCGACACGCCCTATGCCGACCAGGCCACGCTGGTGCTTGCGCGCGTCGATATCGAGTCCGGCGATTTTGTCGGGGCGGCCACGCGGCTGAAGCAGGTCATGAACGCTGCACGGGATCCCGAGCTCGCGCTGGTCGCGCGGCTGCGGCTCGCACGCGTGCAACTCGCGCAGGGGGCTTATGACGAGGCGCTTGCGACGCTCGACGGCATTAGGGTGCCGGAGCTGGAAGCACGGGTCGCCGAACTGCAAGGTGACGTACTGCTGGCGCGCGGGGAGCGCGCGGCCGCCCTCGAGGCTTACCGCAAGGCGCAATCGGCGGCCGAGGGGTCCGCCGCCGGAGACGGGCTCGTCGACCGGGAACTGCTGGGACTCAAGATAGATGAAATCGCCGCGACTGCCGTGGCGGACTGAGGATACGGATGAAACGGATCATTTGGCTGCTGGCGCTTGCCCTGGTGTCGGCCGGTTGCAGCAAAGAGAAGGATGTGTATCCGCCAGACGAGCTGGTCGATTTCGCCGCGCAGCTGGATCCTGCGCGCGTCTGGAGCGCGAAGACGGGGGGCGGTGACGAAGTGCTGCGTCTCGGGCTGCGCCCGCTCGTGGCTGACGACCGTGTTTATGTCGCCGGTCACGGCGGCGACGTACAGGCGCTGGAACCCGGCACCGGGCGCAGCCTGTGGCGCGTGAAGACCGACCTCGATCTGAGTGGTGGCCCGGCGTCCGGCGAAGGCATCGTCGTCGCTGGCACCGCAGCCGGCGACGTGATCGCGCTTGATGCGGCGACCGGCGCGGAGCGATGGCGCGTCGCAGTCGGCGGCGAGGTATTGGCTGCGCCGGCAATTGGCGGCGGCCTGGTAGTGGTGCGGACCGTGGATGGCCGGCTACGCGGCCTGCGTGCAGCCGACGGCGTGGAAGCGTGGAGCTATGAAGAACCCGTACCACGGCTGACGCTGCGCGGCAATGGCGGGCCGGTCATCGATGGCGACATGGTGCTGGCAGGACTCGACAACGGCAAGGTCGTGGCACTCGCGCTCGCGAGCGGTGACCTGCTCTGGACCGCTACCATAGCGCCGTCACGCGGCCGCACGGAGATTGAACGCCTGGCTGATATCGATTCGCCGATCCGCGTGATCGGCGAGGACGTGTACGTGGTCGGTTACCAGGGCAGGGTCGCCATGCTGGCACGCGAGTCGGGCCAGATCTGGTGGGGCCGTGAGATGTCGAGCCATCGCGGACTGGCTGCCGACGCGGAGAATCTGTATGTGACGACGGCTGACAGCGCGGTGGTCGCCCTGCGCCGTCGCGACGGCACGGAATTGTGGCGCCATGACCGGCTGCTGCGGCGCTCGTTGACCGCGCCCGCGTTGCAGGAGCAGGTGCTCGTGGTGGGCGACTTCGAGGGCTACCTGCACTGGCTGGATGCAGCGACCGGGGAGTTGCTCGGCCGCGCGAAGTCCGGCGCCGGTCGCATCAGCAACGCGCCGGTCCCAGCCGGCGACTTGCTGTTGTTGCAGACGGATTCCGGCGAGGTGCAGGCCTACCGCGCGCGGCCGCGCAAGGCCCGATGAGTCGCCGTCCGGAAGCCTGAGACATGTTGCCCGTCGTCGCGCTGGTGGGCCGGCCCAACGTCGGCAAATCCACGCTGTTCAATGCGCTGACCGGGACGCGGGACGCGCTGGTATCCGACGTGCCCGGCTTGACCCGGGACCGCAAGTACGGCTATGGGCGATCGTCGTTGCACCGCTTCATCGTCGTCGATACCGGTGGATTGGTCGAATCGCCGCGCGGCATCGAGCAATTGATGGCGCAGCAGACGCTGCGTGCGATCGAGGGCGCCGACCACGTCGTGTTCGTCGTGGACGGACAGGCGGGTGTCGAGGCCGCCGACCGCTTTGTCGCCGACGTCCTGCGCAGGAGCGGCAAGCCGGTGACCGTCGCCGTCAACAAGTGCGAGGGCCGTGACGCAGACGTTGCCGCGGCGGAGTTTCATGGCTTCGGACTCGGCGAGCCGCAGGCGTTGTCCGCGGCGCACCGGCAGGGCATCGACGCGCTGGTCGACCAGGTTCTCGCTGGCCGCGCGCCGCCGGATGAGGGCATGGAACCCGAAGCCGCCTGTGCCATTCGCGTATGCGTGGTCGGGCGCCCGAATGTCGGCAAGTCCACGCTGATCAACCGGCTGCTGGGCGAAGAACGGCTGATCGCCTGCGACGAGCCGGGAACGACCCGCGACACGGTGCACGTGCCTTTCGAGCGCGACGGGCAGTCATTCGTGCTGATTGACACGGCCGGCGTCCGGCGCCGGGCGAGGGTCGAGCAGACGCTCGAAAAATGGAGCGTGATAAAGACGCTGCAGGCGATCGATGAGGCGCACGTGGTCATCGGCGTGCTGGATGCCCATGACACGGTGGCCGAGCAGGATGCGACGCTCCTCGGCCTGGTCGCGGACCGCGGGCGCGCCCTGGTCATCGCCGTCAACAAGTGGGACCACGTGACGACGGAACATCGCGACGAGATCCGTTCACAAGTGGCCCTGAGACTCCGGTTCCTCGACTTTGCGCCGCTGCACTTCATATCTGCACTGCACGGCAGCGGCGTTGGCGAGTTGATGAACTCGGTGCGCGAGGCCTATGCGGCGGCGATGCGCGAATTGCCGACGCCCGATTTGACCCGCGTGCTCGAGGCCGCGATCCGCCAGCACCAGCCGCCACTGGTGCGCGGGCGCCGCATCCGGCTGCGCTATGCGCACCAGGGCGGGCGCAATCCGCCGGTCATCATCGTGCACGGCGCGCAGGCCGAGCGCACCCCCGAGGACTACCGCCGTTTCCTGGTCAACAGTTACCGCGACGCGTTCCGCCTGCGCGGCACGCCGGTGCGCGTGGATTTCCGCAGCGAGGACAACCCCTTCGCCGGCCGGCGCAACAAGCTGACCCCGCGCCAGCGGCGCACCCGACAGCGCGACGCCCGCCGGCGCTGACTTAAAAGGGGACGCGTCTCTAAAAGGGGACGCAACCCTTTAAAGGGTTGCGTCCCCTTTTAGAGACGCCTTTTCA
>Ga0209002_10005011_pt1 | contig 10315 bp, 12 predicted proteins | sample Rifsed16ft2_FD_184010 | JGI IMG/M metagenome (GOLD analysis project Ga0209002, IMG submission 184010) | Soil microbial communities from Rifle, Colorado, USA - sediment 16ft 2 (version 2) | ecosystem: Environmental > Terrestrial > Deep subsurface > Rock core/Sediment | place: Rifle, Colorado...
CTCGCCGCGATCGGTCTCTACGGCGTCTTGAGCTACAGCGTCGGTTCGAGGGTCCGCGAGATCGGGATTCGGATGGCTCTCGGCGCCCGAAGAGGAGACGTGCTCCGTCAGACGGTGGGACAGGGGGTCCTGCTGCTCGGCCTCGGGGCCGCCATCGGACTCGGGGTCGCTTTCGCCCTCTCCCGGCTTTTTGCGAGCATTCTCTTCGGCGTCTCGCCCACGGACCCCTGGTTGTTCCTCGGGGCCTTCGCCGTGCTGGCCGCGGTGGCGATCCTGGCCTGCTACCTTCCCGCCCGGCGAGCGGCACGGGTCGACCCGATCGTTGTGTTGAGGTACGAGTAAACTATAGTTCCCAAATGAACTCGCGCGCGCGGGCGGCGGCTCTGGCTGTCGGCCTCGCTCTCTCGTCCTGCCGTGAGCCCTCTCCCCGGGAGCCCGAAGACGCCCGGAGGACGAAAGAAGAGCTCCACCAGCTCGCGAAGGAGCGCGTCCTCAGCGGCAGCCTGGAACGGGCCGATGGATGGATCTATACCATCGACGTTTCTCTACTGATGATTTTTGCCGCCCTCGAGGGGGATCTCGAGCTCTACCGCAGTCTGGAACGCTTTGCCTCGGAGCACCTGGTGCTCGACTCCGCCGACGATCCGTACACCCGGGGTTTCGTTCTCTGGCGGGTTCGCGAAGGAGTCCCGCCCGATGCCTCGGGAACCACCGAAGCTCTTCGCCTCGCCGAGGGCTTCTGGCGAGGCAGCCTCGCCTTCGACCGCCCGCAGGACCGCGAGCGCGCGCTCACCATCCTCGAAGGCTACGCGCGGCATCAAGCGGAGGAGCAGGGCATCTGGATGATCCGCAACTACTTCAACCTCGGCACCCGGAGCTTCGCGACCAATTCGTTTCTCGTGGACTACGCACCCGACTTCCTCGCCGAGGCCGCGGCGGTGACGGGGAGCGCCGATCTTCTGGAGATCGCGGAGAAGTCCTATGCCCTCATCGAACGGGCCCAGTCGAAGTCCGGACTCCTCTACGACATCATTCAGCCCGAGGTGAAGACGCTCCTCGACGACGAGCGGATGGTGGTCTTCTCGCCGAACGACGCGATCCAGATCTCGAACGCCGCGACCGTCGCTGCCGGGTCGGTGAAGGGAAGACCCGGCGTCGCCCGCGGGGTCCTCGACTTCTGTCACGCGAGAATGCCGGACCTCAAGGGGACGTACTACGGGCGCACGGGAGAGATCGCCCGCGACAAAAGGCCCGGCATCGAGGCCTGGGCCTCCCTCGTGCGGCTCGCGATCGCCCTCGAGCGCGACGATGCTCTCGAGGCCTTCTATCCGTTCCTCGTCTCGAACGCCGGACGGAAATGGCGGATCCCCGACGATGCCTGGCTGTACGTCGTGGCGGAGCTCCTCCTCGGGCTTCAGGCGGTGGCGCCGGCCCGCTGAAGTCTATGCCCGCTTCAGCGCGCCCACGACGGCGAGAAGCACCACCGCGCCTACCGTGGCGATCACCAGCGCGCCCAGGAGTCCCGACGCGCCGAGGCCGACGGAATTCGCGAGAAGGCCGCCCACGATGGCGCCTATGACTCCGACGACGAGATTCCCGACGAGGCCGAAGCCGCGCCCCTTCATGATCTGCCCGGCAAGCCAGCCGGCGACGATTCCGATGATCGCGAACCACAGAATATTCATTTTTCCCTCCTCGATTGACTCAATTCATTGCGCTGCTGATGGTGGAAAGGTCGGCGCCGAGTAGGCGGAAAGTCGACCCGACCGCGTTCGTGAGGCCGTGTTTTTCCAGGAAGCTCTGGATCTCGTCGGTCGCCGCCTTCAAGAGCCCGAGCTCGCGCGAGGCGTCCCGACCGTCCCCAACCGCGTCCTTCAGGTCGTCCGCCGAGCTCGAGAGGCGGTCGACGGCGGACATCAGGGCCTTTCGCTCCACTTTTCCCACGTCGTTCACGTGCTCCAGCGCCGATTCCAGACTCCTCTTGAACGACTTTGCGCCATTCGAGAACTTCTCGATCGCGTCCTGGAGCTCTCGATCGTTCATCCGCCGCGCCGCCCAGCTCTCCGTGGTGGTATTCCAATCGACGCCGTATACCTGGGCGAGTCGTTCCAGGGTGCCCCGAAGACGCGGCCATTCCTTCTCCGCGCCGAAGAGCGCGCTCCCGCTGGCCGAGCGCTTCTCGATCGCGCTCGCCTGCTGCAAGAACGACAGCACCTCGCGCCCCGCCGCGTAGTCCTCCTTGAAACGATCGCGCATGGTTTCCGAGCTCTTCTTCAAATCCTTGAGGTAGCCGTCGATCGAGACCTCCGAGGTCGCGGCGCGAATGGTGGATTTGCGGTACTGGGAATCGACGGCATCGGTGAAGCGCTCGACGTCCTTCTTGGCTTCCTCCATCAGCTTTTGCACGGCCTCATCGTTGAGCCGCCGACTCTGGCCTGATGCCGCGGCTACGGTGCCGAGGATCCCCGCAAAACCCGTCAGAAGCACTATCGAGAGACGGTTGCGCATCGTTTCCTCCCGTCCACCCCTCGAGGGGCCGAGGGAGCGGCATTATAGGATGTTCGCCCGCGGTTTGCGTATCTAGACCTTGGGTCCCATGCTCCACTCCCGTGAGGTAAGCTAGAGACTCGATTCGACCGAATCGAAACAGCGCGCCGAAAAATAGGAGTGAGATGATGTTGCTACTCGAGAAGTGCATACGTGCGGGCTCATTCATGGCCATGGTTCTGGCATTGATGGCTCCGCCCCGAAACGCCGCGGCCCAGGTTTTCGGCTCCGATCCGGAAAGTCTCAAGCGGACGGACAAGCTCATCGAAAAAGCCGAGGGCACGGTGAAACAGACGGCGACCGCGCGGGAGGAGATTCAGAAAACCCTCGATTCCTACAACGCGTTGTTCAAGAGCGTCGTCACGGACGTGCGCGACGCGTACAAGTCGGTCGAGAAAGGAATTGAGCGCACGGAAAAGCAGCGGGAAGTGGTCAAGACGCGCATGGACGAGATGAAGACCGAGGCGGACGCCTACTTCGCGAGCTGGACCGAGAGCTTGCAGCAGATCGAAAGCCCCGACCTGCGCAAGCGCAGCGAGGACCGGATGGCGGAGACCCGCCGTCACTTCGACGGGGTCCTCGGCGCCGTCGCCGACGCTCGCGCGCAGTACGAGCCTTTCCTGAAGAGCCTCAAGGACCAGTGGACGTACCTGGGCCACGACCTGAACGCCGAGGGACTCAAGAGCCTGAAGCCGGACGCCGACAAGCTGAACGCCCAGGCGGGCGAGCTGTTCAAGAAGATCGACGCCGGGATGAAGGAGGCGAACGACTACATCGCTTCGCTGAAATCCAGCAGACCGACCTCGTAACCCGGACCATGCGGGCTCCGGCCCTCCTTTCGGGGGCCGGAGCGTCGCCCTGCTAGACTACGCCGGTGCCGGAGCACGCGGACGACGTCGCGCGTTACTACGACGAGAACACCGGCGCGTTTCTCGCGCGCGGTGAGGGAGGAAGCGAGGGCGTTCTCCACCGGGCGGTCTGGGGCCATGGTGTCGTCGATCGCGCGGGCGCGCTTCATTACGTTCACGAGCTCATCCTTCGGGAGATCGATACGCTGGGCTCTTCCCGGCCGCGCATCCTCGACCTGGGCTGCGGGGTCGGATCCAGCCTCCTCTATCTCCTCGAGCGCCGCGATGCCGAGGGGTTCGGCATCAACGTAAGCGGCGAGCAGTACGAGCGCGCTCGGCGGTGCGGGAACGGCCGGTGGCTCCGGGGAGACTTCTGCCGGGATCCTTTGCCCGCGGAGGTGGACCTCGCGTACGGGATCGAGTCCTTCGTCCACGGGAGCGATGCCCGGGCGTTCTTCGAGAACGTGAGCCGCGCGCTCCGTCCACGGGGTCGCCTGGTTTTGGTCGACGACTTCCTCGCCGGCGACGCCAGCGACCAGATGCCCGTTCGAGATTTCATCCGGGGTTGGCTCGCGACGTCGCTTCTCCGCCCTCACGAGGTCGACGCGATGGCGATGGCCGCGGGGCTGGCTCTCCTATTCGAGCGAGATCTCACGCCGCATCTTTCCCTCGACCGTCCTCGAGATCGAGCGCTCGCTTTCTTCCTGCCGCTGGTTCGCTCGGTTCTTTCCGACGGTCCGCGGGTCCGATCTCTCGTCGGCGGAAACGCTCTCCGGAAATGCCTGAAGCAGGGATTCATCGAGTATCGTTTCCGGGTGTGGGAAAAGAGAGTCCAGGGTTAAAACCGGGTCCCCAGGACGTCGGCCTGGGCGCCCCGGAGCCCGATCTCGCGGGTGCGTCTCGAGACGGAAAAGGCGATGACCCCGTAGATTCCGATCGCTGCGAGAAGGAGCGAAGTCAATCACTCGAGTATATGCATAAATATATGTATCATTAGAAGTGCGCTTCGTGTGGGATGGCAAGAAACGCGACTCCAATCTGGACAAGCATGTCTTCGATTTCGACGACGCTCCAGAGGTTTTCTCCGGATCACTCTGACGGTGAAGCACGACCGATTCGAATGCGGCGAGCACCGTTTCATAACCCTGGGAATGCTCAAGGACATCGTCGTCGTCGTCGCGCACACGGAAACCGATGAGGAGATTCGCATCATCTCCATGAGAAAGGCGACCAGGAATGAGCAAGAAAAATACTTCGAGAGTCTCGCGAACTGATTTCCGGCGGGTCCGAGCCATGAAGGAGAAGGACATCGATCTATCCGAGGTGCCCGAAGTCACGGCCGAGCTGCTCGCCGGCGCGCGAGTCCGATCCGATCTAAGAGACGTGCCCGAAGGCAAGACGCGCGTCACCATCTACCTGGACAACACCGTCGTGCATTTCTTCAAAATGAAAGCAGGGTCACGCGGTTACCAAACCCTCATCAACGAAACTCTGGCGAGGTTCATCCGCGAGCGCGACCTCGAGGACATGATACGCCGCGTGGTTCGCGAAGAGTTGAGCGATTCGAAGCGTGAGTCAGCCTGAGGTTTTTACGCTGGTCTTACATGCCCTGCCGACGAGGACCACTTGCGTGCCGTAAGCGCAAAGACGCTCGGCGGCCTCGAGGTCATCAACCTGAAGCAATGCGTTCTCCTAGCGTCGGTACCCGATTCCGCGCTCTGCCGAGCTGGTAGACCTGAGTCTCGAAAGGGAACCAAACTCTGGACCCGGCCTACGCCGAAGGCGTCTTTGCGACCCTGGCCGCGTTCCGCTGATCGCGGGTTATCATAGGGCTCGATGATCGCTCGGCTGCCCCTCGCCGTTTTGGTCCTCTGCGCGGCCCGCTTGGGCGGCGCGGAGCCTAGGCTCTATGAGATCGACCCGCAGCACCTCGCGCTGGGGTTTCTGGTGGAGCACGTCGGCTTCGCCAAGGTCCTGGGCCGATTCCCGGAGGCGGAGGGGACGTTCACTTTCGACGAGGCGACGGGCGAGATTTCGAACGTCCGCGTGGTGGTGAAGACCGCGAGCGTCGATACCACGGTCGAGCCCCGCGACCGCCACCTGAAGAGCGCGGATTTCTTGAACGTCGAGAAATTTCCCGAGATGGTCTTCGAATCGAAGGGAACGACGAAGCTCGAAGGCCGGAAGGGGGAGCTCCGGGGGTACCTCACGCTCGTCGGTGTCGCCCGGCCGCTCGCGCTTGCGATCACCTGGAACAAGAGCGCGACCTCGCCTCTCCCGGGAAAGCCGTACGTCGCGGGGATGTCGGCGCGAGGGAGCTTTCGCCGGAGCGAGTTCGGGATGAGCTACGGGGTCGCGGACGGTCTGGTGGGGGACGACGTCGAGCTCCTCGTCGAGCTCGAAGCCCACCGTCGATGAAGCGGTTCGCTCTCGCCGTCCCCTTCCTCGTTTGCTGGAACGCGCTCTTCACCTTCGAGAACGTCCCCTCGACGCCTTCGATGCGGTTCGTCCCGAAGCTCTCGGTCGAGGTCCTCGTCCTGGTCCTGGTCCTCGCGGCGACGAAGGGGATGGGCCTCTCGCTCTCCCGGCTCGCCCGAGCGAGTCTTGCTTTCCTCCTTCTCCTCGCGTCCCTCGTCCGCTACGTCGACGTGACCGCGTTCGGTGTCCTGGGGCGGGAGTTCGACCTCTACGGGGACTTCCCCCACCTTCATCGGGTCTTCGCGATGTTTCTCGAAGTCATGACCCCGGCGCTCGTTCTCCTCGTTCTCTCGGTCCTTCTCCTCCTGGCGGCCGTCGGGTTCTCCCTCAACTGGGTCGGGCTCGGCGCCCTCGATCGCGCCCTCGAGAGCGCCTCGTGGCGCCGTGGGCTCGCCGTCGGCTCAGTCGCCGGCATTGCCGCCTTCTTCGTCTCGTCGGAACGAGTCTTCGCCCAGCCGGTATCCTCGATAGCGGCGCGGCAAATCGGACACCTCATCGAAGGGGAGTCGGCAGGGCCCGCGCTCTCTGACGTCGACTTCCCCGCGCAATCCCTCGACTCGGACCTCTCGCGCCTCGCCGGCGCCAACGTGTTCCTGATATTCGTCGAATCCTACGGGGTCACTCTCTTCGAGGATGCCCACCACTTCGAGCGCATCGAGCCCCGCTACCGCGAGCTCGAGTCAAGTCTTCGGACAGCCGGATACTTTCTCTCCTCGAGCCAGATTCAATCCCCGACGTTCGGCGGCGGGTCCTGGCGAGCGCACGCGACGTTTCTCTCCGGTTTCAACGCCGAATCCGAACATCGCTATAACGCCCTTCTCGCGTCGAAGCGGAAGACCCTGGTCCACATCCTGAAGGAGAAGGGGTATCGCACCGTCGCCGCCGAGCCGGGAATCAAATGGTACTGGCCGGACGGCCTGTTCTACGGCTTCGACCGCATTTACGATTTCGAGTCCCTCGACTACCAGGGGCCTCCCATGGGCTGGTGGAAGATTCCCGACCAGTTCACACTCTATCGCTTGTACAAAGAGGAGATCGCGCGCGCCGAGAAGCCGCTTTTCGTGAAAGCCTCGCTCATCATGACCCACATTCCGTACTACCCGGTGCCGGCCTATGTCCACGAATGGAACCGGTTCGATGATGGCACCGCGTACGGGGCGGGCCTGAAGTCGGTGGCCCACGACGCCTATCGAGACCTGATGGAGCTTTCGACCTGGTATGTGGCAGCGATCGGTTACGAGCTCGACGTTCTCGAGGGCTTTCTCCTCAACTACGTCCCCGACGACTCCCTCGTCATCATCGTGGGAGATCACCAGCCGCCGAAGCTCGCGACCCATGACAACGACAGCTGGGCGGTCCCCATGCACGTATTCAGCAAGCGCGAAGACCTGGTGCGCGCCTTCGATGCGCTCGGCTTCGAGGAAGGTCTCGTGCCTCTCGAGGAGAGCTCGCTCTGCATGGCGGACTTCCTCGATCGCTTCCTCGAGATCTACGACGGGGCCGCGAAGGCCGGAAAGGATTGAGCGAAGCACTTCGCCGCGAGTGGGCGCTTCTCACGGGAGCGGGGCTCGCGGCGCTCTCGGCGACGGCTTTCTTCCGGCCGACGTCCATCGCCGGCTCGCTTCCGGTTTGGGCCTGGTGCTCGTGGCTTCTCTATCGGGGGCTTTCCGACAACCGCAGGACGGGGGATACGGAGCTTCTGCCGGGACTCGGCGCTCCCACTCGTATGACGATGCTCCGGGGCTTCCTCGTCGCGATGGCGTCGGGATTTTTTCAGGTCCCGAGCGTCATAGCACCGGCCTACACGGCGGCCGCGATCCTCGACGGCGTCGATGGGCGCATCGCGCGTCTTCGAAAGCGCGAGACGCTCCTGGGGTCGAGGCTCGATATGGAAGTGGACGCCGTCGGCATCCTCATCGCGAGCCTCGGGGGGATTCTTCTCGGAAAGCTGCCGCTCGGGTACGCCGCCATCGGGCTCGCTCGCTACTTCTTCGTCCTCGGGATCGCCGCGAGGAAACGCGCGGGAAAGCCCGTCCGAGATCTCGATGCCTCCGGCCTCCGCAGGCTTCTCGCTGGCTTGCAGATGGGGTTTCTCGCCGCCGCTCTCTGGCCACAGGTTCCCCAGGCGCTCTCGGTAGCCGCGGCCTATCCGCTCGGCGCCGCGACCCTCTTCATGTTTCTTCGAGACTGGCTCTTCGTGTCTCACCGCCTTCGAGGAGCCGTGTGAAGCTCGACGAGGAAGCCCTCGAGTCTCTTCATCGAGTCCTCCCATCGGGGATGATCCTCGAACGCTTCGTAGGCCGCGAGGCTCATCTGAGATAAGAGCGCCCGGTCCTCGAGGAGAGACTCGATTCGCCGGGCGAGGCAGAAGACGTCCCCCGGCGGGACCAGGAATCCCGTCGATTCGTGCCGGACGATCTCGTCGGTCGCGCCCGAGGCGGAAGCGATGACCGGGAGGCCGAAGCCCATGGCTTCGAGGTAGACGATACCGAACCCCTCGTAGCTCGAGGGCACCACCAGGAGCTGGGCCATCCGGAAACGCTCTTCGAGGTTCCCTCCCGCGAGCGCCCCGTGAAAGTGGACTCCGCCTTCGAGGCCGAGCTCACGCACCTGTTCCCGGATCGCCGCGGCGTACCGTGGATCGGCCTCCTCGCGTCCCACGACGTCGAGCCGGAACGGGCGCCCCCCGAGCGAATGAAGCGCCTTCAGGAGATGGTGCAGGCCTTTTCGAGGGATGAGGTTTCCGACGAAGAGGATCCGGAGCTCACCCTCCTCCGCGGCGCGCGCCACGACCTCGGTCGCGGTGATCGATCGCGAGAGTCGATCTCCGCCCGGCGTCGCGACGACGCTCCTCGTCCTCTTTCCCAGGAGGCCCTCGACCGTCTCCCTCGTGGTCTCGCTGTTGAAAACGAAAGCGTCGACGGACAGGAGGTAGCGCTTCTCGACCCGGCGGTAGAGGTGGTTCTCCCATTCCGCTCTTTCCTCGCTCGAGCGCAAGTGGTGGACGATGCTGACGATGCTCACTGGGGGGGCTGCGGTGAGGCGACGGAGGGCCCGATTGAGGCGCACCAGCGACGGATGCGCGAGCTCGTCCTCGAGAAGGACGTCGAACGAAGACTCCACCAGACGGCGGCGAAGTCCCGCCGAGAAGTTCTGCGCCAGGTTGAGCGCGTAGGAGCGGAGCGGAATCGAAACGACCTCGACCGAGTGTCCCGAGCTCCTCAGGTGGGAGACGAGGATCCCATCGTAGAGGTTGCCGCCGGAGACGACCTCGAGGCTCCCGTAAACGACGAGACCGATGCGCACGCGGCGGTCATTGTATCAATCGGTCTTTTCCGCACGAGCCCCCTTGCTCTTCTGGTGCAGATGAGCGGACTTCAGCGCGGTGGGGGCATGCTCGGCCACGAGCTCGAGGAGCTGATGGTCGATGGGGGTGAATCCGTTCTTGTGCGGGAGGAGCTGCCAGATGGCGATGATCCCGATGCTCTCCGATTCGCTCCGGAGCGGAATGACCGCGAGGGGGGTTTCGGGCGAACGTTCCCGCTCGCCCAGGGTCTCGAGATAGAACGGCCTTCCCGCGGCCGCCACCCGCCCGAGGTGGCCGTCGCCGAGAGCGACGGTCTCGGGATGCTTCAAGGCCCCGCTTCCGGTCACGCGCCGCAGAACCTTCTGACGAGGATCGAGAAGGTAGATGGCGAACTCCTTCCCGCCCACGAGCTCGACCATGATGTCGCGCACGATGCGCATGACCTCGGCGGCGTCGAGCGAGGCGTGCAGGCGGTGCTTGGCCACGTAGAGATTGGAGATCGCCTCGTTCTGCTCCTGGAGCTGACTGCAGAGCTCGTTCAGCGAGCGGTTCTCGCTCTCGAGCTGCCTCAGACGGTGCTCGAGCTCGACCACCTGGGCCGGCATCCGGGTATCTACGGGAGGGGTCCCGGAAGTCGCCTTCCCGCCGTCGCTTCTACTCTCGAGCTTCGCGACGCGCGTGCCCAGGTCGGTCAAACGCTGGTAGATAGCCCGGATGTGGTCGGAGACGCTCTTCGTGGTCTTGGTGGGCTGACTCATCCCCCAAGATCATTGTGAAGAACGGCGGCATCGAGGTCAATCGCCGCGGATGGCCTGGACCGGATGGAACTTCAGATCTTTCGCCCAGCCCCCCAATGGAACGGGTAACGGAAGGTCCAGGAGAAAGGTTCCTGATATAGAATGCCCGGCCTGTGCTCCCGGTAACCCTTTTTGCCGCTTCCGTCGTCCTGCTCTCGATCGACGGGCTGAAACCCGACTACGTGCTGGAGGCGGACGCCCATGGACTGAAAGTCCCGAACCTGCGGCTTCTGGTTGCGGAGGGGGCCCACGCGACGGCGGTGGCCGGCGTCTTTCCCACCGTCACCTACCCGAGTCATGCGACGATGCTGACGGGCGTCGCCCCCGCGCGCCACGGG
>Ga0209002_10005012_pt1 | contig 10315 bp, 9 predicted proteins | sample Rifsed16ft2_FD_184010 | JGI IMG/M metagenome (GOLD analysis project Ga0209002, IMG submission 184010) | Soil microbial communities from Rifle, Colorado, USA - sediment 16ft 2 (version 2) | ecosystem: Environmental > Terrestrial > Deep subsurface > Rock core/Sediment | place: Rifle, Colorado...
CGGCGGGTGCCGGTCGGTCCGACGGCGCCGACCACGGACGACGGCGTCGTGGCGGCGGTCACGCGGTTCCCCCGGTGAGCTCTTCGGTGCCCAGGAGCCTGGCGTACACCGCGATCGCAACGAGAATGGCCGCCATCAGGATGAAGGCGAGGGCCGCCGCGATCGGGTAATCGTTCTGCTGAAGAAATCGACCCTGGATGACGTTTCCGACCATCTGGGTCTTCGGGCCACCCAGGAGCGACGCGTTGACGTAGTCGCCGATGGCCGGAATGAAGGTCAGGATGGAGGCCGCGAACACTCCCGGCAGGGACAGCGGGAACGTGACCCGGACGAACGACTGGCTCACAAGGTACCTGCCAACCAGGCCACCCCCAAGGGCACCGATCAAGGCGCCGGCGACCGCGGCGGCGAGCGTCGGGTCCTCACCGGTCACGCTCGCATAGCCGAGACCCACCTGCAGTGCCACGAGCAGGAAGCCGCCGAAGATCGCGCCCGTGATCGTGCCGCCGCGTCGCCAGGGCCCCGCGTACAGGTCCTGGGCGGCCTCGATGAGCCGCCGATCGATCTTCTCGAGCGAGATGTAGAGCGGCAGGACCATGAACGGCAGGAACTGGTAGGTCAGGCCGCCGACCACGGCCAGCGGTGTCCCGAGAATGCTGAAGTTGGCCGGGACAACCCCGAGCCCGTCTCGGAGCAGGGCCAGGAGTGGCCCGTCGTTGCCGAGGATGATCTTCCAGCTGATCGTCCGGATGAGGAAGCTCGTGAAGAACGGCGCAATGACGAGGAACAGGAGGAGGCTCTTCCAGCGACCGCCCCGGAAGGCGATCGAATAGGCGAGCGGGTAGCCGATCAGGAAGCACAGGATGGTCGCGAGCCCGCCGTACACGATCGAGTTGCGGAAGTTGTCCGAGAACCGCCCGAGTCCGCCGATGTAGTTATCGAAATTCCAGACTTCGGGCGGCGTCGTGAAGCCGGTCCGGAGGGTGCCCTCGGACAGGCTGAACGAGATCATCTGCACGTTGGGCAGGACGAAGAACACGATGAGCCAGAGGAGGCCCGGCGCCATGAGCAGATACGGGATGGCGCTGCGGCTTCGGAGCGACTTCCTCATCCTGCCCTCATCAACAGAACGACGATCCGCGGCTGGGTTCCCGGACGCGGATCGGTTTCAGCCGGCTTACGCTCCTTCGAGATCGGCCGCGAGATCGGCCCACTTGAGATCCTCGGCGTCCTCGAGGGCGGGCTGGGCGTACATCTGCGCGGTGATCTCCGGTCCCGGGAACAGGAGTTCGTTCGCAGCCAGGTCCGGATCGGACTTCGCGATCTCCTCGGCCACGCCCTTGACCGGAGAGATGTAGTAGATCCAGGCCGCGAGTCGCGCCGCATTCGCCACGTCGTAGACGAAGTCGATCATCGCCTCCGCGGCGGCCTTGTGCTTGGCGCCCTTCGGGATGAGCATGTTGTCCGTCCAGATGATCGAACCTTCCTCTGGGTAGACGAACCGATCGTCCTCGCCGCCCGAGGATGCCAGGTCCCCGGACCAGACGAAGGCGACCCACGTGTCACCGGACCCGAAGTCCTGCAGGTACTCATTGCCGGTGAACTTGCGAATGTGGCCGCTGTCGACGAACGGCTTCAGGTAGTCGTGGACCTTCTGGGCGTCATCGAAGGTCATGTCTGCCGGGAAGTTCGAGATCTCGCCTTTGCCCTTCAGCATCAGACCGATGAGCGGAAAGGTGTCCGGGTAGCCCGACAGGAGGGTGACCTTGCCCTTGAATGCCGGGTCGAACAGGTCCTCGATCTTCGTCAGATCACGGCCGGTGGAGACGACGTTGTAGCCCACGCCCGTCGCGCCGGACTGCCAGGGGAAGTGATAGTCCATGTTCGGGTCCCAATCCAGACCCTTGAGCTCGTCCCGGACGTTGGCATGCGCGGTCGGCGTTCCCACGGCGTCGATCTTCTCGATCCAGCCCGCACGAACGACCCGCGCGGCCATGTAGTCGGTGAGGACGACCATGTCCCAGCCTGAGTCGAGGTTGCTGCCCAGCAGCGGGGCGAGGGTGGCGTAGAAGTCCTCGTTCGTCTGGATGTCTTCCTTGTAGTTGACCTCGATCTCGTACTTGGCCTCGAAGTCGGTCAGCGTGGGCGACGACGTCTCGTCCTCGGTCAGGTCGATATAGGCCGGCCAGTTCGCGAAGTTGAGGGGTCCCTCGATCCCGCCCTCGGACGGCTGCGGGGAGCTGCCGCCGCCACATGCGGCCAGGAAGGCGGCGACACCGGCCAGGCTCGTGCCCTGGATGAATGCGCGGCGCGTCACCGGATAGGTCCGAATGCGCTCCTCGAGGTCGATCATGGGATTGGCTCCTTCCACTGCTGCTCGAGCGCAAGAGCGCTCATTCGATCCCGATTTGACTGGTCTGTGCGTGATTGTCTGTTCCAACGGCAAAGGTATGGTCCGGGGACCAGCTGAGATGGACTTCCTGGCCCGGCTGATGGAGCGAGCCGCGGGATGCTCGTCCGACGTTCTGCTCGAAGACCGTGATCCGGTCTCCGCTCGGCGACTTGATGATGTAGCTCGTCGAGGCGCCGAGATAGGACGCATCCATGACCCGACCCTGGAGGCGGTTCATCTGATCCGGAATCGAGGCGGCATCTGCATGCAGCCGGATCTTCTCGGGCCGGACCCCGATCTTGATCGAGGTCGACCCGTTTGTCAGGGAGGCGGGGATGCGGACGACGGCGCCATCGACAAGACGCGCTGCCACGTACTCGCCGTCGCGATCACCGAGCGTGGCCGGAAGCAGGTTGCTCACGCCCAGAAAGCCGGCCACGAATTCGGTCGCCGGGCGTTCGTAGAGAGTCTCGGGGTCGCCCAGCTGCTCGTACTTGCCGCGGTTCATGACGGCGATGCGATCCGACATCGTCATCGCCTCCTCCTGATCGTGGGTCACGTAGATGAACGTGATCCCGACCTCCTCCTGGATCCGCTTCAGCTCCACCTGCATCTGCTTGCGAAGCTTGAGGTCCAGGGCGCCAAGCGGTTCGTCCAGCAGGAGCACGGAGGGCTTGTTCACGAGGGCCCGCGCCAGCGCGACGCGCTGCGCCTGCCCGCCGGAGATCTGGGCCGGCTTGCGGCGCTCGTACCCGGGCAGCTCGACCAATTCGAGCATCTCCAGAACACGGGCCTTCACCTGGGATTCCTCGACATGCCGCCGGCGAAGCCCGAAGGCCACGTTGTCGAAGATCGTGAGGTGTGGGAAGAGGGCGTAGTTCTGGAAGACCGTGTTGACGTTGCGCTGGTAGGGCGGCAGCCAGGTCACGTCCAGGCCGGCAAGCTCAATGGTTCCCGAGGTCGGCTGCTCGAACCCGCCGATCATCCGGAGGGTCGTCGTCTTGCCGCAGCCGGACGGGCCGAGGAGGCTGAAGAACTCGCCGTCGTGGACCTCCAGGTCAATGTGATCCACGGCCACGATCAGGCCGCTCTCGCCGGGCTGGACGTACTTCGCAACCCGGCGTCCGGCGGCGTCGTTGCCGAAGGCCTTGTAGATCTGGGTCAGCCGAACCTCGACCTCGGGCACGTTCGTCTCGCTCCTCCGAACCGCTGGGTCGCACCAGGTCATCCACACAGCGATCCGGACCAGATCGCGTCTAGCGTGGGCCGAGGATAGGCGGGCGCCGTCCGCAGTGTCAAACGAGGGGAGCCCTCGGGCAGGTCCCGGCGACACCACGAAGTTCGCACGAATCTGCCCTCCGACCGACGAGATTCGGAGAAGTGGATCCGTCCCGGTGCGTGAACTGGCCTCTCGATTGCCACGAGGACGCTCGGGGTCCACCCCATTCGGCGCGTTGACTGCAGGTCCGGCGAGCCCGGTCTAGGATATCGACGCGAATCCCGCCGGAATCCCCTTGCAGCCCGAGGAACCCATGCCGCAGGTCACCGAAGACGTCGTCATGGCCGCGCTCCGCACCGTCGAGGAACCCGAGCTGGGCGGCGATCTCGTGACGCGGAACATGATCAAGGAATTGCAGATCGACGGGAACTCGGTCGCATTCACGATCGAGCTCACCACACCCGCCTGTCCGCTGAAGGACGAGATCGAGTCGCGCGTTCGAACCGCCCTCGAGCCGGTCGGCGTCGAGTCGATCGATCTCACCTGGGGCGCCAGCGTACGGCGTGCAGCGCCCCGGACACCGGAGCAGCTCCTGCCGGGTGTGAAGAACATCATCGCCGTGGCGTCCGGCAAGGGCGGCGTCGGAAAGAGCACGGTCGCGGTCAATCTCGCCGTGGCGCTCGCGCGTGACGGGGCCGAGGTCGGGCTTCTGGACGCGGATATCACCGGCCCGAACGTGCCGATGATGCTCGGCCTGGACGGCCAGCCCGGCAAGAGCGAGAACGAGAAGATCCTGCCGCTCAGCCGACACGGCGTGAAGGCGATCTCGATCCAGTTCTTCGTTCCGCCCGGCCAGCCGATCATCTGGCGCGGCCCTCTCGTGGGTGGCGCGATCCAGCAGTTCCTGCGCGACGTCGAATGGGGCGATCTCGACTACCTCGTCATCGACCTGCCGCCGGGCACCTCGGATGCCCAGCTCACCCTGGCCCAGGCGGTGCCGATCTCGGGGTCCGTCCTCGTGACGACGCCACAGGAGGTCGCGCTCCTCGACGTCGAGAAGGCACTCGCGATGTTCAAGCGCACGAGCGTTCCCGTCATCGGGCTTGTCGAGAACATGAGCGGCCTTGTCTGCCCGCACTGCAGCGAGATCATCGAGCTGTTCGGGCGGGGCGGCGGGGAGCGCTTCGCGCGCGAGCATGGTCTCGAGTTCCTGGGACAGATCCCGCTCGACATCACCGTCCGGCAGGGTGGCGATGTGGGAGTCCCGGCCGTCGCCCAGCGCGAGGCGGGTCCAGCCGCCGTGGCGCTTCAGCACATGGCCCGGATCGTCGCGGCGCGGATGAGCGTTCGGGCGGCGACCTCCGCGGGCCAGCCGGTCCTGACGATCTCCTAGGCGCGCCTGTCGGGCAGCGTCACCTGGGGGGCACTGCCGGCCGCGACCTCGATCTCCATGCGCGGCAGGGCAGGCAGGACGACGCCGCCTGTCGGGGCGCAGATCGCGCGGATTGCCTCGAGCCGCTCGATCGGGTAGTGGACGAGGATTGCGCGAGGCACGCCCGCCCGGACGGCGTGATCGACCGCCTCCTCGGCGGTCAGGTGCCCGCGCTTCACGTCGTCGAATTCGTCGGTATCCAGCGTTGCCTCGAGGATGAGCAGCTCAGCCCCTCGGGCGAGCTCGACGACAGAGTCCGCCGGACCCATGTCGCCGGCGTAAACCACGCGCTCGCCGCCGGGCCCTTCGATGACCATGGACCAGGCCGGGACGTAGTGGCCCACCGGGTACGCGCGAATCGTGAGGTCGCCGATCTGGAACGGCTCATCGGTCGCGTACTCGCGAATGTCGAACGCGGCTTCAAAGAACCCCGGACGCTCAGACATGACGATCGCGAGGTGGTCGAGACGGTCCTTGCCGCCGGGCGGGAGTTGGACGCGGAGGAGTCGAGGTGCGGGCTCTCCCCAGGGGTACTTGTATCGCAGCGGCGCGATGTCGATCCAGTGGTCGGCGTGCATGTGTCCGACCACCAGGCCATCGAGCTTCGCCGCCCCGATGGATGCCTCCAGGCGGGACGCAATCCCACTGCCGATGTCGAACAGGACGGCAGTCGTGTCTGTCTGGACGAGGATCCCGGACGCGGCGGTCTCCGCGACGGGGCGGGCAGTACCCGTCCCGAGGACGGTCAGACGCATGGGGATCCTCCAGGGCGCGCTCCGGGCCGGCGCGTCCGGTGGATGGTGGCATGCGCGGCCGGGGTTGTGTGGACCGAGGCGCGACGTCGTCGCGCGCTCATCGGAGTCGGCCCTGGAGAACTGCCGCGGCCAGGAGCGCCGCGCGGGTGCGGCCCATCTCCCCGGCGAGGAAGGCCACACGTCGCTCGGCATGCTCGCCGGCCGGGTCGACGACGGCGATTGACACGGCCATGTCTCCGCCGCGGGTCCATGCCCGGACCGCGAGACCGACGTCGGCGCCAGCAGCGTCGCGGGCCTCGCGGGCCAGGGTGGTCAGGTCCAGCCGACGCCCAGCCGTGGCGCGCGGCACTCCCGCGTGGACGGTCGCCTGGATGAGGCGCTCCCCAAGTCCCTCCCCAAGGAGCGCGGCCACGGACCCGCGTGTGCCGATCTCCACCGTGGCGATATTCCAGCGGCGAGCCACGAGCCCGGCCTCGATCGCGGCCGGCCAGGTGACGTCGCCGCGCGCCCAGACGTGCCAGCCGATCCGTCGGAGCACCTCCGCCTCGGCTTCGGCGACGAGCGCCGCGGCGTCTGTCTCGTCCGTGGAGACGGCCGAGATCCGGATATCAAGGGCATCCGCGCGGGCGTAGGTCGCCACGGTCGGGTTTGCGCCGCGATCGAGCAGGGATCCGAGACGCTCGGCGAGGATCGACTCGCCGATGCCCGTGGTGCGCAGCGTGAGCGTAGCGGTCTGCCGTCCCAGCCCGCGTGAGACCAGGCGCGGCAGGACCCACTCGGTCCACATCGGGCGCATCTCGCCCGGCGGACCGGGCAGCGCCACGATCACGCGCCCGTCCGGCCGGTCCACCCACCAGCCCGGTGCCGAGCCGTTCGTGTTGGGGATGGGCGTCGTGGACGGCGTCAGCCAGGCCTGCTTGAGGTTTGCCGCAGCGAACGGGAGGCTGCGTCGTTCGAACAGTCCTCGAAGCCACGTCTCGAGCTCGGCGTCCACGGCCGGGATCTCGCCGATGGCCGCGGCGATCGACTCACGGGTCAGGTCGTCCGGCGTGGGCCCCAGGCCGCCGGTCGAGACGACGAGGTCGGCCCTGCCGAGCGCCGCCGCGAAGGCCGCCTGAACGATCGGCAGCTCGTCGGGCAGCGCCGTGATTCGGATGACCTCGACGCCCGCGCTGGTCAGGATTCCGGCGAGCTCACCCGCATTGGTGTCGCGGGACTCGCCGACGGTCAGTTCGGAACCGATGGACAGGAGTTCTGCCTGCCGAATCTCACGCATCGGCCGATGGTATTCGAGCCGGCCCAGCTGGTCTCATCGCGCCCGGTTGGTATCATCGGGGGACGCCCGACCTGCACGAGCGAAGACTGGAGACACGGTGGACGACACCCAGACCGCCGGAACCGCCGAGGGCCCCGCCTCGCGCTCCCAGGACGAGCCAATGGGGCTGCGCCGCCAGCTCGGCGCGGTCCGCGCTGCGGTCAAGCGGCTGCTCACGGCGCACATCGACCTCGCGAAGTCCGAGTTCAGCGAGATCGGCGAGGAGATCGGCAAGGTCGCCCTCCTCGGCGGTATCGCGTTCGGTGCGCTGGTCATGCTCGCGTTCCTGCTCCCGATCGGCGGCCTGCTGTTCCTCGCCGAGTGGCTGCTCGGCTCGATCGGCTGGGGCGTACTCCTCGGGAGTCTCGCGCTGCTCGACGGGGCGATCGTCGCCGTCCTCCTCGCCCTGGGCGTGCCGCGCAGCGGGCTGGCTCGGGACTACGTCATCGCGCTCATCGCGGCGATCGTCGTGACGGCCCTGCTGCTCCTCTTCCTGACCGGGGTCCGGGTCGGAGTTGGGCTCGGCCTCACCGTTCTGCTCATCGCCTGGCCCATCCTCGCCGGCTATGGCGTCGCCCGCCGCGGCATCGACACCGAGGCGCTCAAGGCCCGCTTCTATCCAACCCAGACCATCGAGACCACAAAGGAGACCATCGAGTGGGTGCGCGAACGGACGCCGCTCGGACCGAAGTCCTAGCGGCCCGCGAGGGTCTGCAGGACGAGGTCGTTCGGCTGGAAGCGGCCGGTCGGGCCGCGGTGGACATCCCGGCCCGCCTTCGCAACGACCCCCTGAAGGTCGGTGGCGCGGCAGCCGGCGCGGCATTCCTCCTGCTCGGCGGGCCGAAGCGGGTCCTCGGTCGTGCCCGGCGGGCGATCTTCGGCAAGCCCGCGGACATGCCGCCGTCAATGCTCCCGGATGAGGTGGAGGCCGTTCTGCGCAAGCTCGGTCCCGATGGGGATCGCGTCCGCGGGACGCTCGAACGCGAGTTTGCACGGTACCTTGAGGAGCGCGCGCCAGAGCGTCGAGAGCGCGACATCGCCGGCCTCGTCAGTGGCCTCGTCGCCAACGTCGTGCGGCCCGCATCGGTCCGTGCCGGGCGCGAGTTCGCGGAGCGCCTGTTCGATCCCGACGGCCCGTCGTTCGCCGAGGGCCTGCGCAAGGCACGCGCACGGATGGAGTCCGCCGTGCCGAAGGGTCCAGCCAGGAACTGAGGGTCAGGCCGCCTCGTCCAGCGTCCCCACAATGCAGTCCAGTGGCGCTATCCTCGCCCTGGGCGAGTGGCGGAATGGCAGACGCGCCGGCCTTAGGAGCCGGTGCCCCGCAAGGGGCGTGTCGGTTCGACCCCGACCTCGCCTACAACTGCAGAAGGGCCGGGCGCGGCTGCCCCCCTATACTTCGCGGCGATGAACAGCACGATCTCCCCCGCCCCCAGGAGCTCGGTCAAGGTTCGATTCGAGCTGCCGGCCGAGCAGTTGACCACCGCCCTCGACGAGGCGGTCCGTCATCTCGCGCGGCGCACACGGATCCCCGGATTCCGCCCGGGCAAGGCCCCCCGCGCCGTCGTCGAGCGCGTCGTGGGAGCGCCCGCGATCCTCGACGAGGCGCTCGATCACCTGGTCCAGCGGGCGTACCGCGACGCGCTGATCGAGCACGACCTGACGCCCCTGACCAACGCCGATATCGACATCGAGCAGGCCGAAGAGGGCAAGGACGTCATCTTCAGCGCAACGGTCCAGGTCCGCCCGGAGGTGGCGCTCGGCGACTATCGCAACTTCAAGTTCTCGCCCGAGATCGAGTCGATCGACGACGCCAAGATCGACAAGGTCATCGAGGAGCTGGCCGACCAGAACGCAACCCTGGCCCCGGTGGAGGATCGGGGAGCGAAGGCGGGCGACTACGCCGTGATCGGCTACGTGGGCACGCGCGACGGCGTCCCGTTCGACGGGGGATCAGTCGAGCGGATGCCGCTGATCCTCGGCGAGGAGCGCCTCATCCCGGGCTTCGAGGTCAACCTCATGGGCCTCCAGACGGGCGAATCGACCAGCTTCGACATCACCTTCCCGGATGACTACGCGGAGACGAGCCTGGCCGGACAGGTCGCCCACTTCGCGGTCGACCTGCGAGAGCTCCGGGAGAAGGTCCTGCCGACGGTCGACGACGAGTTCGCCCGGTCGATGGGCAAGTTCGCCGACCTCGCCTCCCTTCGGCTCGAGATCGAGGCGCGCCTGGGCCGAAACGCCCTCGATCGTGCCCGTCACGAGTTCTCCGACAAGATCATCGAATACGCCGTGGCCAACGCCACGCTGGAGCTCCCGGACATCCTGGTCGACCAGGAGGTCGAGGTGATGCACGACGAGTTCCGCGCCTCGCTGGCCCGTCAGGGCATCACCGAGGAGGCGTACCTGAAGGTCGTCGAGAAGACCGATGCGGACCTCCACGCGGACTTCCGGCCCAACGCCGAGAAGCGGGTCAGGGTCCTCCTCGTCCTGTCGAAGGTTGCCGAAGCCGAGGGTGTGGAGATCGCCGACGCCGAGGTCGAGGCCGAGGTCGCCCGCGCGCGCGAACGCTATGGCCGCGACAAGAAGACCGTGGCCTACTTCGAGTCGGCCCGCGGCCGGAGCTTCGTTCGGAGCACGCTCCGGCGGAGCCGCGTCGTGGAGCAGCTGGTGAGCGCGTGGCTCGCCGCGCACCCCGAGCATCCCGCCCTGCCGCACCTCGAGGACGACGTCCCATCGGGGGTCGGCTCGAGTTCCGCGGAGGCCAACGCCGCCATTGATGCCACCGATCCGGGCTCGGTCTTCGAGTCGGACGCCGCGCCGGCCTCGGCCGGTTAACCCATCCCCCAAGTTGCGTCAGGAGCCAACCATGCTCGTGCCGATGGTCATCGAGTCCTCCAGCCGGGGGGAACGCGCCTACGACATCTACTCCCGCCTCCTGAAGGAGCGGATCATCTTCATCGGGGACGTGATCGAGGATCACCTCGCGAACCTCGTCATCGCCCAGCTCCTGTTCCTGGAGTCTGAGGATCCCGAGAAGGACATCAGCCTGTACGTCAATTCGCCCGGCGGTGTCGTGACGGCCGGGCTCGCGATCTACGACACGATGCAGTACCTGCGGGCCCCGGTCAGCACGATCTGCCTGGGCCAGGCGGCGTCGATGGCCGCGGTTCTGCTCGCGGCCGGCGCCAAGGGCAAGCGCTAC
>Ga0209002_10005013_pt1 | contig 10314 bp, 8 predicted proteins | sample Rifsed16ft2_FD_184010 | JGI IMG/M metagenome (GOLD analysis project Ga0209002, IMG submission 184010) | Soil microbial communities from Rifle, Colorado, USA - sediment 16ft 2 (version 2) | ecosystem: Environmental > Terrestrial > Deep subsurface > Rock core/Sediment | place: Rifle, Colorado...
TGATACTGGTCGACCCGAAGATGCTCGAGCTCTCGGTCTATCAGGACATCCCGCACCTGCTCGCCCCGGTGGTCACCGACATGAAGCAGGCAGGCAATGCGCTCACCTGGTGCGTGGCCGAAATGGAGCGGCGCTACAAAGTGATGTCGTGGCTCGGGGTGCGCAACCTCTCGGGCTACAACCACAAGATCGCGGATGCCGAGAAAGCCGGGAATCCGCTGCAGGACCCGGCCACCCTCGAATCGGGCGAGGCGCGGCCCCTGGAGAAGCTGCCCTATATCGTGGTCGTGATCGACGAACTGGCCGATCTCATGATGGTGACCGGCAAGAAGGTCGAGCAGCTGATCGCGCGTCTTGCGCAGAAGGCGCGGGCGGCCGGCGTGCATCTCATCCTCGCAACCCAGCGTCCTTCGGTGGACGTGATCACCGGGCTGATCAAGGCCAACATCCCCACGCGCATCGCGTTCCAGGTCTCCAGCAAGGTCGATTCGCGCACTATTCTGGACCAGCACGGCGCGGAGACCCTGCTCGGCCAGGGCGACATGCTGTACCTGCCGCCTGGCGCAGGCCTGCCGCAGCGCGTGCACGGTGCGTTCGTCTCCGACCAGGAGGTGCACAAGGTGGTCGACTACCTCAAGGCCATGGGCAAGCCGGAGTACCTGGAGAGCGTGCTCGAGGAACCCGAAATCGGCGCAGGCGGCGAGAACGGCGCAGGCGAGGCCGCAGACGGCGAATCCGATGCGCTCTACGACCAGGCGGTCGAGATCGTGCTGCGCACGCGGCGCCCGTCGATTTCGCTGGTACAGCGGCATTTGCGCATCGGCTACAACCGCGCTGCGCGTCTGATCGAACAGATGGAACGCTCGGGGCTCGTCTCGTCGATGCAGTCGAACGGCAACCGCGAGGTGATAGTGCCTGCGAAGGCCGAGTGATGCCCACACGGCGTGCCGTTGCCTGGCTCGTGGGCGCGGTGCTTGCGCTGCAGCCGTTGGCCGTGCTCGCCTCCAGCCTGGATCGATTCGCGCAATTCCTGTCGGCCACCCAATCGGCGAAGGGCGAATTCGAACAGAAGGTCGTCGACCAGGGCGGCCGGATCGTGCAGCAGTCCAGGGGCACGCTCGCATTCAAGCGGCCGGGCAAATTCCGGTGGACCTACGTCAAGCCCTATGCGCAGATCATCGTCGGCGACGGCACGCGGGTATGGATCTACGACGAGGATCTGCGGCAGGTCACGGTCAGGCGCGTGGATCAGGCGCTCACCTCGACCCCGGCGGCGCTGCTGGCCGGCAACAACGAGGCGATGCGCGCCTTTCGCATCTCGGACGAGGGCGAAAAGGACGGCCTGGAGTGGCTCGAAGCCGTGCCGCGGGACAAGGAAGGCGGCTTCGAGCGCGTGCGCATGGGCTTCGGCTCCGGCGGCCTGGAGGCGATGGAGTTCTACGACAGCTTCGGCCAGATCACGCTGCTGCGCTTTACGTCGCTCGCGCGCAATCCCGGGCTCGATCCCTCCACGTTCCGCTTTTCGCCCCCCAAAGGCGCCGACATCGTCGGCGAATGAGCGGCGCATGAGCGCAACGACCGACCTGTTCGAGGCGAAGAAGCCGGATGCGCCGCTGGCCGAGGCGCTGCGGCCGCGCTCGCTCGACCAAGTGGTCGGACAGGGGCATCTGCTCGGACCGGGCAAGCCGCTGCGCCTCGCCTTCGATTCGGGCAAGCCGCATTCGATGATTCTTTGGGGGCCGCCCGGCGTGGGCAAGACCACGCTCGCCCGGCTCATGGCCGATGCGTTCGACGCCCAGTTCCTTGCGCTGTCCGCGGCCTTCTCGGGCGTCAAGGACATCAGGGACGCGGTGCAGCGCGCCCAGGAGGCGCTCGCGGTATCGGGGCGGCGAACCATCCTGTTCGTCGACGAGGTGCACCGCTTCAACAAGGCGCAGCAGGACGCGTTCCTGCCATACGTCGAGCAGGGCCTGTTCACCTTCATCGGCGCCACGACGGAGAACCCGTCGTTCGAAGTGATCGGCGCCTTGCTCTCCCGCGCCGCGGTGTATGTGCTGACCAGCCTCTCCGAGGGCGAACTGGGCGCGCTGTTCGATCGCGCCGTGGGGCTGGCGCTGGCGGGACTGGAATTCGACGAGGCCGCGCGCACCCGGCTCATCGGGCTTGCCGACGGCGACGCGAGGCGGCTGCTCAACCTGCTGGAGCTCATCCAGACGGCTGCGGCAGGCGCGGGCAGCGCGCGGATCGACGGCGACTTCGTGCAGAACGCGGTGGCGCGCAACCTGCGGCGCTTCGACAAGGGCGGGGACGCGTTCTACGACCAGATCTCGGCATTGCACAAATCGGTGCGCGGTTCCGACCCCGACGCGTCGCTCTACTGGCTGGTGCGCATGCTCGATGGCGGCGCCGATCCCCTTTACGTGGGCAGGCGGATGGTGCGCATGGCGGTGGAGGACATCGGCCTTGCCGATCCGCGCGCGCTCTCGCTCACCCTCGATGCCTGCGCCACCTACGAGCGGCTGGGAAGCCCCGAAGGCGAGCTCGCGCTCGCCCAGGCGCTGATCTACCTTGCCTGCGCGGCGAAATCGAACGCGGTGTACGTCGCGTATAATTCGGCGCGCGGTTTCGTCGCCGAAGATTCGTCGCGGCCGGTGCCGCTGCACCTGCGCAACGCCCCGACCGGACTGATGAAATCGCTCGGTTTTGGCAAGGATTACCGCTATGCGCACGACGAGCCCGGGGCGCACGCGGCAGGCGAGACCTACTTTCCGGAAGGCATGCCCGAGGTGCGCTGGTACCAGCCGACCGATCGCGGCCTGGAAGCGAAAATCGCCGAAAAGCTCGCCTATCTGAAGAGCCGCGACCGCGCGGCGAAGTCGAAAGAATAGAGGCACCCATGCTCGATCCACAATTGCTGCGCGGTGACCTGGAAGGAATCGCAAACAGGCTCAGGATGCGTGGTTTCGAGCTTGATACCGCGATGTTCAAGGAACTTGAGGCTGCAAGGAAGGACAACCAAACAACCACGGAGTATCTGCAGTCGCAGCGCAATGCGAAGTCGAAGGAAATCGGAAATGCAAAGTCCAGGGGCGACGAAAAGTCGGTCGCCGAAATCATGGCGCAGGTTCAGGAGTTCGGCGGCCAGCTCAAGCAGCGAGAGGCTGAACTCACTGAAATTCAGCGCAAACTTCAGGATTTTCTGCTGTTGGTTCCAAATGTTCCGCACGAGAGTGTGCCGTTTGGGACATCGCCTGAAGAAAACGTCGAAGTCCGCCGGGTCGGCGCTGTGCGGTCGTTCGATTTTCCGCTCAAGGATCACGTGGATGTGGGCGGCGGGCTCGGGCTGCTCGATTTCGAGCTGGCAACCAAGATTGCGGGTGCGCGCTTCTCGCTGATGAAAGGGCCCCTTGCGCGGCTGCACCGGGCGATCGCGCAGTTCATGCTCGATGTGCATAGCGGGGAACACGGCTATACCGAGATCTACGCGCCGTACCTCGTCAACGCCGCGAGCATGCGCGGCACCGGCCAGTTGCCGAAATTCGAGGAGGACCTGTTCGCGGTCCCGCGAAGCGACGGCGACAAGCTGTACCTGATCCCCACCGCCGAAGTCCCGGTGACCAACATCGTGCGCGACGAGATCGTGCCGCTTGATCAACTGCCGCTGAAGTTCGTCTGCCATACGCCGTGTTTCAGGAGCGAAGCCGGCTCCCACGGCAAGGACACGCGCGGCATGATCCGCCAGCACCAGTTCGACAAGGTGGAGCTGGTTCAGATCTGCCATCCGCAGCGGTCCTACGAGGCGCTGGAAGCGCTGACCGGCCACGCCGAGACCATACTCGATCGGCTCGAACTTCCGTACCGCGTGGTGACGCTTTGCACCGGGGACATGGGCTTTTCCGCGGCCAAGACCTACGACATCGAAGTCTGGCTGCCGGGGCAGAGCGCCTACCGCGAGATCTCCTCCTGCTCCAACTTCGAGGCGTTCCAGGCGCGGCGCATGCAGGCGCGGTTTCGCAACGAGAAGGGCAAGCCCGAACTCGCGCACACGCTGAACGGTTCCGGCCTTGCCGTGGGCCGCACGCTGGTCGCGGTGATGGAGAACTATCAGCGCGCCGACGGCGGCATCGACGTTCCGGTGGCCCTGCGCTCGTACATGGGCGGCCTGGACGCGATCGAGCCGATGAAGTAGGACCCGGGAAATAGGGGACAGACCACGGTTTCCCGTCGCGATCCTCGCGTCGCTGCCCAAGACCACCGTCAACAAGACCGACAAGAACGCCCTGCGCGAACTGGCGCGCGGGCAAGCGAAGGCTTAGGTCGCGTCGCGGACGTCCAGCACCGCCGCCATCGCCGAATCGCCCGCTGCGCAGCCGGTGAACAGGCCGCGGCCGCCGCCGCGCAGCGCGAGTTCCTCGATCAATTCGATGATGCTGCGCAGTCCCGTGGGCCCCTGCGGATGGCCCCAGATGAGCGAGCAGCCGTAGTTGTTCATTTTCATCAGATCGAAGCCGGTTTCGCGCGCGAACACGATGTCGTTGACGGCGAACGGATTGTGCGTCTTGACGGCGTCGATGTCCTTGATCGACAGGCCGGCGCGCTCGAGCGCTCGCTTCGCCGCGGGGATCGGCGCGTAGGGCATGTGGGCGACCTCGGCGCGCGCAAGGCCGTAGCCGAGCAGCCGGATCTCGATCTTCGGGTTCGCCGACAGCTCGCGGGCTTTCTCGCGGGTCGTGACCACCACGGCCGAGTTGCCGTCGGCGGGATGCGTCTGGCCGCCGAAGGTGACCGACCCATCGGGCAGCACCGGCTTCAGTCCCGCCAGGCCCTCGGCCGTGGTCGGGTGGATGCCTTCGTCGCCGGCAAGCGTTTTCACCGTCTTCTTGAATCTGGGATCAGGCACCTCGAACGGCAGGACCATGTAGCGCTTCTGGAACGCGTGATCGCCCGCGCAGGCGTCCTGATACTGTTCGTAGCGCCGCAGCTTGACCTCGTGCTGCTGCGCGGTGGTGACGCCGAACTTCTTCGCCACGTTCTCCGCGGTATTGATCATGGCGCAGTGGGCGAACGGGTCGTTGTTGAAGTTGTCCAGCACGCAGTCCTCGTGCACGCCGGTGCCGCCCGGTCCGCCGGGGTTCGGATAGTACAGATGCGGGCCGTTGGAGCACTTGTCGGCAGTGACGACCAGCGCGCAGTCCGCGCCTTCGTCAGCGACTTCCTGGGAGGCCATCTGCAGGCAGCGCGCCGAGGTGGCGCAGGCCTGATTCACCGTCGGGCCGCCTACGTTCGCCGCGCCGATCATGCCGGTGACCCATGGCAGTCCGTAGAAGCTGCCCACGGAGGGGACTGTAATCCCCAGGATGCCGAAATCGAAGCGCTTGGGATCGATGTTGCGGCGCTTCAGTTCGCCCTTGGCGACGTGCGCGGCGAATTGGAGCGGATGCAGGTGGGAAAACGCGCCCTGCCAGCGAGCGAAGGGCGTGGACCAGTAAGCGCCGTAGGGGATATGGGTTTCGCGCATGATGTACCTGTCTCTGGAAAGGTTGGGAGGAAAAAGTGGATGTCGTGAATACTTAGCCGGCTTGCCTGGTCTTGGTATCTATCGATCTCCCGATTTTGGGAAGTTGCGAAGTTGCAACTTCCCAAAATCGGGAGACATCGGTAAGTCTTCACCAATAGCGTCAACACCCGAGTCATCGGACGCCAACCGGCAGTGCCGGCACACTCACCGACCCCAGACCACATTCTAGCGATCTTCGACCCGCGGCGCCCGGCCGGCCGGTACGCGCGTTGGCGTGCGGTGGTGCCCGCGGGTAACATTCGCATTGAGGAACCGATGAATCCAATTCCACAAACCATGCAGGCCTGGGTGATCCGCGGCTACGGCGGCGCGGAGGCGATGCGCCTGGAAAACATCGCCGTGCCCCGCCCCGGCCCGGGTGAACTGCTGCTGCGGGTCGAGGTCGCAGGCGTCAACCCGGCCGACTGGAAAATACGCGCAGGGCTGCTGCAGGAGGCGCATCCGCTCGCGTTTCCGCGGGTGCTCGGCAGGGACTGCGTCGGCACCGTGGTGGGACTGGGCCAGGGATGCGAAGGTTTCTCGTTGGGCGAGCGGGTGCTCGCGGTGGCCGACACGCTGCGTGACGGGACCCATGCCGAATTCACGCTGGTGTCCGGCGCCATGGCGGCGCCGGTGCCCGCGCCGCTGGCGGCGGCAGATGCGGCCTGCCTGGGCGTGAGCGGCATGAGCGCGTGGATTCCGCTGGTGGAAATCGCGGCGCTGCAGCCTGGACAACGGGTGCTGATCCATGCCGGCGCGGGCGGCGTGGGCGGCCTGGCGATCCAGATTGCGCGGCACATGGGGGCCGAAGTGCTCGCCACCTGCGGCAGCGCCAACGCCGAATATTGCGCATCGCTCGGCGCGCACCGGGTCATCGATTACACACGCGAGCAATTCGAATCGGTGGCGCTCGGGTGCGATGTGGTGCTCGACTCGATCGGCGGCGAGGTCCACCGGCGCTCCTTCGCGGCGCTCAAGCCGGGGGGATTGCTCGTGCGTCTGACCGCGGCCCCCGTCGACCCGACGCCGCCGCGCGACGACGTGCGGGTGGTGCGGGCGGAAATCCGCGCCTCGACGGCGCGGCTGGCGAAGCTGCTGGAATGGGCGGCGGCAGGTTTCATCCGGCCGCAGGTCGGAAGGGTGTTCGCGCTTGCCGAGGCGCGCGAGGCCTACGCGCTGTCGGAGGGCGGCCACGCGCGCGGCAAGATCGTGCTCAGGGTATAAGTGGCGCGCAGCGCGGCTGCGGACGGCGGTCGCGAATGGTAGAATGCGCGCCGTCGGAGAGGTGCCAGAGTGGTTGAACGGGCCGGTCTCGAAAACCGGAATACGTGCAAGCGTATCGTGGGTTCGAATCCCACCCTCTCCGCCGCAGAGTCTCGGACGTCAACTAAATTTTCTCCGCGTCTCGGAGAAGTTTGCAACATTCAAAGACCTACGGCGACATTTCGCGCTGATGCGCCGCGAGAGAGCCGGCGTGTACCCTCAACTAGCGCGATTGTTTAGGCACTTTCTCCATCCCGCAATTTGCCAGTCCGCATGCACGCGAGTGGAGTCGGAGAAACGCTCGGGGCCTCTTGCCAGGCAGCGCGATTGGTTTGTCAAGACAGACAATTCGATCGCAAGAAGATATAGGTTGAAAGCCAAGTCTTTGCGGTTGGCGGGAACAAGGGAAGCAGAGGGATGGCGAGGGAAACAATATCTACCTCGGTACGGTTTGATGCAGTCCTCGGCAACAGCCGAGGAATCCTCTTAGCGGCCCGGATCTGGCAAACCTATCCGGCGCGCGCCGCGCACCGCGCGTACCAATCGAGGCCAGCTTTCCTCATGGAACTTCGCTGGCAGCACATCCTTCTCGAACACCGATTGCGGGACGGCAAGCAAACAATCCAGCGAGAACTCTTCACGCGCATATTGCGCTGGAGCAGTTGCCGCAAACCTTCCAACAGATTGCGCCGCCCGCAAAATCTCGCGCTGTGGCGCTTTTTCGGCCACGAGAGTACCTATGTACTTCGCCGCAATGCAGATCGCGAGGCGCGCCTGTTCAATTCCCTCTGGAGTGCGCTTGGACTGAAATCTTTGCAGGTTGGTCATTTTCGACTGCAGTAGCAGCAAGGGATGGATAATCTTGAGTGTCACGCCATCGGACTGGATAGGGATAGCAGTGCGTTTGATCTCGGATGCGGTGGGCCCGGCGACGTCCGCCAGATAGTCGATGAGCACTGGATCCTCATGCCCAGCAAGCGCAATCGAAATCACCGCAGTGTTTGGCGTTCCATCATCTAGGCCGGCAATCTTCAGCTTGTGCTCAAAAGTGAGGTTTGCCGATGCGGACTTTGCATCCATTGCAGAGCCCAGGTAGTCGACGTCCCGTGTCAGGGCGGCCACCTGGGACTGAATGTCGAAATAGCGCGCCCATACCGCGATAGCCTGTCCGCCAACGAGCACCGTTCGTGGCGAGGTCGTTTGTCTTACAAGAGCGATTCCCTCTGACTCTGATAGGCTCATCCGGGAACGCGGCCCCAATCGATGACTTTGATCTTGGATCCATCAAGAATCGCCGCTTCATCGAGCCGCGCTGGCACGAGTTGCCGCTGCTTGCCCGAAATGCGCTCGACGATGATCTCGTCGCTGGACGAGGGGGGGCCGCTCTCGGCGATACTCAGTTCAAGACCCAGTACGCGAAGCAGCCGCGCCAGATCGCTGAGAAAGATGTCCTCCATCCCGCTCTCGAAGCGATTCACCTTCTCGCGGCGTAGTCCGGCGAGCGCAGCCAGTTCCTGTTGGGACACCCCCATTATTCGGCGCTTGGCTCTTACGAGTCGATAAATATGCTCCATAACGCACATAATATGCGAAAAATAATACATATAGCAAGACTTGATGTCACTACGACGCTTGACATAACGTATTCACGGGATTCTCTCCGGTGCGCATCAATACATGAAACACACCTATATTCAAAGTGTTGCATTCTTGCGTACCGTCGTTTCGAGTGAATCTCTCCCCCGGGCGGTCTGCAAACAAACTTTTCTCCATGTGAGAAACTTCGGTTCTGGACTGGGCACACCGCCAGACAGTTCTGCCAGATTCTCTCCACCGGGGTGCCGGTTGCAGGTTCACGCGATGTTGCCGGTGCTTGGCGCGCAGAGGGAGTCTGTTTCTTGAAGCGGCCCGGTTGGCGGAGCATCCGATGTCGAACAGTTTCAGAACAATTGGTTTTCCGGGCCGCTATGTGCAGGGCCCGGGCGCGGTCGCCGCGCTGGGACCGTTGATGAAAGAACTCGGCGGGAAGGTTGCCGCGGTGGTTGCGGGGGACAGCGCGCGCGCTGCGAGCGGCGACGGGGTGAGGGTCAGCCTCGAGGAGGCCGGTTGCCGCGCGCATTTTCTGCGCTTCAGCGGCGCGTGCACGGCCGCCGCAGTGGCCGCAATGGCGGCGCAGGCCGCGGGAGTCGAGGCCGATACGGTGATTGCACTCGGTGGCGGCAGCGTGATCGACACCGCCAAAGGGGTGACCATCGCGCGCGGCGGCCTGTTGATCGTCGTGCCGGCCATCGCTTCGACCGACGCGCCGACCAGCCGCTCGGTCGTGCTCTACGACGATCAGCACCGGATCACCGGTGTCGAAAGGATGCGCCGCAACCCCGATGCCGTCCTGGTCGACACCGATATCATCGCGAGGGCGCCAGTGAGATTCTTCGCCGCGGGCATGGGCGATGCGCTGAGCAAGAAGTTCGAGGCGGAACAGTGTCGCCTTGCGGGCGCAATGAATTTTTTCGGCACGCTGGCGCCGCCGGTTGCCCTGCTGATGGCAGAGCGCTGCTACGCGACAATTGCCGAGCACGGCGAGGCCGCCTACGCCAGAATCGCCGCCACGGGAAAGCCCGACGACGCGGTCGAGCGCGTGGTCGAGGCGACGGTGTTGTTCAGCGGTCTGGGATTCGAGGCCTGCGGCCTGTCGATGGCGCACGCGCTTACCCGCGGCCTGGGCGCTCATCCCAGGATCGGGCGGGCGCTGCATGGAGAGTTAGTCGCGTTCGGCACCATCGCGCAGTTGCTGGCGGAGGAGCGGCCGGCCGGCGAAGTCCGCACGCACGTGGAACTCACGCGCAGGCTTGGCTTGCCGGTGACGCTGGCTCAGTTGGGCGCGCCTTCGCTGGACGCGGCCGAGTTGCAGGAAATCGCGCGACTTTCCTGCACCGCCCCGCACATGGCCAACCTGTCGCCGCGGGCCGACGAGGCCCGAGTCGCCAAGATGCTGCGCGCGGCCGATGAGCTGGGACGCTCGGTGCTCGGAAATTAGGGGACAGACCACGTTTTCGCTCCTCGAAAACGTGGTCTGTCCCCTATTCTAGGCGCGCAGGTCCTCGCGCATCAGGTCACTTGCCTTTTCCGCGATCATCACGATGGGCGCGTTCACGTTGCCCGATACCAGCTCCGGCATGATCGCGCCGTCGACCACGCGCAAGCCCCCGATTCCGCGCACCCGCAGACGGGCATCCACCACCGATAGCTCGTCCGCGCCCATGCGGCAGGTGCCCACCGGGTGATGGACGGTGCTGCCAGTTTCGCGCACGTGCGCCAGGATCTGCGCATCGGTCTGGCAATCCGGCCCGGGCAGTACTTCCTCCGCCACGTAGGCGGCAAGCGCGGGCTGCGCGAGGAGCCTGCGCCCGAGCTTGAATGCCTCGATCATCAGGCGCCGGTCGTCCTCGGTGGACAGGAAATCGGGCTGGATCTTCGGCAGCGCAAACGGATCG
>Ga0209002_10005018_pt1 | contig 10308 bp, 9 predicted proteins | sample Rifsed16ft2_FD_184010 | JGI IMG/M metagenome (GOLD analysis project Ga0209002, IMG submission 184010) | Soil microbial communities from Rifle, Colorado, USA - sediment 16ft 2 (version 2) | ecosystem: Environmental > Terrestrial > Deep subsurface > Rock core/Sediment | place: Rifle, Colorado...
CCTTTCCAGTGGCAACCGTTGCGGCCCTTGGCGTGGGGACGCTGACGGCTTGGCTCGGCTATAGAAACGGTGACACGTTGGTCCTCGCTTCCTCCCGGGCCGTCCCACTCGCCCCGACCGACTTGAAATCCCGGCAACTCGACAACGTCGTGGAGGAGATGGCGATCGCCTCCGGCCTTCCGAAGCCGAGGGTCTACGTTGTGCCGGATCCCGATCCGAACGCGTTCGCCACCGGTCGCGACCCGGCCCACGCCTCCATTGCAGTGACCCAAGGCCTGCTGTCGATGATGAGCCGGGAGGAGCTGCAGGGAGTGATTGCCCATGAGATGTCGCATATCCGCAACTACGACACCCGGGTGATGACTGTGACGGCGGCCCTCCTTGGGACTGTGCTTCTGCTGCACGATTGGAGCGCGCGTAGCGGGCCTTGGCGAGGGCGCGATTCGGGTGACAGAAAGGGCGGGGGGGCCGGCCAGATCGTGCTGTTCGTTCTTTGGATCGTCCTGGTTGCGCTGGCGCCCCTCCTCGGTCAACTGATCGCCATGTCGATCTCGCGGAGCCGTGAGTATCTCGCCGACGCCTCCGGTGTCGAACTGACCCGAAACCCTATGGGACTGGCGAGCGCCCTGCGGAAGCTCCAGGAGGCCACGGCCCCTACACGGAGCATCAGCCGCGGAACGGCGCCGCTCTGCATTTGCGATCCGCTGCACCATCGTTTGGACGACGGTAAAGGGTTCTGGGCGGATCTCCTGGCCACCCACCCCCCGATGGCCGAGCGGATCAGGATCCTGGAGACGATGGCCTACGCCCCTCACCCTGGCCCTCTCCCCCTTGGGGGGCGAGGGGATTGAGAACAATGCCCTCTCCCTTGATGGAGTCTAGGCCCTTTCGTATTCCCTCTCCCTTGAGGGAGCCTTCGACAGGCTCAGTCGAGCGAGGGCGAGGGTGAGGGTGGGAGGTTTGGCCTACGCCTCCTTGAGGAAGGACAGGAGGAGGGCGTTAAACTCCTCGGCGCGGCTCCAGATCAGCCCGTGACCTGTGCCCTGGATCACTGCAAGTCTGGCGCCGGGAATGCTCTCGTGGAGCGTTCTGGCGAAGCGCGTTGGGGTCAGCAGATCATCCTCGCCGGCCACGATCAAAGTCGGGGCCTGGATCTGCTTCAGGCGATCTTCGGTGAAGTGACTGGTCGCAGCTTCGACCTGGCGGGCATAGACCTTTGGCGGGAGAAAATAGGGATCTTCCATTCCTTTCTTGATGGCTGACTCGACGAGTCCAGGGATGAGGTAATCCTGGTAACTGAAGAGCCACGGACTGATGGCGCGCAGGTATTCCTCCCTGGTGAAGCGGGCGCGCATCTGCACGAACGAGTTCAGGAGAGCGGTCCCTCGCGGATCGCCGGACGTGTAGGTGGCCACCAGGACCAGCCGTTTGACCCGAGCAGGGTAGTGGATGGCCAGTTCCTGGGCGATGGCGCCGCCCATCGAGAGGCCGATGATGCAGGCCTGCTTGATGGCGAGAGCGTCCATCAGCCCGATGGTGTCGTCGGCCATGGTCTTGATGGTATAGGCGCCTGGTGACCGGCCGGTCTGGCCCGCATCCCGATTGTCGAAAGTCAGGCAACAGAAGTGCTGGCTGAAGAGGGGGGTCTGGAAGGCCCAGCCGCGGTGGTCCAGGCCGAGCCCTTGGATCCAGACGACATGATCGCCGTGGCCATCCTCACGGTAAAAGATCTCGATCTGGCCGACTCGCACCTTTGCCATGAAGCGATTGTAAGAGCGTGGGGTCGGACGTGTCAACCACTCTGAGGGGGGACGGATGAATCCTCGAACCGTATGCCGGGCGATGGCTGCCGGCACTGCCTGCCTCGTTGCCGGTCTTGGCGCTTTTGCCGCTGGCCATGGGAGCTGGCGTGCGGCTGCCCCTATGCCGATCGAGCGAACCGAAGTGGCCGCAGCAGCCCTCGCCGGAAGGATCTACGTGATCGGCGGTTTTAAGATGTTCTTCGTCGGTGGCGTGACCAATGCCGTCCAGGAATATGACCCTGTCGGTGACCTGTGGCGGGATCGAGCGCCGCTTCCCGAAGCTCTTCATCATGCCGCCGCCGCTGCCCTCGACGGCAAGCTCTATGTCGTCGGCGGGTATCGGGACCTTTGGCCCTGGAAGCCGATGGCGACTGTCTGGCGCTACGATCCCGGGGTCGATCGGTGGGAGCCGAGGCGCGCGATGCCGACACCGCGCGGGGGATTGGCTGTCGCGGTGGTGAGCGGGAAACTCTACGCCGTCGGAGGCAAGGACGGGCAGGTCTTCACGACCAATGAGGAGTACGACCCGGTGGCTGATTCCTGGCGATCGCGGGCACCGATGCCGACGGGCCGGGATCATCTGGTCGCCGCGGGACTTGGCGGGAAGGTCTATGTCGTTGGCGGCCGCGTCGGATCGATGAGTCGGAATCTGGCCGCCACGGAGGTCTACGATCCCGCGACCGATCGCTGGGAAGCGAGGCGGCCGATGCCGACGGCCAGGGGAGGCATTGCCGCCATCGCCCTTGGTAGGCGCCTGTTTGTCTTCGGCGGCGAAGAATCGGCGGGGACCTTTGCGCAGAATGAAGCCTTCGATCCGGCCACAGACCGCTGGACCGCCATGGCGGCGATGCCGACGGCGCGACACGGCCTCGGCGCGGCGACCGTTGCCGGGAGGATCTATGTCATCGGGGGCGGCGTCAAACCTGGCGCCTCTAGAAGCAACCTGAACGAGGTCTTCGACCCTGGCTCATAAGAGAGGTCCATTTGCTCGGCCATGAATGGGGGATGGTGACCCACACGGAGGATCGAACCCCGGAGGAGATCCGCGAGCGGGCGAATGCCTTCTTCGCGCAGATGGCCAAGTCGCAGCAGTCCTAGCCGTTATGCCTTGACAGGCCGGGTTGTGGTAATTATACTATACCCTAGTATGGTATATGTCGATGAGCGGTGCTGACGGAGGATGGGTGGTGATCAACGAGGAGACGAAGCGAAAGGCGATGGCCCGCCTCAATCGGATCGAAGGCCAGGTGCAGGGGGTACAGCGGATGGTGGAGGAGGAGAAGTACTGCGTGGATATCCTCCTGCAAATCTCTGCCATCCAGGGCGCCCTGGAGCAGGTGCGCAAAATCCTCCTGGGACGCCACATCGAGTCGTGCGTGGCCGAGGCGATGGCCTCCGGGCGAGCGGGGGATCGCCAGAAGAAGATCGAGGAACTCCTCGAGGTCTTTTCGCGGTACGGTCGGTAGGGCGATTCAAGGCACTCAGCTATCAGCCCTCAGCTTTCAGCAGAAACTACGTGTCTCTGGGATCGGTGGACTTGCATCTTGCGCTGACCGCTGATTGCTGATGGCTGACCGCTTATACGTGGCGGAGAGACTAAGTGCGATACGATGTGATCGTCGTAGGGGGAGGGCCGGCCGGGGCGACGGCTGCCCGTGGGCTGGCGAAGGCAGGCGCGAGGGTGCTCCTGCTGGAGCGACGGCGGCTGCCTCGCTACAAGGCCTGCGGCGGATGTCTGTCTCGGCGCGTGGAGAAGCTGCTCGACATCGATCCGGCTGGCCTCATTGAAGAGCGGATCACGGGCCTGACGTTCACCTACCGCGGTCGCGAGCCGATCGAGGCGGCATTCGCGGCGCCGGTGGCCTACATGGTCTGGCGCGATCGGTTCGATCAGGCGCTCTGCCTGAGTGCGGCTGCGGCTGGCGCCGAGCTCCGTGATGGAGGGACGGTTCGGGCTGTGAGGCAAGTGGACAGCCGAGTCGAGGTCGATGTCAACGGGGAGAGGGAGGTCGGCGACTTTTTGGTCGGAGCCGATGGCGCCTGCGGGGTTGTGGCGAGGGATCTCTTCCCGGCCCGCCGAAAGGCACGAGCTGTCGGCCTGGATGCGGATCTTCCATTGGCGGGTGCTGCTGAAGCCGCGCTCAAAGGCCGCGTGGTGATCGAGCTTGGCCATGCCTCCGGCGGCTACTGCTGGGCCTTTCCGAAGCGAGACGTTGCCTCGGTCGGCGCCATGGTCGGCCGCACGGCTGCGAGGAGCGCCTCCCGTTGTTTAGAGGCCTTCCTGGGGGCGGGCGGCCTTGGCCACCGGAGTCCTGTTCGAACCCACGGGGCGCTGATCCCACTTCATGCCGGCGATTCAGCGCCGCTGTATCACGGTCGCGCGCTGCTCACGGGCGATGCGGCCGCCCTCGTCGATCCGCTTCTTGGAGAGGGGATCTACTACGCGATCCTCAGCGGACAACTGGCGGCCAGGGCGATCCTCAGCGGCGAGCGAAATGGCGGTGATCTTGCGTGGTATCAAACGGCGATCTCGGCTGAGATCACGCCAGAACTGGAGGCGGCCGGCCGACTCAGCCGCCTGGCCTATCGGCTACCCTGGCTGTGGTTCAAGGCGCTGAGGCGGCGCCCCGGGGCAATCGATTTCTACAGAAAGGTATTGATGGGGGAGGAGAGCTACAGATCGTTTGCCGACCGTGTCTGGGCGGAGATTCCGAGGCCCTTGGACCTGCTACTCCGTACCCGGATCGATCGAGGGCAGGTGCGCAGCAAGCAAGGGAATAAAGAAGAACGTCGATGGCGATAGATCCGATCTGCGGGATGGATGTGCTCTCCGAGGAGGCAGCGGGCACAAGCCGCTACAGGGGGGTGGACTATTATTTTTGCGCGGTTGGTTGCAAAGAGGCGTTTGACAAGTCGCCGGGTCGTTATCTATCCGGATCGGCGGTCGAGGCCGCGCCAATGAAGCTGCTGGAGATCAAGCCAAAACAGCCTGAAATGGTCGGGTCCGCTAAACAGATTGAGATCCCGATTCGGGGAATGAGCTGTGCCTCCTGCGTGCAACGGATCGAGAACGCGCTCCTGAAGACCCCCGGCGTCGTGAGCGCCGACGTGAACTTTGCCGCGGAGCGTGCCACGGTTTCGTACCTTCCTTCGGTCGCTGAGCCGGCCAGCTTCCGGAAGGCGATCGAGGAGGCTGGGTATCGAGTGGCGGATCTGGCGGCGGCGTCCCGATCGCCCGATCGGGAGGAGGCGGCACGGGAGGCGGAGATCAGCCTTCTTCGAACCAAATTCCTGGTCGGGTCGATCCTGAGCATCCCGGTTCTGCTCGGGAGCTTTCCCGACTGGTTTCCATGGGCGCCGGCGGTCCTGTCAAACCCCTTCGTGCTCTTGCTGCTCACCACGCCGGTTCAATTCTGGGTCGGCTGGCAGTTCCATCGAGGATTCTGGGCGACCCTGAAATACCGAACAGCCGACATGAACACCCTGGTGTCGATCGGCACGAATGCGGCCTACTTCTACAGTGTCGCCCTGACCTTTTTCCCCGCGACCATTGCTCCTAAGGGAATGGAGGCGATGACCTACTACGACACCGCCGCCATCCTGATGACCCTCATCGTCATGGGCCGGTGGCTTGAGGCCAAGGCCAAAGGTCGGACCTCCGAGGCGATCAGAAAGCTGATGGGGCTCCAAGCCAGGACTGCGCGGGTGATCCGTGGCGGCTTGGAGCAAGACATCCCGGTGGAGGAGGTCCGGGCGGGCGACCTCGTCCTGGTTCGTCCCGGGGAAAAGGTGCCGGTGGATGGGATCATCCGAGAGGGCCGATCCGCCCTCGATGAATCGATGCTGACCGGCGAGAGTCTTCCGGTCGAGAAGGGACCGGGAGATCAGGTGATCGGCGCAACGCTGAACAAGACCGGCAGCTTCACCTTCGAAGCCATCAAGGTTGGGCGGGAGACCGCCCTGGCTCAGATCGTCCGACTGGTGGAGCAGGCCCAGGGCTCAAAGGCGCCCATCCAGCGGCTGGTGGACAAGATCGCCGGGGTCTTCGTGCCGATCGTCCTCGTGATCGCAGTCGTGACGTTCGGGGTCTGGTTTCTCTTCGGACCTGAACCGTCCTTCCTGTTTGCGCTCTCCAACTTTGTGGCCGTCCTGGTGATCGCCTGCCCCTGCGCCCTGGGTCTTGCTACCCCCACCTCGATTATGGTCGGAACCGGGAAGGGGGCGGAGTACGGCGTACTGATCAAGAGCGCCGAGAGTCTGGAGCGGGCATATCAGGCCCGCGTCCTCATCTTTGATAAGACCGGCACGCTCACGATGGGCCAACCGTCGGTCACCGACATTATCGCGAGTTCACAGTTCACAGTTCATAGTTCACAGACAGAGGTCCCTGTCTCTTCTCTGAACCCTGAACTATCAACTATGAACTCTGAGCAGCGAGAGCTGTTGCGGCTGGCGGCGTCAGCGGAAAAGGGGTCCGAGCATCCCCTTGGGGAGGCGATCGTCAATCGCGCGAAGGACGAGGGCCTCGAGTTGGTCGGACCGGAAGAGTTCAAGGCGATCCCGGGCTATGGGATTAGGGCAGTGGTACAGGGGAGGGAGGTGCTCCTCGGCAATCTTCGCCTGATGCAGGAGCGCGGCATCGACGTGGCGGGGATGGCCGAACGTGCCGAGACGCTTTCGAGGCAGGGGAAGACCCCGATGTTTGTCGCCGCAGACCGTCAGCTTCTTGGGATCGTGGCTGTGGCCGACACCCTCAAGCCGCATTCGAAGGCGGTGGTGGCTGCTTTGCGTCGCCTGGGTATCGAGGTCGTCATGATCACAGGCGATAACCGTCGGACGGCAGAGGCGATCGCCGGACAGGTCGGGATCGATCGCGTCCTGGCGGAGGTCCCGCCGGAGCACAAGGCGTTAGAGGTGAGAAGGCTTCAGGAGCAGGGGAAGCTGGTGGCGATGGTGGGCGACGGGATCAATGACGCCCCCGCCCTGGCGCAGGCCGATGTCGGGATCGCCATCGGGACCGGGACCGACGTGGCGATGGAGGCGGCCGATATCACCCTGATCGGCGGCGATCTGCGAAGCGTCGTGACCGCCCTCCAATTGAGCAAACAGACGATGCGGAACATCACGCAGAACCTGTTCTGGGCATTTGCGTACAACGTTGTCCTGATCCCGGTGGCCGCCGGCGTCCTCTATCCGGTGTTCGGGGTGCTGTTGAGCCCGGTCTTGGCCGGGGCCGCCATGGCGCTCTCCTCGGTCACGGTCGTCGGCAACGCGCTGCGGCTGCGACGCTTCCGACCCATGATCGACCTGTAGGTAGGGACACGGCGTGCCGTGTCCGTACCATGACACGGAGGAGGGTGATCGAGATGCAACAGCAATCGGTTCAACACCCTGACAGGCGATGGGTGCTTAAGGTTCTCGGAGGAGGCTTGGTCGCTTTCCTGCTCGAAGCGATCGTTGGTGGGGGCCCGGCTGCACACGGGGCGGAGCATGGTGGTCGAGCCCTTCCGGCGATTCCGAGGCGCCCGCGTCCCACAACGCTTTCGCCGGCGCTGTTCGAGGGGAAGACGGCACGGGCCTATCAGGTTGCTAAGGAAGTGCCGGAACTGATCGAACAGATGTCGTGCTACTGCGGGTGCAACAAGTCACATAGCCATCAGAACAACCTCGACTGCTATGTGGACCGGCACGCGTTCGGGTGAGACATCTGCCAGGACATTACGCTGGATGCGTATGCCATGTACAAGCAGGGCAAGAAGGTCCCCGAGATCAAGGCGGCGATTGACGCGAAGTATGCCCGGTATGGGCCCTGGCGGTAGACCGTGACCCCCTCACTTTTATCCTCTCCCTCCTTGGAGGAGAGGAAGTGGAATCAAGACCCCTCGCCCCCTGTGGGGGGAGAGGGACTGGGTGAGGGGGAAAAAGGAGGCAAGTGATGTCGAAAGATCCGGTCTGCGGGATGATGGTGGACGAGAAGCGGGCGGCGGCCACCGCCGTCCATCAGGGCACGACCTATTACTTCTGCGCTCAGGCGTGCAAGCGGGCGTTCGAGCAAACGCCCGAGAAGTACGTTGGGAAAAAATAGGTGGGCGAAATCCGGAGACAGGAGTTGCCATTGCTTCGAAGTTCCCCCGTCATGCGTCGTGTCACCCTGAGCCCTTCGCATGTCATTCTGAACCCTTCGCGCTGTGTCATCCTGAGCACATTCGCGGAGTCCACACTGAGCGAGCCGAATGTGCTCAGTGTAAACTCCGCGAAGGATCTCACATCGCGCTCAGGGTAAACTCCGTGAAGAATCTCAGGGCAGGCTCCGCGAAGAGTCTCAGGACACGCTCCGTGAAGGATCTCTGGCAAACTGACCCACCACCCACCGGGCGTGGGCGTTGACAAGGTAACAGTTGTAGACTAGAGTGAGTGGAGTGGACGGTGGGTCCACTTTTCTTTTTGGATCGTCGATTGTTCGATACAGGTGATTCGTATGTCGGTGGCTCCTCCGCGACAGATTCGGCGCGCGCTCCTCGCCACGCTCTTCGCCGTGGGGTTGCTTGAGGTCGGCGCCTTTGCCCAGGCGCAACAATCCCAGCCGGAGGTTCAGGGGCTGAGCCCCGAGGAGCAGATCGTGATCGCCGTCTATAAGCGTGCCAGCCCGGGCGTCGTCCACATCACCAGCACCGCACTCGCCTATGATTTTTTCTTTAATCCGGTGCCCCAGAAGGGGACCGGGTCGGGCTTCGTCCTTGATGACCGGGGATACATCTTGACTAACAACCATGTGGTCGACGAGGCCGATAGCCTGGAGGTGACGTTGACCGACAAGAGCAAGGTTCGTGCAAAATTAGTCGGCCGTGATCCCAGCAACGACCTGGCGGTGATCAAGATCGACGTTCCGAAGGAGAAGCTTTTTCCGCTGAAGCTGGGAAATAGCGACGCCCTCCAGGTCGGGCAGATGGCGATCGCTATCGGGAATCCCTTCGGCCTGGAACGGACCGTCACGCGCGGCGTCGTGAGCTCAGTGGGTCGGACGCTCCGGTCCGAGAGCGGGCGCCAGATTCGAGGAATCATCCAGACCGATGCGCCGATCAATCCCGGCAACTCGGGTGGTCCGCTGCTGAACTCACGTGGCGAGGTCATCGGAATCAACAGCGCCATCTATACGCCCAGCGGCGGGTCGGTCGGGATCGGCTTCGCCATCCCGGCGAACACCGCGAAGCGGCTCCTCCCCCAATTGATCGCGAGGGGGCGGGTGAGCCATCCGTGGCTTGGCATCTCCGGTCTGGATATCACGGCCGAGGCGGCCAAGGCCCTGAAGCTTATGGCGCAAGAGGGGGTCCTGGTCATTCAGGTTTCGCCGAAAGGTCCGGCCGGCCGCGCGGGCATCAAGGGGAGCACCAAGCGAACACGAATCGGCAACACGCTCGTCAGTGTAGGCGGGGACATCATCGTGAAGGTGAATGGGCGCAAGATCGAATCGGTAGACGAGATGACGGCCTTCCTGGACGCTGAGCACAAAGTTGGGGATGAGGTGAAGATCGAGCTTCTTAGGGATGGCCGGCCGCTTACATTCTCCGTTCGGCTGGGAGAGCTTCCCGAGGCATGACCGGGACGAGGGCGATCCGGAAACGCTCGATCCTGGGGCTCCTGCTACCCCTCGCGCTGCTGTACTACGCGGTTGAGCCTGACGCGGCCTCAGCCCTTCAGAAAGGGGAGGTGGTGATTGACGGCCGCGTCATCGTCAACGTGGAGGTCGCGCGAAGCCACCAGGCCCAGGCCAGAGGGCTGGGAGGCCGGTCGTCGCTCAAAAAGGGAACAGGGATGGTGTTTCCCTATGACGGGCCGGGGCTGCGAGGCATCTGGATGAAGGGGATGCTGATTCCCATCGACATTCTCTGGATCCGGGAGGGCAGGATCGTGGCCATTGAAGCGAAGGTCCCGCCGCCATCCTCGAACGGCGCGCTGGCGGTCTTCAGTCACGTGGCCGATCTCGTGTTGGAGGTGCCGGCCGGCAACGCCAAAGAGATGGGGATCCGAATCGGCCAGTCAGTCAAGGTGACATACAAATAAAAGGACAAGCCAATGAGTTGTTGGGCGACTGGTATATTCAGGGTGGTGATAGTGGCGAAGAGACAGAAGGGGCGGCATCTGGTGAGGTGGGCGATCCCAGCGGCTATAGTGCTGCTCCTCTCCGCCGCAACCGGAGGCTTCGCGGGGCCCCAGGTCACAACGAGGGTCAAGGAATCCGTCCTCGAGAACGGACTGAGGGTCTTGCTGCTCGAAGAGCACAAGGCGCCTGTGGTGACGGTGCATGTCTGGTATCGGGTCGGCGCGCGCAACGAGCAACCCGGAGCCACCGGACTGTCCCACTTCTTGGAGCACATGATGTTCAAGGGGACGTCGAAGCTGGGTCCAGGCCAGTTTTCGAAGACAGTCCAGAAGAACGGTGGCCACGATAATGCCTTCACCAGCGATGATTACACCGGCTACTTTGAGACTTTTGCCTCGGATCGAG
>Ga0209002_10005026_pt1 | contig 10299 bp, 13 predicted proteins | sample Rifsed16ft2_FD_184010 | JGI IMG/M metagenome (GOLD analysis project Ga0209002, IMG submission 184010) | Soil microbial communities from Rifle, Colorado, USA - sediment 16ft 2 (version 2) | ecosystem: Environmental > Terrestrial > Deep subsurface > Rock core/Sediment | place: Rifle, Colorado...
ACTCCTGAAGCCCGGCGCCGCCGTCAGTATCCGGGCGCTCAAAGCCCCCGACGGTTCAATTTCCAGTTCACAGGTTACCGTGGGTTTAGACGGGTTCACCCCGCCGATGTAGGTGGCGAGAAGCCCCTCATAACAGGGTGCTGAGCTTGCCCTTCGAGGGCCTCAGGGCCCTGAGTTTTAGGCATCGACTGAGCTCAGCCGAAGTCTCGAACGGTCGAACCACCGGATTTAAAATGAGAAGGGAGTCTCGGTGTTCAGGCTTCTGTGGCTCAACAGATCCAGATCGCGTGTCAGAATTACCTCGTTTAACGACATCTGACTGACTACTAACATGGGAGCCTAAAAGTCCGGGGGAGCCCTTTTTGGAGAGAAAGCTTTTCTACGGCTGGTATGTTCTGGCTGCCTCTTTTTTGATCCTCGTGCTTGAAGGCGGCGTCAGGTTTTCTTTCGGTATTCTCATAAGCCCTCTCGCTTCCGAATTTTCCTGGAACCGAGGGGCTATCACGCTGGTCTTCACCGCGAACATGATCGTTTTCGGGTTTTCCCAACTGCTCGCCGGCAGGCTGCTGGATCGATTCGGTCCACGAGTTGTTTTCTCCACCTCGGCCCTCATCGTGACCATCGGCATGATCTTAACGGCACAAATGAGTTCCCTGCTTGAATTCCACCTCTACTACGGTGTGATCACTGCCGTCGGGGTATCGGGCATCACCGTCGGAGTCGTATCCTCCACACTGTCCGGGTGGTTTCGAAGCATGCGAGGGTTTGTCTCCGGCGTCGCCATTTCGGGGACCGCACTGGGACAGTTCCTGATCATTCCCGGAATAGCCTTCCTGATGGGACGATTCGGATGGAGAATGGCCTGGGGCATCGCAGGGTTTTTTGTTTCACTCGTGATCGTACCCATCGCGCTGCTCGTCCTGAGAAAAGACCCATCGGAAACGGGCCCCCACCTGTCCCGCTCAGCAGGTGAACGAGCCCTGCGGGAAGCGGGAAGCGATCCAGACGTTCCCCAACTCGGGGTCTCCCGGATCCTCCGATCAAGGAATTTTATTGTTATCGGCCTGACCTACTTTATATGCGGCTTCCAGGATTTTCTTTACGTCACGCAGCTCATTCCGTTTGCGTTAGACCGGGGTTTTTCCAACCAGGAGGCGTCGAATTTACAGGGCCTAGCCGGCTTTCTGAGTATTGCCGGCCTCCTTTTTTTCTCCTTCCTCTCAGAAAAACTCGGAAGAAAAATTCCATTATCGTTGACGTTCGTTCCACGTTTCCTTTCCTTCGCCCTTCTCTTTTACTCAAGCGAAAAGCCCTTCATTTACGCCTATGCCCTTCTTTTCGGCTTCACGCTCATGGCCTCGGCCCCCCTGGCCTCGGCCATCGTGGGAGACCTCTACGGCTTCAAAAACATCGGAACGTTAACGGGAGCCATTTTCTGGATCCATCACCTGGGCGGATCGCTGGGGGCCTACGCGGGAGGTCTGGTCTACGACCTGATGGGGAGCTACCGGCTGGCCTTCGCCTTCGTTCTATTCCTGGCCGTCATGGCCGTGCTCACGAGCATCCTCATTCTCGAAAAGCGATCCCCCGTGCCGAAATCCGGAGTGGGCTAGTTTCCTAACCCGATGTCGCTTTGCGCCGTCCTTGATAGAGCTGGAGGAATAGATCGTAGAATGAAGCTAGACTACGCTCCTCGACCTTGGGGTGGCCGTCGCTCGTTTGATAGAGAATCATGATCGTGAGCCCGCGTTTATATAGCTGCACCAGATGAGCTCCGTTTAAGTCAAGATATGCCCCTACGGTTCGCAGAATGTTAGGCGTGCTATAGAAATCAGGAATTTGGCCGCCCGCTTTTCTTCTGGCCCGACCTCGTTGCTCCAAAATCTCGATCTGTCGAGCGGTAAAACTCAGGTGCAAGTCCTTCTTTTGTCCGAAGCGGAAATCCCTGAGTCGCTGCAGAACACCTCGAATTGAACTGACCCGCTCCGCCTCGCCATAAACCGTATAATCGCTGCCTCTGCTTTTTATATCAAACGCAGCTACCTGGCTCTCATCCAATGCCTGGCCGATAGTCCGAAGGCTATTGTGGTACTGGGTTTCGGCAGCCACAGGTGCGACCCTCCGTGGTTGGGCGAAGTTTGCCGCTACTTAGCACCTTTCCTGCCGACCTACAAGCACTTTTTCAGCGCACTCTTTTGTAAAGACGTCCACGTCGGCTGGATAGCGTGGTCGCTGCAAGGGAGGAGAAAGATGCGCGGTGGCAATGGGCCGTTGCGAAATCCTTGACAGAAGCTTTCGGCGGAAAAAGGGGTCGCCCATCTTGGGATTTGGTGTTCATCCCGAGCTCGGCCGTACTCCTCGAAAGTACGCTACGGGCAGCACGGGGATCTGCAGGTCTCGGGCGAGAAACTCAAAGTCCGCGAGATCTGCGGTGACCACGGTAGCGCCATGGCGGCGGGCCGTCAGCGCGATGAGGGCATCGTTTTGAAAATCCCGCCGCTTGTTTTTGTCCCAGCCCTCCGCATCCCCAATCTTTTGGACTAATCTGCCCGCCTCCCACCAATCTAAGGCGGTGGGTTCCCAGCAGACCCGAGCCAGCCGGAAGAGTTGAAGCACGAGCCGCTGGGCGTCGCGGGTTCGGGCGCCCCTGCGGAGCTCCGAGAGGACCACTGCTGAGTGACGGACAATATAGGCTTTCCGAACCGCCTCCAGGCTATCTTGGTAGAGCCCTCTCTCCCAATGCCCGATATAAACGTTGGTGTCCAGAATGGCTAAATGCATGCTCGTGTCGGGTCAATTCGATTCACCTGGATCCTAAGGTCTCTCCAGGCTTCCGGGCTGAAGGGTGCGTCGGCTTTTCTTCATGAACTCCCAGAACTCTTCCATCTCTGCGATCCGTTCGACGGAGAGCCGGATGACCTCGGCGTTGGTTCTTACCCCCAGGGCCTTTTTGGCTCGATGGAGTGCGGTTTCATCCACAAAAAAGGATTTTCGCTTCAGTTTGGTGCCCATAGACATAACGCCTCCTGACCGAGGTGCTTCAGATGCATACATATTAGCGATGATAGGCATACTTGTCAAGGAGGGCCCCGAGTCTATTCCAAAAGTTAGGTATGGGAATCGGCGGCAGACCTGCGTCAGTTGCGTGGCCGTTTTTTCTTTTTGTTGGTGATGTATCAGTCTGTGTGTAAATTTTGGTGGGGAGAGAGGGCGTGGAGAGAAAATGGCTTTCATATTTGGACGAGAGAAGACGATCGGGAGGTGGTTAAGGGTAAGGCCTAGGTCATTTTTTGATTGGGAAAAAACAGAAGGGGTGCTACCTCCAGAGTTGTGCGACGAAGGCGTGGGGTCAAATCTTTTGTTGTTTGTTGAGAGAGGGAATGTTGTGTTAAGCCCTCCAGCGCCTACAATTTCAGTTTTTAGTTTTGAGTTCTTAGTTTTTAGTTTCAGCCTGAGGCTGATCCGTCCTTTGGTGGAAACTCAACACTCAAAACTCACAACTCAAAACTGGGAAAATGGAAGAGTAGTTCGCCGCAGGGGTCTTGAAAATAGATAGGACCGACCTCGGAAGGTTTGGGGCCTTAATTTTTTGTGGGCAGGACCCCGGCGAGCTGCTCAGCCACGAAGTCGAGATCCTCGTAGCTAATCGTAAGGGGAGGGAGCAATCGGAGGACGGTAGCGCCAGCCGGCAGGGCCAGGACTCCTTTTTCCATCAGTTTCAGGAGATAGGGCGTGGATTTGTCCTTCAGCTCGATGCCGATCATCAGACCCAGGTGGCGGATTTCTCTCACGTTGGCGAACGAATGCTGCCCGATCTTCTCGACGAAGTAGTCCCCTTTAGCTCTGGCTTGCTCGTCCAGTCTGTTTTCCAGCATGTAGTCGATGGCCGCAATGGCTGCGGCGCATACCAGCGGATTACCGCCGAAGGTGCTGCCGTGCTTTCCAACCGGGGCTTCGATTTTGTCCGAGCACAGCACCGCCCCCATCGGGAGGCCGCCGGCAATCGCCTTGGCCAGGCACAGGATGTCGGGCTCTAAATCAAAATGGTTACAGGCGAACATCTTGCCCGTCCGGCAGAATCCGGTTTGAACCTCGTCGATGATGAGCAGGAGATTTCGTTCATTGCATAGCTTTCTCACTTTGGCGAAATAGTCTCTGTCGCCGATGTGGACTCCTCCCTCGCCCTGGACGATCTCAAGGATCACTGCGGCCGTTTGATCGTTTACCTTCTCCAGTAACTTTTCGAAATTGTTGAAAGGGACATAATGAAATCCCTCCACGATGGGCTCGAAATCCTTCCGGTACTCCGGGTTAAAGGTCGCGCTCATGGCTCCCATCGTCCTTCCGTGGAATCCCCGCATTGCGGTGATAAACTCTTTTCGCTTCGTCGTGAAGCGCGCAAATTTAATCGCCGCCTCAACTGTTTCGGTCCCGGAGTTGCAAAGAAAAGCCCGTTTGAGACTTTTCGGCGCGATGCTCATCAGTTTCTCTAGAAGGCTTGCCCTCGCATCGTTGTAGAACGTGCCAGGGCAGCTGATCAGTTGTCTGGCTTGTTTCTCAACGGCTTCGATGACCTTCTCGTTGCAATGTCCGATACTGGCGACGCCATGACCGGCGACGCAGTCGATATACTCCTTTCCCTCGCTATCCCAGACTCGGGCGTTTTTACCCCGGACGAGAACGATCTCGCGCTTCGGGTAAACGTCGAACTCATAGGTTTGCTCCAGCTTCTTAAAGTCAGTCATTGGATCATTGTCCCTTTCCCGCTGAGGGCGTCTCGGATCGGATGCTCGACTCTCCCGTCGCTGATCATGACGCTTTTGGCTCCGCTGTCCATGAGTTTCCTCAAGGCGAGCACCTTTCGTTTCATCCTTCCCTCGACCCGGGCTTCCCAGGCTTCCAGCTCTTCTTTCGGTATGCTCCGGATTAAAGAATTTTCATCATGGATGTCGGCCATAAAGCCCGGCGCCTCAATCAGCTGGATCACCGTGTCGGCGTGAAGCGCCTCTTGCAACAAGTTGACGATGTCATCGTTCTCGGAATTGATGGCCACGTTATTCTCGTCGATGATCGGGATACAGATTACGGGGAGATAGCCGTGGCCAAGCAGAAGTTCTAGCAGGTCCCGATTGACGCTTTTCGGCTTGCCCGAAAAGTCGCGCAGGATGACGGTCTTGTCACCTTGCTTGACCCGGATCCCCTTGTTGCGTGTTCCCTGGATCAGTTTGCCGTCGATACCCGAAAGACCGATCGCGTTGATCCCGTGCTGCTGGCACAGTTCCACGAGCCGTTTGTTCTGAATGCCGGAGTAGCCCATCAGGATGGCGTCGATGGCCGCCTCGTCCGACAAGACGCTCGAATAGCCCGAGACGGAGGTGACGACCCGTGTCGGACTCCCCATTTTTTCGGCGATCTCGTCGCGTATGGCGTTAGCCCCATGGACGATGATGAAGCTTTCATTCAGCTTGGCCAGGTCCTGAATGACTCCCTTGATGTTGACCTCTCTGCCGCCGCCTATCTTAACGATCATCATCGGAAGGCCCTGACAGTGCGGTTTTCGATCCTTTGCCATTTGCCGTCTCCCGAGAAGACTTCCGAGGAGATCAGCAACTGCTCTGGGTTTTGGCTGTAATGCATGGTGAAATAATCTGCGTCCTCGTTGAACACGGAAGCGACATAGGCCGCGGACTTGTCCGCGATGACGATATTCATGGCCCTGATGTATTTGGTGCGCTTCTGAATGACTTCGGTCCCCTTCTTCAACGCCTCGAACATGTCCCCTCGATTGAAGCGTTTGATGAAATTGAATATCTTCTCCGCGCCGATTCTCCCTTTTTCAGAGATTCGGACCCCTCGCAATTCACCGTTAAAGATGAAGACATAGGGTTCGTCGACGAAAGGCATATTATTCTCCACCGCGATCCCCTCATCTTTAAAGGCGCTTCGGGCGTGCCCCACCAGCAATCTGGTGGTCCCGAACCGGCCTAGATTGTCTTCCCAGATGGGCTTGATGTTCTTGTAAACTCTCCACTGGCCGTTTTCCAGGTAGGCGCATCCCCAGCCGTGGCCTTGAAATTCCTTGCTCTGCCTTGCGATGTGGGCGAGTCGTCGGAGATGCTCTGGGATGCTGAAGTCTTTATCGGCTCTAACGAGCAGTAGTCGGCACATGATCAGATGGGATGGAGCCCGGGAAATTCCAGCCCTTCGGTCTCTTCGAATCCGTGCATGATGTTGAAGGCCTGAACCGCTTGCCCCGCGGCCCCCTTCATGAGGTTATCGATCGCGCTGATAACGACCAAGCGGTTCGACTTCTCGTCTTTACTGAAGCCGATGTCGCAGTAGTTTGTTCCCGCGAGCCATTTCGGCTCCGGATATCGGTGGGTCCCGTCGCTTTCTTTAACAATTCTGATGAAGGGCTCTTGGCCATAGACCTGGCGAAGAACCTTCCAGATGTCTTTCTCCTCGAGCGGATCCTTCAAGAAGACGTGGGCCGTGGCGAGCGCCCCGCGAACCATCTCGATGGAAGTGACCGATAGGTGGATCTGTACGGCCTTCCCGAAACTCAGCTCCTGGACGATCTCCGCGCCGTGGCGGTGGTTGGTGGGCATGAAGGACCGGACCGCGCCGCTCCGCTCGGGATGGTGGGATGCCGCGCTCGGGGTGTTTCCACCCTCGCTGGATCCTACTTTGACTTCGACGACCGTTCGCTCGAGGTCGACGAGACCGAGCTTGAAGAAGGGGTACAATCCCAGGATGGTGACCGTCGCGTTGCAGCCGGCGCTGGAGATCAAGCTGGCCTGCCTCATCTCCTCTCGGTGCAATTCCGGGATGCCGTAGACAAATTCCTTGAGCAGCTCGGGGCACGCATGACGCTTGCCGTACCAATCCTCATAATCCCTCTCCCGATGCAGCCGGAAATCCGCGCTCAAGTCGATGATCCTGGGCGCGAGGGTTTTCAACTCCCGGATTCTCTCCATGGAACTCCCGTGGGGAAGCGACAAAAACAGCACGTCGCAGGGCCCGAGGTCGCTGAGTTTGAAAAATTGTAGTTGCATTCTTTTTCGCAGATTGGGGTGCGCCTTAAGAATACTTTTTCCGGCCAAACTTTCCGAGGTCACTTGGGAGATCTCCACCTTTCCGTGGAAGAGGAGCAGCCGCAAGAGCTCGCCCCCCACGTAGCCGGAACCCCCGGCGATGGAGGCCTTGACTCTATCCACGAACTTGCCCCTTGGCCGCCCGGAGCACGTAATCCACGATGCGTTGAGGAATGTTCACGCCCGTGGGGCCGATGCTGTTGCGGAATTCCATGGTGTAGTTCACTTCGTTGACGAGAAGACCATCGTCGGTCTCGAAGAGATCGACCGCCACGATCCCACCCCCTACGGCCCTGGCCGCCCTGACGGAGATCGTTTTCAGCTCATCGGTCAGCGGACAATTTTTCGCGACTCCGCCTCTGGCCGTGTTGGTGATCCAGTGCTCCGAGAATCTGTAGATGGCGGCGATACAGTCGTCGCCGATGACGAAGCTCCGGATATCGCGCCCTTTTTTTTCAATGTACTTTTGTATGTAGAAGATGGAATGGTGATAGGTGCCCAGGGTGACTTTGTGCTCGAGAACGGTCTCTGCGGCATCTCGGTCGTTGACCTTCGATAGCAGCCTTCCCCAGGATCCGACCGCCGGCTTCAAGACCACCGGGTAGCCCATCTCCTCGATCGCCTGTAGAGCAGACTCTTCCGTGAAGGCGACGCGAACTTCGGGCTGCGGGATCTTGTGATCCTGGAGAGAGATCGAGGTCAAGATTTTATCGCCGCAAATGGAAGCGACTTTGGATGAGTTAATGCACTGGATTCCCGCGCTTTCGAAGAGCCGAAGGGCATGAAGGGCCCGAGAATGGTTGATGCATCTCTCGAGGACTATGTCGAAAGGGAACCGGTCCTTTCCCAGGTTGTAAAGCAGCTTACGGTCATCCACCATGAGCAGTTCCACCCCGTCCCGGCTGTGGAATTCATGGAGCAGGAGCTTTTCCTCCGGGCGGATCAAAGAATGCAGGAAGCCGATCTTGACGCTCATTCGCCCCAGTCTTCCTCTTCCTTGGGTGCTTCCGCAATCGTAAACGGATTGACACCGGTGACCTCGAGCTCGGACCCGCACTCGCCACACGCAATGAGCTCTCCTTGGACGGTGTCGGCTCCTAAGTTCACCGTGCCGCCGCAAACCGGGCACTCAACCATTTGCAACCTCCAGGTGGTATATTGAGCTTTCCGCAGGTGGGGGAAACCCCTTTATATTGTAACCGCGCCGAATCCGGCCTGAACAAACTAGCTATTGCGCACAAGATACATTTTCTCCTTGACCACCTCAAGTCTCCGGTTACCCTCCTAACGTGGGCAAGCATCGTGGTGGGCGGAGGATCGACCCCGGCCCGCGCGGACTCGAAGTATCTTTGGATGAAATACCCAGAAATCGCGAGATCTTCTTGCCGGCGCCGGCGGGCTGGATTATCATGCTTCGAAGACAGCCTGAGCCGACGCAGGAGGGAGAACGGTGATGAAAAAGGGCGCAGCCGCTGGCCTGACGCACAAACAAACCTGGGTGGTCACCCCGGAGATGGGAGTTCAACACTTCGGTCCTGACGTTCCCACGGTGCTTTCCACGCCGTCCATGATCAGCATGATGGAGCGTACCTGCGTGGAACTTCTAACACCTTACATGGAGGAAGACGAGCAGAGCGTCGGCTTCCACGTGGACGTAAAGCATTTGGCCCCGACGAGGATGGGACAGAGCGCCACCATCACGGCAAGACTCGAGGAAGTCAAGGAGGGGCGGTTTCGCTTTGCCGTGGAGGCTACGAACGATCAGGGCGCGAAGATTGGAACGGGATCTCACCGAAGGGCGCTGATCAAGCTCAAGCAGTTCACCAGTGGTTCGTGAAAAAGCTCTCGCAGGATCACTTTGAGGATAAGCCATGATCATTGATACGCACTTTCACGCCTTTCCGGGGAAGTATCTCGAACTGGTGCCCGAGGTCTCAAAAAACGACGTCAGAGGGGTGGGGTTCCGGGCCTTCGATCGCCAAGAATATCTGGATGTCATGGACAAGTATGGCATAGACATGGGCGTCCTCTCCTGCACCGCGGGGAAGGTCATCGAAGAAAGGGGAGACAGGAGCAGGGCCCTGGGGCTGTGCAGGCTGATCAACGACTCTTTTGCGGAGGCCCACGCCAGGTATCCCCAGCGATTCAAGGCATTCGCAAGGCTCCCCATGATTGATATGGATGACTGCCTGCGTGAGTTGGCGCGGTGCTTTGATGAGCTGGGTATGCACGGGGTCATGCTTCCCACCAATATTTCGGGAAAATATCTCGATGAGGTGGAATTCAAGCTTTTCTGGGATGCGATCGACGCTGCTGGAAGGCCTCTGTTCCTCCACCCCACCAATGCTCCCTGCCAGTCCAACTGGAATAAATATTCTTTGCACCAGAAGATCCTGTGGCCCACAGACACCACTTTGGCCGTGTCCCGAATCGTTTACAGCGGGATTTTCGATCGCTACCCGAGACTCAAGCTCATTGCGGCCCATCTCGGCGGGATGATCTTTGTCTACCTCGACCGGCTGAACTGGCGGGAAGGCAATCCGGAGTGCAAGCTTGAGCCGGAAGGGTATTTTAAGAAAATTTACTACGATACCGCAGGACCCATCCGGGCGCCCTTCATCAAGCTCGCCTGTGATACGGTCGGGCCGGACCGGATCCTTTTCGGCGCAGACTATCCGCACGGAAGGGGTGGACGGGACGATCAGTTCTATCCCATGACGCTGAAGGCCATGGATGAGCTCGACATCGCCAAGGAGGAAAAAGAGAAGATCTATTTTAGGAACGCGAAAAGCCTTTTCGGCTTCGAGGAGGGTTACCCTGACTGACCGCCGGTGGGGTTAACTATCGACGATCACGGGCCTGCCCACCGGGACGTCTTGGGGCAGGCAGGCCCACGGTTGTGGAAGGAGGCGCTATTTTTCTTTCACGTCACGCCGAAGCTCGCGGCGATCTCCTCTGAGCTCGCGCCGGTCCCGCTTGAGCTCCTGCCGATCGTTTCTGAGCTCCTTTCGATCGTCCCGGATTTCCTGCCTATCCCGGGCTAGCTCTTCCGGGCTTGCGCCACTCTTTTTGTCGCGCCTGTACTCTTGCAAATCCCCGCGCAACTCCTTTCGATCCTGGCGGATCTCTCTCAGGTCGCTGCGGATCTCCTGGCGGTCTTGCCGAATCTCTTGTCGGTCGTGCCGCACCTCCTGATGGAATCCTC
>Ga0209002_10005030_pt1 | contig 10293 bp, 8 predicted proteins | sample Rifsed16ft2_FD_184010 | JGI IMG/M metagenome (GOLD analysis project Ga0209002, IMG submission 184010) | Soil microbial communities from Rifle, Colorado, USA - sediment 16ft 2 (version 2) | ecosystem: Environmental > Terrestrial > Deep subsurface > Rock core/Sediment | place: Rifle, Colorado...
ACCAGGACGACACACGCGACTAGATGCGGCTAGCCGCCGTCGATATCCATTGTCCAACGTCCTCACCGGCAGTCGACAGGACAGCGCCTTGACGGCAGAAGACGACAAAGGCGACACTATCCGGTGTGAGTGAGTCCGCCCTCCCGATCGGGCCCGGGGAGGCCGCCCGGCGGCTTGGGGTCAGCACCCGAACGGTCCAGCGCTGGCTGAGGGAGGGGCGTCTGCCGGGCGTTCGAGTCGGCAGCAGGCTCAAGGTCGACCCGGTAGGGCTGGATGCCGGGGGTGCGACCGACGGGTCACGCCCTCCGATCCGCACCGTGCTCGTGGCCAACCGCGGGGAGATCGTCGTGCGAATCGCGCGGACGTGCCGACGTCTCGGGATCCGTTGCCTCGCCCTCATTGCCCCGGACCAGGAGGGCGCGTGGTGGACGGAGCAGGCCGACGCCCGCGTCACCTTCGAGGGCGCATACCTTGATGCCGACGCGATCGTGGAGGCTGCACGGGCCGCCGGCGCCGACGCGATCCATCCCGGCTACGGCTTCCTGGCCGAGAACGCCGCCTTCGCCGAGGCCGTCACCGCGGCCGGCATGACATGGATCGGCCCCCCCGCGTCCGCCATCCGCCTGATGGGCGACAAGGTCGAAGCGCGGCGCCTGGCCGCCCGGGAAGGAGTTCCGCTGCTGCCCGGAAGCGATGGACGCAGGCAGTCCGACCGCGGGCTCGTCGGGGAAGCCGAACGGATCGGCTATCCCGTGCTCATCAAGCCCGTGGGAGGCGGGGGTGGCAAGGGCATGCACGTCGCGCGGACCGCCGTGGACCTGCGGGACTTTCTCACGCAGGCTCGTCGGGAGTCCCTCGCCGCTTTCGGTGACGATCGGATACTCCTTGAGCGTTACCTCGACCGACCCCGCCATGTCGAGATCCAGCTCCTCCTCGACGGTCGTGGCGAGGGGATGGGCCTCGGCGAGCGCGAGTGCTCGCTCCAGCGGCGCCACCAGAAGGTCGTGGAAGAGAGTCCGTCGCCGGCCCTCCGGGTCACCGTGCGTCGCCGGATGACCGAAGCGGCGCTGCGCGTCGCAGGGGCGGCCGGCTATGTGGGAGCCGGGACTGTGGAATTCCTGCTCGACCAGGAAAGCGGCGAGTTCTTCTTCCTCGAGATGAACACGCGCCTCCAGGTCGAGCACCCGGTCACGGAGCTCGTCACCGGCCGCGATCTCGTCGCCGACCAGCTGGCCATCGCCGACGGCGCGCGCCTCCGGGATCTCGAGCCGACGGTGACCGGCGTTCGCGGTCGCGTGACCCGGGCGCAGGGATTCGGCGGGTGGGACCACGCCATCGAGGTGCGCCTGTACGCGGAGGATGCCGATCAGGGGTTCCTTCCGGCAGGCGGTCGCGTCGTGGCCCTCGCGTGGCCGTCAGGGGAGGGCGTGCGGGTCGATGCCGGTGTGGGGCCGGGCGACGAGGTCGGGACGGGCTATGACCCGCTGCTCGCCAAGATCGTCGCCGGGGGGAAGGACCGGCGCGAGGCGGTGCGCCGACTCGGGCAGGCGCTCGAGGGGACGCGTGTCCTCGGGCTCGTCACGAACCTGGCCTTCCTGCGCTGGATCGCCGCAGCGGACTGGTTCGCCCGCGGCGAGACCTTCACGGACACCATCCCGACGCGCTGGCACCCGGAGGTGGGACCGCCGCCCGATGAGGCATGGCGGTCCGCGGCCGCGGCGATCGTGACCGATTCGTCCGGGTCGATGACCGGCTGGCGGCTCAACGCGGGACCGCGGTTGCGCCTCCGGTCCGATGGCGAGGAGCGGTCGCTCGAGATGGCCTCGGGCGCGTCGAGCCCGGCCGGGACGGCCGTCCTGGAGCGCGCGGCGAACGGCCGCCCCGTCGCTCACGTCGACGTCGGAGGCCGGAGCGTCGCCTTCACACTGGCGCCTCCACCTACGGTCGAATCGGCCACCCGGCAGGCAGGCCACCGCGGGCGCGGTTCACGTGGCGTGACCGCGCCCATGCCGGGCAGGGTGATCGCCGTCGCCGTTGGCGCGGGCGACGCGGTGGAGATCCACCAGCCGCTCGTCGTCCTCGAGGCGATGAAGATGGAGAACGCGGTCACCGCCTCGACGGAGGGCACCGTCGCGGCGGTCCTCGTTCGCCCCGGGATGCAGGTCCAGAAGGGCGACCTCCTCGTCGAGATCTCGGAATAGCCCGCGTACGATGGCCGCATGACGGTGTCGGCGACGCGGGCGCGCCCGGCGGGACGACGCGAACGGGTCCGTGTCTACGAGGTCGGGCCGCGCGACGGGCTCCAGAGCGAAGGGGCGACGGTCCCGACGGAGACGAAACGCCGCTTCATCGGACTCCTCGTCGACGCCGGGCTCCGAGAGATCGAGGCCACCTCGTTCGTCTCTCCCAAGGCCATACCCCAGCTTGCCGATGCGGACGAGCTGCTCCCCTCGCTGCCCCGCCGCGGCGGGGTGCGCTATACGGTCCTCGTGCCCAACCAGCGGGGCCTCGAGCGGGCCGAGGCGGCCGGGGCGGACGCGATCGCGGTCTTCACGGCCGCCACCGACGCGTACGCTGAGCGCAACATCGGGATGACCGTCGAAGAGTCGCTGCGCACGTTCGCCCCGATCCTGCGGACCGCCCACGAGCGAGGCTGGTGGACGCGCGCCTACGTCTCGACCGCCTTCGGCTGCCCGTACACCGGGCGCGTGGCCCCCGAGCGGGTGGTCGAAGTGGCGCTGCGGCTGGCCGACATCGGAGCGGGTGAGATCGCCATCAGCGACACCATCGGCGTCGGCGTGCCGAGCCAGGTCGGGGAGCTGGTCGCCCGCGCGGCCGCGGCCGGACTACCGGAGGATCGCCTGGCCTTCCACTTCCACGACACCCGCGGGACGGCGCTGGCCAACGTGGTGGCGGGGCTCGAGGCGGGCGTCCGCTGTTTCGATGCGTCGACCGGCGGTATCGGCGGCTCCCCTTTCGCACCGGGCACGACCGGCAATCTCGCCAGCGAGGACCTCGTGTACCTGCTCGACGGCCTCGGATATGAGCACGGTGCCAATCTGGCCGGGGTGCTCGCCGCCGCGCGTTTCATCTCGGAAGCGCTCGGCCGGCCGCTGCTCACCAAGGTTGGCCAGGCGGGCGGCTGGGATCCGGCGACCGGCGCGTCGGTGGCGCGGGGCTGACGCCGAGCTGGTCCAGCAACCGCCCCGGTCCCGGTGTTCGCCGGGAGAACCGACGGGACGGTTTTCGGCTCTGCCGACCGCTCGCACCGGACAAACATGTCGCTCTGGTGCGCAGCCAGAAACCTTCCGACGGGTCCCTGGGCCTCGACGCCCCATGGACGGACGGAATGAGTCGCGTTGGTTCTCGCGCAGAACACGTCGATCGCACTGACGTCGCGACGCCCGGTCTCCGACCTGCCGGGCCCGCACCGGACGGACGCGCCGCGGCCGGCCCGCACCGGACGGACGCGCCGCGGCCGCCCGCGAGCGCCCGAGGCTGAGCGCGGTTCCTGCTACGATGCCGCCAATCGGACCCGACGTGGTCCCCGGGTTGGCGCATGGATAGTCCAAGTCCAGTACTCCTCCTCAACGCGAACTACGAGCCGCTCAACGTCTGCGACATCAGGCGGGCGTTTCGGCTCGTCTACCGCGAGAAGGCCGAGGTCATCGAGTACAACCACCACGAGATCCGTTCGGTGAGCATGGTCTTCCGCGCGCCCAGCGTCATCCGCCTCCAGTACATCGTGAAGCGGCCGCGCCCCCGGGTGAAGCTCGCGCGCCGCGAGATCTTCCAGCGGGACCACCACACCTGCCAGTTCTGCGGCAAGGAGACCCACGACCTCACGCTCGACCATGTCGTGCCGCGCCATCGTGGCGGCCTGCACGTCTGGGAGAACCTCGTGGCGGCCTGCCGCTCGTGCAATCACCGGAAGGGCGGGAAGACGCTCGCCGAGGCGCACATGACGCTCCTGCGCCCGCCGTTCGAGCCGCGCAGCGACCTGTACTCGCTCTTCACGCCATACCTCCACGACCCGCGCAACGAGCCCTGGCGGACCTACCTGTTCCTCGGCGACCGGCGCCACTGAGCGTGACGCCCGCCGGCGCGGGCTCGACCCACCGCGCGGCCTCTCCGCGCCAGCCCGACCGGTCCGCGATCGACGTCGCGGCGCGCATCCCACGTCCCGTCCGCGGGATCCTCGAGCGCCTCTGGGCGGCCGGCTTCGAGGCGTACGTGGTCGGCGGCAGCCTCCGTGACCTGCTCCTCGAGCGCGAGGTGGCCGACTGGGACGTCGCGACCTCGGCGCTCCCCGAACGGACCCAGGAACTCTTCCCGGGAAGCGCGTACGAGAACCGCTTCGGGACGGTGGCGGTGCGGCAGGGTGGTTCCGTGTACGAAGTCACGACCTTCCGTCGCGAGCATGTCTACGCCGACCACCGGCGCCCGGAGCGGGTCGAGTTCGGGGCCAGCATCGACGAGGACCTGGCCCGCCGCGACTTCACCATGAACGCGATCGCATGGGCCGGGCGTGCCGCGCCGGCCGGCCCCCACGACCCCTTCTCAGGCATGGCGGACCTTCGCGCCCGTTCGATCCGCGCGGTGGGACGACCCGACGACCGCTTCAACGAGGACGCGCTGCGCATGCTCCGCGCAGTGCGCTTCGCGGCCACCCTCGGGTTCACGATCGAGCCGGCGACGCTTTCCGCCATCCGGCGCCACGCCGCGCTCGCGGCCGCCCTCTCCGGCGAGCGAGTGCAGGCCGAACTGCGCCGCATCCTCGCCGCGCCACGGCCGTCGGTCGCTCTGCGCCTCATGGCCGACAGCGGGCTGCTCGACGTGCTGTTCCCGGACCTGGCTGCCCAGCGCGGCATCGCCCAGAACAAGATCCGCGGGCGCGACCTGTGGGACCACACGATGGCCACCGTGGATGCCGCCGATCCGACCCGCCCGATCGTCCGACTGGCCGCCCTGTTGCACGACGTCGGCAAGCCGTCGACCCTGCAGGACGGGCACTTCCCGGGTCACGAGAGCGAGGGGGCGAGGATGGCCGAACGGATCCTGCGGGAGCTCGCCTTCCCGCGACACGAGATCGAACGGGTCGTCCGGCTCGTCGCTCACCACATGTTCAGCTACTCGCGCGCCTGGAGCGACGCGGCCGTGCGCCGTTTCATGCGTCGGGTGGGGGTCGAGGATATCGACGACCTGCTCGCTCTCCGTGAGGCGGACAACCTGGGATCCGGCCAGCCGCGTTCAGCCGGAAGCCTGACGGGGGTGCGCGAGCGCGTCGCGGACCAGCTGGGCGCTCGTCACGCCCTCCGCATCGCCGATCTCGCGCTCGATGGTCATGACCTCCAGGAGGGATTGGGGATCGCGCCCGGCCCGGAGGTCGGGCGGATCCTGCGCGCGCTGCTCGACCGCGTCGTCGCCGACCCCTCGCTCAACGAGCGTGAGCGCCTGTTGCTCGCGGCCAGGCGCATCCATGCCGCGGGCGGCCGGAACGCAGCCAGGGGTGGCCGGAACGTGGCGACCCGGTGATCGAACTCCTCCTCCATGCCGAGCGCACGCTGGCGATGGGCCGTCTCGACGAGGCCGAACGGTTGTACCGCCAGGCGCTCGACGCGGATCCGCGGAACGCGATCGCGACGGTGGGCCTGGCGCGTCTGGCCATCGAGCGCGGCGAGGACACCGAGGCCTACCGGCTGGCCGAACGGGCCCTCGAGCTCGACCCGGAGAATGCGGCCGCGGTGCGTCTGGCGGTGCGCCTCCACGAGGTCCTCGGGACACGGGGCGAACGCGTCGATCTGCCCCCGGCACTGCGCCGCCCGGGCGGCACCGGGGTGCGCGACGACGCGCAGGGGCGAGCGCGGCGGGGCCTGCTCGATCGGTTGTTGCGGCGCGGTCGAGCGTGACAGGATCGCGAGCGCCATGGGTCTCCTGAGGTGAGGGTCCTCGTCACCGGCGGGGCGGGCTACGTCGGCAGCGTCTCGGTCGAGGCGCTCCTGGCCGCCGGCCACGAGGTCGTCGTCCTCGACGATCTCTCGACCGGTCACCGCGGCGCGCTTCCCTCGGCCGTTGCGGCCGTGGAAGGGTCCGTGACCGACGCGGTCCTCCTGCGCGAGATCCTCGAGCGCCAGCGCAGCGAGGCGGTCCTCCATTGCGCGGCCCGCTCCCTCGTGGGCGAGTCGCTCGCCGACCCGGCCGGCTACTACCGCGACAACGTCGGGGGCGGGCTCACCCTGCTCGAGGCGATGCGCGCGACGGGGGTCCGCCGCCTCGTCTTCTCCTCGAGCGCGGCCGTCTACGGCGAACCGGCCTCGGCGCCGGTGACCGAGGATGCGCCGCTCCAGCCGATCAGCCCGTACGGCGAGACGAAGCGCGCGTTCGAGGCGATGCTCGAGTGGTACGGACGGGCCTACGGGCTGCGCAGCATCTCACTCCGCTATTTCAACGCCGCCGGAGCCAGCGCCAGCAACGGCGAGGACCACGATCCGGAGACGCATCTCATCCCCAACGTGGTAGCCGCGGCCCTGGGGATGCGGGAGCTGGTGCTGTTCGGTGACGACTACCCGACACCGGACGGGACCCCGATCCGGGACTACATCCACGTGGCCGACCTGGCCGACGCTCACCTGCTCGCCCTCGAAGCCACTGCCTCGGGCACGGGTGCGGAGGCGTACAACCTGGGCTCGGGTCGCGGGTTCAGCGTCCGGGAGGTGCTGACCGTGGCAGAGGCCATCGCGGGGCGCCCGATCGCCCACCGGATCGGCCCTCGCCGGCCGGGCGATCCACCCGTCCTCGTCGCATCGGCCGAACGGGCCGCATCGGTGCTCGGGTGGCGCGCCCGGCGCGGCAGCCTCGAGGAGATCGTCGGCTCTGCGTGGGCGTGGGCCCAGCGGCACCCCGCCGGCTACGAGGACTGAGCGGCGCCCTCGCGCGGCGGGCCGACCGACTCGGATGCCGGGAGAAGGTGCTCGGGCGGCACGACCGGCTCCGGCGGCTCGGTCGGGCGGTCCGGCACGCCCAGGAGCAGGAAGATGCCGACGGCCATCAGGATGAGGAACGTGAAGATCCCGACCTGGTAGGCGCCCTTCTCGAGGCTGGGCAACAGGAGCGCCACGGTCGCGCCATAGAGGACCGGACCGGTCACCGCGCTGAACTTCCCGGCGAGGCCGTACAGGCCGAAGAACTCGCCGACCTTGTCCGGCGGCGAGAGGCGGAGCATGAACACCCGGTCCGAGGTCCACACGCCGCCCAGCCCCGACCCGAGGAGGATCCCCCCGACGATGAACGTCGGGAGGCTGAGCACGCTGCCGACGATGAGCAGGCCCACGATCCACGAGCCGAGGACCACCAGGAGCGTCCGTTTCGGCCCGAAGCGCTCGACCGCCTGGCCCCATCCGAAGCTGGCGATCACAGCGACCACCGTGAGGAGCAGCAGAACCAGGTTCGCCTCGCCCTTGGTCAGCCCGATCGCGTTCGTGGCGAAGACGGTCATGACCACGATGACCGTGTTCACCGGGTCCGTGTAGAAGAACCGTGCGACGAGGAAGCGCAGCAGGCCGGGGACCTCGCGGGCGTCCCGGAGCGTCGTGCCCAGCTGCGCCCATGAGGTCAGCGCGTGCTCCACCCGGAAGCGGTAGTCCGACGTCCGTCGTTCCCGCACCACGAGGAAGATCGGCAGGCTGAAGGCGGCGAAGAGGCCGGCCGCCAGCGCGAAGGTGACCGGGGTCGATCCGGAGTCGAGCACCAGGATGAGGCCCGCGATGAGGATCGTGCCCAGGTACCCGATGGCCACGCCCATCCCGGAGACGCGCCCCCGGGACTGCGGTCGCGACACCACCGGCAGCGTGGCGTCGTAGTAGATCAGCGCCGCCTGGTACGAGAAGTTCGCGAGCGAGAAGAGGGCGAGCCCCAGGAACGCGAGCGGCGGCGCGCCGGCGGGGACGAGGGCGATCGCGGCGGTGGCCAGGATGCACTGGGCGGTGAAGAAGGCCAGGAACGGCAGCCGCCGGCCCCCTCTGTCGCTGATCGCCCCGAGGACCGGCGAGATGGCCGCGTTGATGCCCACGCTCACGGCGTTGGCGATGCCGAACCAGAACTGGCCGTCGCCGGGACCGAGCCGATCGACGGCCCACAGGCCCATCGCGTACGACACGATCGCGTATGAGTAGATGGTGTTGGCGAAGTCGTACAGCGACCAGGCGACCGGCACGCGGGCCCGTCCGGTGGGCGTCAGGGCACCGACCGCTGCAACGAAGCGCGCGAACGGGCTCGCGGGACGCAGGGCCGCGGCACCGGCCATGGCGCGGATGATATGGCGGCCCGTGGTGGCCTGGCGAGCCGCCGTGGTCGCGGGGCCGCCAGCGCTATGCTGGCCGTTCGAATGGCCGGCCCATCCATCCCAGCCGACCGCACCCTGTGGCGGCCCCAGGTCGCCCGCCCGTCGCGGCGGGCGAGGACGATCGTCGACCCCATCATCGAGCCTCTCTGGGAGGGGGTCCACGTGCTCGTCCACGCGCGCGACGGGACGGTTCGGCTCATCGACGACGAGGGCTACGACATCGGGCGGGAGTTCGCCGCCATCCTTGCCGCCTTGCGCGACGACCTCACCGTGAGCGACGCGATCGTGGACGGCTGGCTGACCAACCAGGCGACGCGTTCCGGGGAAGGCCTCGCCCTGGTGCCTGTGGAAGCTCCACGAGGGATGGGCATCTTCCGGGCTCCCAAGCCCGGGCCGCCCCGGATCGCCCCGCACGACCGCCCCGGATCGGTCGCTTTCGTGGCTGTCGATCTCCTCGTCCTCGACGGACAGGTCCTCCTCGACCTCCCCCTCCTCGAGCGCAAGCGGCTCCTCGAGTCCGTGATCGTCGGCGGCGAGCTCGTGCGCACGTCCCCGTACGTTCGGCCGCCCCTCGACCGCTGGCTGCCGTCGTGGCGGGCCGTCGGCTTCACGGGCGCCGTGCTCAAGGCGGCCAACAGCCGGTACGTCCCCGGGGCGCTGGCAGACGACTGGTACGTCGCCCAGCCGCTCCAGCGCCGTTGAGCCCACGGTGGATGCCGGCAGCGTGACCGAGACCGGGCAGCCACTGCCCATCCGCGTCCGTCGCGCGAGCGAGGAGGACACCGACGCCGTCCTTGCCTTCTCGCGCACGACCTTTGATGGGTGGGACTACCTCCCCGGCGTGTGGGCGTCGTGGCTGGAGGCGCGCGACGGCGCGGTCTTCGTGGCCGAGCCGGTGGAGCCTGGCGAAGCTGCCGGAGACAGGAACGGCCGCCCCATCGCCGTGGGTCGCGTCGCGTTGCTCAGCCCCGCAGAGGCCTGGATGGAGGGTCTCCGGGTCGACCCCGCCGTTCGCGGCCGGGGCGTGGCCACGGCGTTCCAGGTGGCCGAGCTGACGTGGGCCCAGGCGCAGGGTGCGGCAGTGGTGCGCTACGCCACGGGCGAGACCAACGAGGCGTCGCTGCGCCTCGGCGCGCGCCACGGTTTCGCCCCGGCGGGCCGGTGGCGAGCCCTCCGACCCCAGGAGCCCGAGGGGTCCGCGGCCCACGCCACGGCCCCACGGGCGGCACCCTCGGCGGAAGAGGCGACCCCCGCGACCCGGCGGACGATCCTGTCGAACCTCGCCGCCGCCGGCCTGGTCCGGGGCGCCGGGGAGGCCGGGCGCCGCTGGGACCGACTCGCGGGCGACGCCACGTTCCGGCGTGGGAGAGGCCTCTACGAGTGGCGGGCGTGGGCGTGGCAAGCCCTCAGCCGGGAGGGGCTGGAGCGCCATCTCGAGCGGGGCGACCTGCTCGAGGTCGAGACCGCGGAGGGATGGGCTCTCGGGCTCCTCGGCCACGAGCGTGTCGCCGGCGAGACGCGACTGGTACTCCTGGGCGGCGACGCCGAATCGGCACGGCGCCTCGTCGATGCGGTGGCGCAGGCCGCCGGACGGCGCCCGCTCATCCGCCTTCCAGACGAGTCCCTTTTGCTGGATGGCCTCGGCCCTGCGCTCGAGAGCGCGGGCTGGAGGATCGCCGAGCACGTGCTCGTGCTGATGGCCCGCCCGCTCGCAGATGAGGCGGGCCGACCCCTGCCGCTCCCCGACGACGGCACGGACCGGGTCGAGTTCGCCGAGGCGCCCCGGCCCCTCGGCCTCGTGCCGGAGGACGAGCCCGAGCCCCTCCCCGCAACGACACCCGTCGTGGGCAGCACCATGGGACGGCGCGGCCAGATGATCCTCAGCGGCGAGGAGCCGGGACCGAGGCGCCTGTGGGGATACCTGTTCGTCACCCGCCACGTGGTGATCGTCT
>Ga0209002_10005037_pt1 | contig 10287 bp, 10 predicted proteins | sample Rifsed16ft2_FD_184010 | JGI IMG/M metagenome (GOLD analysis project Ga0209002, IMG submission 184010) | Soil microbial communities from Rifle, Colorado, USA - sediment 16ft 2 (version 2) | ecosystem: Environmental > Terrestrial > Deep subsurface > Rock core/Sediment | place: Rifle, Colorado...
CGGTTGGGAATTGAGACGCTAGCAGGCTGTCGGAGAACCCTGAAAAGTTGCCTTTAGGCTTTGCCAGATTGCCAAATCTGGCAATTTCCGGCGAGTTTTTGCCTTGTTTTAGCCTGGATTTGGCAATCCAGGCCAGCAATTGAGACGCTTCTTCTTCTCTCCGACAGGCTGCTAGTAAGGGCAATCACGCCTGCTACAATTCCAACTGCCATGATGCACAAGACGATTGCAGTGGTAATCACAAGGCTGGACTGGGAGTAACGGGAGGGGTTGAGCATTTCTTACCTCGAAAGTTTCGGCTTTACAGAATGAAGCGTTAATATCGAAACCAGGGTTTAATTTGTTGCTCGTACATGGGCACATTCACGTTTGGAGATTTTCGGAAACCCTGAGCGGAATGCGTACTTGTGCCCACCTGTCGAATGAAACTGGCTCTATACACATAAACGAATTGTGGGCAAAATTGTGACCTGATCCGGCAGCGGTCATGGCGGCGCCCAGGGTACAGGTGCGGGTGGCTGGAAAAAAATGAAGGCCTCTGGGCAATCCACAACCCGAAGGCCTTCATCTCTACTTCTTTTCTACCTCTTTTGTTGCGCCTGCTTTCGCGCAATGCGATTTAACATCTGCAATAACTCCTGCACCTTTTCAGGTGCAGAGGCCTCTCCGGTAGTCACGCTATGTTCCCCATCCTTTGTCTCAACGCTTATTTTATAGGTGAACTGGTCTGGCAGGGGTGGATTATTCTTCAGCTCTTCAGGTAATTCATCGAAATCCAGCTCATCGAGCAGTTCCAACAATGCCTTAGCTTGTTCTTCGGGCAGGTCACGCGGATTAATGTTAACCACGTTGTGCATCCCTGCGAATCCGCCTGTCCGTTCAAATGTGATCCGTTCGACTTCCATTTTCTCCTCACGATTTGGCGGGCGCGGCGCCCAAAAGCCGGAGTAACGCGGCGAGACACCCGCCTGGTTCCGGTGGGGGTGGGGTACCGCCTACTGTCAGGCCGACCGCTGCCCAGCCTTTTTGGACAGCCTGTTGTTCGAGACCACCCGCACCATATAAATCTCCCGCTACCTGATAGGTCAGGTTTGCGCAATCCTGGAACTTGGAATTTGTGGTTAGTTTATCCTTCAGGGTGACATACCAGATCTGCCCCGCCTTCTCCCATGCATGTCCTCCGAGCTCAATGGCAGTGACATAGAACGCATGGTTGGGAATTCCCGAGTTGATGTGGACGCCCCCGTTGTCACTAATGGTGTTGACGTAATCCTTCATGTGTGCAGGCTGAGGGTCTTTTCCAAGCACGGGATCGTCATAGGCAGTGCCGGGCGCTTTCATCGAGCGGATGCCGACCCCGTTCACGTTTGCTGTGAGCAGGCCCTTGCCGATGATCCAGTCCGCCTCAGCGGCGGTCTGCGCGAGTTGATATTGCCTTACCAGCGACCCAAACACATCTGACATCGATTCATTCAAAGCCCCGGGTTGTTGCGAATACATTAGCTTGGCTTCGAACTGGGTTACGCCATGAGTCAACTCGTGACCAATAACATCCAACGCGATGGTGAAGCGGTTGAAGAGACGTTCCTCCACGGGCAGGTTCTCATCTCCGTCCCCGTACACCATTTGCTCGCCATCCCAGAAGGCGTTGTCATATCCTGTCCGGTAATGCACGGTTGAGTCAAGCCGCATGCCATTGGCATCGATGGAATTCCGTTTATACACATCATTGAACAGATCGTATGTGGTGCCGCTGCCATCGTATGCCTCGTTCACCGCCACGTCCGCGCTGGCGGCCTCTCCCTCCCTGCGCGCAATCGTACCGGGGAGGTTCGATCCGTTCTTTGCGTCATAAACAATACGCTCCTTGCCTCCCGAAGCCACACGGAAAGCTGCGGCTGAAAAATCCGCCAGAGCCTGCCGCCTGCCGCGCATTTGTGCGGATATCTTGAGTGTGTCGATGGCGAGAACCTTCTGACTTTCAGTGCCTTTCGTGGCTATGTTTTTCAACATGTGGGGAGGAATAAAGCAGTTGATGCCGGAATGCTTGTGCATGGCGAATCCTTTCCTTTGGTAAGTTGACCTAAACAAACAGTACCAGTCCAGTATACGTCCTTTTTGGCGAAATTTCAATATGGACGCGGCGACTTGTGCATTCCGTTTATTCACGTACTTTCAGCGTCGCTTCGATCTGATGATCGCTCAAACAGAGATCGGGTTCATTGTCAAGCATCCGCCGCATGGACGGATAATTCTTCGGCTGTGATTTTCACTCCGTTCAATGCGCCAAAGGTCAGGAGTGTGGGATCAAGATCGGGGCGTTTCGTGCACAATCGCTCGAACAGCGTGTAGTAGCTTGTCGCAACTGCTGCATCCCATTTCAAATGGAGCTGGTTCGCGGTACTTCGAATCGATTCAAGGGTTTCCCCTTCTATCTCAACAAAATTTCCGTAGGGCAGTTCATCGAGCATGATGAGGCAACTTTGGAGTCCGCGACCCTGTTCGTGTCCTGCCAGTGGCAAACCATCAGATTCCAGAACATAGGTCGTCCTGTACTTTTCATAGACAAAAATGGGTTGATAACCAAGCGCTTCAAGGAAGTGTTTTGCCCTCTCAAAATCCTCCACGATAAATTCAATTTCTGTCCGGCTTAAAACCCCTTGCTCATTTGTGCCTGCGCTTTTATACGTCAGTCGCGCTTCGGTATCGCGCCTCAGGCGCAGGACACGCCTCCCGGAACGGAGGCGGGCATCGGGCAGATCGAAGCGGATATTCGTTTCCAGCACTCGTGATTGAATCAAACGCGCCCCCAAATCCTGAAGGAGAATTTCGATCTCCATCAGGTTCAGCACATAGAACTTGGCTTCGGTTTCCTGTCCGTTACTCGACATTTACATTATGCTCAGCAGCGTTTGCTTTTGTTCCACACTTTCGCCGGACTTGACGCGAATGCGGCCGATCGTCCCGGCGCGCGGCGATTTGAGTTCGTTCTGCATTTTCATCGATTCGAGGATGAGCAGTACCTGCCCTTTTTTTACGTCCTGCCCTTCTGTAACCGGGATCGTAACGACAAGCCCCGGCATGGGCGCCTTAAGATGGAACTCGCCGGATTCTGCAACGCCGCCGCCGGCCGCGGCCCGCAAACGTTTTTCACGCTCGTCTTCAACAATGACCGGATACAAACGCCCGCGCAATAGCACCTGCCAGTTGTCGTCCCCCTGCTGTACGTACGATTCGTGAGATTTGCCGTCCACGATCAGCGAATAGACGGGCTGGCCGCTTACGGATTCAAAATCCACTTGATATGTTTTCCCGTTGACGCTGATATGTTTTTCATCGATGATCTCAACGAGATAATCCTTGTCATCAACTGTTGTTATATATTTCATGTGTTTATCACATATATGCTCGCGGCGCCGGGGACGACGCCATAAGCAAAAGCGTTACCTGTGCATCCTCTCCCAGCGACCGACCCATTTCCAGTTGCTTGTGTCGCGCTCGTTGCGTTGCACGATCTGGGCGGAGCGTTCGGCTTCGCGGTGTGCCACCAGGGTCGCCAGGATCGCGGCGATCTCTGCATGATTCTCGCGGCTTTCCTCCGTTTCGCCCATTGAAAATCGTTCTTCGACAAAACGTGTGTCGTATTGCCCACCCATGAAGCGATGCGAGTCCATCAGGGTTTGATGGAAGGGAATGTTGGTCCTCACGCCCACGATGCGGTACTCCTCGAGGGCGCGCCGCATGCGCAGGATGGCCTGGGCACGTGTCTCGCCCCACACGATCAATTTTGCGATCATCGGGTCATAGAATGGCGTGATCTCGAAGCCGGGGTACACACCCGTGTCCACGCGCACGCCGGGGCCTGTCGGGATGAGGCTGTGTGTAATGCGTCCCGTGGAGGGCAGGAAATTGTTATACGGATCCTCCGCATTGATACGACATTCGATGGCGTGACCCTTGAAGATCACATCCTCCTGTTTGTAGCTCAAGGCACGCCCGCGCGCAATTCGGATTTGTTCCTTCACAATGTCGATCCCTGTGATCATCTCCGTGATCGGATGCTCCACCTGCAAACGCGTGTTCATTTCGAGAAAATAGTAATTCTTATCCTTATCGAGCAGGAATTCGATCGTGCCTGCGTTGACATAGTCCACTGCCTTGGCGGCTTTGACCGCCACACCGCCCATCTTTTCGCGCAGTTCTTCGTCCAGCGCAGGCGAGAGGGCCTCCTCCACCAGTTTTTGATGGCGGCGCTGCAGCGAGCATTCGCGTTCTCCGAGATGGATGACATTGCCCTGTGTATCTGCCAGGATTTGGATTTCGACGTGGCGCGCGCCCTCGACAAGTTTTTCCAGGTAAACATTCCCATCACCGAACGAGGATTCCGCCTCGCGTCTCGCGGACTGCAAGAGGGTCGGCATTTCATCCAGGCTTTTAACTTCCCGCATGCCTTTCCCGCCGCCGCCCGCCGTGGCTTTGACCAGCAACGGGAAGCCGATCTGCGGCGCTTTTGCGAGCAGTTCGTTGTCGGTCATATTGCCCACATCTTCCGTCCCGGGCACAATCGGCACACCCGCTTTGATGACCGTGGCACGCGCCTCAGCTTTATCACCCATCGCCGCAATAGACGAGGGCTTTGGACCGATGAAGGCGATCCCGGCATCTGCACAGGCCGCCGCGAAATCATCGCGCTCCGCGAGGAATCCGTATCCGGGGTGTACGGCATCCGCGCCGCACTTGCGCGCGATGTCAATGAGCTTGTCCGCGCGCAGATAGGATTCACGTGCAGGCGCGGGTCCCAGAAGATACGCTTCATCGGCATAACGGACGTGCAGCGCGTGCCGGTCTGCTTCCGAATAAACGGCTACGGTTTCAATGCCCAGCTCGCGGCAGGCGCGAATGATGCGTACGGCGATCTCCCCACGGTTTGCAACCAGAACTTTTTTGAACATGACACCTCATCATCTGTCATTGCGAGGAGGGTGCTGGTCGAGTATGCCAAACGAAGTGCGGCATGTATCGAGACCAAGCCCGACGAAGCAATCTCATCTCAATCTCATCTCAGCACCAAACACTATATTGCTTCCCGCAGGCTCGCAATGACATTCTTACAACGGAATATTCCCGTGCTTCTTCGCAGGGTTGGCATCGCGCTTGTTGCTGAGCATTTCGAGACCGTTGATCAAACGGGGGCGCGTCTCCCTAGGCTCGATAACATCGTCAATATAGCCGCGTTCCGCCGCAACGTACGGACTGGCAAATTTCTCGCGATACTCAGCGACCAGTTCCGCCTTTTTCCTGGCAGGATCCTTCGCCTTTTCGAGCTCTTTGCGGAAGATGATGTTGACCGCGCCATCCGGTCCCATCACCGCGATCTCGGCTGAAGGCCATGCCAGATTCAGGTCGCCGCGAATATGCTTGCTCGACATCACGTCATACGCGCCGCCATACGCCTTGCGTGTAATCACTGTTAGCTTGGGCACGGTCGCCTCGCAGTAGGCATATAACAATTTTGCTCCTGAACGGATAATGCCGTGATGCTCCTGGACAGTGCCCGGCAGGAAACCAGGCACATCTACAAAGGTGATGATCGGGATGTTAAATGAGTCACAGAAGCGGACAAAGCGTGCCGCTTTTTCCGAAGCGTCAATGTCCAGCACGCCTGCCAATGCCGCGGGCTGGTTGGCTACGATACCGATAGAATGCCCTCCGAGCCGCGCAAACCCAACTACAATGTTTTGAGCATAATTTTCGTGGATTTCGAAGAACTGGCCGTTATCCACAATCAGGCGGATAACATTCTTTATGTCGTAAGGTTTTCCCGGGTCATCGGGGATCATGGTGTCCAGTGCCTCATCCATGCGGAGCGGGTCATCGCCACCCAGTATGAACGGAGGATCTTCCATGTTGTTTTGGGGCAAATATCCAAGCAGTTTGCGGATCAGATAGAGCGTATCTGCTTCACTGTCAGCCGCGATGTGACAGACACCCGATTTCTCCGAATGAACACTGGCGCCACCCAAATCTTCAAACGACACTTCTTCGTGTGTCACGGTTTTGACGACATCGGGCCCTGTAACGAACATGTATGAAGAATTCCTGACCATGAAAATAAAATCGGTCAATGCGGGGGAGTAGACCGCACCGCCCGCGCACGGCCCCATAATGGCTGAGATTTGCGGGATCACGCCTGAAGCCATCGTGTTGCGCAGGAAGATATCGGCATATCCGCCAAGCGCCACCACGCCCTCCTGAATGCGCGCCCCGCCCGAATCATTCAGGCCAATGACCGGCGCGCCGTTCTTCATTGCCATATCCATGATCTTGCAGATCTTCTCTGCGTGCACTTCCCCGAGACTCCCGCCAAACACCGTGAAATCCTGCGAGAAGACATAAACAAGACGACCTTCGATTGTGCCCCAGCCTGTCACAACCGAGTCGCTCATGTATTTCTGCCTGACAAGATCAAAGTCGTGTGTGCGATGCTGCACGAACGCATCCACTTCACGGAATGAACCTTTATCGAGCAAGAGATCAATTCTCTCGCGGGCGGTCCGGCGTCCCTTTTTGTGTTGGGCCTCGATGCGCTCAGGACCGCCACCCAGGCGTGACTTGACTTTCTGTTCACGCAGATGTTGAGTCTTCGTTTGGTTGCTCATGTTCCTCGCTTCTCATAAAAAAGGTCCTTGTATTCCGGTTGAATGTAATGATCGCCGTCAGGATCATCAGCAGCGTTGATGCGCTGAATGCAAAAGACAGGTTGGCTCTTGCCGATTGATAAAAAGACCGCTCGATCCAATATTCCACAAGCCAGAGGCTGATCGATATGGGGATCGCCCAATGCGCCCAGGCCTTTGCGTTCCAGATGCTCCACAGGAGAACGCCTCCCGCGAGCACCCAGCCTGCTCCCGTTATGGATAAATACAGGGGGCTGAGACGCGCGGCGAATTCGTAGAGAACACCCCACCAGCGCAGAGCGGCGAGCAGTCGGATCGCGCCCCACGCTGATAAACTTAACACCATCCATAGGAACAGGGTTACACCGAATGGTCGTCCCTTAGGCATGTTCCGGCTCGATAGCGGTGACAATTTCAGGCCTGGGGAGAAGCGTACCCTGTTTCATGTTCATGGAGCATCATAACGCATCAGTTGTTTTCCTCCGTAGTGGACGTTAAGCGGCTCCATGTATTCATTGAACTGGCCCTTGTAGGGCTGCTGATCCAATATCGTTGGATTGGCGAGTACATAATCAAGACCCAGCTTTTCAAGATATGCGCCTGCCTGCCTGGCCTGGAGTGCCTGAAAATACGGATAACTGTTGATCAGCCCATCCATATTAATGATGGTGCGGTCATGAATGAAATAGCCGACATTTCCCCCGCCTGTCATCCCGATGATGCTGCCTGGCGGGGTGTGCTCTTCCAGTAGCGGCGGAATATCCATATAGGGTGCGTCAGGCGACCAGTAGCCATATGGCATCGAATCTTGTATGCTCTGCCAATAGGGTGTGCCCATATTAAGCCCCACATAGGCGGCCAATAGCCACGCAACAATCTGCCGGTATCGAAATTTATGAAGTGTCTTGTAGAGCAGGCCCGGTATCAGGCTTGAGGTTAAAACAATAATCACCAACTGGCTGACCCAATACCATTCCTTATATGCGGCATATCCAATCGCATGGTAGTAGGGCGCCTGCAGCCAGGCGCTGCTTAAAAGGGGGACAATGCCCATTTGCGTGATGGCGGTTTTTCCCTTATGCCGGTTTGTAAGCAGAACAAGATAGAAAACGGCTGCCAGAAGTGTGAGGACGATCAGGTAGCGCCATTCATCTGCGACGCGAAGTCCATAAAGACTCTCAGACCAGCCGCCCAAAATCCTTGACACAGGATTCCAGGCATTGGCTTCACTGGTGTAATTGATGCCAAAGAAGGAGAGCGGACTGCGCGTCGAACCGCCGTATGCGCGGCCGGGAAGAGACGCCCACCATTGTTTGACCTGGCCGCTGACGGGGGAGGGTGTACCGAAGGCGAGTTTGTTCCAAACCATATATATGCCCAACGCGCCAAAAACGATGCCGTAATACAGCGCTCCCTCGGTCATCCACTTTTTCCAGTGATCACGCAGATAAGCCAGCGGTTTTTCGTCTGTGTGAAATACAAATGATTTATTTGTCCGTAATCCTATAAAAATAAACCTGCTGATTCCGAAGAGCAGGAGGGTTAATGCAAAGTCTATCGGAATGATCATGCGTGAGAAGGAGCCCTCCAAAAAACCGAGCCTTAAACTCGCAAGCATGATCGCGCCGATGATCACTGAACTTGTCAGGGAAAATAAAAAAAGTTGCTTTAGCAGCTCACGTAAATTCAATATCGTCGGGCGCTGATACAAGCCAAACAAAAATGCGCAGGGGATTTTGACGATCAGCCCCATACCCGCCATGGTCAGGGCGATATCTGTAGATTGGTAGTAGGCACGCAGGTCAACTCGTATGATGAACGCCAGCAGGGTGGCAATGATGATCGAAGCGATATCGAGAGGGAGATAATAGCGCAGCAAGTGCCCGTGAAAGACGACCCACAACCCCACCATTCCCGCTAGAAAAACAAGGTCCAGCCGGCTGAAGATGGTCAAGACGGCGATCACAGCGAGCGTCACGATTTGCCTCGGGGAAACTTCGTTCGAGCGCCACGATCTCTCGAACCCGTACAGCCTGTAAACGAGCAGCACGATAAAAAATGCCGCAATGCCTGTCTCCAGACCGGGTCTGTAGACGATATTTAGAACATCAAAACTGAACACCCAGTAGAGTGCCGCGATCGCGCCGATCGGGGCTGAGAAAATTTTTCCGATTAGACGATAAAGCAGGATCGCCGTCGCGGCGGAAAGGCCGCTCATCACCAACATAAGAATGCGCAGTGGAAGGATCAAATCAAAGCGCGCGAACGCAAAAATCGGCACACAGATCAGCATCCACAGTGGGTGATAACCGTTGGTTGGATTGATGCCATCAAACGTACTTCCCTGTCCTTCGCTGATGTTCTGGGCGACCTTGAAGTAATAGTAGGCATCGTCGCGTATGAACCAGTGCCACGATAAATTCTGTGCGTCCGACAAAGCTGCATACAGGCTGATCGACATAACAACAACGATCAAAATTGTTTCAAACCAGGGGAACCGCTTCATTAATGAATGTCCAATGTGATCTTTCCGAAATTTTCATGATTCCATAATCGTTCTTGCGCGAGGGCGGCATCTCTAAGCGGATACGTCCTGTCTATGACGGGTTTCAGTTTTCCGGCCACGATCAGATCCATCACTTCCTTGAAATCGTCGAGCGTGCTCATGGTTGAGCCAATGATGCTCAAGTGCCTGGCAAACATATAGCGGTTGTCAATCTCGAATTTTGGTCCGGCGCTGCTGCCCACTGTCAGCAGGCGTCCGCCTTTTCGCAAGGCGCGCAGGCTTTGCATGAAGGTTGTACCGACGTTATCCACCACGACGTCCACGCCGCGTTTATTCGTGGCAATGAAGACGGCCTTTGACCAATCCCCTTCTTTTGAACGATCAATCAAAATATCCGCCCCCATGGACTCTGCCCGTTCCAATTTTTTCGCATTCGAGCCAACCACAATCACCTGTGCGCCGATATATTTGGCGATCTGCAGGCTGGCGGTATTCACCCCGCCCCCCGCGCCGAGGATCAGCACGGTCTCGCCCTGCTGCAAATTACCGCGTTTGCGGAGCGAATGCCACGCCGTTTGATAGACGAGCGCTGCCGCGGCGGCCTGGTGGTAATCAAAACCCGGCGGCAACCGATAAAGTTGTTTTATGGGAAGGGAGACATATTCTGCATAGGTGCCGCGAACGGTCTCGCCAAGCAGATGCCATTCGCGGCACAGGTTGTCTTTCCCATTCAGGCAAAACTCACATTTCCCGCAGCCGAGACTGGCATTGATGACAACGCGATCTCCAATCTCCAATCTCAAACCGCCAGCCTCCTGTGCTGAAATTGCCGAAGCAGGCAATTCGCCATCACCGAGTGCAATGATTTCCCCCGCGCCATCCGCGCCGTTGATGTGGGGCATCTCCAGCTTCAAGCCGGGCCAGCCGTTGCGCACCATTACATCCACGCGATTAAGCGCCGCGGCGTGCAGGCGGATCAAGGCCTCTCCAGGTTTTGGTTCCGGGGCGGGGAAGTCAGTATATTCCAATACTTCAGGTCCGCCGTGCTGGCGGAACAGGACAACCTTCATGGGGATGATTGTAACTGATTAGGACTGGCTTTTT
>Ga0209002_10005038_pt1 | contig 10287 bp, 7 predicted proteins | sample Rifsed16ft2_FD_184010 | JGI IMG/M metagenome (GOLD analysis project Ga0209002, IMG submission 184010) | Soil microbial communities from Rifle, Colorado, USA - sediment 16ft 2 (version 2) | ecosystem: Environmental > Terrestrial > Deep subsurface > Rock core/Sediment | place: Rifle, Colorado...
GAGACTGTGACCAGCGAGACGGTGATGGACCGGCTGGTGAGCGAGTGCGACATCATTTTCCACCTCGCCGCCTCGGTCGGGGTGAAACTGATCGTCAAGGACCCGGTGTGGACGATTGAGACCAATCTGCAAGGCACGGAGATGGTTTTGCGGCTGGGCCGCCGCTACCGGAAAAAGGTCGTCCTCGCGTCTACTTCGGAAGTGTACGGGAAGAGCAACGAGATTCCCTTCCATGAGGACGCCGACCGGGTGATGGGACCGACGACCAAAAGCCGCTGGAGTTATGCGGAGTCGAAAGCGATTGACGAATTTCTCGCATTGGCTTATCACAAGCAGTTTGATTTGCCGGTGGTGATCTGCCGCTTTTTCAACACCGTCGGCGCGCGCCAGACGGGGAGCTATGGCATGGTCATCCCGAACTTCGTCGAGCAGGCGCTGGCCGGCCAAGCCGTGACCGTGTATGGCGACGGCAACCAGAGCCGCTGTTTCTGCAATGTGAAGGATACGGTGCGCGCGGTGATCGCGCTGGCCGCCGAGCCGAAGGCGGTGGGCGAGATTTATAACGTGGGGAGCCAGGACGAGATCACCATTGGGGAACTGGCCCGGCGGGTGGTCGCGCGGGCGCAAAGCCACTCGCCCGTCGTCAACGTGTCCTACGATGAGGCGTACGAAAAAGGCTTCGAGGACATGTACCGGCGTGTGCCAAGCATCGAGAAGATCAAGGCTGCCATCGGCTGGCGGCCGACCGTCCCGCTCGACCAGACGCTCGATGAGGTGATTGCATACTTTAGAGGCAAGACAACATAGGAGAGCCTAAATCTCAATCGGCTTCTGCAGCACTTCGAGCAGCAGTTGCACCGAGGCCTGCACGTCGCGGAAGTCTACCATCTCCGAGGGGGTGTGGATGTAGCGGGTGGGGATGGAGAGGCAGCCGGCTGGCAGCCCGGCGCGCGCGAGCTGCATCGCCGCCGCGTCGGTCGTCCCGGCTTCGAGGACTTCCAGTTGGTGCTTCATCCGGGCGTCTTGCGCACGCTGGACGAGCAGGTTCTTGATACGCGGGTCGGCCAACATGCCGCTATCGCGCACCTTGATGGCCGGGCCGCCGCCGAGGGCCACTTCCATCTTGATGCCATTCGGCGTGTCGCCTGTGCGCGTCACATCCACCGCAATGCCGAGATCGGCGTCCAGGCCAAAGGCCGCCGTGCCCGCGCCGCGCAGGCCCACTTCTTCCTGGACGCTGAACACGAAGGCAACTTCGTGCGGTGTGCGCTTGAGCGCGCGGAGCGTCTCAATCAGAATGGCGACGCCGATGCGGTCGTCCATGCTCTTGGCGATCAGGCGGCTGCCCTGCTCTTCCATCGGGCGGTAGAAACAGGCCGCGTCGCCCACGGTCACCGGGCAAGCGGCCTTGCTCGTCGCGCCTACGTCAACATAGAGTTCGCTCAGGCCAGGAATCTTTGCCGCGTCGTCCCGCCGGTCATCCACGCCGATGACTCCTACCAGGCCGCCGGCGAAGCGCACACGTCCGCCCACGCAGTTGAGCGCCCGCACCCCGCCGATGTTCTGGAACCGGACGAACCCGTTCTCGTCAATGTGCGAGGCGATCACGCCGATCTCATCCATGTGCGCCGAGAGCATGACTTTCTTGCCGCGCTTGGAGTTTTTCTTGATCACGGCGATCAGATTGCCCAGCGGATCCACGGTGATGTAATCGGGTAAATTGCGGATCTCCGCGCGAATGAGATCGCGGATCTGGCCCTCGTGGCCGGAGGGGCCGTAGGCTTCGACGAGTTTCTTGATGAGTGGCTTCATAGTCGCTCCGAATAATCGGTAGATCATGGAGGATAGATATTAAGAACGCACGTCTCTTACCTTCTCAGCACCTTTGGGGTCCAATTCTCCAGCGCCCGTTTCATCAACCGGACGGTGTTGCGCCAGTCCTCCGCGCGGACGACGGCCGCCGGGCTGTGGAGGTAACGCCCCGGCACCGAGACCGAAACACTGGGGACGCCTTCACGGCTCAGATGAATCGCGCCAGCGTCGGTGCCGCCCCTGCCAGGCTGGCGCAGCTGGTAAGGGATGCCTGCGTCCTCAGCAATCTGTTTCAGGTAGTTTATGAGCCGTTCGTCGGAGATGGTGCGCTGGTCGAAGACGTAGATCGCTGGACCGGCGCCGAGGCGCGTGTTGTACTGCGTGTTCTCGCGCGCGTTGCTATCCGGCAGGTCGTACGCCGGGGTGCAATCCAGGACGAATGCGCAGACCGGGTCTACAGCGTAGCCCGCGACTTTGGCGCCACGCAGACCCACTTCCTCCTGCACCGTGAAAGCGGCGTGCAGATCGAAGCCGTAAGGCCCGCCGCGCAGCAGTTCGATCAGCGTCGTGCACCCCAGTCGGTCGTCCAGCGCCTTGCCGAGCAGGGAGGGGCCGAGCGCCGCGAAATCGGTAGCGAACACCCCGCGGTCGCCGGCCTTCACCAGCTTCTTCGCCGCCTCCTGCGACTCGACGCCGACGTCAATCCGCAGTTGCGTCGCTTTCACCACCGCGTTGCGCCGGTCGCTGTTGAGCAAGTGCACGGGGGCCGCGCCGATCACTCCGGGCAGGCGCTGGGAGCCGATGAGCACGGCCTTGCCGATCATCAGACGTTCGTCAATACCGCCCACGATCTCAAAGCGCAGCGAGCCGTCTGAATCGTGGCCGGAGACCATGAAGCCCACCTCGTCCATGTGCGCGGCGACGAGGACACGCTCGCCCCGGCCTGTGCCTTTCTTGACGGCCAACACATTCCCGAGGACGTCCACTCTGACTGCGTCCACGTGACCGCGGAGGGCGTCGAGGATGATCTGGCGCACCGCGCCTTCGTCGCCGGAGACGCCTGAGGCGTTGCAAAGCTCTCTGAGCATCTCCAGTTCGCCGGCAGTAGCCCTTGGCGGTCCGCGTCGCGCGATCTGAGGCGCAGGCGTCTCCGCGGGCGCGCGGGCTGCGGCGCGGCGGGAAGCCGGGTGAGCAGTTGGTCGTCTGGGTTTGGCAGTCGGTTTCTGACGGGCAGGTTTTTTAGCCATGCGGTTTCTGCAAGTGACGAGTGGCAGGCGAGGAGTGACGCGACCGGCTGCCCGCGTTGCTCAGCGCGCGTCACTCAAAAGCGAGTGTGCTCACAAAGTCTTCCTTCAACCCGGCGATGAACTCGGCCAGCAACCGCCCGGCGCGGGTCACATCTTTCACCGACAACTGCTCGACGGGCGTGTGCATGTTGCGGAGCGGGAGGCTGACCACCATCGTCGGGATGCCCTCCCGCGCCACCTGAATGCCGAAAGCGTCGGTGCCGGAGTGCGTGGACTGCGCTTCGGTGAGGTGCGGGATTTCGGCGCGCTCCGCCGCGCCTTTCACAGCGGCGTGCAGGCTGGGGTGGATATTCGGACCGAAGGCCAGCACCGGGCCGCCGCCGAGCGGGAAGGTGGAGTCGGAAAACTCCTTGACGCTCGGGCCGGCGCCGTGCGTCACGTCTATCGCCACGGCCAGGTGGGGGCGGAGCGCGAAGGCCGAGGTGATCGCGCCTTTCACGCCGACTTCCTCCTGCACGGTCGCCACGGCGATCACATCCCATACGTGCGGGCGGGTTTGCAGAGCGTCCAGGCACACAGTGAGCGCGGCCACTGAGGCCCGGTTGTCGAGGCTGCGGGCGACGAACATGTCGTTCTGCAAGGTGCGCGGCGGCGCGGCGAAGGAAACCACATCGCCGACCCGGACCAGCGAGGCCACTTTCTCCGCTGGCAGGCCAACATCCACGACGAGTTCGCTCAACGGCACAACACCCTCGCGGTTGGCTTTGGGTAGAAGGAAGGCGGCAGGTTGGGCCACTACGCCGGGCAAATCCTCCTTGCCGTGGACGGTGACCAGCTGGCCGGGCATGACCCGCGCATCAATGCCGCCCACCTGTGTCACGCGCAAAAACTCGCCCTCCACTTTGGTGACCATCAGGCCGATGGCATCCATGTGCGCCGCGAGCATGATCCTGGGACGGGGGGCCGCTCCAGTTCCAGCTTTGGTCGCCCAGAGCGATCCCAGGCGGTCAACGTGGGTTTCGGTGGTTAACGGCGCCCAGGCAGCGCGGATAACTTCGCGCACCGGTATCTCGTATCCAGAAACCCCTGGGGCGGTGGTCAGCTCCTGCAAATGGGCTACGACATCCATAAGCGGTCTCTTCAGGGCGTGACCGACGGGGTCGGCGTGCTCGTCGCCTCTGCAGTGGTTGGACTGGGCGTCGCCGTGGCAGCGGGCGTGTCGGTGACGGCCGTGGTCGCCGACGGCGCGGGGCTGGGGCTGGGAGTCACAGTTGGGGGCAAGGTGGCCGTGGCGGTCGCGGTCGGCGGCGCGGGAGTCTGGGTGTTCGTCGCCGTGAGCGTCGGCGCCAAAGTGAACGTGGGCGTCAACGTTGGGGTGTTCGTCGGCGTGTCGGTAAAGGTCGCCGTCGGCGTGCGGCTCGGCGGGATAAATTGCGTCGGGGTGGATTGGAGTGTAGCCGTCGGCGGCCCCGGAGTGAAGGTCACAGCCGTGCCCGTTGGCGGCCCGGCCAGAGTTTCGGTGACCGTTGGCAGAAGGGGCGGACTGGTGAGGGTGGCCTCCTGCGAGGTGGGGGTTGGCCGGCCCGGCCTGGGCGCCAAGGCCAAAGCCACAAACCCGGCGCAGTAACAGGGCAGGGTGAGGATGATGATGCCAGCCAGGATGGTATAAGTCCGGCGTTTTGAGCTTTCTGTCTCGTACTCAATTGACATATTATAATGTGTCTGGCCCGATGAACGTCATAATGTAAGGGGATTTTTGCCGGAAGGCCCAGCAGGCTATGCAGTCGGTCAACCTCAATTTCCGGTCTGGGAGCGATGAGTGCCGTCCTCCCCTGATCAACTGGATATTAGCGACGGGCGGGCATAATAGCAGAGATGGTAAGGCAAGTCAATTGATGGCGGGTTGGAAGGTTTGTCCAGGTCTCTGAACCAACTTTCCCTGGCTGCGGTAAAATACGGAAGGCAAAGTCCTGGAGGTAGGTGCGATGTTCAAACTCGAGGAAGGTTGGTTGACGGTCGTCCTGATGAGCGTAATGCTCACGGTGGCTGGTTGGGGCGTGGCGGTTGCCAGTTGGACGCAGGGGCTGTGGGCGGCATGGTTGGCGAGCGTGGTGGGGATCCTGGCGGGGCTGGCGCTGGCGAAGAGCCGTTTCTCCGGATTTGTCGCCTCGCTGTTTGCCATCGTCTATGGCCTGTTCTACGTTGGTTTTTTGGTCTGCTTCATGCTGGAAGGCAGCTGGCATGAGCGCAGCCTCGAACTCGTCACCCGCCTGGGCACATTTATCTACAAAGCCACGTTTGGCGGCACTTCGCGCGATGCGCTGCCTTTCCCCGTCTTTATCAGCCTGGTGTTCTGGTTCATCGGCGTGATCGGCGCCTGGTCGGTGTTCCGGCGCAGATCAGTGTGGTTGGCCGTAATCCCCGGCGGCGTGGGACTGCTGATCAACGCTTACTATTATCTCGGCCCGGCGCGGATTGACCTGTACCTCGCGGTGTACATGCTCCTGGCATTGCTCCTCGTGGCGCGCGTGAGCCTGTTCGCGCGCGAGCAGGAATGGCAGGCGGCGCGGGTCGCCTATAACCCCGAGATTCGTTTCGACTTTCTGCGCGCGGGATTGGTGGTGGCTCTGGCGGGCGTGATGGTCGGTTGGGCCGGCCCCGAACTCGCCGCTTCGCCCGCGGCCGCCTCGGCCTGGCAGCAGATGACCGGTCCGTGGAGCAAGGTGCGCGAACAATGGATGCGGTTGTTCGCCTCCCTCCGGGCGTATGGACAGAACGTCAACGATTTCTACGGCGACTCGCTCATTCTGGGCGGCGCGTCGCATCTCGATAACGACCCGATCATGGATGTAGCCATCGGCCCGACGGACGAGTTGGCGCTGGAGGCGAGCGGGCCGACGGTTGCGCCGCGCTATTACTGGCGCATGCAGGCCTACGACGAATATCACGACGGGCGCTGGCAGACGACCAAGCTGGAGTTCAAGGAATACAAACGCACCGACCTGCTGCGCCTCCCCGCCTACCGCCTGCGTCGGGACGTAACGGCCAATATCCAATCTTACGTCGGCGCATCCAGCCGCCTGTACACCCCATCGCAGCCACGCAGAGTTGACCGTATCGCTACTTATGAACTGGCGTACACCCCTGGCGGCGCGGCGGATGTCGCGTCAGTGCGGGTGCTGGCGCCTGAGTTTGTGCGCCGGGGTGACGTCTATCAAGTGGTGGCCTCGGTCTCTGTGGCCGATCAGGCCAGCCTGAGAGCCGACGACGCCGATTATCCGGAGTGGGTCGCCTCGCGTTACCTCCAGTTGCCCGATACGATCACCGACCGCACGCGCGAACTGGCGCAGCAAATTGTGCAGGCGGCCGGCGCCACGAACCCTTTCGATCAAGCGCAGGCCATCACGACCTGGCTGCGCCAAAACATCACCTACGACCTGGATATTGACGCCCCGCCGCCGAACGTGGACCCGGTAGATTACGTGCTCTTCACCTCGCGCCGGGGGTACTGCAATTATTACGCCTCGGCGGAAGTGATCCTGCTCCGCTCATTAGGCATCCCGGCCCGGCTGGCGGTGGGCATGGCGCAGGGCGAGTTCGACCCGGAGGCCGGCCTCTATCGCGTGGTCGAGCGCAACGCACACGCGTGGCCCGAGGTCTTTTTCCCGGACCACGGCTGGGTGGAATTTGAGCCGACCGCCTCAGAGCCGCTGTTGGTGCGCCCGGAGAGGCCGGCAACGACCGACAGTTCGGGTTCGCTCGTCTCACCGGATGCCGAGGACCGGGCGAGTCAGAGGGCTGACCGCGAGCAGCAGGAGAAAGATATCCCCGACCCGCTCAGCGGCCCGCGCTCGAATATCTGGCTGCTGCGTTTGCAGGAGATGAGCATTACCGCTGGCCTCGTGATCTTCGGGGCCATTGTCGCCGCTGCGGCCGGCCTGGCGCTGATGCTACGCTTTGGATTGATCGGCTGGGAGAGCCTGGGCGCGGCGGGTGTGTGGGTGATGCGCCGGCGCGGCCTGCCCATCCCCTCCATCGTCACGGCCGCCTATCTGAAGCTTGAGCGGGCGGCGCGCTGGCTGGGGCTGGCGTTACCCGTGACCTTTACCCCGCACGAGCGCGCGATCGCCCTCAGCCAATCCCTTCCCGAAGTCCGGCCAGGGGTAGAGACGATCACCGAACAGTACGTCACGGAGCAGTACAGCCCACATGTAGCTAACCCTGCGGCGGCCGAGGCGGCCTGGCAGGAGATCCGCGTTCCCGTATGGCGGCAGGCCGTCCGCGAGTTTATTCGTGGCTGGATCGAGGGCGAGCCGGCGAAAGTTCCACCCAAAAAACCGCAGTCGAAACCCAGGTGATCGCCCGCACCGGCGGGCGCAACGGACAAGGTAGGATTTATGGAATCGAAAACCCAGCATGGGTATCTTGTCCTTGCGGACATTTCCGGGTACACCGCATATCTGGCCGGGACGGAGCTGGACCACGCGCAGGAAATCCTGACCGATTTGCTGGAGATCATCGTCGGACGCCTCAAAACGCTGCTGACCATCGCCAAACTTGAAGGCGACGCGGTGTTTGCCTACGGGCCCGAGGGCAAAATTGAACGCGGCGAAACCCTGCTCGAACTCATCGAAGCAACCTATATGGCCTTTTGCGATCGGCGCGACCACGCCCGGCGCCGCACCACGTGCGCGTGCAACGCCTGCCGTTCCATCTCCACGCTCGACCTGAAATTCATGACTCATCACGGCGACTACGTTCTGCAAAATGTGGCCGGGATCAACGAACTGGTCGGATCGGACGTGAACCTGATTCACCGGCTGCTGAAGAATCACGTGAGCGAGGCAACGGGCTGGCGGGCTTACGCGCTCTTCACGGATGAAGGGCTGAAGCAGATGGGGGTGAAGCCGGACGGGATGCACGAACAGGCCGAAGCCTACGAGTATTTGGGCGAGGTCAAGACTTATAGCCTGGATTTGCGGACGCGGTATAAGGAACTGACCGAAGCGCGGCGGGTGTTCATCTCGCCGGAAGAGGCCGATTTCATTCAGACCCACGAACTACCCGGGCCGCCCCCCGCGGTGTGGGAATGGCTCACCGAGCCGCACAAGCGGTCGCAGTGGATGGGCGGGCGCGTGTGGAGCGTCGTCCTGCGACCCGGAGGCCGAACCGCGCCGGGCGCGCGCAATCACTGCGTGCACGGCAAAAATCAGGCTATCGAAACGATCCTCGACTGGCGGCCTTTCGAATACATGACGGGCGAGCAGGTTGTCGGCGATACTCGCGTCCTCGAAACCGTTCACTTCGAGCCAACGCCGGATGGGCGGGGCACGCGCGTCCACGACCATATCAAAATGCCTAGCACCCTGCTCCGGCCCCGCTGGCTCAAACGGCTGGTGACCGAATTCATCATGACCAAAGTCGGCAAGTACAAGACCGATGACCAGTATGCGCAACTGGCCCGCCTGGTGGCGGAGGAAATGGCGCGCGAGCAAGCGGCCGAGGCCGCCCCCGCGAGTTAACTTTGGGAAGGCAATCTCATGGAGACGAAAACCCAGCACGGCTACCTTGTCCTCGCCGACATCTCCGGCTTCACCGCCTACCTCGCAGGTGTAGAATTGGAGCACGCTCATGAGATTCTCCGCGAACTGCTCGAACTGATCGTGGAGCAAGTCCGGCCCCTCCTGACCGTTGCACAACTTGAGGGAGATGCCGTTTTTGCCTACGCGCCTGAGGGCCGTGTGGCGCGCGGCGAGACCCTGCTGGAACTCGTCGAGGCCGCCTACGGCGCGTTCAAAGATCGGCTGGCGTCCATCCGCCGTCGCACCACCTGCACCTGTAAAGCCTGCCAATCTGTTCCATCGCTCGACCTGAAATTCATGACCCACCACGGCGCGTACACCCTGCAAAAAATCGCCAGCGCCGACGAATTGATCGGCCTTGACGTGAATCTGGTGCGACGGCGTGTGCTCAAGAACGGCGTCGGCGAAGCGACCGGCTGGACGGGGTACGCCGTGTTCACCGCCCAAAGCCTTGAGCGCCTGGGCGTCCACCCGCCGGAGATGCGCGAATGGGTGGAGACCGTCGAGCCTCTTGGCGAGATCAAGAAATATGCGCTGGATTTGCAATCCCGCTACAAGGAACTGAAAGAAGCGCGGCGCGTGTTTCTCACTCCGGAAGAGGCCCACGCCAGCGTCGCCTACGACTTCGGCGCGCCCCCGCCCGTGGTGTGGGATTGGCTGAACGATCCGGGTAAGCGGACTCAATGGATGTGGGGCCGGGCCTGGCGCGCCTTGACGCGCCCTGGGGGCCGGACCGGGGTGGGCGCGCGTAACCACTGCGCGCATGGCGTTGGTACGTTGATCGAGACAATCCTCGATTGGCAACCGTTCGATTCTTTCACCGTCGAAGAGACTCTCCCCTCCGGGAACCTGCCGATTATCGTGACTTACCAACTTGAGCCGTCGCCCGCCGGAGGAGGCACGCGCCTGCACGCTCATACCCAACTCCGTACCTCGCTGCCCGATTGGTTCATCCGCCCCCTGTTCAAACTCTTGGTTGCCTTGTTGCTCAAGTGGGATTTCAAGAGGATGGCCCGCCTGATGAGCCAGGCCGCCGGGCGCGCGCCTGCGGTCTTTTGACGCTTGTTCGGATCGGGGGCTTTGCGTACGATGTAAAATAGGTGCAGTGAAGCTGGAGGTAGGATTTATGGAAACGAAGACCCAGCATGGGTATCTCGTCCTCGCGGACATTTCCGGGTATACCTCTTACCTGGCCGGGACCGAACTGGAGCACGCGCAGGAAATCCTCACCGAGCTTCTCGAAACGATCGTCGACCACTTCAAGTCGATGCTGACGATCTCGAAGCTGGAAGGGGATGCGGTCTTCGGCTACGTCGCCGACGCGAAGGCGCCGCGCGGTGAGACGCTACTCGAACTCATCGAAGGAACCTATGTCGCGTTCCGCGACCGCGTGGAAGCCGTGCGCCGCCGCACCACCTGCCAGTGCAACGCTTGCCGCGCGATCCCCACGCTGGATCTAAAATTCATGTTGCACTACGGGGACTACATCCGGCAGCAAGTCTCTGGCATCAACGAACTGGTCGGGTCAGACGTGAACCTGGTGCACCGGCTGCTCAAAAACCACATCGGCGAGGCGACGGGCTGGAGGGCTTATGCGCTTTTCACCGAGGCCGGATTGGCGCACCTGGGCGTGCGGCCCGAGGGGA
>Ga0209002_10005045_pt1 | contig 10279 bp, 7 predicted proteins | sample Rifsed16ft2_FD_184010 | JGI IMG/M metagenome (GOLD analysis project Ga0209002, IMG submission 184010) | Soil microbial communities from Rifle, Colorado, USA - sediment 16ft 2 (version 2) | ecosystem: Environmental > Terrestrial > Deep subsurface > Rock core/Sediment | place: Rifle, Colorado...
CGGCCGAAGGCGTCGAATGCCAGTTCGACCGGCCGGAGGTCGGCGTTCCTTCCCACAAGCCGCAACAGGGAGCAGACCTCCTCGCACACTATCCGCGGGTCAGCCACGAACACGCGGTCCGTGACGTCGTAATGATTGCGCCGGATAACGTTATTCATGCTGCTTGCACGGGCATTATCCTAACCTAGACCTAACAGTTTGTTGAAATACGCGCCGCCCACTGCAAGAATGTCATTCCCGCGAAGGCGGGAATCTAGTAACTCGTTGATCCGTTTAGCAGCGGGTTCCCTGGGCTCCCGCCTTCGCGGGAGCGACGAAAGAATTTCAACAAGCTCCTAACCCCTTCATGACTGCGGCCGGTTTGCGCACAATTGCCGGGCGGCTTGACAGTGCTTCAAGGGGCGCGGTCATGCTCCCAGCCGCTCGTCTGGCGCCGCGTCGGTCGCTGCGAAAAAATGGAAGGAGTTCTTCGATTGCTTGGCGCAGTACATCGCGGTATCCGCCGCCTTGACGAGGGCGTCCGTGTCCCGGGCATCGGCGGGATAGACCGCGATGCCGATGCTCACCCCGACGCGGGGTTCCTCCTTGCGGCCGCTCAGGCTGAAGCTCGTCGACAGGGCGCCAAGGATCTTCTCCGCAACCTTGGCGACGTCTTCGCGGCCCGCGATCATGGGCAGGATCACGGTGAATTCGTCACCCCCGAGGCGGGCTACGGTATCTGATTCGCGCAGCTTTTGCCGGATTCTCCCTGCGGCGGCCTTCAGCAGCTCGTCGCCGGCATCGTGGCCCAGGGTGTCGTTCACGGCCTTGAATCCATCGAGATCGAGGTAGAGCAGGGCGAGCTCGTGGCGGTTGCGTTTGGCGATGGCAATCGCCTGGCCAAGGCGGTCGTAGAAGAGCCGGCGGTTGGGAAGGCCGGTCAAGCCATCGTAGTGCGCGAGGCGCCTGATCTCACCCTCCGCCTGCTTTCGCTCGGTAATGTCCCGGAAGACGAGAGAAACGCCGATTACCTTGCCGCCCGCATCCTTGATCGGGGACTGGGTAGTGGAAACGTCAATGCGCCGCCCGTCCTTGGTGAGGCGTATGGCGTCGTAGGCCGGTATCGGCTGGCCGGAAGCGAGCAGCTCGCGATTTTGCGCCGCCGGCGCTTCCTGATCGGGAGGGATGATCAGCGAGCTGTTCCGGCCGATGACTTCCGCCGCGGTATAGCCGAAGAGCCGCTCCGCGGTGGCGTTCCAGGACGTTATCCTCCGATCCAGATCGCGGCTGACGATTGCGTCGTCCGAACTCTGCACGATCGCTGCGAGCTGCCCGCGCTCGGCCTCCGCCTGTTTGCGCTCGGCGATGTCGCGGATGATCGCGGTAAAGTAGCGCTCTCCCCCGAACCGGACCTCCCTCAGATTGAGCTCGATCGGGAACTGGGTTCCGTCCTTGCGAAGCGCGGAGAGCTCGCGCGCCTTGCCGATGACGCGGGCTTCGCCCGTGCGGAGGTAGCGCGCGACGTAGCCGTCGTGCGCGCTGGCGTGCGGCTCGGGGACCAAAATGCTTACGTTCTTGCCGACGGCTTCGCCCGCTTCCCAGCCGAACATGTGTTCCGCGGCCCGGTTGAAAGAATCGATGACGCCGCCCTCGTCAATCGTGATGATTCCTTCCGCCGCGGTATCCATCACGGCCCTGGCCCGCGCAGTTTCGCTTCTCAATGCAAATGCGAGCGGCCGCATGAACAACCACCAGGCAACGATGGACGCGGAGACCGTCAACAGGGTCGCGTCCGCAGCTGCCTCTATCCAGACGGAAGTGTCCTCCGGAAGGATGTAATGCAACCCGAGCATGAGCCCGCCCTCGATCAGGAAGAGCAGCACGAGGAGGGTGATGAAGAGCCGGGCTGGGGAATGCTGCGCGGGCGACATTCGGGTGTATTATCTGCGTTTCTTATGACTCTGGCGCGCGCGTAGCGGACGCTACCCGGGGCGTGGCGTTGTCGCGACGTGGTGTATCGGTGCCTCCAGGGCGCTGGCCGCGGACGAGCGCGCCAGCAGCAGTTGCAGGAATTCGGCGGCCGGCAATGGCTTGCTGAAGTAATAGCCCTGATATTCGTCGCAATGCAGCCCGGCGAGAAAGATGAGCTGCTGCTCGGTTTCCACGCCCTCGGCGACGGTCTTGAGGTTGAGGCTCTTGGCGAGCGCGATCACCGCGCGCACGATCGCCGCGTCGTCCGCGTCCTTGTGGAGCTCGCGCACGAACGACTGGTCCACCTTGAGCTTGTGCACGGGAAAGCGCTTGAGGTAGGAAAGGCTCGAGTAGCCGGTGCCGAAGTCGTCCACTGACAGCTCTACCCCGATCTCGTTCAGCTGCTGCAACGTGGCGATGGCCTGGTCCGCGCGGTACATGACCATGCTTTCGGTGATTTCAAGCTCGAGATGCCGGGCATCGAGGCCGCTGTCCGCGAGCGCCAGCCTCACCGTTTCGCATAATTCTTTCTGACGGAACTGGCGCGCCGACAGGTTGACCGCAATGGAGAGGGGATGGCCCTGGCGGTGCCACGCGCTGGCCTGCGTGCACGCACTATGCAGCACCCATTCTCCGATCGGCACGATCAGTCCCGTCTCCTCGGCGAGCGGGATGAATTCCGCCGGCGAGACCAGGCTGCCATCGGGATTGCGCCAGCGCACCAGCGCTTCCGCGCCGGTGATGAGGCCGGTCTTGACGTTCACCTTCGGCTGATAATGCAGCAGCAGCTCGTCGCGCTCGAGCGCGCGCCGCAGCCGGGATTCGAACGTCAGGCGCCTGCCGCTCAAGGTGATGGGCTCGTCCTGGAGGACATGGTATCCGCCGCCTCCATCTTGCTTGGCCCGGGTCATCGCGACCTCGGCGCTCTCCAGCAGCTTTCCCGCGTTGCACGCGCTGCTGGAGCATGAAGCGACGCCGATGCTGGCGGAAACGAAGATCTCCTGGCCGCGTACATCAAACGGGGTGGCGAGTATCTGGGTGAGCTTCTCGGCTACGGCGGTCACGGCATCGGCCGTCTGAATTCCCTCGACCAGGATAGCGTAGTCATTGCCGCCCAGCCGCCCGATCGTATCAACGTCGCGCAGGGACGTTTTCAGGCGTGACGCAACCTCGCGCAGCAATTCGTCGCCACCTTCGTGCCCGAGGCTTTCGTTGACTTTCTTGAAGCGGTCCAGGTTGACCATCAGGACGCCCAGGAATTCGTCGCGGCGCCGTGCGTGCGCCACGGCAAGCTCGAGGCGGTCCTGGAACAGAGTGCGGTTGGGCAGCTCCGTGAGGGCGTCGTACTGGGAGAGGAAATCAATGCGCTCTGCGGCCCTTTTGCGCTCGGTGATGTCCTCGATCACGGAGATGACGTGCGTCGGGCGGCCGTCTGGAGTGCGCACAGCGGCAATGGAGACGTTCGTCCAGATGATGCACCCATCCTTGCGCACGTAGCGCTTCTCGCGCGAGTAGCTCGTCACCTCGCCCCGCAGCAGCTTCTCGTTGTAATCAATCGCGGTGCCCCGGTCCTCGGGGGGCGTGAGATCCACAGTGGTGAGATGGAGCAGTTCGTCCCGGGTGTAGCCGAGGATCTCGCACAGCTTCTCGTTGACGCGCAGCCACCGCGGATTGCGCGGATCGAGGGCACGCAGCCCCATGCCCACCCCGGCCTGCTCGAATGCGGCGCGGAAGCGCTCTTCGCTCTCCTTCATCGCATTGTCGGCCTGCTTGAGCGCGGTAATATCGTGGAGAATCTGGGAGGCGCCGACGATTGTCCCACTGCCGTCCCGGAGCGGGGAAATGCTGGACATGACATCGATCACCCGCCCGTCCTTGGTCTTGCGGCGGGTCTCGTGGGGCGGGACTGCTTCACCGCGCTGCACTTTCTCCCCGATTTCCGCGGTTCGGATGTGCTGTCCCTCAGGTATCGTGAAGGCGATGGGCCGGCCGATCGCCTCGCCGGCGGAATAGCCGAGCAGCCGCTCCGCGCCGGCGTTCCACGAGGTAATGGTGCCATCGAGCGAGCGGCCGATGATCGCGTCGTTCGAGTTTTCGACGATGGCCGCAAGCTGACCGCGGGCCTGTTCGGCCTGCTTGCGCTCGGTGATGTCCCGTAGGAGGAGCGAGACGGCGATTACCTCGCCCCGTTCGTTCTTGATCGGGGACTGGGACAGCGACACATCAACGTGCCTGCCGTCTTTTGCGATTCGCACCGTGTCGTAGCTCGGCACGGGGTGGCCCTGGTGGACCAGCTCCCGGTTGCGGGTGTTCTCCCCAAACCGCTCCGGGGGAACGATCAGTCGGATGTTTCGCCCGATCGCTTCCCGCGCCGTCCAGCCGAACAAGCGCTCGGCGGCTCGGTTCCAGGTGAGGATCGTGCGGTCGAGGCTGCGGCTGATGATGGCGTCGCCCGACTGCTCGACAATCGCCGCGAGTTCCGCGCGCTCCGCCTCCGCGCGCTTGCGTTCGCTGATGTCGCTGGCAATAGAGGCCGTGCCGATCACGTTGCCGCTGCTGTCCCTGATGGGTGACAGGCTCAGTTGTACGGCGATCCGGCGCCCGTCCTTGGAAAGGCGTACGGTTTCGTACGACGGCACGGCGTTTCCGTGCCTGAGCAGTTCCCGGTTCCGCTCCGTCTCGTGCTGCAATTCGGGCGGCGTCAACAGCAGGGCGTGCTTGCCGAGGGCTTCTGCAGCGGGGTAGCCGTAGAGCCGCTCGGCGCCGGCGTTCCAGGACACGATCGTGCCGTCGAGCGTGCGGCCAATGATCGCGTCTTGCGACGATTCGACGATCGCCGCGAGCCGGCCGCGCTCCTCCTCGGCGCTCTTGCGCCCGCTGATGTCTCGGAACACGAGCGATACGCCGATCATTGTGCCGCTCGGATCGCGGATCGGCGATTGGCTGATGGAGACATGTATGCGCCGGCCATCCTTGGTGAGACGCACCGCGTCGTAGGCCGGTATCCTGTGGCCAGAACTCAGCAGCGCGCGGTTCTGCGCTGCTTGTGCTTCCTGTTCAGCCGGAATGATCAGCGAGATGTTCCGGCCGATAACTTCGGCGGCCGTGTACCCGAACAACCGTTCTGCGGCGGAGTTCCAACTGGTGATCCTGCGGTCGAGATCGCGGCTGGCGATGGCGTCGTTGGAGTTCTCGACTATCGCCGCCAGGCGCCCGACCTCTGCTTCAGTCCGCTTGCGCTCGGCGATGTCGCGGTAGATCAGGGAGACGCCGATGATATTGCCGTCGCCGTCCCGCAGCTGCGAGGCGCTGATCGATACCGGGACGCGCCGCCCGTCCTTGGCGAGTCTTTCGGTCTCATGCGGAGCGGCCTGTTGCCCGGCAAGGGCGAGCGCTCTCCTCTTGCCGAGTTCCTGCCGCCGTTCCTCCGGGACGAGGAAACTGACATCGCGCCCCATGGCTTCCGCGGCCGAATAGCCGAAAAGGCGTTCAGCGCCCGCATTCCAGGTCAGGATGGTCCGGTCGCGGTCGGTGCTGACGATCGCGTCCTGGGAAAACTCGACAATCTCGGCCAGCCGCGACCGCTCGTCCTCGGCGCGCTCGCGTTCGGTGATGTCGTTGATCGTTCCGTCTATGCGCTGCGGCATGCCGTTCACGTCGCACATCACCCGAGCCCGGTTCTCCACCGTCCGCACTTCCCCGTCGGCGAGCACGATGCGGAACTCGTGGGTAAGCGCGCCACTTTCCAGCAGATCCCGTATGCTGCCACGCACTCGCGCCCGGTCATCGGGATGGATCATCTTGCGCCAAGTACGCCGGTTCGCGAGAAAGTCGGCGACCGGGCGCCGCGTGAGGCGTTTCGCCGCCGTGTTGAGGTAGAGGACCCGCCCGCTGCGCGCATCCATGGACCACACAACCTCGTGCAGTGAGCCGAGGATCCCCTCCAGCTTCTGCTCGTTGGCACGCATCTCGTCGAGCGCACGTCGACGCTCGATTACCCGCGCCAGCTGCGCGGAGATGCTGTTAATCGCTTCGAGGAATGGTTCATCCGGCGCGCGCACCTCGTCGGCGAAAAATTCGAGGAAGGCCAGGGGTTCGTCGCCGACGACGACCGGAAACACGAAACCGGCACGTATGCCCGATTTCACTGCTTCGGCCAGGCGCCCGAAGCCGGGCGTGGTCGATAGATCGGACACCCAAACCGCTCTCCTCTTGCGCAACGCCTCGCTGACGAACTGTCCGGACAGCCGCCCGGTGTAGGCGTAGCGGTTGGAAATCTCGACGAACCCGGCGAAACGCTCCGCCTGCGGAGAATGCCAGACCGAAGACTGCGGAGCGCCCAGGCGCTGCCCCGATGCAAACGTCCCCACGCGTCCGAGCGTCCAGCCGCCGTAATCGCAAATTTGTGCCAGGCACGCCTTCAATGCATCTTCGGGCGTCGTGGCTTCGTTGGATGCGCGTGCGAGCGATTCCATGAGCCGAGTGATCGCCGCCTTGCGTTCCAGCTCGCGTTGCGCCTGCTTCCGTTCGGTGATGTCAAAGATGACAGCGAGAAAGACCTGCGATCCTTCCCATTCGACCAGCTGCAGATGCACTTCCACCGGGTACTGTGTGCCGTCGGCGCGGCGGTGCGCCGACTCGAACACGAGCAATTCGCGCTCCCGGCGCAGCAGCGGGGCGACATGAGCGCGAAACGACTGTTCATTGAATTTGGTCTTGAGGTCGTACGGTGTCATGCACTGCATCGTCTCGGCGGTGTAGCCCAGGTTGCGCAGTGCGCTCTGGTTAACGTATCGAAAGCGCAACGATTCGCAATCGAAGATGTAAAGCTCGTTGCGGCTTGCCTCCAGCACGTTGAGCAACTGAATGCGTTCCGTTTCGGCGCGCTTGCGCTCGGTGACATCGCGGAAGATGTACGCGATGCGCGTGACGTTGCCGGCGGCATCGCGGATCGCGGAAATGCTCATCTGCACGTGACCCTGGCGTCCGTCCTTGGCGATGCGGACGGTCTCGAACGGTGGCACTGATTTGCCCTGTTGCAGAAGCCACACGTGATGCTGCCATTCGTGACGCCGGTCCGGGGGCGCAATGGTGGATATGCCGCGCCCGAGCATTTCGCCGGCTGAGTAACCCAATAGTTTCTCCGCGCCAGCGTTCCACGACATTACAATGCCGTCGGGCGTGCAGCTGAGGATGGCGTCGTTCGAAGTCTCGACGATCGCCGCGAGCTGGGCGCGCGCTTCCTCGGCCAGGATGCTGGTATTGTCGCGGCGTGAATTCATCTTGCGTAACTCGTGCCCGCCAGGGATGCGATCAATTGCGGGACCAGCGCGCCGAACTCGCGCTTCGGGACCAGGCCGTCGGCGCCGCTGCGCTGCGCGGCGGCGCGGTATTCGGCGCTTTCGTGCAGCGTCACGGCCACGAGGCGCGGCGGGGCGTCGCTAGCGCGCAGCTTGCGGATCACCTCGAAACCGCTCATGCCGGGCATGACGATGTCGGTCAGCACCAGGTCAGGTCGGGATTGGCCGGCCCGCGCCAGCGCCTCAGTGCCCGAACTCGCGCATGCGGTGTACGCCACGCCTGGCAGGGCGGCGACGAGGTCGCGGGCGGCTTTCAGGAACTGCGGGTTGTCGTCAATCAGCAGCACGTTCAATTTACGCATGATGCACCTCCGGTCGTTGCGATACGGTGCCCCTGATTCCTCCTCCTTGTCCCGGAGTTTTGTGTGCCGGCTCGTCCGGCACAATGAGTCGTCGCTACCGGCAAAGCTGAAGGGCAGGCACTACCCCCCTTGTAACCCAGCCTAGGGGGTAAGCCCGGGTTTGTATGTCGGGAAAGCTTGAATGATGTGTCAGGGGCGCATTGCGCCGGTGTGACGGATTACCGCGTGCCGCCGGGACCCCTGAAGGCGGGCGGGAGCAGGCCGGTGATCGCCGGGACGAGGTCGGTGAAGGTCCTGTTCTTGGTGACGAAGGCGCCGGCGCCGGCAGCGGTCGACCCTTCGCGGTAGATCTGCATGTCGTGGCTCGAATGCATCACCACGCGCGTGTCCGGCAGCAGCGACCTGATGCGGCGCGTCGCCTCGATACCGTCCATTCCAGGCAGAACGATGTCCATTACCACGACATGCGGCGCGTCGCTCGCGCACAGTTCGAGCGCCTGCTCGCCGCTTTCGGCGGTGAGCGTGCGGCATGCCGGTAATGCCGCCGAGACGAGCGCCTGCACGGCCATCAGTGTCGGCAAATGGTCTTCGACGATCAAAATGGTCAGGGTTGGTTGGTTGGGTTGTTCCATTAGTCGCTCGGTGCAATCGGGTGCGTGTCGGGTCCCATTCGGGTCGTGAGATTCGAGCGAACTGTAATGCCCCGCAACCGCACCGTCTGTCAGGAGTTCTTGACAGCGCAAATCCCCTTTCAAGGGGAAGGGGAAAGGGGGAAGGATGAAGAAGTTTGCAGTTTGCAGTGGACAGTTTGCAGTTGCTGCCAACTGATAACTGCCAACTGTCAACTCCTTATCCGGCCACCAGTCACCCATCATCACGATGATTGCCGCGGCCCTAGCAGCCTGTCGGACTTAGGTGTCGGACAGGCTGCTAATAGCAAAACCGCTTGCGGATTTCGAATGAAACCCGGGATAGCGACCCTTATTGGCCTCCAAAGGGCCGACGAGTAGGCTCGAAATGAAGTTTTCATTGCTTTTTTGCCTCTATTTTCGTGCAGGCGGTTTTGCATAAGGAGTTTGTCAGAGCTAAGTCCGACAAACTCCTAGGGGTCCCGCGATCACGCAGGATAAGATTGTGCGTTCGTCCCGCAGCCTGTATTATTCAATGTATTACAGCGTTCCGAGGGGCCGTTATGAAAATGCTGTCCGTGCGACTGGACGACAAAGAGGCCGTCGCGCTCAAGGCGCTGTGCGATGAAACCGGGCTATCCCGGTCGCAGGTGGTGAAGCGGGGCTTGTCCGCGCTCGCCAGCAGCGCTCGCCGCGGCAAGACGCCGGGCATTCTGGCCGAGGAACTTGGCATTGTTGGATGTTTTTCCGGGCCGCGTGACTTGTCAGCCCGCGTCGGGCATTACGTAAAGAAATCGCTGCGTGCGAAGAGCGCTCGCTGACACCGGGCCTCTGGTCGCCCTGCTCAACAGGAACGACACGCATCACGAGCGCGCCCGTGGATTCTTCCGCCGCTTTGACGGCGTGCTGTTTACCACCTGGCCCGTGCTTACCGAGGCAAGCCACTTGCTGCCGCTCCATGCGCGTGCCGGTTTTGTGCGCTGGGTGGCGCGCGGCGGGGTTACGCTGCGGGAAATTCCTGCCGATCAGATCAGCGCGGTTGCCGCGTTGATGGAACGCTACGCCGACCATCCGATGGACCTGGCTGATGCTTCCCTGATCTGCCTTGCCGAAGCAATCGGCGTCACCGATATCATCACCGTAGACCAGGCCGGTTTCGACACTTACCGGACCGGAGCGGGCAAGCGTTTCAAGAACCGCTTCCTGCCATGACCGGTTCACCGATCACCCGCTACCCATCACTAGTCACCCATCGCGAGCCACGAACCACGAACGGCGGGTTCTACACCTGTTTTCGCTCAATATCTTTTTCAGTGCCCCGGTATAACCGGCCATCACTGATTTATTCGAGCGGGGTGAGGCCGTGCTGGATCGCGAATTTGACCAGCCCCGCGACGTCGCCGATGTGAAGCTTCTGCATCAGGCGGCTGCGGTAGGTGTCGACGGTCTTGGGTGAAAGGTGCAGCGTGGCGGCGATCTGCGCGCTGGAGCGCCCCTCCGCAACCAGTTGCAGGACTTGCCGTTCGCGTTTGCTCAGCCGGTTGAGCGGGCTCGCGGCGGCGCTGCGGCTCACGACCTCCGCCATCATTTCGGCGATCTCTTGGCTGAAGTAGCGCCGGCCGGCGTGGACCACGCGCACGGCGTCGATGATCTCCTTGGCCGCCGATGCCTTCAGCACGTAACCGCTCGCGCCGGCCTCCAGCGCATGGAACACGTGCTCGACGCTCGAGTGCATCGACAGGATGACCAGGCGCACCTGCGGCGCGCGGTCGCGGAGCTCGCGCGCCGCCTCGATGCCGTTCATTTGCGGCATCGCGATGTCCATGACCACAACCTCAGGCTGAAGTTTCGCCACCTGACGCACCGTGTCGCGCCCGTCGGCGGCGGTTCCGATCACGCGGAGGTCGGGCTGCGCGGCAAGCAGGCTCGCCAGCCCCTCGCGCACGACGGCGTGGTCATCCGCGACAAAGACGGTGATCGGCATGGCGCGGGATTATCAGTTATGAGTCGTTGGTCCGGAGTGACGGACTTAATCAGA
>Ga0209002_10005046_pt1 | contig 10279 bp, 11 predicted proteins | sample Rifsed16ft2_FD_184010 | JGI IMG/M metagenome (GOLD analysis project Ga0209002, IMG submission 184010) | Soil microbial communities from Rifle, Colorado, USA - sediment 16ft 2 (version 2) | ecosystem: Environmental > Terrestrial > Deep subsurface > Rock core/Sediment | place: Rifle, Colorado...
CCGGTGCGTACGCCGGGTGCGCCGTGGTGCCGGCCTGGCGGCTCGTGCCGCTCCCCGACGCCATCGACTTCCGCACGGCCGCCGCGGTGATGGTGCAGGGAATGACCGTCGAGTACCTGACCCACAGCACCTACCCGGTGAAGCGCGGGGACACCGTGCTGGTGCACGCCGCCGGTGGCGGCACCGGGCAGCTGCTGGTGCAGGTCTGCAAGCAGCTCGGAGCCACCGTCTTCGGCACCGCCTCCACGGAGGAGAAGGCGGCGCTGGCGCGCGAGGCGGGTGCCGACGAAGTGATCCGGTACACCGCGGAGGACTTCGAGGAGGCGGTCAGGCGGCTGACGAACGGGCGCGGGGTCGACGTCGTCTACGACTCCGTGGGCAAGACCACGGCCGAGAAGAGCCTGAACTGCCTCCGCCCGCGCGGGTACCTGGTCCTCTTCGGCAACGCCAGCGGGGCCCCGCCGGCCTTCGACCCGCTCACCCTCATGGCGAAGGGATCCCTCTACCTCACTCGTCCCAGCCTGGGGCACTACATCGCGACGCGAGAGGAGCTGCTGGCGCGGGCTGGCACCGTGTTCGACTGGATCGCCCGGGAGCAGCTCCGCGTGCGTATCGCGCAGGTCTTCCCTCTGCAGAACGCTGCGGAGGCGCACCGGCAGCTGGAAGGACGACAACTGCCGGGAAAGGGGCTGCTGCTGCCCTGAGAGGACGGGTCTGGACCTAGCCCGGCCGCGGTTCTCGCCGGGCCGCGGCGACCGCCTCCACGAAGCGGCGGGCGAGCACGGTCAGGTCGTCCCAGGCCTGCCGGCGGATCAGATCCTCATTGACCAGCGCTCCGCCCACCGCGACGCCGGAGGCACCGGCCTTGATGTAGGAGGCCGAGGTCTGCAGGTCCACCCCGCCGGAGGGGACGAGCGGGACCTGGGGGAACGGCCCCAGGATGTCCCTGAAGAACGCGGGGCCCCCGAGGCGCGCGGGAAAGACCTTCACCAGTTCGGCGCCGCCGCGCCAGGCAGCCAGGATCTCCGTCGGCGAGAGCGCGCCCATCATCACCGGCACGCCGGCGGCGGCCGCGACCCTGGCCACCTCGACGTCGAGCGCCGGCGTCACCAAAAACTGCGCCCCCGCCGCGACGGCCTCTCGTGCTGCGGCGGCGGCGGTCACGGTCCCCAGGCCGACGGCGGCGGCTTCGCCCAACGCCGACCGCACCCGGGCGATCACACCCAGGGCGTCGCGGTTGGTCAGGGTGAACTCGACGCCGCGCACTCCGCCCGCGGCCAGCGCCCGCGCCAGCGGGAGGGCCGCGCTCAGGTCGTCGAGGCGGATGACGGCGAAGACCCCGCGCTGCAGGATGAAGTCGAAGTCCGTCACGGCCCGCCCTCCACCAGCGGGGCGATCTGCTTGACCCAGTAGAAGCGGGCGATCTCTGCCACCCGCTCCGCGGGCACGCTGCGGACCTCCAGACCGTGATCGCGCGTCCCGGAGACACGGCCGAACCGCTGGAACATCAGGATGTGAAAGCGCTCCGGCGGGAACCGCAGCGTCACCACCAGATCTACGGTGCCGCGCGGCGACACGAACTGGTCCAGGTCCGGGGGGATCTTCGGTCCGGCCTGCACGCGCAGCCACGCCTGCCAGGCGACCACGAGCACGAGGGTAGCGAGGACGATCCGCCCCAGGCCCGAGCGCAGAAACCGCCGCATCACGCCCCCGCCGTCCGCACGAGGCCCAGGACCCGTGCCACGAGCCCCTTGTAGCCGGGGGCCTCGATCAGGTGCTGCCAGATGCGCGGCCGCGGCAGATCCACCGGTACGGTCTCGCGCACCCGGCCCGGGCGCGGCGTGAGCACCACGACGCGGTTCGCCAGGAAGACCGCCTCCTCCACGTCGTGGGTGACGAAGAGGATGGTCGGCTGCCGGGCCCCCCAGATGCGGGTGAGTTCCTCCTGCAGTGTCATGCGGGTCTGGGCGTCCACGCTGGCGAAGGGCTCGTCCATCAGCATCAGGTCGGGCTTGTTGGCGAGCACGCGGGCCACACCCACGCGCTGCTGCATCCCGCCGGAGAGTTCGTGAGGATAGCGGTTCTCGAATCCTTCCAGGCCGACCAGCGCGATGTACTCCCGGGCGATGCGGTCCCGCTCCTCTTTGGGCACACCGCGCATCTTCAGCCCGAAGACGACGTTGTCCAGGACCGTTTTCCACGGGAAGAGGGCGAAACTCTGGAAGACGACGCCGCGGTCGGGGCCGGGGCCCTGGATACGTCGGCCGTTCAGCAGGATCTCCCCGCGGGTTGGGGGGATGAATCCGGCCACCATGTTCAGCAGGGTGGTCTTCCCGCAGCCGCTGGGGCCAAGGATGGCCACGAATTCCCCGTTGCCGATCTCCAGCGAGACCTCCTCGACGGCGGCGACGTGCTGCCCGGTGTAGATGTCGTAGTAGATTTTGCTCAGGTCGCGGATGACCAGGCCTTCCATGGCCGCCGCTCCTAAGGAACCTGCCGTACCAGACCCCACCGCTCGATGGTGGCGCGCTCCGCAGGGCGCAGGACCCCGGCGTCCACCACGTACCAGAGGATCCCGAGGACGATCATGCCCAGGATCATCTCCACCACGCTGCCGCTGCGGCGGGCGTCGAACATCATGAAGCCGATGCCGCTGGTGCCGACGATGATCTCGGCGGCGATCAAGGCGCGCCAGCCGTAGCCCAGCCCATTGCGCAGCCCCGTGATGATGTTGGGCAGCGCCCCGGGGATGAGCACTTCCACCAGGATCCGCCAGGGCGAGGCGCCCAGGCTCTGCGCCGCGCGGATCATCTCCACAGGGACGGTGCGGACGCCCAATGCCGCGTTGAAGATCATCGGGAAGATGACGGTATAGACGATGACGAAGGTCATCGTCGTCAGGGTGAAGCCGAACCAGATGAGCAGGATGGGCAGCCAGGCGATGTCCCCGATGGCCTGGAAGAAGATGATCAGCGGCCAGAAGAACCGGTAGCTCGCCGGATGCAGACCGATGAGCAGCCCCAGGGGGACGCCCACGAGCATGCCCACGCCGGCGCCGACTGCCAGCCGGGTGACGCTGTCCTGCAGGTACGTCGGCAGGATGCCCTTGTAGACCAGGCTCCCGAACGCCCGCAGGACGTCCAACGGCCCGGGGAAGAAGGCGCGCGGGTAGACTTCCAGTTCGACCACGAGGGCCCAGACGATCACCAGCAGCACGAACGGCCCGAGGCCTTGCACGGCGGGCTGCATGAAGAAGCTGCGCAGAGGGAGGAGGATTCGCCGCCTCATGTCACTATTCGGGCCAGGCCCCAGCGCTCGATGGTCCGGCGTTCGATGGGCGCCAGGATGAGCCGGTCGATCAAAACCCAGATCGCGCCGATGAGGACCATCCCCAGGACGATCACCTCGGTGCGGTAGAAGTCCCGGGCCAGGAAGAGCATGTAGCCGAGCCCGGCGTTGGTGGCGATGATCTCCGCGGCGATCAGGCCGCGCCAGGCGAAACCCATCCCCGTGCGAATACCGGTGACGATGTTGGGCAGGGCCCCGGGCAGCAGCACCTCGGTCAGCACCTGCCGCCGGTTCGCGCCGAGGGAGCGTGCCGCGTCGCGCAGGACCTGCGGGATGCGGGTGACGCCGAGGATGGTATTGTAGAGCACGATGAAGAAGACGGCGTTGAAGATGATGAAGGTGATCGCCCCGAACCCGTAGCCGAACCACAGCGTCGCCAGGGGGATCCAGGCGATCCCAGCAAGCACCGAGAAGAAGCGCAGGATCGGCGTGAACAGCGCGGCGAGGGATCGGTTGGTGCTGATGGCGATGCCCAGCGGGATGCTGGAGAGCACCGCCAGGGTAGTACCCACGAAGACGCGGCGGAGGCTCTGCCAGACGTGGTTGCCCAGCGCGCCGGTGCGCGCCTGCTGGACGAGGGCCTCCGCGACGTCCGGCGGCGCAGGGAAGACCCGCAGGGGGACGCCGTAGAGGCGGACGGCCGCCGCCCAGACCAGGACCAGGACGACGAACGGGGCGGCGAACCAGAGCGCCGCCTCCAGGCGGCTGCGGACGGCGGTGCCCGGCCGTGGCGCCGCCGGCGCCACGGCCACCACCCCCGAGGTCCGCCGCCCGTTCATCCTACTGGCAGGACCCCTTGAACAAGTACCCCGGACCCACCTGCGCGGTGCGCGGGATGGGCGGCAGGTCGCTGAACAGTTGCGGGTACTGGCGCATCACGTTGAGAATGGGCCCCGGCACGAAGACCTTGTTCACGTCGAAGGTCCCCGGGATGAAGCCCAGCCGGTTGAGCGTCTGGACGCCGTTGTGCAGCGCCAGATAGTTGAAGCAGGAGATGCGGATGTCCAGCGTCGGCAGGTTGTTGCGCACGCCTCGCAGGGCGACCTCCGGGCGCAACCCGGGGAGCCAGCGCACGGCGACGATGGCCGCCTTCACCGCCTCGGCGCGCATGAACTTGTCCGCCTCGGCGCGGGCGGCGAGGAACTTTTCGATTGTCTCCTGGTTGCGTTCCGCCCAGGAGCGGATGGCCACGTTGAACCCCATAAAGCCGATGAACCCGCCGCCGCGCACGACTTCATAACTGTTCGCCACATCGGCGAGGGCGATCACTGGCCAGGGGTCCCAAGTGGCGAAGGCGTCCACCGCGCCGCCCCGGAGCGCCACCGGCATCTCTCCCGGCGGCGTGTTCACCAGCGTCAGATCATTAACCGTCAGCCCGGCCTTCTCCAGGATGCCCAGGATGTAGAGGTGGCTGATCGTCCCGAAGGAGACAGCCACCCGCTTCCCCTTCAGGTCACGGATGGTCCGGATGCCGCTCCCCTGCCTCGCCACCAGCGCCATGGTGTCGTCGCCACCCAGCTTCACGGAGGACCCGCTGTAGTTGCCGACGATGACCAGGTCCATGCCCCGCAGGACAGCTCCGATCATGGGGACGCCCACCTGGCCCATCTGAATCTCCCCGGCCTGCAGCGCGTTGAGCAGGTCGACGCCGGTGGGGAACGGCGTGGCAATGGTCACGTCCAGGCCCCACCTCTCGAAGAAGCCCTGGTCCAGGGCCACCGGCACGCCGAGTTGGTCGATGGCGGCGACGATGCCGACCCGGACTTTCGTCAGCGCCGGCGCGGCCTGCCCGCCGGGCGCAAGTATCAGCACCGCCAGCACCAGGAGGCCCACCACTGGCACCTTCCTCCACCCCTCGCGCATCACACTCTGCCTCCCTTCGGTTTTGAATCACTCATTTCTGCCATGAACGCTTCCACACGCGCGCGTGTCGGGAGCGGCGCCACCGCCCCCAGGCCGCCGGCCGCCAGCGCTCCGACGGCGTTGGCAAACCGGCCTACCTCCTGCAGCGGTACGCCGCGCATCCACTCCACGAGGAACCCTGCGTCGAAGGCGTCTCCGGCGCCGGTCGTGTCCACCGGCTGCACCGGCCACGCCGGCAGGCGCAGCGTGATCCCCTCGGCGGCGGCGATAAAGCACCCCTCCCCTCCCAATTTGAGCACGACCAGGCGCGGCCCGCGAGCCAGGAGCCGCTCCGCCACCGCCTCCGCAGGCCGCGAGTCGTCCAGATAACCCGCGTCCTCCGCGCTCAGGAAGACGACGTCGGCCTCGGGGACGGTCGCCTCGACGATCGAGCGCAGCCGCGCCAGGGGACGGAGCCTGGGCCGCAGGTTCAGGTCGTAGCTCACGACGAGGGCTCCGGCGTGAGCGGCCGCGATCGCCGCATCGGCGGCGGCGTAGACTCCCTCCGAGATCGCCTGGGTGATCCCGCTGGTGTGGAAGATCCGCGCCGTCTGGATGTAGGCGGGGCCGATGTCCTCCGGGGTGAGGCGGCTGGCGGCGGAACCGGCACGGTAGTACGTGAAGTCGTGCTTCCCCGCCTCGTCGAGGGCGATGAAGTAGACGCCCGTGAAGCCCTCCGGGTCCACGATGACCTGGGAAGCGTCAACCCCCTCCTGCTCCCAGAGGGCCATGAAAGAACGGCCGAACTCGTCCCCGCCCAGCCGGGTGACGTACCCGACGGAGACGCCCAGGCGGGCGGCGGCCACCGCCACGTTGGAAGTGTCCCCGCCCCAGCCGCGGCGGAAGGTCGTCACCCGGCTGAGGCGCCCGCGCTCCGCCGCCGCGAACTCCGCCATGGGTTCTCCCAGCGCGATCAGGTCGGGCACGGTCTCCCGCCGCCTAGATCCGGGCGAACTCCTCGAGCGCCTGCCGGATCGAGCCGACCTCCTTGATGCGGGCGGTCATGCGCCGCTCCGTCTCCTCGATCTGCGCGGCGGCGGCCAGCACCTCCGCCGCCTGCGCGCGGGGTACCACGACTACGCCGTCCGTATCCCCCACGACGATGTCGCCGGGATGGACGAGGACGCCGCCGCAGGTCACCGGGACGTCTTTAGCCACGGTCACGTACCGGCCCACGGAGGTCGAGGGGATGACCGTCCGGGAGAAGACGGGAAAGTGGGCCTCGCGGATCTCTTCGACGTCCCGCACGCCGGCGTCCAGCACCGCTCCGCCCAGCCCGCGGGTGACGGCCGCCGCCGTCATCAGCCCGCCCCACTGCGCGACGTTGCGGGCGCCCTCGGGGTCCTCCGTGCCGATGACGATGATCGTCCCCGCCTCCGCCTCGTCGATGGCCTCCAGGGCGTGCCGCGGAGGCTGCGCCTCCAGGCCGGCGCGCTCCAGCACGGTGACGGCCGGGCCCACGATCTTCGCCGGCATGATCGATTTGATCTCGTAGGACATGAAGCCGGGGCGCTTCGTCACGCGGTCCACGGCGTCGGCCACCGAGGCCGTGGTTATGGTGCGGAAACCGTCCAGCAGGTCACGCAGACCCGCAACGGATGTCGGCTCACTCATGGTACTCCTCCTTCTCGGACAGGTCGGTGTTCGTCCCAGCCAATCGCCCGGGAGAGGCGCTTCGCGGTCTCCCTCACCCGAGGCCCCAGGTCGCGCCGCGCCCGTTCCAACGTCATGCTCACATTCGACCCGGAGAGACTGATCGCGCCCGCCACCTGCCCGCGATGGTCCATGATCGGGGCTCCCACGCAGCGGATGCCCTCCTCGTTCTCGCCGTTGTCGATGGCGTACCCCCTCGCGCGCACGGTGGCCAAATGCGCGAGCAGGGTGGCAGGATCGGTGATCGTGTTTGCGGTGCGCCGGGCCAGGCCTCGGGTGCGGAGGATCCCCCGCACCTGCTCCACCGGCAGAAACGCGAGTATCGCCTTCCCCAGGGAGGTGCAGTGCGCCGGCATGATCGCACCGACGGTGGACGCCATGCGCAGCGGGCCCGGCGGCTCCACCTTTTCGATGTAGACGACCTGCCCTTGCTCCATGACCGCCAGGTGCACGGTCTCCCCGGTCTGGTCGCGCAGATCACGCAGCAGGGGGCGGCTGGCGCCGCGTAGTTCGATCTGGTTCAACCGCCGCCCGGCCAGCCAGAGGACGTGGGAGCCGACGGTGAACTCTCCGTCTGCCGCCGCGGCTAGGCCGTGGCGCTGCAGGGTGCTGAGGAGGCGGTAGACGGTCGGACGGGGGAGCCGGACGGCGGCGCTCAACTCCCGAACAGTCAGCGGGCGTCCTGCTTCTCCGAGCGCATCGAGCAGGGCGATGACGCGTTCTACCGACTGGACTGCGTCCGAGGTGCGAGGCTTCGACACCAGCCCTCCCGCGGCCTGATAGAGTTGTCCACGATGTGGACAGTCCGTCCCTATGTCAATAATAGCACACGAGGAAATACTGCCTGCACCCGATAGCGGCGACAGACAGTGCAGTGTATCAAGAAGGAGGGATCATCGGCGGCTGATTGCTATGGGCAGGGTGGAGGCCGCGCTCGGCGGCCTTGGTCTCGAACTCCCCAAGACCCCGTATCGGAAGGGGTTGATACCCGTCAAGCGCGACGGCCATCTACTCTATGTTTCCGGGCAGGGGCCGACGGTCGAGGGGGCCCCCCGGTACCAGGGAAAGGTCGGGGCGGAAGTGTCCCTCGAGGACGGGGTCAAAGCAGCCCAGATCTGCGGTCTCAACGCACTCGGTGCCCTCAAGGACTATCTGGGGGGCGATCTCGACCGCATCACGGGCGTGGTGAAGGTGCTCGGGTTGGTCGCCAGCGCCCCGGATTTCTACCGGCAACCTGAGGTCATCGACGGGTTCTCGGACCTCATGGTGTCGATCTGGGGAGAGAACGGGCGTCACGCGCGGTCCGCGATTGGCGTGGCGGCACTGCCGGGCAACATCCCGGTCGAAGTGGAGATGATCGTGACGCTCGGAGACGTATGACACTTTGAGGACCGCAGCGTAGCCAGGGACACAGGGGGTGAGGCCTAGCGGGGAGCGCCGCGTCGCAGGACCCGTCAGCATCAGGAGTGGGGCAAGGATTGACGGTGGTGGGCGTGCGTGGAGCTCACGGACGCCTCAGCGTTATCTACGACCACCGTTGGGGATCGGCATAAGGAGGGTCTGCCCGTGAAACGCGCCCTGTTGGTTTGGGTGCTCCTGATCGCGATGCTCATCGGCACGTACTCGGCCGCGAGTGGGGCCAGCCAGAGCCCTGTTCGCGGTGGCACGCTCAGGTTCGCAGCGGCGGTTGAGCCGATTACGCTCAGCCCTCTCATGACCGGCGGCGACGCCCCCTCGGCAAAGCCGCGCATCGCTCTGTTCGATCCACTCTTCTTCGTCAACTACGCCAAGGGCACGCTCGATCCCGGGCTCGCCATCTCCATCGAGAAGATCACAGACACGCGGTGGATCGTGAAGCTGCGGAAGGGCGTGCAGTTCCACAAGGGCTACGGTGAGATGACGGCTGAAGACGTGGCGTTCAGCTACAACGAGGTCCTCCAGAAGAAGCTCCGGTCTGTCTTCGCCCTGAGCGCCCTGAAGGAGGCGCGGGCCGTCGACAAGTACACCGTCGAGTTTCTGCTCAACAACGCCTACGCGGCCTTCCAGGCCACCTCGCTCACGCACCTCAGCATGGTGGTCTCCAAGAAGGCCTACCAGAAAATGAGCATGGAGAAGTTCAACCGGAATCCCGTGGGCACCGGACCGTTTGAGTTCGTCCGCTGGGTCCCCGGGAACTCCATCGAGTTGAAGCGGTTCGACCGCTACTGGATGAAGGGGCTGCCCTACCTCGGCGGTATCAAGTTCCTGATCGTGCCCGATCCCTTCGTTCGCGCGACCATGCTGCGCACCAGGCAGGTGGATGTCGTCGAGACCCCGGACTTCAAGGACGTCGCCAAGTTGAAGACGGAGAAGGGGATCATTGTGCAGCAGGTCGTCGCCCACGCCTGGGACGGCATCCTCTTCAGCGCGCTGGCCTCCAAGCCCCACCCGTTCATGGACGCCCGTGTCCGGCGCGCTGTGAGCCTCGCCCTTGACCGCGACCAGATCGTGCGGGACGTCTACTACGGGTTCGCTGTCGCCACCGACACACCCACGCCGCCCGAATTCATGGGCCACCCGCCGAACCGCGTCTTCGGGAACAAGCCCGACATCGCGGCGGCGAAGAAGCTGCTGGCCGAGGCCGGCTACCCCAACGGGTTCGAGACGACATTGATGGCGCCCAACTATCAGCCCATGGTCCGCATGGCCGAGGTCATTGCCGGCCAGCTGGCTAAGGTCGGGATCAAGGTCAACATCGAGGCCCTGGACACGGGCACGTACAACTCGAAGCTGATCGGGAATCACGACTTCGCGATGGCCCTGCAGGACGTCGTGATCGTGAGCCCGGACCCCGACTCGCCCATTTTCTGGTTCCATCGGAAGGGCACCCAGCACTGGCACGGCTGGGAGCACCCCGAACTCGACGCGATGCTGGACAAGGGACGAGAACTCACCGCGAAGAAGGACCGGGAGCCGCTGTACTGGAAGATCCAGGACTTCATCCGGCAGGAGAACTCGTTCATCTACATCACCCACGCGATCAATGTGCAGGCGATCCGGGACAACGTCGTCAACCTCGACGTCCTGCCCGGGGCGGAGCGCAACTACACGAAGACCTGGCTGAAGGGGGACTGAGCGAAGGGCGGCATGCCGGCGACCGCATGCGACAACATCGACCGGCTGATCACCGTGGAGATGCGTTTTGCCTCGGGATTCCCCCGGGGCATCATCCCGCGGCTCTACGACGCGGCGCGCGCCCTGCACGCGGAGCCCCTGACCTACCGGGCGGCGCAGGGCCTGGCCGAACGGATCAAAGCTGGTGAGTTCGTCCTGCTTGTAACAGGAGCAGGCGGCCCTCCCCACCTGCCGGAAGCGGGAGCTCCCGGAAGGCTCCTAC
>Ga0209002_10005048_pt1 | contig 10277 bp, 9 predicted proteins | sample Rifsed16ft2_FD_184010 | JGI IMG/M metagenome (GOLD analysis project Ga0209002, IMG submission 184010) | Soil microbial communities from Rifle, Colorado, USA - sediment 16ft 2 (version 2) | ecosystem: Environmental > Terrestrial > Deep subsurface > Rock core/Sediment | place: Rifle, Colorado...
ATCTACGCCAGGGCTCCGCCACCGGAAGTAGACGTACCGGCCGTCCGCCGAGAACCGCACGTTGGACGGAGATGTCCCAACCAGGTCCGGGCCCCGCATGATGCTCGGGACGGTGAGCTGGAACTCCTGGGCGGACGCGGCCGCCGGCGGCAGCGCGAGCGGCAGGAAGCAGATCCAACGACGCATGACGTACGCCTCTCTGGTTCAGTAGGCTGACAGATGTGGGACCGGGCGTCGGCCCACTCGCATGGGTGATACCTCAGAGTCGCAAGAGCCGAAACGCGTGGGTCCAGGCGGTTCTCCAGAAAGCCGGGAATGCACCACAGCTGGCAAAGGGGCTCGATCGCGCGGGCCGCGGTCGCCTTCCCCATGTCCGCCGGCTCCCAGTCGAACTGCTCGATGATCCGGGCCACGGTCCGTTTCGCCTCCGCGTCGTTGCCGCAGTAGAACATGGTCGGTTTGCCGCCCGGAAACGACGGGCCCACCATGAACGCGTTGCCCACGCTGCTGAACGCCTTGACGAAACGGGCGTCGGGAAACGCCTTCTGCAATCGCTCCATCAACGAGTCGTTCGGCCCGGTGAAGAAACGGATCACGCCGTCCTCGGGCGGTTCGTCGCTGATGGGGTTGGTGGTGTCCATCACGACTTTGCCCGTCAGGTGCTTCCCCCCCGCCCGCTTCAGCGCCTCCTCGGCTCCGCGCCCCTGGACCGCCAGCACCAGGGCCTCGGCCTACGCCGCCACGTCGGCGAACGTGCCGCTCGGAATGCCGCTCGCGGACGAGAACTCCGCCAGCTTCTTGGGTGTCCGACTGCCGATGCGCACCTCGTAGCCGTGCTTCTGCAATCCCTTCGCGAGTACCTGGCCGACGGGCCCCGAGCCCAGGACTCCAAACTTCATGCAAGCCTCCGTTCAGAATGTCACCGCGGAGCACGCAGCGTCCGCGTTCTCCGCGGTAAGATCCCCTATTGCAGCGCTTTGGCCGGGGTCGTTCCGGTCCCGATCCAGTGCGCGAACCAGGTGCGAATCCGCTCCAGCCGGTCCACCAGCAGCCACGGCGGCCCGGTGCGCGAGAGCCCGTGCGAGCTTCTGGGATAGCGCACGAATTCCACCGGCACGCCGCGCTTCTTGAGCGCCATGAACAGCTGCTCCGCGTCCGTGATGGGCACCCGGTAGTCTTCCTCGCTGTGCACGATCAGGAGCGGAGTCTTCATGTTCGTGACGTAGGTGAACGGCGACAGCGCCCGGTACAGCGAGTCCTGCTCCCAGGGGAAGCCGCCGAACTCGTACTCCGTGAGCCCCTGCGCCTCCGACGAGCCGTACCACGAGAGCCAGTTGGCGATGGAGCGATCGGTCTGGGCCACGGCAAAGCGATTAGTGTGGCCGATGATCCAGTTGGTCATGAAGCCGCCGTACGATCCGCCCAGCACCGCCATCCGGGTGGTGTCCACCTGCCCGGTGCGGCGGATCACCTCGTCCACCGCCTTCATCAGGTCCTGGTAATCCTCCATGCCCCAGCGCATGCGCGTGGCGTAGGTGAACTCGTGCCCGTAGCCGGTGGACCCGCGGGGATTGGTGAACAGCGTCCAGTACCCCTGGCCCGCCAGCATCTGGAATTCGTGGAAATAGACATTGCCGTACTGGCCGTGCGGGCCGCCGTGGATATAGAGAACCAGCGGGTATTGCTTCCCCGCTTCATAGCCGTAAGGCTTGTGCAACCAGCCCTGGATCTTCAAGCCGCCCACGCTCTCGTACCACAGCGTGTCCGCCGGGATCGCGGTCACCTCGGCCAGGTACGGGTCGCTGAAGCCGGTGAGCCGCTTCTCACCGCTGCCGTTGCTCTGGGCCACGAACAACTCGCTGGGGTGGGTGATGTCGGTGGCCGTGTACGCCATCATCCGGCCGTCCGCGCTCATCGAGAAGCCGCCCAGCTGCCGCGGGCCCTGCGTCACCTGCGCCACCGCCCCGCCGCGGGCCGGCACCCGGAACCAGTGCACGTTGCCGTGCATCTCGGCCTGAAAGGCGATGCTGGCGCCGTCGGGAGACCACCGGGGCGCGCCCGGGTCCAGATCCCAGTTCGGCGTCAGGTTCCGCTGCTCGCCCCCGCCGGCGGGGATGAGACAGACATCGTCCGGCTGTCCTCGGCCGGTCGAGCAATTGAACGCGATCGTGCGGCCATCCGGCGAAAACGCCGGGCTGTTGTGGTACCCGGGCGTCGTCGTGAGCCGGCGCAGCGTCCCGGTCGCCACCTCCACCAGGTAGATGTCCGGGTGCTGGTCGAGCCGTCGCTCGTCGCCGTCGGTCGAGTCCTGCACCAACGCGATCAACCGCCCATCCGGCGACCAGGTGATGCTCCGCTGCGAGAGCCGGCCGTGGGTGAGCTGCCGGGGCTCCCCACCGCCCGCGGGCACCACGTAGAGGTGTTGCCGCGGCTCGCTGGCGACGTCGCGCAGGAAGCCGCGTCCGTCGGCCATATAAGGAATGTGGGTGATCACCCGGCCGTCGAACCGCTGGGGATCGGGACCCCGAGAGATGGCATCCGGCGCCATCCACCCACGGCGCGGGTTCCGCCGCACGCTGTCCGGCACCTCGCCCTCCCAGGTGTACGCGATCCACTTCCCGTCTTTGGACCACTCCGGCATGCCGTGCACGCCGCGCATGCGGAACGCTTCACCACCCATCGCCCCGGTGCGGAGGAACCACACGCCGGCCTCGTCCTCCACGCCGGCGCTGTCCCGCCGGCTGCTGAACGCCAGGAGCGAGCCATCGGGCGACCAAACGGGGCTCGATCCCTCCGTCGAGAGGCTGGTGAACCGGTAGGGCGGCGCCGAGCCGTCGGTGGGCGCGAACCAGACCTCGCGGTGGCGGCGATCCTTGTCCTCCACCACCGTGGTCACGGTGAATGCGACCGCCGCTCCGGAAGGCGACATGGCGGGCTCGGACACCGAGATCAGGCGGTAGTAGTCGGCGGAGGAAATGGGGCGTTGTTGGGCCGCGAGGGGTGCGGCCGCCAGGGCCGCGTACAGGCCGGCGCGGGCGATGGTCCAAGTCGCCATGACGGGTCTCCAGGTGGAAGGGAGACGAAGGCGGCCGGAATCGGACCCGGCCGCCTGGGGATCTGAGGCTGGTACGTTAGGGGCCCCGCCCTGGAGTGGCTAGGGCCACGGTCGTCGCCCTCCTCGTTAGTGCATCCCACCCCGCTCCGGGGAGGCGACGTTCGCGCTCCCCTCATCGTCTCCGATTCGGAGCGTGACGACCAGCGGATTCGCCGCGTTGACCACGCCCAGGTCCACCTCACTGACGCGCACCCGGAAGATCCCGTTGTCGCGAATGACGACCTGCTTGATCCCCGGAGCCGTGGTCTGGAACTGGAACCCGTCATTCTCGTCGGTGCGGACGAAGGCGCTCCCCGGCATCGTCCACGTCAGTCCGCCGAGCGTGACGGCGACCTGCTCACCAGGCAGGGCGATCCCGTCGCTCGACGGGCCCAGAGCGAACTGGCCCCAGAGGTCGATCTGATCCCGGGTCGCGCCCCGGCTTTGCCCGATGCGCGCGCGGGTGATCTGGAGACTCGCGAACGCGACGACCGTGCACTTCCCGGCGCTGCCGGCGCCATAGATATCGGCGATCTCGTCATCCGACAATGCGCGGCCGTAGATGGCGACCTCGTCCAGCAGGCCCACGAACGGGTCAGCCCGGGAAGACGTCGCGGCGCCGATGGTCAGCGGCGCGTCGTTCAAGGTCCGGACCAGGCTGCCGGGGAGCGTCATGGACTTGATGATTTCTCCATCCACGTACATCCGCACCTCGACCCCGCCCGTCGTCTGCCGGTAGGTCCCGGCGAAGTGATGGAACGAGCTGGCGGACGGCGGGGGGAGCATGCGGATGGTCTCGAACCGCGACCGCACCTGCTGCCAGTCGTCGCCGCCCACCACGTTGGGGTCGTTGTAGTACAGGCCGAGTCCCAAAAACGTCTGATGCAGGGTCACGCCGTAGTTGGTGACCAGGTTTGCCGCGCGTTTCGCGACCATGCCGCGGTTCGTCGGCGCGGTGGTGTAGTTGAACCAGAGCTCCAGGGTGAATGCGTCAACCAGGTCCAGCGTTTCGTGGTCCGGCACCAACACGAAGCCGTCACCGTTCAACTGAAACGCCTGCCCCACCACCCCGGGGGCGAAACCGACGTTGCCCTGGAGGGTTCCGGGGTTGGTCTGCGTGTAGTCCAGAGCATCCCCGTCCCCACGCCACCAGCTTACCAGACCATCGGGCATGCGAGCGCAGGCCGCTGCCGCACCGGGCCCGCGCACCCGCCAGACCGGGGAGGGCGGGACCGGGTGATGCAAGAGCCCGCGGTCCATGGGGACCGTGAAAGGTGTCAGGGCAATGCCAACCGCCCACAGCGCCGGACGGGTCAACACAAGCCACCTCCTGTTGGGTGTATGAGCGCAACGAACAGGCTCGCCAGATAGAGGGTCTGGGCGGTATGACGTAGATCACACTCGCCGGCCGTCGGTGTAACCGGCTATGGTGGTTCGACTTACGGCCTCTGGGCCGGGCCGGTTGCGCTAACTATCGGCGCCGTCGCTTCTTGCGAGCGGGCGCCGCCTCGGGCGCGAACTGGACATTGATCGCCGCCAGGTGCTGCTCGAACCACGCCGTCAGCCGGCCCAGGAATTTCTCAGAGAGGTAAAAGACGTCTCGGGGCGCCTTGGGATGGAGGTGGGCCACCAGGACGCCGTCGGCGCCGCGAACGTCGATGTATCCCTTGGAGTTCAGGTGGCGCAGGCGGGTCCTGGCCTTGTTCCCCCAGTACCAGGTGGTTGCTTCGTGGAGCACTTTGGCTCGCAAGAGCCGGTAGATGTCGACCTTCGCGTCCCGGGGCACGACCTGCATGACGATCATGTGACCCTCCCACCTGCATAAGGTTGGGGGTGGCGCCGGGCACCGCGTCAGCCACGCGGCGCCCGGCACGAGGCTACATCCCGCCCTGGCTCGACGGCGGGACCACGCCCTTCGTGCGCAAGTACGTCACCAGGTTCCCGTAGTGCTCGCTGTCGTGCGCGACGTTGAAGATGAGCACCCACAAGCGGCTGCCCTTGCTCCCGAAGAAGGTGACCTCCTCCATGGCTTTCATCTCCTCCATGCGATAGGCCGGGTCGCAGTATGCGAAGGAGTCCTTGAGGGCCTGCACCATTGCCGCTTTGCTGGTGGTCTTCTCGAAGTCGGCCTTGTTGGGATTCTCCTCTCCCTTGGCCGCAGCGCAGAAGAGGTAGTTCTCGTTGGCGACGTGGCCCAGAATCTCCCCGTAGGATCTGACCTCGGGGACCGGCTTGAAGCCGTAATGCTCCTCCGGCATCAGCTCGGCGGCACGCTCGTAAAGATCCTTGAGCCGGTCGTACGGCCGTTGTACCGCGGCGATGCCGCTCATCGAGCCGTGGCCGTGGGCCGGTTGCTGGGCCACGGCGGCGCACGGCAGGGCGGCGGTCAACCAGATCAACGCACGGGTGTTCATGCGGTCACCTTGGAAGGGGTTGGGAACAGCATGCCCAGGGAGCGGCCCTGAATCAAGTGGGGGACGCCGTTCGGGGCCCGACCAGCGCCTCGAACCCCGCGGTGTAGATTAGCCCCGATGCGCCTGACCTTCCGCCACCGCCTGTTCCTGGGGCTCATCGCCCTGGGGACGGTGCCGCTCGCGGCGGCCCTCGTGGCCCTGGCGCTGTACGTGCGCTCCACCGCCACGCTGGCCGGCCCTCGGGCGGCGGTGGACAGTATCGCCGTGAGCGGGCGCGCCGTCATCGAGGCGCTGGACGCCACCGCCCTCGACGACTCGGCCCGCGCGTTGGTGCGCCGGCACGAAGGGCAGATGGCGGTCGCCGCCAGGCTCACCCGCCGGGCGGAAACCCTGTCCCGTGTCGCGGCGCCCGCGCTGGCGGCGGTGGCGCTGTTCGCGGCCGCCGTGCTGGTGGGCCTGTCCGTGATCTTCGTCCGGAGCTGGGCCGCGCAGGTCTCGGCGCCGGTGGAGGAACTGGTGGACTGGACTCGCCGCATCCAGCGCGGCGAGTCCCTGCCGCCAGAGAGGAGCCGGCGCGTCGCCCCGGAGCTCGTGACGCTGCGGGACGCCCTCCGGGAGCTGGCCGCCGCCCTGGAGGGGGCGCGCCGGCAGGAGATCGAACGGGAGCGCCTCCAGGCGTTCCGGGAAACCGCCAGGCGCGTGGCGCACGAAATGCGCGGCCCGCTCACGGCCGCCCAGCTGGCCCTCGGCCGCCTGGTCGAGAATGCCGACCCAAACTCGCAGGCGGCTCACCGCGTACTGGCGGAGGAGACCGAGCGCCTGAAACGCATGGCCGACGAATTCTCCGCGTTCGGCCGCCTCCCGGAAGGTCCGGAGAGCGACATTGACATGACCGAGCTGTTCGAGAGCGTGCTGACCGCCACCGTGCCGGCCGAGTGCCCCGTGGGCCGCAGCCTCGAGCCGGGCCTGGTGATTCGCGGGCGCTACGAAGCCCTGCGCCGCGCGGTCCAGAACGTGGTGCGGAACGCGGTGCAGGCGACGGACGGCCGCGGCATCGCCGTGAGCGCTTCGCGGGACGGCGCCCGCGTGATCTGCGTGGTGCGCGACCATGGAGCCGGCATTCCGGTGGAGCTGCGCCGCCGGCTGTTCCAGCCGTACGCCACCACCAAACCTCAAGGCACCGGACTCGGGCTCGCGATCGCCCATCAGGCGGTGGCCGCCCACGGCGGCACGCTCACCACGGAAGACACGGCGGGGGGCGGCGCCACGTTCGTGTTTTCTTTCCCCGCGGCGTGAGCCCCCGCATCCTCGTCGTGGACGACGAGGCCAACCTCCGGCGGATGCTCCAGGCGCTGCTGGAAGACGCCGGCCACGAAGTGCGCGCCGCGGCCAGCGGCGCCGAAGCGCTCGCCGCGGTGCCCGCCTTCAGCCCGGAGGCGGTGCTCCTCGACCTGGTGCTCGGCGACGGGCCCGACGGCCTCGCCGTGTTGGAGCAGCTCAAGGCGGGCGATCCCGACCTGGTGGTCATCATGATGAGCGGCAAGGCCACTCTGGCCGACGCGGTGCGCGCCACCCGGCTCGGCGCCTTCCAGTTCCTGGAGAAGCCGCTCTCACCCGAGAGCGTGCTCACCACCACGCGCGCCGGCCTGGACCTGGCGGCGGCACGAGCCGACGCCAGGGCGCTTCGCGCCGCCCTGACGCACGACGACGAGATGGTGGGCGACAGCCCCGCCATGGCCGCGGTGCGGCGACTCATCCGCCAGGTAGCTCCCACCACAAGCCGGGTACTGATCACCGGGGAGTCGGGCACGGGGAAGGAGCTGGTGGCGCGCGGCGTCCACACGCAGAGCCCGCGCGCGCTCAAGCCGCTGGTGAGCCTCAATTGCGCCGCCGTCCCCCGTGAGCTGTTGGAAAGCGAGCTGTTCGGCCACGAAAAGGGAGCCTTTACCGGCGCGGTCCAACGGCGCGTCGGGAAGTTCGAGCTGGCACACGGAGGGACGCTGTTTCTCGATGAAGTGGCTGAGCTGGAGCCCGCCGCGCAGGCGAAGCTGCTGCGGGTGCTGGAGACCGGGGCGGTGGACCGGGTGGGCGGCACCGCCGCGCGGATGGTGGACGTGCGGGTGGTCGCGGCAACCAACAAGAACCTCGAGCGGGAGGTTCAGGCCGGCCGGTTCCGTGCCGATCTGTTCTTCCGGCTGAACGTGTTCCCCGTCAACGTGCCGCCCCTGCGTGAACGGCTCGAGGACCTACCTATGCTGGTCGAGCATCTCGGGCGCCGAGCGGCGGCCCGCTGCAACCGGCCATCGCGCCGCGTGGGTGACGCGGCGCTCGACCGGCTGCGGGCGCACACCTGGCCCGGCAACATACGGGAGTTGGCCAATCTGATTGAACGGCTCACCATCCTGGGTGAAGGCCCGGTGAGCGTCGCCGAGGTCGAGCCGATGCTCGCGGCCCCGCTGAGCGCGCCTACCACACCGCGCGCCGGTTCCGCGACGCCGTCACTGAGCGACGCGCTGGAGCACTACGAGCGGCGGCTGATCCGCGAGGCGCTGGATGCCGCCGGCGGGAATCTCGCAGAGGTCGCACGACGCCTGAGCACCGACCGCGCCAACCTCAACCGCCGTATGCGTCGCCTGGGCATGAGTCGAAACGACCCGAACGAGTCCGAGTGACACGGAACGCGGCGTTGTCCGTTTTCGGTGGTCCGTTGTCCAGGAAGCACTTACGAGCCGACACGCCGCCGGTACGCTCCGTGCATATGCACCATGCCGGAGGTAGCGATGGCCAAGATCTTCGTGTTTTTCTGGTGCGTAGCCGGACTGCTGACGCTGGATGTGGTGCTGCGAACATCGGCGTCGCGTCCGCCCCGCCCGCCCCGGTCCGCGGTGACCGCCGACTCCTTGCCCGTGCTCACCCAGATCCGCACCCGCTGCGAGCTGCCGGCCGGAACGGTCGTGTTCGTGGTGCGCGACCGGGAGCCCTCGCCATGACGAGCCGATGGGCCCTGCTGGCAGCGGTCCTCGGGGCTCCATTCCCGCTGGCGGCGCAGGACACGGTGCTCGTAGCGCGCGGCGTGCCGGCCGGCGAACGCGCCCTCCGGATGTTCAACGGTGAGAACACCACCCGCCACTATGGAGAGCAGACCATCAGCCGCGGGACGACCATCCGCACCGACCTCGGCGTTCTGGATGGCCCCCTCAACCTGTACGGCACGGTCGAGGGCGACCTGGTCGCGATCAACGCCGATGTCTCGATCTACGCGGGCGCCGAGGTCCTGGGCGATGTCCTCGTGGTGGGCGGCACGCTCTTCGTCAGCGAGGACGCCGACGTCGGCGGCTCGGTGGAACGGCATTCTGATCGTATCGGCGTCCGCGTGGTGGACGGCCGGCTGGAGGTCACCGGAGCACGCCCTCGACCGGTCGTGGTGAGCGGGGATCGCCGGCTGCGGCGATCCTACAACCGGGGACGCGCTTCGCTGGCGGTGACCACCGGACGCACCTACAACCGGGTCGAGGGGCTGGCGGTGATGGCGGGCCCGAGGATCACCTGGTCCGATCGCGCCACGGCGGTCCGCCTCGAGGCGCTCGGCATCTGGCGCACCGCCACGGGCTTCGATCCGGACATTGACAATCGTGAGCTGGGCTACGACGCGCTGGTTTCCCTGCGGCTGGGACCGGAACGGCAGATCGAGATCGGCGGCCGGGCGTTCGACGTCGTGACGCCAATAGAGGATTGGCAGCTCCGGAGTGACGAAGCCGGGCTGGCGACGCTGCTGTGGCACCGCGACTACCGGGATTACTACCTGGATCGCGGCGTGGCCGGCTTCGCGCGCCTGAAGCCATCGCCGGAGGTCACGCTGTTCGGGGAGTTGGCGCGTGCCGAGGCCACGTCGGTCGCCGCCCGCGACCCGTGGACCCCGTTCCGCGACGCCGAGCCCTGGCGGCTCAACCCCCTGGTGGACGAGGGCACGTTCACGCGCTTCACCGCCGGCTTCGATGTGGACACCCGATACCAGGACCGGTGGTCCACCGGCATCCGGCTGCACGCCGAATGGGAGCGCGGCCGGAGTGAGGCAGTGGCGGAGCGGGTCTTGCCGCTGGCCGTGCGGCCCCCCTTACCCCTTACCCCTTACCAGTACGACCGCGTCTTTGGCGATCTGCGCCTGTACCAGCCTGTGGGTTGGGGCGAGCTGCGGCTCCGGGCGGCCGGCGGCACCGTGCTGGGCGACGCGCCGCTCCCGATCCAACGCCGCTTCTCGCTCGGGGGCCCCGAGCCGATGCCGGGGTACGGGTTCCGGCGTTTCGCCTGCAACGACTTCGTCGCCGACCCCGCCCTACCGGCGTTGTGCGATCGCATGGTGGTGTTCCAGGCGGAATACCGCGGCGGATTGGATATCAATCCGTTCGATGCCTGGGACCGCGACGCCTGGCACGGGCGTCGCGACCGGGACTGGGGCGACTGGGAGGATTTCTGGTGGGAGGGCCCGCAGGTCGTGCTGTTCGCCGACGCGGGGACCGGGTGGCTCAAGGGGTCCGACCCGGGGCGGCTCCACTGGGACATCGGCGCCGGGCTGGAGGTGGGGAGCGTCGGCCTGTACGCGGCGCGCGCCATCGAGCGGAATCAGCCGATCCGCTGGACCCTGCGCATCCACCGCCGGTTCTAGAGAGTGCGCCTGGGACTGGCGGTGTCGCTCGGAGCACTGTTCGCTGGAGCCTTGAGCGGGCAGGAGCGGCCCTCGCTCCGCGTGGATCTCGGCGGGCCGGATTCCC
>Ga0209002_10005049_pt1 | contig 10276 bp, 9 predicted proteins | sample Rifsed16ft2_FD_184010 | JGI IMG/M metagenome (GOLD analysis project Ga0209002, IMG submission 184010) | Soil microbial communities from Rifle, Colorado, USA - sediment 16ft 2 (version 2) | ecosystem: Environmental > Terrestrial > Deep subsurface > Rock core/Sediment | place: Rifle, Colorado...
GGTCACTTCCGTTTGAAATCGTCGAACACAAGGGCGTCGGGCATCCGGATACGATCTGCGATGCCCTGGCCGAAGCGTTCAGCCGGGGGCTATCCGGCTTCTACCAGGAGCGTTTCGGCCGGATCCTTCATCACAAAGTCGACAAGGCCCTCCTATGCGGCGGTGTGGCACGGCCCGCGTTTCGGGGCGGCGAGATCGTCGAGCCCATCGAGGTCCATCTCGCCGGGCGAGCGACGTGCGAGCACCGGGGCGTGAAAATTCCCGTGGAGGACATCGCCATCGAGAGCTGCCGGCACTGGCTCCGCGAAAACCTCTCGCATCTCGATGCCGACGCCGACGTGCGCGTCGTGCCTCACATCCGGCCAACTTCACCGGATTTGTCGGAGCTGTTTGATCGCGCGCACACGCCCGGAACCTCGCTCGCCAATGACACCTCCTTCGGCGTCGGCTTTGCGCCGCTTGACGTGCTCGAGCGAACGGTGCTTGCGGTCGCACGCGACTTGAACGCGCCCAAAACGAGATCGATGCATCCATTCATCGGCGAAGACGTCAAGGTGATGGGCGCACGTCACGGCTCTGACATCGAGCTGACCGTCGCATGCGCCCTGGTCGGCCGTCATGTCGCGAGCCTCGACGACTATCTCGCCAAGAAGCTCGAGATCCGCGCGCGCGCCCTGGGAGTCTCGCGCACGGTAAGCGATGCGTCCGTGAGCGTGGCTGTCAACGCCGCGGATCACGATACCCCCGACAGTGTATATCTCACCGTCACGGGGCTGTCGGTAGAAGGGGGCGATGACGGCCAGGTCGGCCGCGGCAACCGCGTCAACGGCCTGATCACGCCGTACCGGCCCATGAGCCTCGAAGCGGCCGCCGGCAAGAACCCGGTCACGCACGTGGGCAAGCTCTACAATGTAATGGCCCACCGGATCGCCGCCGCGGTTGTCGCGGAGATCCCCGAAGTCGATGAGACCTACTGCTATCTCCTGAGCCGCATCGGCCATCCGATCGCGGACCCGTCGGTTTTCGAAGTGAAGGCGAGACTCAGGGAGCCCGCACGCTTCACGACGGTGACTCCGCAGATCACGGATGTCGCGCGTGCCACCTTTGCGGGGATCGATTCGCTGTGGCGCGAGGCCGTCGCGGGCACGCTTCGATTGTGGTGACGGCTCAGCCGAAGACGACGTTGCGCATCATGCCGGGGCGACTTCGAGACGCACCACCTCGCCCGCGAAGATCCCAACCACATCGTAGTCCGTGCGTGCATCGTCGGCTGGGGAAACCGGTTACGTTCTCATGTCATTGAGGGGCGTGGATTGCCTCTTGCTCATGCAGCTTCGCGAGCTCGTCGTATTCGGCAGCGATCTGCTCGTAATTCTCCGCGAGCTGCAGACAGTGATTGCGCATCTGCGGCTGAGCGGTCCTGCTACGGCCATACGCTCGAGCCATACTCTCGTGACGGTGCATCTCTTGCCGAGCCTCTTCTGCTTTCGCGGTGTAGTGCTCCGCAACCGCATGATGCTGGGCAGACGTCGTGGCCATTTCGATGACCAGATGCTCGAGTCCGGTCTCGTCCTCGCTTTGGGCCAGAACAGTGCCGGAGGCAACCAGCATCGCAGAGATCAGAGTAGCAACAAGTCCGTTCTTCATGTTCATCTCCATCTCGTTGCAGGGAATGGGTGTGATCGGCACCGAGTCTAGCGAGCGTGATTGCTTGTGGTCATACGCACTTATACGTAAGCAGAGCAAAACCTCAACGTTCGTCTAAGTTGCAAGTTCCAACCTGTTGATGCAGGGAGGGACACATGGCACTCTTAAGAGCGGCTAGCGAAGGCCGCGCTGAAGCGGCCCACGCTCAACACTTTCAAGGCGGAGAAGACCTGTGGCACAGAAAACCAAAAGGCCTCGCGCGGCTCACACAAGCAAGAACGCAGAGACGGTTGACTTGGCAGAACGCCAACAAAGGATTGCGGAAGCGGCATACTACAAAGCCGAGAAACGTGGGTTTGTCCCGGGCAGCGAAAAGGAAGATTGGCTAGAAGCGGAGACTGAGATCGACGCAGGACCGCCTGGGAGCTGATTGGAAAGTATCTCCGTCCGTTTCAGAGTCGCGGATTCGTAAATGACGAAAAGCAAAATCCAACGCATTCTGATCGCGGTGAGACCTCGACAACGCGGATTGCCCCTGGCCGCTTCACATGCACGCTTCCTAGCACAGAGTCTCGATGCAGAGATCGCGTTGATGAGCTGCGTCGTCGAATCGCCGTTGACGTCCGGTCTCGCTTGGGCCGACCCCGCTACGGTCACCGATCTGCAAATCGAATCGTTCGACAAAGGACAACATCAGCAGGCGCAACTCGAGGAACTGGCTCAACCGCTCCGCGATGCGGGCTTAACCGTAACGACGCGCGTCTCCGCTCAACGACCCGTTTATCAAAGCATCCTTTCCGAAGCGGCGAATTGGCAGGCCGATCTGCTGGTGGTCGGAGTACATGAACCGAAGCTGATTCCGCATACGCGTCTGACGGACATCGATCGGCAACTGATGCGACTGTGTCCTTGTCCACTTTTGGTGGTGAGAAACCCAAACGTCGAGCGCTATGGGGCGATACTTGCAGCCGTCGATCCGCTGCACCGGCACGCGGAGCCCGCTGGGTTTGACCAAGCCGTGCTGCGGGCAGCCGGGGAGCTCAGCCGCGCTTTCAATGCCCGGCTGTGCGTCACGAACGTCTACCTGGACCCGGATAACTTTGAGGTCGTGTCTTCCGTCGAGGTTCAGCCCGGTGTTTTTTACGGCACCGAGAACATCGAAGCGGCGCACCGTAGGGCCGTCGCCGATCTGATCGACGAATGCGGCGTTACAGGTGCCGAAACCATATTGCGAACCGGCGAACCAGCGAGCGTCATCGCCGCGCTCGCCAGCGAGCAAAAGATCGACCTCGTCGTGCTAGGCGCGGTCAAACGGGGCCGCTTGCATGCCGCGATCCTCGGCAGCACCGCCGAGGCCGTCGTGGCCGACGCGCCATGCAACGTGTTGCTTGTCAAGCCGTCCGCAAATACTGGTAGTCCGATGGGCATCTAAGAGCCGACGCGAGCTTCCCGATGGCAGCGACACCAGGTGCAATCGCAGTCCGGACGTAGCCGAGCAGGCGTGAGCAACGGCTGCATGGGCACGATCCGGCTCAACGCAGTTTTCCACCCGGCGGGCCGATAGATGCCGTGCAACAGCGAACGCGGATCGGCGCCCTGCACGATCCGTCTCATGATCAGGTGGCGTCCACGATTGCCCAGTCGTGCGTATAGCCAACGGTTCCAGATGCCCGCCGCGATCCATGCACCAATACGGGCTTGGCAACGCACGTTGTATTCGGATTGGCGACCGGTGGCGCACGCCACACCGGCCAGGTGCCCCGAGCAGAGCGCGTAGCGCAGACCAAAGCCGAACAGCGCGTCCTGAAATCCCGCCGACTCACCCGCATACAGCCGGCCGCCAAGAACCGCATCGCGCACGGGCGCATAGTTGCCGCTTCCTCCAAACGGACGCGCGGAGCGCCACCGCAGGCCGACTTTTTCTTTGAAGAACTCGACCGTGCGCTCTAGGTAGGGACGTTCATCGTGGAAGTTTTTGAAAAGGCACGCGGCCACCGTGCCTCGTCCTTGCTCGACCAGCAGATAGCTGTAGCCGGCCGGCGCGAGTCGGTCGGAGATCACCGCGTAACAGCCGTTCGCCATATCGGTCTCGAGCACGTAGCCGACTGCAATGACGTCGGCCCGATGCGGTCCTTCGGCGACGACGCCCGATGGGCCGAGATGGGGATGACGCTCACCGAATCGAATAGCGACTCCGGCGGCGAGCGCCTGGCGCTTGAGCGCGTAGTCCAGCGTTCCCCGCTCACTGCCGCGGCGTATGAGATAAAAGATGGGAAGGGTCGAATTGACACGATGCGCGGCGCCGCCCGGATCAAAGCAGATGATCTCGTAAACCGGTGTGTGCTCGAAGCTCGTATCGATGCCTTGCTGCTCGAGCTCGGCAAGCACGTCCTCGCGGCGTGTCCAGTTTTCGAGACCCTGGAAGTCACCATGGAAACGCGCCCCCACATCGGAGCGCTTCTCGTAGACGATGACTTCAGCGCCCAACGTGCGCGCAGCCAGCGCGGCGCTCAATCCTGCCGGGCCGGCTCCCACGACCTCAACCTGCGCTGACTGATCGGGCTCGTCCATCGTGTGGAGCGGAGAGGCAAATTGACGACGAGCCGGGTGAGAGTTGATCGCCGTCTTCCAGGAGTACCACGCGCTCGAGCCGAAGAAGGTGGCCGCCTATCCGGGCACCGACATTATCACCGAGCGCTCTGATCTGGCCGCTGATCCTTAGTACTTGTAGCGCAGGATGGGGTCCGTTGGCCACTCAGTCGAGGCGTGACGCCTGCTCTCCTGCTCTCGCCGCTTTATGCGGAGGAAAATTTGCCGACGCTTGGCGGCAAGCCAGTCCTCTCGAGTCACGTCAGTGTTCCCGCGCAGCGTTTCTTCGTTTTTGCGGTACTCGCAGAACTCCCGATAGCCGTCCAGGTCGTGCGCGAGCTCTCGAATCACGAGCTCCGCCATCAGCGCATCATCGAGAAAACCCAGACCGGGGATCTTGTCGGGAATCATTTCCTTGGGATCCGCGAAGTAGCTCACGGCTGCAAGGATGCGCGTTCGATTCTCCTGCTCCAGCGGCCATTCGGCGTCCTCGAGCATCGAGATCAAAGTGCCGAGGTCGTCCAAGCGCTTCCGAACGTACTCGGGTGCCTCTGCCTCGTGGCCCTGTCGCAGCAATCGGCGAGCCTCATCCACGAGCTCCTTTTCTTCTCGTTTCGCGTTTTGTCGCCAGGTTGCATCCATGACTTCGCGATAGTACTCGAGGTCAGTGTCGCTGAGCTCCAGCACAAGTTTGAGCGTCATTTTCGTCTCCTCAGTTCAGCGAACTATTTGCGGCAGCCAGTTTCCGGACTGCCCGTCGCACTTGATATACGCAATTACCACACCTATCCGGTCGTAAGGACGCAAGACGCTCGTGTCATCATTGCCAAGCGATCCACAGTTCAGCGGTACACCACCACCGGTATCTTGGAGAGCAGCAGCACTTTCTGCGTGACGCTGCCCATGATCAGCTTGGAAAGGCCACGACGGCCGTGCGAGGCCATGAAGATCGCATCGCACTTCCGCTTTCTTGCGGCATCGATGATCCCCTCATACGGGGTGTTGGCTTTCGTCACCACCGACGCGAAAGACACGCCGGCCGCCTTGGCCATCTTGCCGATCGCGTCGACACGCTTTTGTCCCACCCGACGCGCCCTATCCTCGAACCCTTTGATCATCTTCTCGTCCAACGTATAGCCTTCATCGTAAACGGAGTGCATCGGGTCGACCGTCGCGTAATAGGCGGTAACCTTGGCGCCGAGCGCACTTGCGAGGGCGACACCAGCCTTGGCAGCCTTGTTGGAGACCGGTGAGCCGTCGGTGGGAATCAGAATGTGCTTGAACATGGTTCTCCTACGGGAATTGACGGGGAGCGGGTCCGGCGACCACATTCCTGGGCGTGCCGGCGAGAAAGGCGTGGATGTTCTCGACAGTCGTCTGCACGATGCGGTCGACGGCCTCGCGGGTGTTGAACGCACTATGGGGTGTCACGATCACGTTACGCATGCGCAACAGCACGTGGTTGGCGACCAGATTGCGAAGATCGTACTGATCGCAGAAGAACGAGCAGATGAGCTCCGCCTCCTCGCGGATCATTGGTTCGTCCTGGAGCACATCGAGCCCGGCCGCAGCGACCTTGCCGCTCGTGAGCGCCTGTATCAGCGCGCGGGTATCGATCAGGTCACCACGCGCGGTGTTGATGACGACCACGCCGTCCTTCATGCGCGTAAATGCGCTCGAGGAAAGAAGATGATGCGTTTCCGGCAGGGACGGCACGTGCAACGTGATGACGTCCGCCAGAACCAGAAGCTCCTCCAGGCTCACGTAGCGGAAGCCGGCCGACCGCGCAAAATCGGCGTCCTGCGCCACATCGACAGCCACGACTTCCATGCCGAAGCCTTTAGCGATGCGTACGACATGCCGGCCGATGCTTCCCGTTCCGATCACGCCAAGCGTTTTTCCGGCAAGATCGAAGCCCTGCAAGCCTTCGGGCGAGAAGTGGCCGCGCTGCGCCTGCTCCATCGCTTCCGGCAGGCGGTGGCTGATCGCAAGCAGCAGCGCGAAGACGTGCTCCGCCACGGTATTCTCGCCGTAGCTCGGTACGTTGCTGACGGTAACCCCGTGCTCCGCGCAATAGGCCGTGTCGATATGATCGAACCCGGTCGAGCGGGTTGCGACCAGCTTAAGTGACGGCAGCCGCTCGAACACGGCCCTATCAAGCGCGGAGTAAATGAACGTCGAGACAACCTCAGCGTCGGCGAACTGCGCCGCGTTGTCCGGACGCAGCGGCTTCTCGGTGACCACCAGCTCATGGAGTTCCTTTAGTGCCTCGAAGGCAGGCACCTCGCGCAGTTCCGCTTCGAACACCACGATCTTCACGTCTCGCTCTCCCGTGGGCTTCCTAAATTGTGGTCACGTGCCGCTGTTCCACGAGGCCGCGTACGCGAGTTGCTCCGGAGTGAGGATGTCTATCGTCACACGCATGGTCTCGAGCTTGAGCCGCGCGACTTGTTGATCGATCTCGATCGGAACATCATGGACGAGCGCTGCGAGCTTTGGCCGCTTTGCCGCGAAGAACTCCACGCATAACGCTTGGTTTGCAAAACTCATGTCCATGACGGCCGGCGGGTGTCCTTCGGCGGCGACAAGATTCACGAGCCGGCCTTCGGCAAGCAACCGCAATCTGCGACCATCGGGTAGCACGTACTCTTCGACATTCGGGCGGGGGCTCGACTTTGCACGCGCCAGGCCGTCGAGCGCGGCCACATTGATCTCGACGTTGAAGTGCCCCGCGTTCGCGAGCAGGCAACCGTCTTTGGCAATCTCGAGGTGGTTGGAAGTGACGACGTTCTTCTGGCCTGTGGCCGATACGACGATGTCCGAGATTTTCGCGGCATCGTGCATCGGCAGCACTTCGAAGCCGTCCATTACGGCTTCGAGGGCGCGCAGCGGATCCACCTCGGTGACGATCACGCGGGCGCCCATGCCGCGTGCGCGCATCGCGATGCCTCGGCCGCACCAGCCGTAGCCCGCAACCGTGAAGACTTTGCCCGCAAGGAGAACGTTCGTGGCGCGCAATAGACCATCGAGCGTGCTCTGTCCGGTGCCATAGCGATTGTCAAAGAAGTGCTTGGACATCGCGTCGTTCACGGCGATCACCGGGTAGCGCAGCGCGCCGTCGCGGGCCATCGCGCGCAATCGCACCACTCCGGTGGTCGTTTCCTCGGTGCCGCCGACGACGTCGGCGAGCAGCTCGGACCGTCGGCCGTGCAGAACGGTGATGAGATCTGCACCGTCGTCGAGCGTGACGTGCGGCCGGTGAGCGAGCGCCGCATCGATGTTTTTGTAGTACTGGTCCGTGCTCTCGCCGCGAGCGGCAAAGACCGGGATCCCGTGCTTCGCAACGAGGGCGGCCGCAACGTCGTCTTGTGTCGAGAGCTGATTGCTGGCACAGAGGCGAACCTGTGCGCCGCCGGCCACGAGCGTCAGCATGAGATTAGCCGTCTCGGCGGTGACGTGCAGACAAGCCGAAATCCGTACCCCGTGCAGCGGCTGTTCGCGTGCGAAGCGCGCGGCGATGCCCTTAATTACGGGCATCTCCGTTCCGGCCCACTCGATCTTCGCTGCTCCTGTGGACGCATCAGCAATGTTCTTCACTCGATAATCCATAGTTGCCTCGCTACAATTGAACTGCCGTTCACGACGTCACGCCACACCGAATCGATCTCGAGTAAACGCCGCAGGCGTGACAGGATGGCACATCGCTCACGTTGAGCCTCCTCCGGCAAGCGAGTCGCGATCGGCCGCGGCAATGCCTCGGACGATCCGCAGCGTGAACCAGAGCGCGAGCGCATAGCCAATGACCGCGAACAGCGGCCATCCACCGAAGATGCGGGGCCCGATGCTGTGCTGCATGAGCAGCGAAGCGGCGACGTAGAGGCCCAGGGCCACGAGGGCGAGCGCGAGGCGGTCGGTGCCGCGCACAACCCGGCGGCCCGTTGCATCCAGCGCCTCGACGCGCAGCGAGACGGGGATCCGGCCGCCGTCGCGCTGCGCGCTGTGCAACCACTCGGCAACGAGCTCCGGGAGGCTCTGAGCTGCTGCGGCCGCTTCAGATTTCAGTCGCAGCAGGCCGGCCGCGTCTGGATGGGGGGTGAAGACATCTTCGAGCAAACGCGGATCGGCGTGCGCGAGCGCACCGACCACCGTGATCTCCCGATCCAACTGGCGCAGCACCTGCTCGACGAGCAAAGCGGCACGCGCAAGGATTGCGAGGTTGGTCGGGAGAGCGACACCGGCGTCTCGCCCGAGGCGCATGATTCGCACCAAGACCTCGCCGAGAGACCAGTCGCCGAGCGGCCGGCCGGCGTACTCGGCGAGGATCGCACCGATGCTCTCTCGGGCGAACCTGCGGTCGACCCGGGGACTCAGCACGCCGAGGTCCGCGGCCGCATCGAGCAGCCAGTCCTCATCCTGATGCGCGAGCGCGAGGATGAACATCGCGAGTTTCCGCCGCATCGGCGGGGTGAGCTGACCGACGACGCCGAAATCGTGAAAGCACAGCCGCCCGTCGCCGAGCACAAACACGTTCCCCGGGTGCGGATCGCCGTGGAATACGCCCATGACGAAGAACTGGTGCAGATATAGATCCACGAGCGCCTGCGCGAGTCGCGGCCCATCGGACCTGAGCTCCGGAGCGTCGATACGCCGGCCGTGGCTGAACGCTTGCACGAGAACCGCATCCGTGCACAGCGCTTCCTCAACATCCGGCACATACGCAAGCGGCTGGTTGCGAAATCCCTGGACGAATCGGCGCACGTTGATCGCCTCTTGACGCAGATTGGTCTCGGTCCGCAGCCGCGTCCAGATTTCGCGCGCGAGTGACACCGCGTCGTATTTTCTGAGTGCGGGCACGACGAGCCCCAGGCTCCGAAGCACGGCCACGAGGAGCCGCATGTCCCGATCGATCTGCGAGCGAATACCCGGCCGGCGCACCTTGACAATGACTTCGCGACCGTCGCGGAGCCGCGCGCGATGCACCTGAGCAATCGAGGCGGCCGCGAACGGCGTTTCCTCGAACTCGCTGAACAGTTGTTCAATGGGGTGACCGAGCTCCCGTTCGATCTCGCGCCGCGCGTCGGAGCCCGCAAAGCCCGGGACGTCGTCCTGCAGTCCCTGTAACGCCGCAATGAAATCGTCGGGCAAAAGATCTCGGCGCAAGCTGAGCGCCTGGCCGAGCTTTACGAACGGCGGTCCCAGTCTCTCGAGCGTTTGCCGCAGACGTCGCGGCAATGTGCCGCGCGCGCGGCGGCTGAATCGCGCCCAAGTCGCGTGCGCCAGCAGTCGATTTACCGCGAAACCGATAACAATGAGTCGAAGCATGATGTGGAAGCCTCGCCGCCGACATGAAGCGACTGCTTCGCGCGACTTATTGGCGGCGGTTGCCCAAGAGCTGCATCGCGACGTGTTGATACGCCATGGTCGATTCTCCTCGCAGCCAATTCTGTGAAAGCCAGTTTTGATCGAAGAGGCTACGACAAGAACCGGACGGGCCGTATACGTACTAGTACTTGGCAGAAACCGAAGAGCAATGAAGTGTGTGCAACGTACAGGTTGACGCTCGCGCAGATAGGTACAAGCCCGAATGGCATTGGCTGCGTGCGCAACCTAGTGTCTCGCCTGGCATACTCTTGCATCGGAGATCTCGCCGAAGGAAGAGAGCGATGGCTTTGGCAATCAAGTTCGACCTGGAAGAGAACGATCTCGCGCGCTTTCGTACCCCGTTCCAAGAGGCGCAGCTAAGAGCTCGGAAGGCGGAGCGAGGATGGATCCTGCCGGCCGTGCGCGAGCTCGTACACAAAGAGTCTCGCGAACGACCTGCCCGCCTTCGTCCGCCAATGGCTGGAACGCTTGGACCAGCTCGTCGATGGTGGAAGACGATGCCTGGCGCCTGCCGGCGGAACAGCGCGACCGGATCATGGATGCGCTCGCCTACTTCGTTATCGAAAGAAGACTGGCTTGCCGATCGCAGAGCGACGCTGCACTCGCGAATGCGCGGCCGCCGCATGGCCGATCCAGGAGGGTTGGCATACGATCACGT
>Ga0209002_10005052_pt1 | contig 10274 bp, 9 predicted proteins | sample Rifsed16ft2_FD_184010 | JGI IMG/M metagenome (GOLD analysis project Ga0209002, IMG submission 184010) | Soil microbial communities from Rifle, Colorado, USA - sediment 16ft 2 (version 2) | ecosystem: Environmental > Terrestrial > Deep subsurface > Rock core/Sediment | place: Rifle, Colorado...
CCCCCGCCGACATCGCGGGCGGCGCGCCATCGGGGCCGAGCTCGAAAAGCAACTCGAGGTAGCGCGCCACGGGCAGGGCGTCGGGCTTGTCGCAGAGGTAGCCGCTCAAGTACCGCCCCTTCTCGAACCGGAGATAGGAGACGCGCCCGTTCGAAATCAACTCCAGCACGCCGCTCACCTGCTCCTGCTGCAGCGCGGGGAAGAACTTATCGGGTTGGTTCACGTCGATGAGGCGGTTCTGGTAGCCGCTGGCGCACGACCCGTACATCCACGCGAGCTGCTCCATCGGGGCGGCGCAGTACGCCAGCTCGCCGCGCTCGACCTCGGCGCGCATCCGCTTCAGTGCCTCGGTGATCGTGATGACCTGGCGCCCCGCGGTGTGCAGCGACGCCGCGTTCACCGCTTCGCCCTTGCGGAAGAACAGCAACAGGCACTCGTCAGGGAGGTACGCCGCGATGTACCCGTCCACCCGACCGTCCCGGTCGCGCTTGGCGAACGCCAGCAGATTGTCCAGGTGGATGAACGCCAGCCGGGTACGATGAATCAGCCGGTTCACCTGCGGGAACTGCAGATCCGCGAGGCGAACCGGCGAATTCGTCAGGCGAGCGGTGCTCGCGCGCATCGTCCTCCGGGGAGGAAGCTACGAGAGGTGCTGCTGAATCTTCTGCTCGAACGCCGGTTTCGGATAGGCGCCCACCAGGGTATCCACGTGGCGCCCGTCCTTGAAGAATAGAATACTCGGAATCGAGCGGACATTAAAGCGCATCGCCGTGCGCTGATTCGCGTCCACGTCCACTTTGAGCACCTTGACCTTGCCCTGGTATTCCCCCGCCAGTTGCTCCATGATCGGCGCGACCATGTGGCAGGGGCCGCACCAGGTGGCCCAGAAATCCACGATCACGAGCCCCTTATGCTGCTCGACTTCCTGTTGAAAGGTGGCGTCCGTAATCGCCACGGGGTGCGTCGCCTCCATAAACCCTCCACTCCCTCTCTTACAAGCGTTAAGTTGACCGTCGTATGAACGAACCGCGCGTAGCCCATATCGGCGTCGCCGTGGCCAGCCTCGCGGACGCCCTGCCCTTCTACCGCGACGTGCTCGGCCTCGTGCCCGGCCATCCCGAGACGGACGTTGCGGCGGTGGGGAAGTCCCACATCGATCTCGACCTGGTCCTGTTCGGCGAGCAGAGGGTGGCGCGGACCTGAGGCGAGGAAGAGGACTAGGAGCCTGGCTCGTGCCGGCGAGAAAGGGCCGCGGGGCCGTCAGCAACATCGAGGGGCGGTTCGAGCGGCGCCGGATCGAGCCCGACGGCGACCTCGGGTGCGAGCAGCGCGGACACCGCGGCCACGACGGGGCTCTGCTCCCACTCCATGAAGTGAAACAGGCGCAAGGGGAGCGTCACCGTATTGGGCCCCGAGAGGAACAGCGCCAGCAGGTACTCGTTCCAGGCGAAGACCAGCACAAACAGGAAGGTGGCCACCAGGCCGGGCACTGCCAGAGGCACGACAATCGAGCGGAAAATACGGTAGCGTGAAGCGCCGTCGATGGCTGCACATTCTTCGAGTTCAATCGGGATGGTCTGGAAATAATCGCGCATCAACCAGACCACGATCGGCAGGTTGACTGCCAGGTAGGTGATGATCAGGGCTGCGCGGGTATCCAGCAGGGCCATACGCTGGAACAAGATATAGATGGGGATGACCACCGCCACGGGCGGCAACATGCGCTGCGAGATCAACCAGAAGGCGATGTCGTTGTTCCCTAAGGATCGCTTAAACCGCCGCCCAATCGTTTGCAACAAGATAACGAACAAGACCAGGGCGGCGACGATAGTGATCTGCCAGGGCGCGCCCAGGGTAATGGCGAAGATGGCCAATGCCAGGCAGCCGATGAAGGTGAAAATGGCGCCCAGACGTGGCCGGTATTCAAATCGAATCAGGGCATAGGCAGCCAGGGTGCCTAATAATAGGGCCAGGCCAGCGCTGACCGGCGCAACGATGGCGGTGTTCAAGTAGTTTCTTCTGGTGTCGTTGGCTAAGTCCCCAACCAGGATGTATTGCCAGGCGTGCAGGGACGGTTTGTAATCGACGAAGGGGATGTAAAATGGCCCGGTATTCACATCTATTGGTAGTTTGAAAGAGGTAGTCACGAGCCAATAGATGGGGAACAAACACACGATCGCCCAGATGATCAGGGCCAGATAGATGAGCACCATCTCGGCTGGGGATGGGGCGGAAAGGCTTTTGCGCCGGAAAAAAGATTTCAGCATCAGAATTCTCCCGTAACACGCCGCCGGACCAGGTTGACGTAGGATATGCCGATAAAAGTGACCAGGAACAGCAGGGTATAAGCGATCGCCGCGGACCCGCCCAGGTCAAGTGAACGCCAGGCGATGAAAGCTTGTAGCGTCAAGGACTCGGTCGCGGTGCCTGGCCCGCCGTTGGTCAAAACATTCGGAAGGTCGATAATCTTAAAGGCTTCGATCATGCGGATCAGGATCAGGGTCGTGGTGACCGGCAAGATTTGCGGTAAGGTGATGTTCCAGAAAGCCTGCCAGCGGTTGGCGCCATCCACCCGGGCCGCCTCGATCAGTTCGACGGATTGTCCTTCTATGGCTGCCAGCAGCACGATAAACATGAAAGGCGTCCACTGCCAGATATCGCCGATCATGGTTGCAGCGCGCGCCCCCCAGGGGTCATTGACCCAGGAGAACATTCCCAGCCCCAGAGCTTGCCAGATCGGCTCAAACGGGCCTTTGTCGGTATCGACCAGCATGCGGAACATATAGGCAATGCCGACGGGGGTGATCATCATCGGGATTAAAAAGATGACCCGGAAGAACCGCCGCCCAGGGATATGCTGGGTCACCAGAAGGGCCAGGCCGAGCCCTAAAAAATACTGAAAGAAGATGCCGACGAACACATAAATTAAGGTGACCACCAGGGTTCCCGGGCGACCTGGCGCGCTGAGGGTTGAAACGACGATCCAGCCCAGCGTTGCGATAAAAAGAAAAACCAGGACATTGCCGAGCAGGCTGCGAGCGCTGGCTCTGCGGGCGAGAGACCCTCGGAACAGGGTGAAGAGCAACAGGGCAATAATACTGGCGAATACCAGCCAACCGATCAACGAAGGAGGGGCCAACAATCCCAGAAAGTGTGTTTTCTCGAGGCCGAAAAACAGTTTTTGATAATTGGCCAGGCCGACAAATTTAATCTCAAAGCCGCCTTTGACGAATTTAAAACGAGAGAGGGACAGATAAAGCGAGATGATTAGAGGGAAAATTGCCAGGAAAAGCACGACCAGCACCGCTGGCAGGATAAACACGCTGCTTGCCAGCCGATCTGCCCGGGAGCGGACGTGCAGAAAATGGCTGGCTTGAGGTGGGGCAGCTGCCGCGCCTTCCACCGGTTGGTTTAAGACGGTGTATTCTTGTTCAGTTGACATCTGTCTTTCCCCTGGGAAGTCGTTGAGCGGGGTTTTCGGGCGGGTGAAAGTCGCCCGAAAACCCCGAAATTCCTTTTACCCCTCCCCCAATCCCTGGCTAGTGCTCAGGACAGGTTTTAGGGGAGGGGCAGGGGGGAGGGCATCCGCCCTCAGGATGCTAATATCAAGGTACTACTTCGTGACGCCGAGCGTGCCTTGATAGGCTGCCAGTTGCGCTTCTCGCCCGAGTTCATCGGTGATCGCTTGCCAGCCGTCATAGATCTGCTGCATGCATTGGTCTACGGTGATCTCGCCAGCCAGGTACTGGCTAACTGCGGTATCCAGGACGACTCCCTGGTAGCGCTGGTTCTGCGGGACACGCAGATCCAACACCATGTTCGGGCTGGCCAGGCTGCCTTCGATGGCGCCCAGGTAGTCGCTGGCCGCGGTGGGGCTCATCCCAGCTTCCACCCACGCCTGGCGGTTGAGGAACTGCGAGGTGCGGTAGGGATTGAAGCCGGTCTTGCCGATAGTCACATCCACGTTAGCTTGCGCCGGTTGGCTCATGTAGGAGAAGAAGGCGTAAGCCGCGTCCTTAGTCAGGTCGTCAGCGCCGGCGTTGATGCCGCCCGACCAGCCGCCATAGGCGGCGAACGGGGCGTGATTCACGCCATTGATGGCATACGGACAGGTGGTGGCGTCACAGGGCACCAGCGTGCCAGTCGTCCAATCCAGCACCTCTTTCGAGCCGGGGGTGATCACAGCGCCGACCTTGTCCTGCACCGTGGAGGTCTCCGGGTCGATCGCCAGCGGGCCAATATCGCCCCAGTCCATTGACAGGGCGCAGCGGCCAGAAGTAAACAGGCTGCGCGTATCGCCGACGTCCAGGTTCAATTCATCTGGCGGGCCATAAAGGGTGGTCTCCTTGTAGAGTTCCAACGCCTTCTTGAAGGCATCGTTCATCACCAGGGGCTCCATGGTCTCTGTGTTAAAGAAAGTACCCTGGGAGGTACCCTGGCTTTGGATCATTGTAGCTGCGAAGTCGGAGATAAACCAGTAAGCCTGCGCGCCGCGCTTCTTGGAGATGCAGGAGCCATAATCCGGGTCGCCATCTCCGTTGAGGTCCTTGCCCTGGAAGGTTTTGGCGATCGCCAGATAGTCGTCCCATGTTTCGGGTGGTTGCAGGCCTTCCTGCGCCAGCAGATCGGTGCGGTAGTAGACCATGTGGAAGTCGCCGTCCAGCGGGATGGTGTAGATGCTGCCGCCAAAGGTGGCGCTGAAGTCGCGGAAGAAGGGGGCGATGTCGTCCCACTGGATCGCCGGGTCAGCCGCCACGCGGTCGGTCAGGTCTTCCATATACCCGGGGGTGATGTAGTCGACCATCCACTGCGGGGCGAACACGAAGGCGTCAAAGGCGTTTGTGCCGGTCGCCATGTCAGTCAGGATCTTCTGGTAGAGTTCGTTGAAGGGCACGACCGTCACGTTAACCTGGGCGCCGGTCAGGGCGGCAAAGTCAGGGGCACGCCGCTGAAGCGGTTCGGCGATCTGCGGGCCGGTGAAGGTCAGCACGTCGACGGTCACGCCTTCGAAGGGCTTGGCCTCGGGCGTGGGGGTGACCACTTTTTCCACCTCCACGATCTCGGTACCGCCCGGCACCTCCACGATGGACGTTTCTACGACAACGACCGTCTTCACAACCTCTACAGGCGTGGCTGCTGGAGCGCAGGCAGCGAGCAGCATGGCGAGGGCCACCAGCGTCGCGATGACAAAATAAAGCTTGGATTTCATGACAAACTCCTCCTAGGATTGTCTAGACTTGCGGGGAGCAGACAGAATGCCTTCTCCCTCGGATGTTTTTTCCCAGATCCAAAATAGGGTTTAGACCTGGGTTGAGTCCGTGGCCGAAAGCCACGGAGTCCAAGTAGTGTGGATCGACCACGTTCATGTGTGATTCGCTCTCACCTCCTTTCTAGCAATAAAACGGCAGCTTTAGTCCAGGGATGCGGCGCAAGAGTTCCCGTCTCTCCTCTAGACTTAGCGGCTGCACGGGCACCTTTTTTTCTGGCAGGATGTCTTTCCTGAACGGCAGATTGAGATCATCGGGCTTGCCGCCACAGGAATAGCGCACGATCAGGCAAGTCGGCAACACAATATGACAGGGCTGGCTGTCTGGTTCGCCCTTCAACCGGCTGAGAAGTAGCTGAGCAGCTTTGATCCCCATTTCATATGCGGGTTGCACTGCCACGGTCAAGAACGGGAAAATATGCGAGAGATGAGGAATGTCGTCGAAACTGACCAGGGCAATATCCTGTGGAATCCGCAGACCACGTTGGTCTACCGCGTCGACCACCCCCAGAGCAATCGAATTATTTGTCGCAAAGATGGCCGTTGGTCGTAAGCCATCGTCCAGGAGCTGATAGGTTAACGTCTCTCCGGAGGAGGTTTTAAACTCGCCGCGCCGGATCATGCGCAGGTCAATTGGAATCCCAGCCTCGGTCAGGGCGATGGTGTAGCCGGTGACGCGATCCTCAGCCGAAGATGTGTTCTGTGGCCCAGAGAGCACGGCAATCCGCTGGTGACCCAGGTCGATTAAATGCTTGACCAGGGCACGTGCGCCGGAGATCGAATCGCCGATCACCGTGTCGACCTCCCAGCCCTGGATGCGCCGGTCAACCACTACCGTTGTGATCTCCCGCTCCCGCAGCCTTTTGAGTTTGCGAGCATTGGCACTGTAAGGGGCGATGATCACACCGTCGACACGCTGGCTAGTGACTACATCAAGGTAATGTAGTTGTTTGGCTGGATCTTCGTCGGTGTTGCACAGTAGAATTGAATATCCCCCGCTTTGGGCCGCATCTTCCACGCCGCGTGCCACCGTGGTCCAGAAGGGGTTGGTAATATCCGGCACCAACAGGGCGATGGCGTTAGTCCGCTTGGAGCGCAGGCTGCGCGCGGCGCTGTTTGGCACATAATGTAACTCTCTGATCGCCCGCTCCACCTTATCACGCGTGGCGGGGTAAACATTGCTGGCGCTGTTGATGACCCGGGACACGGTCACCGTGGATACGCCAGCTCGCTTGGCGACATCAGCGATAGTGGTCAATTGCTTCTCCTGGAAGTTGAAGACTGACCAGCGAAGAACGGCGATATTTGAGTGACTAACTTAACAATATCGAGAATATTGGGCTATGAAATCGATTTCATCAGTCATTGTAGAGAATTTCGCGCCAATTGTCAAGAGGAAGTTTTAATAAATGGTGGCTCAGAACCCACGTAAGACCGTACTTTCTCTTCTGGGGAGCCCTTCCTTTGGTTTTCGTTTCAACACAACGTACTCCAACCCGCGCTGAGCGCAGAATTCCCGTTTCTCCGGCTTGTCGCCGTCTTCATTCACTGCGTAAATATCCGGTTTGATCGCGTCGATTTCCGGCTCACCATCCAACCAACCGTTTCCGCTGGAAATCAAAGCGTGTTTGACGTAACGGATGGATTGAACCATATACCGGCGTTCATCCTGCCTAAACAAAGGGTGTCCTTCTCCCTTCAGATACCTGACATTCTCGTCATTCCCAACGACAACGTACAGATCGCCCAATGTGGACACCTCTTCAAAGAATTTGACGTGGCCTGAGTGAAACCAGTCGAAACAGCCGGTCACGATCACTTTCTTGCGCGCCGATGGTGGTGTATAGAGGTCGAATTGCATAGCTGGGAAGCCTCTCAAATCGGCTTCCTTCAAAACGTGGTACGCTACCCCGCGCCTCTCGCAGGAGGCTCGCTTCTGGACATGATCATCTCTCTCCTCTACCACCCAGAGCTGCGGATCGATATCTGCTACCGATGGTAAGGTGTCCCGATCGATTTGCTCTGTGATAACCGAGACCTGCTGGACATAGTGTAGGGCTTGTAGCAGGTATAAACGCTCTTTCAACGGGAACTTAGGGGATCTCCCTTCCATGATACGGAAAGTCTCATCCGACCACAGCAAGACGTGCACTTCGCCTAACTTCGAGGCTTCCTCCAGGAAGCGTACTTGCATGGACCTGAGATCGTCAAAACCGCCAATAACGACGACTTTTTTCGGATTATCACCCACTTTAAGCAATCCTTACGTTCACGCGGAAGGACCCTGGCACGGGTTGGTCTGATACGACGAGAAGGTATCCGCCGCCACAGCCGGAATACATAGCCCCGGCATACCTGGATTGGTAGTAGCCCAGGATAGCCAGCAGGTCAACGGTGAGCGTGGGGTGCCTCACCGTGTTGGGCAGGATCGTTTCCCAGCACAGCATGCACTCATTGAGGGAGGCACCCAGGGCAACCAGGTCTCTGGCCAGGATGGCGGTAAAGCAATCTTTGCCTGATTGTCCCAATCTATGGATCCAATCTCTGTCCAGGTTCTTTTCGGTGAGCGGGTTGTATCCCTCGGGGCGGGGAGCGACCGGGATGACACAGAGAACTTTCTCCAACCAATGGGCAATCTCAGGATCGTTGTTGCCTTCCACATGCACAGGGTATATACCTCCCTCGTGGGTGTAATCGTAATCGATGCGGCTGATACCGGGGTAAATCAGGCCGACCATATCCTGTGACCCCGAGGGCTCTGGTTTGTCTTTATTTTCGGCGGCATACAACTCGCGCACGAGTTGCGCTGGATCTCCATCCGGCAGGCTGCCGTTCCAAATTTCCATGGCGACGTTGCGCGTGCTGATCGCCATGCCGCAGCGATCCATGTAGCGAAACTCTGGAACCAAGGAGACAACGACCATTGAACCTGGCGGCGACGGGTTGAGTTTGGAGACAAAGGGTTGATCGATCCACCCCCCGGCCAACGCCAGGCGATAGGGTATCGGAACCATCAGCTGACCGTTCTCTTGCCGGCTTTACGATCGGCGTACTGCCGCTCGATCCAGGCATAGGTCTTTGCCAGGCCAGCGCGCAGCGGAGTGTCAGGCTCCCAGTTTAAGATCTCCTTGATCCGCGTGTTATCGCTGTTGCGGCCGGCGACGCCCTGGGGCGCGTGGGAGTCATACGAGCGCGCCAGCTTGACCCCAGCTATTTCTTCAATCAGGCTAACCAGATCGTTGATCGAGACAAGTTCACTCGAACCAAGGTTAATTGGAGAAGCAATTAAGTCGTTGCAGTGCATAATCCGATCGATGCCTTTCAGGCAGTCGTCGATGTACATGAAGCTGCGCGTCTGGTTGCCGTCTCCCCAAATTTCGATCTCGAGATCCCCGCTGTCCTTGGCCTCGATCACTTTCCGGCAGAGTGCTGCCGGCGCTTTTTCACGTCCGCCGTCCCAGGTGCCTTGAGGGCCGTAAACATTATGGAAGCGAGCGATAAAGGTCTTCAGACCCCGTTCCGCCCAATATTCCTCGCAGAAGATTTCCGACATCAATTTTTCCCAGCCATAGCCCCTTTCGGCCATTGCCGGGTAGGCGTCCGATTCTTTCAAGGCACGTGCATGGGGGTCTTTCTGCAGCTCCGTGTTATATGCGCAAGCAGACGATGAGAAGAAATATTTCTCTATCCCGGCCTGGTAAGCGGCTTCGATCATGTGAGTGTTGATCAGGATGCTGCGCAGGCACTCGACCCGAAAGCGTTCGATGAAACCCATCCCGCCCATGTTAGCCGCCAAGTTGTACACTTCAACCGCGCCTTCACAGGCCCGTTTGCAGTTATCTCGACTACTCAGATCCAAAGACAGGTTTTCGACGCCAGGCACCTTCTGGTACCATTCCGGGAGCGGCTTTTTGTCAATCGCCCGGATGCGGGAGTATCCCAGGTCGTGGAAATACCTGACCAGTGCCCCGGCGATAAAACCGCCAGCGCCGGTAATGAGGATCAGGTCGTCTTTGTTGAGTTTGCGATCGATATCGAACACTGGTTGATTGTCCATTTCCGTAATTTCCTTGTTTGATTGAGAATAGAGATTAGAGGGGCGAGAGTAGTAATGTCAATTCAGTCATATTGAGTGGTCGACGAAGCGCTAGATCTCATGGATGTTAAGTATATCCTGAGAATTAATCGCCCATGGACATCCGTGTCCAAATTATCATAAAAGTCTTTGGTTGGCGATGGGTTACGCTGGATAAGAGAGACTCGAGCAGCACGTGTAGATCAGTGAGGTGGTAGAATCGAAATGCATATCGTGTAGAGAGAACAATTCCCGGAAATTGGGTCACGTATTAAGCATTACGTTTTAAATTTAGGAGAACCCCATGCCCGAAGCAGTCATCATCGACGCCATTCGCACCCCCATCGGCGCTTTGGGGGGCGCCCTGGCCCCGGTTCGCCCTGACGACCTGGCTGCGCACGCATTAAAAGTCCTCATCGAACGCACCGGCATCGAACCGGCGATCGTGGAGGAGGTATACCTGGGCTGCGCCAACCAGGCCGGCGAGGACAACCGCAACGTGGCCCGCATGGCGACCTTATTGGCCGGTTTCCCCGTCGAGGTGGCGGCTGTGACGGTTAATCGCCTGTGTGCCTCGGGATTGGTGGCTGTCAACCAGGCGGCGCGCGCCATCCGTGCTGGAGAGGGCGACGTTTATGTCGCCGGGGGGGTAGAGAGCATGTCGCGCGCTCCTTACTCTATTGCCAAGGCCGAGCAGCCCTTCTCCTTTGGCAACCTGACCGCCTGGGACACCGCCCTGGGCTGGCGTTACCCCAATCCCAAGATGCAGGAGCTATACGGTACCGAGTCGATGGGCGAGACCGCCGAAAACATCTTTGCTGAAACACATATCTCGCGCGCAGAGCAGGATGCCTTTGCTCTGGATAGTCATCGCCGGGCGATTGCCGCCATCGATTCCGGCAAGTTTGCAGAGGAGATCGCGCCGGTGCCAGT
>Ga0209002_10005053_pt1 | contig 10273 bp, 12 predicted proteins | sample Rifsed16ft2_FD_184010 | JGI IMG/M metagenome (GOLD analysis project Ga0209002, IMG submission 184010) | Soil microbial communities from Rifle, Colorado, USA - sediment 16ft 2 (version 2) | ecosystem: Environmental > Terrestrial > Deep subsurface > Rock core/Sediment | place: Rifle, Colorado...
TTTCAGATGTCCAAGGATCTTCGTATTGTTGAAGAACTTCCTGCATCAGTCTAATATTCCAAATACCGGCTTGAAAAGACATTTGATAAGGAGAATTTGCCCTAGTTCTTATCAACTGACAAGAAAATAACTCAACTTTTTCGGCAATGAAATTTCTATGCTGACAACGGTCAGCCGTTAAGTCAATTCGCAGGATGTCTCTAGACTGTTCATGCATGAACATGCATAGTTCATGAATTATGTCTTGATTTACCGGAGCATTCAGCCAGTAATCTTCCAGCATAAAAATCATGAACTCTTCACCTGCTGCTTCCATCTTTTCTAAACTTCGAAGAACTCCATTGCTCCATTCAGTAACTGGATAGTTTCTTCGATCGATACTGAAGAAGGTGAAGTTTTTGGCAAGAGTACCATTCTTCGGAGGAGCATATCCGAAAACTCTAACTTGAATGGATTCTGACCAGTATTTCCTAAATAGATATTGAAATCCATTTAGTAACCAGAGATTCTTGTCATTAGTGTAAACAATTACGATCGGCTCTTTCATTTGACTCTCCTAGGCTCGTGGGTTATATTTGATAACCTAATAAATCCAGTAATCCTCCGTACGAGTTTTCCACGAGCTTTAGATCTTTTGAGTCAAAATGATTGCGCCAATCTCCTGATATTCCCTTCCTCATTAAGTGAAGATTAGGAGCTATTCCCTGATTATAGAGTCGACCATTTCTAATAATATCTTTTACCTTCACATCAAACTCTTGTCTTTTATATGCTTCAAAGATTTGTTCAAACGGTATATTAAATCCTAAATTGTCTATGATGTGATGAAGATAAGCAGGTCCTCCAAGCATTTGATCATATTTCGCTGTTACGTAATTAATTCTATCCTTATGCTCAATCCACGAGGCAACATATTTTCCCCAAGGACCTATGGCTCTCATAGGTCCAGTTCCGGCAATCATGTGAGCAAAGAATCGATGAACTGACATTTTCCAATAAAAAGCTCCACTGACAGCAATATCTCTTGGATCTCTTACGACGAATACGACCTTGTGTTGATCTGAATTCAGCAACTGCCAGTACATTTGATGCTCGTACGGAACAACTTTGTCACATTCGCCATCGTGAAGAATGAAATGACCTTTGCGAATAACCATATCGCCTGGACGATTGCGCCCTTCGGTCGCCATTTCATGCCCATCGGCTAATGGAAGCGATCCACCTGTCTTGCAATTCAAAGCATCCCCCAGAAGTCTAGTTATCCAAGTAGTTCCACTCTTGGGGTATCCAGCTACGTATACTATCATACTCTCCTCAGCAGTACATCTGTATTACTAGATAGCTCCACTATCCATCTATTCTTCTGCGGCATAGCATTCAATATCTGCCCGAAACTAGCTTGACCTTCGTAGAGTCCAAGACAATTATTCATGCATTCGAAGTAGAATAATTTTGTTCTTTCCAGTATCTCTTGAGCTCCAAGTACGAGATCTAACTCCCCACCTTGAATATCTGACCAAATAAGATCAACTTCGTCAATATCATTAAGATCGCAGTAATAGTCCAAAGTTATACCTTGAACTTTCGTTGCTACGAATCGTGCCCATGGATTCTTTTTACCAACCGCTTTTGGAGTTTTCGTAGATGACAAATCAGTAATTTCTCTATTTACTCCAGGCTTTCTACCAAAAGATTGATAAAATGTAACTTCACCCACATCACTACCTACTGACCGATCAACTAAATCAAACTTTACAATGTTCTTAAGTTTAAGTAGATCCTCGATATTTCTGGGATCTGGCTCAAAACAAATTAGGCGACCGGTCTCTGTGTATCTGGACAATTTTATCGTGTCTGTACCGATATGAGCTCCAACTTCTAAAATGCATAGATCAGTAGCTGTCTTGAAATGCTCTCGAAGATATCTGTAAATCATGATAAATTCGCCTTCAGAATTTCCCACCAGTTCGATCTCTTATGATACTTCCGAGAAAGATGTCCAGTATATCCGTCAAAAATGCTTCCAAAGTCAAACAATGTATGAGATTTACCTAGCTCGGGATAAAGAGACCAGATCAACCATTTCGTCACAGGTCCGGCAGAAAAACCTATCATATCAGAGGAATTGCACTTGCTCATTACTTTGTCAATTATGGAGTATCTGCTTTCAAAAGCTGCTCGGTCAGGAACGGTAATAAACTCTTTTACGGGAATCTTTGTAGCGCCCTGAAGACCTCGCATGTATTCCGGCCCTACATATATTATAGGGCGACTACGCAAAACCTTTAGGAAACTAGCAAATTTACCTTGACGATTAGCGGCAACAAGAAAAGTAGCCTCAATCCAGGGAATGTCTAAATGCTGCGCTGCTGAGAATTTTTCAACGTGAGATTTCATCTTTCGAAGAGCGATAGCCAAAATTCCATAATAGTAATTATTGTAAATATGCGGATATCTCAATGTCTGCAATAATGCTGACTGCAGTTCGGATGTATACTTCACACCGTCGCAATTTTGTCCAGGATAACCTAAGATACTCGCGAACTCTCCATCACCGTAGCGAACAAGTGAAAACGAAATCTTATTCTCCAGCATATCCTGGAAATATTCGATATTCCTAGGGGTAACGTTCAAAGAGTAATTTGTCATCGTAACAATCTGTAAACAATCAAATACCTGTGTTTTCCAATGACCTCATGTTTTGACATTGCTTTATCCACAACGACTTTCAACCCTGGAACATTTCTGTGATTATAGTCATGAAAAGCGACAATGCCATAAGAGACAACTTTAGGAATCCAGGCATTAATGTCATTACGAACAGCTTCAGTACCATGATCTCCGTCGATGAACAGAAAGTCGATTGGAAGAATAAAACTCTTAGCAACTTCCCAACTTATTCCTAAAAGACGTTTGCATTTTATTCTGTCTATACCGCATGCCTCAAGACTTTCAAATTCCTCTGGCCGAAGGAACTTATCAACTGAGAATAGCGTGGCGTTCGGTCGAACTTCAAGGATAGCAGCGGAGCTTGTTCCGTATCCCGCTCCGATATTTACGACGATAGGATTATCAGGAATAAGAGCCAAGCATTCTTTGAGTATTGTCACTTCTTTCGGTATCATCATGCCATGCTTACGAGCTATATCTTCTGACGTAGTCATTCTAAAGATAAACCCTGCCACATTGATTTTTGCATGATATTGTCTGCTCGTTCCCACAGCATGATCATGGTATTTCCAGGCCAACTATACTGAACAATTGGTTCTTGTGGAAATACTTCTGCGCATCTCCATATATGAGGACTCTGCATCAACTCGTCTTTTAGAAGCTTCATCAGGCTGGTCGTTTCCCTAACTTTCATGTCTGCGGGTTTCGGCGGTGTTGGTTCGCGCTCCAAATCGCTCTTATCCTCCGGATTACCTTCTTCTTCCTCTCCGTCATTGACCTCATCTTCTTGCTCAACTTCGCCAAGAGCAGTCTGAGCAGTAATGTCTGTAGGAGCCCAAGACCTAGGAATAACGCCGTAATCTGCAAGAAGCACTCTGGCCTCGGGCGCTGTCAATAGAGGCGCTCCCTGCGATAAACCGGACTCGTACATTCCTTTCACAACATTGACCCATGCCTGATTGACGGAGGCGTGGAGTAGATCGCCTTTCTCATCACGCTGATCAAACATAAACTCTAGCGTAGGAGGCAAGAAATCCTGTAATTGCTCTTGGTAAGTGAGAGGGAAGTCCAGCCTACCTTTACCAGTCGCCTTCTCATGCTGAACTTCCATCTCCGTACCGCGACCCAATGCTCCAAATTGTACCGGCCAGAATTCACTTGGGTCATAACCAAAGCAGAGCGCCAATCCATACATCAACATATCCATAAATTCCCGCATATTGAAACCCTTTGGCAATTGCGATAATGATAGAAGCTTAGCATCAATATTTTTGGCGGCAGAGGCAAGGACGGCAAGAGCACCGTAGTAATCATATCCTACGGAATCAAGATTTGCATCCCGAGCTTCCATTGCTGTATTCCAGGAAGTCTGAGAAATGCCTTGAAGAAGCAATAACCCTCTAGGAGCTCTGGATCCCATTTCCTCAAAATCATGTTCATATAAAGCTAACATCAATTTGGATAACGTGAGGGCACGGTCAACTGCGCAGTAACCAAGGCCATGAAGAGATTCATCATTGGAAATATTGGATGCACCCCGGAAGAAGTCATCTCCTCGCCAGAATCTTTTTGCACTCTTGCTCTTCGTCGATGTATATTCCAACGGAAAATCAACATTTCCAGTCAACTTGCAACGAACGGGGTCGACCGTGTAGAGTTTTCGTATAGGCCCATCGATTCCGTCTCGTCCGAGCTCCGTAACGAAGCCCATATTAGATTCCCAGAATGATTGAGACGAAAAAGAAATCCCAGGACGCCATCCACGCATACCTGGAGCAACCTCGAAACCATGAAGCATTTCGGTAAATCTGGCAACCTGATTACGACCACCTACCAGACGCCATCCCCGATTCTTGTCAATGTCAATAACAGAATTTAAGATGCCTGCAATATTAGGATTCTTTCGGACATGAGCTCTGAGATACATATCTCGCTTGGAGCTGTTTGCCTCGTATTTTGGCTCTTTTTCTTCGTCTCCCTTGTACCAGTTATAAATGGACATGAAGAATTCGGTCGGGCTAACATCTTTACCGAATCGGGGCTGCTTTGATAAGTTCTTGTCGGGCAGTTCTCGTGTTACTACATCTCCATTATCGCCCATGTTTATCTCCTATCTTGACATCCCGCTTCCCCAGCTCTCATCACCACCGACATGTGCGCATAGATACCGTATATCGTCCATGCCGTGATTGTATTTGTCGATCGGCTCATCTTTCTTTTTATTATCGCTCCACTCGTAGCTCTCAAACTCTTCTGCCGTACAGACTGGAAGACCCGAGTCTTTGAGCTCGGGATCAAAATCTATTAGAGCGTCTCTGCAGAGCCGAATTTTACCTTCGCGCAGACGAACCTTGACTTTCTCAATGCCATCTAGAATAGGTTTAGTCGCCGGTTCGCTGTCAATACCTAAATGACGCTCCAGTGTAGCTCTACCTTCAGCATCCCAATCGCAAACCAGGGCTGCCGGATCTGGTTCATTCTCCAGCCGCTTCCACCGCTTTATCACACGAGCAGCATCTTCAACAAGCAGACCGGTCATGTAAAGTTCAGCGAACAGGTAAAATGTGTCAATCTCTTCATCTCTTGCCCAACACTGCCATACGAAAGGATCCTTGAAACCGAAATCTACAATCCAATAGCGAGGCCATTGATACGGAGGATGGAACTTGTTGACTAGATATTTCTCTGAATCCCATTCCTCCGCATAAATCATACCTTCTGCCGCAGCCCATTCACCGAGATAAAGACGTTTCTTTCGAACTCCGGTCAGGTTGGCAAGTTTGGCGATATAGGCTGCGCCACGAACAGTCCATTCGTTCTTTTCGTGGTCGAAAAGCGTAGGATTGTCCTCATGAATTGATTGGATGTATGTTGTAACTCCATCGTGACAACGTTGTCGAAGCCAGTGACGAGGAGGGCCGGGGTTGCAGTCCATAATAACTTGATTATACGGAACAACTCCATTTCTTGCACGAGTCGTAAGAATTTCTAAATCTTCTTCAGAAAGCTCTGTAGCTTCTTGGGGATAAATTAAATCATAATCGCTAGATAAAACCTTGGAAGATTTATCCATACCTCCAAGAGCAATAACACTTCCATTGCGATATCTATACTCTTGCTCAGCAGTTCTGAATCTAACACCTGAATCTTCAGATAACACATGCTTGTCGTATGTAACCATCGCCGACTGCGTTAAAGAAGCCCTAGTCTTTCTCACAATGAGATGTCTGCTGCCAGGATATTTCATGGCGCAGAGATGCAACTTCTCGAGTGCTGTTCTTGATTTGCCCGTTCCCGCAGGGCCGCAGAAAAGAACTTCTGGATCCTTGCAGTAAAGGAAATCATTCGCCGCTCCATAAGGACGAAATACCCGATATCGAGGATCGCTCAGGATACGGTCGGGCGGGGCTTCGTCAAGAACTTGGTGGGCGTAGGTCGACATATCAACCTATGACTATTACCTGCGAGCGGCCAATTGGAGCTTCAAGAGAAAATATTTCTAGCATAAATTGCGTAACTTGGATTCTAGCTGGAATATCAAAAGCCTCGATTAAATATTGCGTAACATAGGCATTTAGATCGAGATCAAAAGATTCGATTGTATCTTGCGTAACCTGCGTATTTGCGTCAAGATCAAGAGATTCGATTACATCTTGCGTAACTTCAGCAGTCATTATGCTTGTACCTTTACGCCAAATTCTGAGGCGTCTATCTCTGCTTGTGTCCAGGCTACTGCGGTATCAGGACTTATTTCAGTTACGATTAGTGTTTCGTTATACGTGGCTGCGGGAGTAGCCGTTGCCGTTTCATAATCTACCCCACCCACCCTTTCTAGCCCACGAATGGTTCGTGCTGAGGCTTGGGCCATGATATTGTGTTGGATAGCAAGCACATCCCAAACTCCAGCTGGTAGATTACCGAATACATAGGTGTCCTTATTCCCTGGTGTATCCGACTGGATGTAGGTTGTAGCATCATCCGGATTAGCATCGTCCACAGCAGCATAGTTAGCTCCAGTATTTGGTGTCCAATCTGTATTTGCACCTGCTCCCGTTGGGAATATGGCATGAATTTTTACACTTCCAAGAAAGTCATTATTCACTGACCCGTTAAGATCGCAGAAATAAGTATCATCAATATAAGAACCTTGAGTACTAACCGTATATGTTGAATGTCCGATAACATTAAACGTACTATTCGCTGTAGCCTGGGTATCTGCACCAGAAACATTGATAGCAATCGTTCCGTCTATCTGGACAATGGCGCTACCTACGGCATTATCGATAGTAGCTTTTAATTCCATATAGAAAAAGACACCTGCGGAAATAAGGCCAGAAGCAGACTGCGCAATGATCGTTGCTGATCGATTGCCCCTCCGCAATGTCACAGAGCCATCAGCTTCAGTCCATACAGATAATTGTTCTGTAGCAACGTCAAACAGAGTTAGTCCAACTCTCTGAGCAATATGATCTGTTTTCAATGCCGCACCAAAGACACCAGAGGCAATACCAGCTCCAATACCTTTAGTTTCTTCGATTAAGACATTGTTACTACTATGAGTAAGTTTCAGACAGTTACCTGTTCGTCCAGCCTCAAAGGTGTAAGTGCCTACAGCTCCTTTGGTAGTCCATTTTCTTGTCAATAAAGTCGCCGATGTTAGCCAATCGTAACTTTCTCCAAATAATAGAGTCATTATGTTCTCCTCACTCGCAAACTCACTATCATCTGATCAATGGTGGCGAAGTTGCTCGTCACAACCTCAGCAATTTCAGCGCCAAAGTCACCATAGTTAAATCGGTCACGCTGTCAGGATTAAAAATAATCCATTCTCCAGCAACTATTTCTACCGTTGTCCAATCTGAAAGATCCGTATCCTCCGCTGCCTGAGCAGCAGATATTTCTGGATCATGTCCATTTGTCATTGTATCAGCAATTGTGGGCGGAAAGTTCGCATGCGTATCTTTCCACATGCCGATGACGATACTACCAGATTCCTTTGCTGCTCCAAGACTCCAGGCCAATAATCTGTAGTTGGAGTAGAATCGCAAAGCAATTCTCGCATCTACAGCAATGACAGAGCCACCGCCGTCAAACACCAAATCAAAAGATACAATGTCATCTTCTAACTTTCGGTAACGAGCATCAGCTTCTTCCTGCGATATGCCAATAGCCTCTTGAGGAACACCTCCCTGTAGCATAATGTCGTCCAGATAAAGGCCGAGAGTTCCACCTGCTCCTCGAACTTCTATGCGAAGACTGTCTACAAGCTGTGAAACAGGAACGGCAAAAGCAGATACAGGAATGGAAACCTGTTGGTATGCTCCTGTAAGCGAATGACTAAATCCGTAAAGCCCATCATCAATAGATAGATAACTACCGACAACAACTCCGCCGGAGCGAAATGAGAGGCGTAAAGATTTCTGAGCAGCCCAGGCAGCCTTATTCCTAATATTGACAACAAACTGATCGTAGTTCGCCAGGTTAAAAGCAGAGGCAGCAGCGAAGTTTACCCAATCAGTACTCGCAGCAGTCGTAAACTCGATATCTTTAGTACCGCTCCGAGGATTATTCAGGCTGTTAGGATCAATATTCGCACCGCTATCAGTAACCACCCACTCTGTAGGAGCACCTAAGTTCTCCTGATACAGAATATCGCTGGCGACATCACCAGGAGTAGCAGAGCCAGCGGGGATAAGAACAAATGTAAGGTGAAGTTGCGTAAATGGATCAACGTCCGGTCGAGAGGGAGAAGCGCCAGGAGTTCCGGTAATCTTTACAACGGTCTCAGTAGTGTCAAGAGCGATAACATCAATACGGTCATCGCCGGGATCGGCTGCATCAAGTGTGATAGTTTGCTCCAGCGATTCGTACAGTGTTCCAGCAATGTAGTATCTTGCCGCTGATACACGGAACTGAAGTCCGGTCTCCCAGACTACCTGACCGCCTTCCACTAAAAAGGATCCCGAGGGTGCTACACTGACCGCAGCGATCAAGTCGTCAACTTCAGCTTCAGTATAATACGCAGCATCATGATTGTGCGCCACATCAGAATACGCTGGGAGAACACCTCCATCTGCCGGATCTCCTGTATGATCGTGATTTCCAAGTACATGAGCATGAACAGCGTCAGCATAAGCAGGAAGATCACCGCCATCTCCCGGATCTCCAGTATGATCATGATCTCCGAGAACAGCCATTCCACCCGGAATGTTTACTCGGGTCTTACCGCTAACATCAGTAACAGTAACGCCTGTTCCAGCAAAATTCAAATCTTTTCGGTCAGGGACATCTACGCCCTCATCTTGGATGTCATGACCGCCCTGTTCCTTCCAACCTACTGGAGACATTTCTTAACTCCTTTTACTCTCCGTACGCATTGCTTTCTCAATTAATGGCGTTGTCGCTGTTGTAGACCACCATAGCGATACTGCCATCCATGTAGATAATAAAACTGTTTGTTCTAGCTCGGGAAATACGGATAATTTGTATCCTAAATAAGCTGAAGCAATTGTCAATACAATAAACATACGGACAGCCATCTTCAACTCTTTACTTGGTCTAAACCTGACTAATATCAACGCCAACGTAGACTTTGAAGACATTAGTTCCACTTCCTTCTTCTCCCGCAACCGGACCGTCGAGATGCGACGCGATGTACTTTACGGTCGAGAGCCAATCGCTGTAGGACTCGGGACGGAGTTCAGTTCCGTCAGCGAATTGAGCAAAACCCTGAGTGGCGATGTCCCAGAGAATGGTGGCAAGGATATCTCGGTTCGTAATCTTCTTCCCTGCGTTAGGGAAGTAGGGAACAGCGACTTCGGCCTGACGAGCGAGAGAGTCAGCGACGATCCGCTTGATGCTGGGGATCAGGTCGGGGGAAGTAATAATTTCAGTATCCATACTGACATTATACCATACGGAGAGGTCTAATGCTAGGGGTAATTTTTGGGGTCATGGATCTGGAATTAGAGTCCACTATTTTTGAGACCGATGTGGCTGTTCATGACCGTTTGCAGTGGCTTTTTTACATAATATGCTTGCAAAAAAAAATTTGTATGCTACACTATAAGCGCACGTGCGGGTAAAGCCGCTGGTAGCGTAACCGGCGCACAACCGCCTGCACGTAAAGGTTTAGCACAATGGCTAAAAAAGGTAAAACCCCCGCAGGCGCACCCGCACCCGCACCCGTAACACCCGCAACCGCCAACCCCCCGTTAGCCGGGTTGGCGCATGGTACACCGCATGCGGCAAACCCCGTATGCCAGTATTGCGGTAAGCACGTTAGCCGCCACACTAGCATTGCCAACCTTGCAGGCGGTAAATGCGTTACGCTTGCAGCAAATTATACGCCAGCGCAATTGCAGGCGCACTACGCAAGCGTTACCGGTAATGTACCAGCGGGTTATATACCGCTGGCAACGCTTGACAAGGCGGTAAAAGCGCACAAGGCAACTATACCGGGCCTAACTATTGCAAAAATGGTAAAAGCCATAGGTGGGGACAGGGCATTGCAACCGCCAGCGCACCCTATTTGTAAGCCCGTTTACAATGGCCGCCAGCGGTATGTAAACGGGTGGCTAAACACGCCCGCTGGCTTGCAAGC
>Ga0209002_10005054_pt1 | contig 10272 bp, 10 predicted proteins | sample Rifsed16ft2_FD_184010 | JGI IMG/M metagenome (GOLD analysis project Ga0209002, IMG submission 184010) | Soil microbial communities from Rifle, Colorado, USA - sediment 16ft 2 (version 2) | ecosystem: Environmental > Terrestrial > Deep subsurface > Rock core/Sediment | place: Rifle, Colorado...
GTCGAACGGGCAGCACATCGCCCAACCGGACACGCAGGACAGCGGCATTCTTCACGACGGCGGTGGACCCGTTCTCGATTTTCAGGACTCCTTGGGAGGCGAGATCCCGGATGACGAGCGCCTGCCGGATGGAATCGAGGTAGCTCAACCGGCCATCCAGGCCCCAGCGGGGGAAGCGCGTTTGGCCGCCGGCTTCGCCCAGCGGTTGATCTTCGCTCGTGGCGAGGGTTAACAAGTGAACCTGGGGATTGCCGAATGTTACCGCCCCCGTGAGGCCAGGGATCAGTGTCTGCCGCTCGTAGGCGATGCGCTTTCCATCCGGCGAAAAGGCCGGGGACAGGCACGCCGCGCCGGGGCAAGTCAAGAGGTCGGTTGCGCTGGTCCCGTCCACATTGATCGCGCGCAAGTCCGCGCCGCCGTCCGCCCGCAGCGCCGCGTAGACGAAGCACGCGCCATCCGGGGCGGCGTCGAAGTCGTACACGCCGTGGGCTTCAGCAGTGGTCGGCTGAGGAACGGCCTCCACGCTCAGCGATGTGACCCAGATATTGGCGACGCCGCCCGCAGGTGTGAGATAAGCCACGCGCTCGCCGCGGATGGCGAACGTCCAGGTGCGCGCGCCGAGGAGCGGCAGGCCGCGCTGGCTTCGGCCTCCGGCGAGCATGACGGTGACCGCGCTTTCGACCGGCCACGGTGGATGGGTGAAGATGAGCGTGTTCCCCTCCCAGGCGAATGCGCCTTCCATCGGGGGGGCGACGCGCAGCGCATTTTCGACCGACGTCCGATCCATCGAGCGGTTGAAGGTAATGCGGATCGGCGCGCGCGCCGAGACGAGCTGCGCCCCGGCCGCCGGGGAGAAGGCCGTGACCTGCGGGAGCGAGAAGAAAACCGCCAGCGCGAGACCGGCGAGCAAGCCGATGACCGGCAGGGCGATGAAGATCGGCAAGCGCGCAGGAGGACGGCGGAGCATGAGAAGATTATACAAGAGGCGCCCCTTGCTTCGCCGGCGCGAGAAGCCCGGCTTCTCTAAGAAGTCGGGTTTCTTTTAAACGCCGCGCGCCGCTGCGTTATCTCAGCGGCGCGCGGTTTGTACCTCCAGGCGAGGCGGGCTATGGCCACGCCACCTTCTCGGCGGCGCGTTTCACCACAGCCAGGACTTCTTCGGGAATATACCAGTCTTCCGGATTGTCTTCCTTAGAAACGTCGAGTGAGCAGAACTCGACCGCCCACAGCACATCCCAGATCGCCCGCGCCTCCTCCGGGGTGGCGTATTCCGGCGGGCCATTGCGTTCGACCGCCTCGTGCAAGTCCCGAAAGTCTTTCAGGAATTCGTGAATGGTCAGGACGCCTTTGGCCGTCTGGAGGAGGTACCAGCGCAGCTGATTCACGTGGGTTTCGATGGGGAAAGTCTCAAAGCGCGGATCTCCGGCACGCATTTCCGTTGTCCTCGGGGAACCTCCCAGTTTCTTCAGCCTCTCGGCGACCCGCTTCACCTCCGCCCACACCGCCGCCGCGTCATTCCACTCCTCCGGATTCTGCTCTTTGGACGGGTCGGGAGAGTAGAACTCCAGCGCCCAAAGCACATCCCAGATCAGGCGCGCTTCTTCCTTCGAGGCGTACTTGTTCCGCTCCACCTGTTCCAATGTCTCGTGCAGGCTGCGAAACGAGCGGATGAGCTCCTCCACGGGCAGCGCGCCGCTGGCCACGCTCTCAATGTACCAACGGAGTTGCGCAACTCCTGGTTCTGGGGGAAAGGTCGCGTAACGGGGATCGGAGTCAGCCATAGCGCCGGCCATCAACCTCGGTTCTCAAGCGGGACGTAGGCCGTCTCTTTCGGCCCGATATAGTCCGCGCCCGGACGGATGAGCGTAGCGTCCCGGTACTGCTCGATGACGTGCGCGCTCCACCCGGCGATGCGCGAGACGGCGAACACGCAGGTATCCAGCGCGGTGGGGACGCCCAGATAGTATAGCATCGGCGCGGAGAAGAAGTCCACGTTGGGATACAGTTCTTTGTGGCGCAGCACAGCCTGTTCCACGCCCAGCGCCATATCCACGTAGCGCGCGTCTTGGCCCTGCGCGGCTTCCATCTTGCGCGTCCATTCGAGCAGGTGCTTGGCGCGCGGGTCGCCGTGCTTGTAAATGCGGTGGCCGATGCCCATGATCTTGCGCTTGGTCGCGAAGGCATTGTCCACAAAGCCGTCCACGTCCTCCAGCGCGCCGATTTCCAGCAGCATGTTCATCGTGGCTTCGGCGGCGCCGCCGTGCAGGTTGCCCTTGAGGGCCCCCATGGCGGCTGTGACCGACGCGTGCAAGTCGGCGTTGGTGGAGGAAGCCACGCGCGCGGTGAACGTGGAGGCGTTGAGCGAGTGGTCGGCCAGGAGGACGAGATACAGATTCATCGCGTCATTTTCGAGCGCGCTCTTCTTCTCGCCGTGCAGCATGTACAGGAAGTTCGCGGCGTGGCCGAGCGCGGCCCGGGGCGCGACCGGCGCTTTGCCTTTGCGCGCCCGGTGGATCGCGGCGACGAGAGTGGGGAACTGGGCCACCAGCCGGAGCGCCTTGCGCTGGGTGGCCTCACTGGAAATGTCCTCTGTCTCTTTGTCGTAATACGCCAGCATCGAAACCGCCGAGCGCAGCACATCCATCGGCGTGGCCTTCTTGGGCGCGCCGAGGGTGTGCTCCATCACCGCCTTCGGCAGCTTGCGGTTGGCGACCAGCTCCTGCCGGAACGCCTCCAGTTCTTTGGCGTTCGGCAGTTTGCCGTAGAACAGCAGGTAGGCGACCTCTTCGTAGAAGGCTTTCCCAGCCAGATCGTGAATGTTGACGCCGCGATAGGTGAGGACGCCGTTCTGTCCATCTACTGAGGATAAGGCGGTCTGCGCTGCCACAACACCGACGAGGCCTTTGGAAAAGGCAGGAGGCGCAGCGGAGGCGGTGGTCATAGACAGGAGATTCTCCTTAGAATCTGGTTAGTGTGACGAATAAAATGCCGGTGGCGTAGCCCGCCACCGGCAGGGATTAGATCTCAGCGGGTCCACCGCGGACAAGGCCACAGCGAGCATATGCGCTGGGGATTTTATCATCCTCACCAACCCGCGTCAATAACAAAGGTCAATATGGGAGCTATCCCCCTTCGGCCATGGCCAGTCGCTCGCCGTACTGCCGCCGGTAATACTCCTTGAACTCGCCCGACTTGATGGGCCGCCACCACCACTCGTTTTCCTTGTACCACGCGACGGTCTCGGCCATCGCGGCCTCGAAAGCCCGGCCGGGCTGCCAGCCCAACTGTATGATCTTCGTGGAGTCGAGCGCGTAGCGGCGGTCGTGGCCGGGACGGTCAGTCACGCGCTTGATGAGGGTCTCCGGCTTGCCGAGCAGCTTCAAGATCAATTTTGTGATCTCGACGTTATGCCGCTCGTTCCCGCCCCCCAGGTTGTAGACCTCGCCCGGCTGGCCCTTGTGCAAAACGAGGTCAATCCCGGCGCAGTGGTCTTCCACGTACAGCCAGTCGCGCACCTGCATCCCGTCGCCGTAGAGGGGCAAAGGCTCGTCGTCAATCGCGTTGGTGATGAACAGCGGCGCGACCTTTTCCGGATACTGATATGGCCCGAAGGTGTTGCTCCCGCGCGTGACGACGGTGTTCAGCCCGTAGGTCTCGTGGTAAGCCCGCACCATCAATTCTCCCCCGGCCTTGCTCGCCGCGTACGGACTGTTCGGCTCCAGCGGGTCGCCTTCCTCGAACAGCCCTTCAGGGATAGAGCCATACACCTCGTCCGTGGAAACCTGCGCGAAGCGTTCCAACTCGAACTGCCGCGCGGCCTCGAGAAGCACGTACGTTCCCACCACGTCGGTGTGGATGAAAGCGTCCGGCTGGAGGATGGAGCGGTCCACGTGCGACTCGGCAGCGAAGTTGACGATCGTGTCAATCTGGTGCTCGCGGATGGCCTGCTCGACCGCGCGCTTGTCGGCGATGTCGCCCCGCACGAACCTATAGCGCGGCTCGTCGTGCACGTCGAGCAGGTTGTTCAAGTTCCCGGCGTAGGTCAGCTTGTCGTAAACGATGAGGTTGTACTCCGGGTGCGTGTGGATCATGTAGTGGACGAAATTGGAGCCGATGAACCCGGCCCCGCCGGTGACGAGGATGTTTTTCATAGTTGGCTCAGCCTGTTGGTCAATCATCCGTAATCGGTGATCAGTGATCAGTAACCGCAACCCATCGCCGCAGACCGGCCCTGCTGACTGAGGACTGACCACTCCACACGGTGGCGGTTTACCGTCTCCTATACCAGATCAATCTGTGAGTAGTCTCCGAGATTTAGATTGATGGATTTCGGCTTCCGGCCGGACTGCGTGACGTGCGCGTTGCGCCCGATGAGCGAGTCCTGGATGCGCGCGCCGACGTTGACGATCTGCGAGTTCTCCAGCACGATGGTGTGCTCGATCTCGCTGTTCTCGATCAACACATCGCGGTGAATCGAGGTGAACGGCCCGACGTACGAATTCACGATGCGCGTGTTCTCGCCGATGATGGCCGGGCCGCGGATCGTGCTGCGGATCACCGCCGCGCCCCTCTCGATGGTCACGCGCGTGTCAACCTTCGAGTCGGCGTCCACCATCCCCTCGATGCGCGGCGTGATTTCCTCCAGCACGTGGGCGTTGGCCGCGAGCATGTCCATCGGCTTCCCGGTGTCAATCCACCAGCCTTCGTGAATGTACGGATGCACGACGTAACCGTGATTGGCCAACCACTGGATGGCGTCGGTGATTTCCAGCTCGCCCCGGAAGGAGGGCTGGATGGCGTGCACGGCCTCGCGGACGTGGTGATCGAACATGTAAATGCCCACGAGCGCCAGGTCCGACGGCGGAGTGTTGGGCTTCTCGATCAACCGTTCGATGTGCCCGTCGCCGTTGAGCACGGCGACGCCAAACTGCTGAGGATTGGGCACGCGCTTGAGCACGATCTGGCAGTTCCAGTCGCTCTCGGCAAACTGGCGGATGAGCGGGCTGATGCCGCCCTGGATCACATTGTCGCCGAGGAACATCACAAAGCGGTCCTCGCCCAGAAAGTCGAGCGACTCCTTGACCGCGTGCGCCAGCCCGGCGGGCGCGCTCTGCCGGATGTAGGTGATGTTGACTCCCCACCGCTCGCCGCCGTTCACGGCCTCGCGGATTTCCGCCTCCGTGTCGCCGACCACGATGCCGATGTCGGCGATGCCCGCATCGCGGATGGCGCGGATGACGCGGAACAGCACCGGCTCGTTGGCGACCGGGATGAGCTGCTTGGCGCGGGTGTAGGTGAGCGGGTAGAGGCGCGTGCCTTTGCCGCCGGAGAGAATTAAGCCTTTCATCTTGTGCTGTGTGTTCCTGTTGAGTGATGCGTGAGGCATGACGCGTGATCGGATCACGTGTCACGCCTCACGCATCAATATAGGCTGAGGCTCGTATCCACAACCGCGTTCGTCAGCACCGCGCCGACGAGGCGGACGTTGATCCTCTCCAACAGTTCTTTTGCGCGCTGGGCATGCTCGCGCTTGGTCTGGCCGGCGCTCACCACCAGCAGCACGCCGTCCAGCTTCGAGGCCAGCAGGGCCGCATCGGTCACGGCGACGATCGGCGGCGCGTCGAAAAGCACGATGTCGGCGCGCGATTTGAGACTGGAGATGAGCGATTCCATCCGGCGCGAGCTGAGCAGGTCGGCGGGGTTGGGCGGGAGGGGCCCGGCGGGCAGGAGGGACAGGCCCTCGACGCTCGTGGCCGCCAGGGGCGGCTCGTCCACGCCCGAAGGGTCCAAAATCATCGAGGTCAGCCCGGGCCGGTCGGGCGCGCCGAAAATCTCGTGCTGGCGCGGGCGGCGCAGGTCGCAATCTACCAGAATCGTCTTGCGTCCCCCCTGCGCCATCGTCACCGCGAGGTTGGCGAGCGTCACGCTCTTGCCCTCGTCCGGCGCGGCCGAGGTCACCAGCAGCGTGGTGAGCGGGCGGTCGAGGCTGGAGAAGATGAGATTGGTGCGGAGCGTGCGGAACGCTTCCGCGGCGGGCGAGCGCGGGTCGGTGAGGGTGATGAGGGAGTCTTTCATAAGGGTTGGCCCAATAACCAACTACTGATAGCGAACGAGGGAGATTAGAGATTGGTAATTGGCGATTGATGATTGGTTATTTCCTTCTTCCGGCTGGCGCGGCGGGGATGGCTCCCAGGACCGAGAGGGAGAGCGCCCGCTCGACGTCCTGCGGCGACCGGAGGACGCTGGCCTCGACGTATTCGAGGCCGAAGATGACCACGCCGCCGAGCAGCACGCCGAGGATGGCCCCGGCGAGGGTGTTCACCGACTTCTTGGGGTGGTCGAGTTCGTAGCGCGGCGGGTCGAGCAGGAAGGCTTCCACGCGGTCTTCCCGGCGCGCGATCGCGTTCTGGTCGTTGCGCCACTGTATAAACAGGTCGGCCCACTTCTGCGCGATGTCGTTCGCCAGGTCGCCGTTCTCGTTCTTCACGTCAATCTGGATCACGAAACGCGAGTCGTCCGAGGCGATGGTCACGTCGCCCAGCAGGGATTCGTCGGCGCGGTCCAACTGCAATGCGTTGATCACCTTCTGCGCGTTGGTGCGTGTGCTCATCCACGCGACGTACGAGCGCAGCAAATTCTTGGCGCTGGTCGTCAAGCCGAGGTCCGGGCGCGCGGGCTGAACCAGGATGTGCACCGTGGACTTAAACACCGGCGTCTGCACCGCGCTGAAGACGTAAGCGCTCGCGGCGGTCAGCACAGCCATCAGCGCCAGAATCCATCCCCGGCGGCGCAGGAGGCGGAAGTAATCAGTCAATGACATGCGTTATTCTCCAAAGCGGCGGGATTCTACCATGCTTGGAAGGCGGAGGTTGGAGGTCAGATGTGGAAGGTGAGATTTTTAGAGCCTGGCCCAATTTCTCACTTCCAACGTCTCACCTCTCACTTCCTAACTCGCGGGATTTCCGCGATCACCCGGATTCCCATCCTCTCCAGCTCGGAGCGTTCCCGTACAAACGGGTCGAGATAGTGGGCCGCGAGGGCGAGGGCCAGGCCGACGGCCAACCCCAGCCCGGCTTTAAGCGGCAGGTCCAACTGCGCCCGCAGCGAGGGCGGAACCGGGGCAATCCCCGGCCGGTCGAGTGGCACGACCTGCGCGGGCTGCCCGCCCAACTGGGGGAATACGACCCCATTCTTTTCCTGCAGCACTTTCGTCACGGCCTCCGCCATCGCCGACAACTGCTCCGCGTCGCCCCACGTCAGATAGATGACCAGCACGCTCCGCGCATAGTCGCTGGCGATGGCGCCGTTGAGCGCGCCCGCCGGGAGGCTGACCCCGCGCGCGGCCAACTCCGCGCTCACCGCTTCGGCGAACGCGCCCGTCCGCGCCCACTCTTTCAAGCCGGAGACGATGTATTCGGAGGTGAGCCAGCGATAATAGTTGGGATCGTAATTCGGGCTGGAGGCGATGGCCTCGGGCTGGCCGGCCGTGAAGCGCAGCGCAGTGGTGAATGAACCCTGTGGAGCGCGATAGGTGGCAAGCCCGTAAACGCCCACGACCAGCGGCGGGAGCAGGATGAGCCACCACCAGCGCCAGGCGACTTTGAAGTATTGGCGAAGCTCTGTTCCGCTCAATTCAGCGCCTCCTGTCGGCGATGAACGCCGTTATTTGTTCTCGGAAAGCCGCCGCATCAAACTTCTCGGCCGAAGCCCGAACGGCGGCCGGGTCAAAGCGCAAATCACAGAAGCGTCGGATCGCCGCGCTCAACGCCTCAATCGTTTGCTCGTGGAACAATATCCCATTGACGCCGTCCTGCACGATGTCGAGCGCGCCGCCGCCGGCAAGGGCAATGACCGGCCTCCCGGCGGCGAGCGCCTGCACCGGCGTGATGCCAAAATCCTCTAGTCCCGGAAAAATGAAAGCCCGGCAGCGCGCCATGAGCTCGGGCAGGTCGGCCTCAGGCACGCGGCCCAGGAATTTTACCGTAGGTCCGGCCATTTTCTCCAACCGGGCGCGGTCGCGCCCGTCCCCGCCGACGAGCAGCGGCAGGTTGAGCGCCGTACAGGCCTGCACGGCGAGGTCAACGCGCTTGTACGGGATCAGCCGCCCGAGGCTGAGGAAGTAATCTCCCGCGTCCGCGCGGGGCGCAAAGCGGCGGGTATCTACCGGCGGAAAGATGATCGTCGAGTCGCGCCCGTAGAAGTGGGCGATACGCCGTTGAACTTCCGACGATATGGCGATGAAGTGATCCACGCGCTGCGCGGCGGCCTTGTCCCACCGCCGGAGCCAGCTCAACAGCGGCCGCAACAGCCGGCGCTGCGCGCGTCCCAGGCCCTCGCGGGCGGCGTAATCGTCGAAGTTCCACACATAGCGCGTGGGTGTGAGGCAGTAGCAAATGTGCACGGTCGTAAACCCCGCCGGCTTGCGCACGCCGTGGCAGAAGCCGCTCTTGTTCGAGAGGATGACGTCGAAACCGGCGAGGTCGAAACGCTCGAAGGCGAGAGGATAGAGCGGCAGATAGGGCTGGTGATGGCGATGCACGCCCGGCAAGCGGTCCATGAACGAGACACGGATGGGCCACGCGCGGTAGTGCGCCGGCATCGCCTCCGGCCAGTAGATGGAAGTGAAGATCGGCGCGCCGGGGAACATCGCGACGAGCGCTTCGAGCACGTCCTCCGCGCCGCCGAGTTGGTTGAGCCAGTCGTGGACGAGGGCGATCAACGGATGGCTTCGCGAAACGGATAAGCGGACAGTGTTGCGCTGACTGTGGGTCACCCGGCCTGGAGCAAACCGGAATAGCCCAGGACTTGATCAGGCCACTTTTTCGCTTGGAACGAGAGCAGGGTGCGTTGGGCCTGGCTCTGCCGGGCCTCCGGCCAACTGCGCCGCCACAGGGCCAGCATGATTTGAAGGTCAACGAGTTCAGCGGCGACTTCCACCTCAGCTTCGGCGGCGGTCCACTCGATGAAATGCTGGCTCTCTTCCAGCATGAGCGCCACGCTCTCGCCGCTGGAGGCGTGGCGGGCAAGAGAAGCCACGCGCGCCAGGTCTGCCGCCAGCGCGCCTAAGCGCCTGGGGAAAGGATCCTTGAGAAAACGTTCTTTGAGGCGGTCAAGGTTCTTCACCGAACTCCTCCGAGTAGTCCCCGGGCCACTTCTTCTACAGCGCGGCGGCGCTCGTCGCTTTGCAGAGTCATGCTCCGGTTGTCCTGCCCAGGGCGGATATTTTCGATCCGAATTATACGCCCAACGCCGTCTTCTGCACGGGCGCGTAACTTTTGCGATGCGCCGTGCACGCGCCCAGCCGCGCCAACGCAGCCTGGTGCACTGCCGTGCCGTAGCCTTTGTGCCGCGCAAAGCCGTAGCCCGGATGCAATGCGTCGAGCGCGGCCATCGCCCGGTCCCGGCTGACTTTGGCGATGATCGAAGCAGCGGCGATGCTGAGGGAGCGCGAATCGCCGTGAATGAGGGCGCGCTGAGGGAGAGGGATTAAGGATTGGAGATTGACGGCGTCAACGAGGAGGGCCTCGGGCGGCGGGTGGAGCATCGCCAGCGCGCGCTGCATCGCGGCGCGGGTCGCAGGAACGATGCCCTCGCGGTCAATCTCGCCCGGCCCGGACCCGCCCACTCCGACCGCCAGTGCAACGGACAGAATCACGTCGAAGAGCCTCTCGCGCTGGCGCGGCGTCAGTTGTTTGGAGTCGTTCACGCCCTTGAGCGCTTTGAGCAAATCCGGGCGATGGAGCGGGAGGATGACGGCCGCGGCGACGACCGGTCCGGCCCACGCCCCCCGCCCGGCCTCGTCAACGCCGGCCACCAGCGCGCAGCCCTGCTTGAGGAACTGTTTTTCATATTTCAGGGAAGGCATGGCGAAAGGATGAGGGCAGATAACAGAAGACGCCTCACGCCTCACGCCTCACGTCCCTGCCCTCGTCCTGTATCCTTTTCGTATAACGCCCCTGCGCCCAGTTGCGCCGGATGGCCATGATGTCACGTAACATGCGCAGCGGATCGAGGATGGGGTGCACGCGGCTCTCGGAGCGGTAGTACCAGTCAATGGGCACTTCGACGATCTGGTAGCCGCGTTTGTGCGCGATGTACAGCGCTTCGACGTCGAAACTCATGCCGTCGAACCTTTGAACGCGGAACACGTCTTCGGCGATTTCGCCCCGGAAACATTTGAAGCCGCACTGGGTGTCCTCAAAGCCCGGCAGGGCGAAGATTTTGACCAGGTTGCTGAACACGCGGCCCTGGATGTGGCGGTAGATCGGCTCG
>Ga0209002_10005056_pt1 | contig 10270 bp, 9 predicted proteins | sample Rifsed16ft2_FD_184010 | JGI IMG/M metagenome (GOLD analysis project Ga0209002, IMG submission 184010) | Soil microbial communities from Rifle, Colorado, USA - sediment 16ft 2 (version 2) | ecosystem: Environmental > Terrestrial > Deep subsurface > Rock core/Sediment | place: Rifle, Colorado...
CCGGCCACGGCGGCCACGACTCCGGCGCCGTGGGCCCGACCGGCCTCATGGAGAAGGAGCTCGTCCTCGACGTCACGCTCCGCGTGAAGAGGCTCGTCGAGGAGCGGCTCGGCCTCCGCGTCCTGCTCTCGCGCGACGCCGACCACTTCGTCCCGCTCCGGGACCGGACGAGCTTCGCCAACAAGGAGCGCGCCGACCTGTTCGTCTCGATCCACGCCAACGCCCACCGCCAGTCGGCGACCGACGGCGTCGAGACCTACTTCCTGTCGTCGGAGGCGACGGACAGCGCCGCCCGCCAGGTGGCCGCGCTCGAGAACGGCGTCGTCCAGCTCGAGAAGCCGGGCGGCCGCGGCACCGGCCGGCTCGACATCGTGAAGACGATCCTCTGGGACCTCGCCCAGTCGGAGTTCCAGCTCGAGTCCTCGCGGCTCGCCGAGACCGTGCAGGACGCGATGACGGGCGCGCTGCGCATCCCGAGCCGCGGCGTCAAGCAGGCGGGGTTCTACGTGCTCGGCGGCGCCGCGATGCCCGCGATCCTGCTCGAGATCGGCTTCGTCACCAACCCGCGCGAGGAGCGCCGGCTCAAGAGCGCGAAGTACCGGGACGAGATCGCGCGCGCGATCCTGGCGGGCCTCGCCGGGTACAAGGCGCAGTGGGACCGGCGCCTGCGCGCCGCGGGCGCGCCGGCGGCGGCGAGGACGCGGTAGGCGTGCCCCGTCCCGACGGCCGCGCCCCCGACCAGCTCCGCCCCGTCAGCGTCACGCGCGACTTCCTCCTGCACCCCGAGGGCTCGGTGCTCGTCGAGTTCGGCGCGACCAAGGTGATCTGCACCGCCTCGGTCGAGGAGCGGGTGCCCGCCTTCCTCCGCAACCAGGGCCTCGGCTGGGTGACGGCCGAGTACGCGATGCTGCCGCGCGCGACCAACACGCGGACGCCGCGCGAGATCCGCGGCCCGAGCGGCCGCTCGCAGGAGATCCAGCGGCTGGTCGGCCGCGCGCTGCGTGCGGTGATCGACCGCCGCAAGCTCGGCGAGCGCACCGTGTGGGTGGACTGCGACGTGATCCAGGCCGACGGCGGCACGCGGACGGCCGCGATCACGGGCAGCTTCATCGCCGTCGCCGACGCGATCGGGCGCATCCCGGGCGAGCTGCGCGCCGCGGCGATCCGCGACTGCGTCGCGGCGGTGAGCGTCGGCGTCGTCGCCGGCGAGCCGGTGCTCGACCTGAGCTACGCCGAGGACTCGACCGCCGAGGTGGACATGAACGTCGTCATGACGGGCGCGGGCGAGTTCGTCGAGGTGCAGGGCACGGCCGAGCAGGTGCCGTTCGGGCGCGCGCGGCTCGACGCCCAGCTCGCGCTGGCCGAGGTGGGCATCCGGCGCCTCGTGGCGCTCCAGCGCCGCGCCCTCGACGCGCGTGCCGAGCACACCTTCACCCTCTAGGCCCCGCCTGGTCCTCGCCACGCTGAACCGCGCCAAGGCGCGCGAGCTGGCGGCGCTCCTCCAGGGCCTCCCCTGGGAGGTCGTCGGCCTCGCGGCGCTGCCGGGCGCCGCGCTCCCCGAGGAGACCGGGCGCACGTACCGCGAGAACGCGCTCCGCAAGGCGCGCCACGCGGCGGCGCTCACGGGCGCGCGGGCGCTCGCCGACGACTCGGGGCTCGAGGTGGACGCCCTCGGCGGCGCGCCGGGCGTGCTCTCGGCGCGCTACGGCGGCCCGGGCCTCGACGACGCCGGCCGGTGCGCGCGCCTGCTCGACGCGCTCGCCGGCGTGCCGCCGGAGAAGCGCGCCGCGCGCTTCCGCTGCGTGATCGCGCTCGTCGACCCGGACGGGCGCGAGCAGGTCGTCGAGGGCCTGGTCGAGGGGCGCATCACCGAGGCGCCGCGCGGCGCCCACGGGTTCGGCTACGATCCGGTCTTCTTCTATCCCCCGCGCGGCTGCACGCTCGCCGAGCTGCCCCTGGAGGACAAGGCGCGCGTGGACCACCGCGGCCGCGCCGTCCGCGCCGCGCGCCGGCTCCTCACGGGCGGGGGAGGCGCTCCACCTTGACCCTGGTGATCTTACCCGGACGCGGCGAGATTCATGTCGTGAGCTTCGAGCCCACCGTGGAGCCCCATCACGATCGTCGCCGCGATTACCCCCAGGTCTGACGACGGGCGCCCGTATCCGACCCAGGTCGCCGTCCAGGCGGGAGAAGGCGGCCTTCGCGTCGACTCGGTGATTCTCCTGAATCAGATCCGTTCGGTGGACACGAGCAGGTTGGTGCGACGGCTCGGCGTCCTGAGGACTGAGACCGTCAGCGTGGCGTCAGCACGCAAACCGGGCGAGGAAGTGGTGCCTGCTGAGTGGTAGGATTTCCTGACGTCGGGGTGTGGCGCAGCCCGGTAGCGCACCTGCTTTGGGAGCAGGGGGTCGGAGGTTCAAATCCTCTCACCCCGACCATTTCTTCGAATCCCGCGCCCGCCGCGGTCGTCAAGCAGACAGCAGAACCCGTCCCTGTCCCGACCGAACCCGACGCCCAGGAGGTCACCGATGAAGCGTCTGGCAGGCATCGCCGTCGCGCTCCTCGCGCTGCTCCACGCCGTGCCCGCGTACGCCGACGGCATCAGCGGCATGTCGGTGAGCCCCGGCGCGGTCAAGGTCGGCCAGAAGGTCACGGTCACCGTCAACGGCACGCTCGGCCCGGGCAACAAGTGCCGCGTCTACTACAAGACGACCGACCCGTTCGTGGACAAGGTGCTCGGCGACATCTCGAGCTTCCCGACGACGTTCCAGGTCTCCTTCAGCAAGCCGGGCGTCGGCCAGGGCGGCGTCCACTACGTCCACGTGTGGACGGGCACCACGGGCGAGAACCCGTGCGATGGCAAGGGCTTCAACACGACGGTGAAGGTCACCGCCGCCGGGATCGTCCTGCAGCCGGGGCGGCTCGCGGCGAGCCCGTGCCCACCGGGCTGGGTGGTCAAGGCCCACGAGGCCTCCTCGGGCTTCCTGACGTGCGTGCCGCGCAAGCCCGCGACGAAGATCCAGTGCCCGCCCAAGACGCAGTACGTCGAGACCGAGTGCATGGTCGGCTGCAAGCCCGTTCCGTACTGAGCGGCGCCGCGTGACCGGAGGCGCCGGGGGCCGGGCGCCTCCGGTCCCGGCGACGAGCGGAGCGCCGGGCGCCGCGGCGGTGTATCGTAGCGCCCGGCGCCACCGCGCCCGGAGGACCGTCGCCATGACCGAGCCGTCCGTTCGCCCCCTCGCGCCCGGGCTCAAGCACTCGCAGTCCATCGTCGTCACGGCCGACCTCACGCCCGCGCATCTGCGGGGCGACCCGATCCGCGTGCTCGCCACGCCCGAGATGATCCGCCTGATCGAGCAGACGGCCATCGAGTGCGTGGCGCCACACCTCGGGCCCGGGCAGACGACGGTCGGCACGCGGGTGGACGTCGCGCACCTCGCCGCCACGCCCGAGGGCATGACGGTCACGGTGCGCGTCGAGCTCACCGAGGTGGACCGCCGCCGCCTCGGCTTCCGCGTCGAAGTGCGCGACGAGCTGGACGAGGTCGCCCGCGGCACGCACGAACGCTTCGTCGTGGACGGCGCCCAGCGCCTGCCGCGCTTGCAAGACAAGGTCGCCCGCTGGAAGGGGCGCTGAGCCGGCGCGCCGCCGGCGTCAGGCCTTCCGGATCCAGACCGCCGTGTCGTGGAAGGCGGCGCCGCCGTTCGGCCAGGCGGGGTCGGCGCCGGTGAGGGCGTTGATGCCGAGGCCGCTCTCGAAGTAGCGGTTGGGCCAGACCCCCTCCACGACCACCACGCCCCGCGCCTGGCCCGCCCGCGGCCGCGCGTGGACCGTCACGCGGCCCCGCGCGTTGCCGAGCACGAGGCGGTCGCCCTCGGCCACGCCGAGCGCGGCGCAGTCGTCGGGATGCAGGAGCGCGGTCGGCCGGCCCTCGCGCCGGAGCGAGCCCGGCGTCTCCGTGAACGTGGAGTTGAGGAAGGCGCGGGCCGGCGCGGCCACGAGACGGAACGGCCGGTCGGCGGTGGCCTCGTCGGTCACCGCGAAGTGGTCGGGGAGCGGTGGCATCTCCCGCCAGCGCCCGCCGTGGCGGGACCAGTCGGGCTTGAAGCGGAATTTCCCGTCGGGCCAGGCGAAGCCGTCGAGGAAGTGCGCGGTCTCGAACGGCAGGGCCATGTCCTGGCCGCCGCGCTCCCAGTTGGTCCGGGCGTCCCACATGCCGGACTGGCGGAGCGTCCAGTCCATGATCTCCCACGCCGTCATCCCGAAGCCGCGGTGGCGGGCCCCGAGCCGCCGGGCCAGCTCGGAGACGACCCAGTGGTTCTCGCGGCACTCGCCCGGCGGCTCGATCACGCGCCGGGTGACCTGGAAGGAGGTGTGGCCGCTCGCGGTGTAGAAGTCGTCGTGCTCGAGGAACGTGGTGGCCGGGAGCACCACGTCGGCGAACGCGGCCGTCTCCGTGAGGAACTGCTCGTGCACGCAGAGGAACAGGTCCTCGCGCGCGAGCCCCTTGTGCACGAGCGCGAGGTCCGGACAGACCATCGCGGGGTTCGTGTTCTGCACGAGCATGGCGGTGACGGGCGGCCCGTAGCCGAGCGCGTCGGGGTCGCCCGTCAGGATCGGCCCGAGGCGCGACTGGTCGAGCAGGCGCACCGAGGGGTCCACGGCGTCGAGCCCCTCGATCAGCGAGCGGTCGAGCGGGTAGATCGACGTGTGCCCGTAGAGCGCGCCGCCGCCCGGATACTGCCAGGCGCCGGTCACCGCGGGCAGGCACGACACGGCGTGCATGTTGACGGCGCCGTTGCGCGAGCGGGTGAAGCCGTGGTGGCAGCGGATGAAGCTCCGCCGGGTCCGGCCGTAGAGGCGCGCGAACGCCACGATGGCCTCGGCGGGAAGCCCGGTGATCGGCGCCGCCCACGCCGGGCTGCGGCTCGCGACGTGCGCGGCGAGCGCGTCCGGCGCGTCGGTGTAGCGGCGCAGATAGGCCCAGTCCGCGTAGCCCTCGGCGAACAGCACGTGCATCACGGCGCAGGCCAGCGCGCCGTCGGTGCCGGGGCGCACGGCCAGGTGCAGGTCGGCCTGCTCCGCCGTCGCCGTCCGGTAGGGATCGACCACCACGATCGTGGCGCCGCGCCGCCGCGCGCGCATGGCGTGCGTCATGACGTTGACCTGGGTGTGCACGGGGTTGCCCCCCCAGATCACGACCAGGTCCGAGTGCTCGCCCACCTCGCGGAGGTCGACGCCGCGCTTGGCGCCGGTGCCCACCGTCCAGCCGGTGTCCGAGAGCCTCACGCAGATCGTCGAGTGCCAGCGCGAGTAGCGCATGACGTGACGCAGGCGGTTGATGCCGTCGCGCTGCACGAGCCCCATGGTGCCCGCGTAGTAGTACGGCCACACGGCCTCCGGGCCGAGGCGCGCGGCCTGCTCGGTGAACGCGTGGGCGACCCGGTCGAGCGCCTCGTCCCACGCGATCCGGGCGAACTGGCGGGAGCCCTTGGGGCCGACGCGCTTGAGGGGATGCAGCAGGCGCTCGGGATGGTGCGCGCGCTCGGCGTAGCGCGCGACCTTCTCGCAGATGACGCCGGCGGTGTAGGGGTTGCGCGTGGAGCCACGCACCCGGCCGATCGTGTGCGCGTCGAGGCGCTCGACCTCCAGCGCGCACGTGCTGGTGCAGTCGTGCGGGCAGACGGACGGCACGAGGGTGACGCCGGCCGGGGGCTCGGCCCCGCGGGGCACGACGACGGTCCGCGTGGTTGTCACCTGGCCTAACCTCCCGTGGCGCCGCGCGGGCGTGCCGCCCGCGGGACCGAGTCTACCGCAAGTCGCGTGCTAGACTGACGCCGACTTCCGCCGCAGAGGAGAGCCATCCGCCAGAGGGTCGGCGCCGCCTTCGCCGGGCAGGTCGCGCTCGTCACCGGCGCCTCGTCCGGCATCGGCGCCGCGCTCGCGCGCGCGCTCGCCCGCGAGGGCGCCGACCTGGTGCTGCTGGCGCGGCGCACGGACCGGCTCGCGGCGCTCGCCGCCGAGCTCGAGCGCGGCGGGCGCCGGGCGCTCGCGCTCGGCTGCGACGTCACGCGGGACGGCGACCTCGAGCGCGCCGTCGCCCGGGCGCGCGCGGCGCTCGGCCGGCTCGACGTCGTCGTCGCGAACGCGGGCTTCGGCGTCGTCGGGCCGCTCGCGCGCCTGACGCTCGAGGACTACCGGCGCCAGTTCGAGACGAACGTCTTCGGCGTCCTGCGCACGATCTACGCCACGCTCGCCGACCTCGAGCGCGCCCGCGGCCGGCTCGTGATCATCGGCAGCGTGACGGGCTGGGTCGCGGCGCCGGGCTCCTCGCCCTACGCGATGAGCAAGTTCGCGGTGCGCGGCCTGGCCGAGGCGCTCGGCCACGAGCTGGCGCCGCGCGGCGTCTCGGTGACGCTGATCAGCCCGGGCTTCGTCGCGTCGGAGATCCGCCGGGTGGACAACCGGGGCGCCCTGCGGGACACGGCGCCGCGGGACCCCATCCCCGCGTGGCTCGTGATGCCGGCGGAGCGGGCGGCACGGCAGATCGTCCGCGCCGTCGCGCGGCGGCGGCGCGAGGTGGTGCTCACGCCCACGGGCAAGCTCGCCGTGTTCCTGCAGCGCCACGCGCCGTGGCTCGTCGCCTGGGGCATGCGGCGCTTCGGGGTGCGCAGCCGCGGCGAGCCCGGCGCGGGCGGCTAGCCCCGGTCAGCCGCGGCGCGGCGACTCCGCGTGCGCGCGGATGGCGGCGAGGAAGCGCTCGCCGAACTCCCGGCACTTCCACTCGCCGACGCCCTTGACCGCGAGCAGCGCCGCCGGCGTCGGCGGCCGGGCGCTCGCCATGTCGCGCAGCGAGGCGTCGCTGAAGATCACGTAGGGCGGCACCCCACGCTCCTCGGCGAGCGCGCGGCGGACCCCGCGGAGCGCCTCGAAGAGGTCGCGGTCCGCCGGGCCGCGCGGCGCCGGTCCCGGGGGCGCGGCGCCGCCCGCCGCGGGAGCCCGCTGGCGGCGGCGCGGGCGGCTCAGCGGGCCCCCCTCGGCCTCGCCGCGCACGATGCGGGCGCCGCTCGGCGCGAGGCCGACCGTCGGGTACTCGCCGCCGGCGCGCTCGAGGTGCCCCTGGCCCAGGAGCTGGTCGATCCACGCGCGGATCTGCCGCCGGTCGACGTCGCCGAGGGTCCCGTGGACGGCGAGCCGATCGTGGCCGAGGGCGCGGATCCGCTCCGTCGAGGCGCCGGCCAGCACCTCCGCCACGTGGCCCGCCCCGAAGCGCCCGCGCAGCGCGGCGACGCCGGCGAGGATCTTCCGCGCGATCGCCGGCGAGTCGTCGGCGACGGCGATCTCGCCCAGGCACACGTCGCAGGCGCCGCAGCCGGGCGGCGCGTACGCCTGGCCGAAGTACCCGACGAGGGCGCGATGCCGGCACACGGCGTCCTGGCAGAACCCGAGGATCTGGCCCAGCTTGCGCACCGCCTCCGGGGGCGTGGCGGGCTCGGACTCCAGCACGGATCGCCAGAGCCCGTAGTCGGCGCCGCTCCACAGCAGCACGCACTCCGCCTCGAGCCCGTCGCGGCCCGCGCGCCCCGCCTCCTGCTGGTAGTGCTCGATCGATTTCGGCATCCCCGCGTGGAGCACGTAGCGCACGTTCGAGCGATCGATCCCCATGCCGAACGCCACGGTGGCGACGACGACGTCGGCGCGCTCGGCGACGAACGCGTCCTGGTTCGCCCGCCGCTCGGCGTCGGCGAGCCCCGCGTGATACGGGACCGCGCGCAGCCCGCGCCGGACGAGCGCCCGGCTCAGCTCGTCGACCTCGGCGCGGCGGATGCAGTAGACGATGCCGGCCTGCCCGCGATGGCGGTCGATCACCGCGAGCACCTGCCGGAGGCGATCGACGCGCGGCTGGACGCGGTAGACCAGGTTCGGCCGGTCCACGGGCCCGACGAGGAGCGCCGGATCGCGCAGCCGGAGCTCGGCGACGATGTCGGTGCGGACCTGGGGCGTCGCCGTGGCCGTGTACGCGTGGATGGCCCGTTGCGGGAACGTCTCCCGCAGCACGCGCAGCTGCCGGTACTCCGGCCGGAAGTCGTGCCCCCACTGGCTGATGCAGTGCGCCTCGTCGACCGCGAAGAAGGCGGGGTCCACGCGGCGCAGCGCCTCCGCGAACCCGGGGGCCGCGAGCCGCTCGGGCGCGACGTACAGGAGGTTCACGCGCGCGCGCAGCAGGTCGCGCTCGACGGCGGCCCGCTCGTCGCGGCGCTGGCTGCTGTTGAGGTACGCCGCCGCCACGCCGGCCTGGCGCAGGGCGTCCACCTGGTCCTTCATCAGCGCGATCAGCGGCGAGACGACGACGGCGAGCCGGTGCAGGTGGACGGCCGGCACCTGGTAGCAGAGCGACTTCCCCCCGCCCGTCGGGAGCACGACGACCGAGTCGCGGCCGTCGAGCACGGCGCGCACCGCCTCCGCCTGGAGCGGCAGGAAGCTCGCGTAGCCCCAGGTGCGCGCGAGCGTCGCGAGGACGGCGGCATCACGGTCCGCGATCGCCACGTCCGCGATGGTAGTACGCCGGCGGCCGGGAGGGCGACCCGATGTAGGATCGGACGGGGTGAGGACGAAGCCGGCCCAACGCAGTAGAATCGAGACCGAGCGTCTCGTACGTGCACGTGCGCCTGTAGCTCAGCTGGACAGAGCATCGGACTTCTAATCCGAGGGTCGCAGGTTCGACTCCTGCCAGGCGCACCACCAAATCAGATGGTTTTTGGACTCCCGGTGCCGAGTAGTCGATGTCCTCAACGCACGCCTGCCGAAGTTTCAACCTCGCTTCGAGCGAAGGGCGAAAAACGACATGCCACGCCCACCACAATCCGGGGGGACCCTTCACCGGACCGCGCTCGCCGCCATCAACCGTGCGGCGGTCATCCATCGCCAGGCGCGAGTCCCACCGCACCGGCAGTTTCAGGCCGGGGGCGCGTTGACGATCAGGAATATAAATGGCATAATCACGGCATGGCTATCACTGCCGTGGCTGTGGAACGACGAGCAAGCGCCAAGAGTCGCTCTGCCGTGCAGAAGGCTCTGTCATATCTCCAGGGGCTGGGCTGCGAGACGATGACGCTGATGGATTCTGCTCGCGCCGATGTTGCGAAGTGGTCAGGCGCTGACGTCGTGCTTGTCGACAGCACCGGTTCACGATTGGTCGTCGAGGTGAAGCGGCTCCATCGGGAATTCCCGCAGGCCCGCGTGTTCGTCGCGACCGACTATCTCACGACTGCATCGCTGTCCGAGGCTTACCGCGCTGGGGCGGCTCTTGTCGCGCCGCCTGCCGGATTTGTCGATGCCGTGAGGAATGTGATTCGGGTCACGATTGGGGATCCGGTCGTGGTTTCGGATCGCGCGCGCCTCGAAGTTGGCGACGCCAGCCGCCATCCTCTCGAAGAGGCCGTCGTGGGCGAGTTCCATGATGCCGTTAGCGGGCGCCTCGACGCACGGCGTGTGGCGGACGCGTATCATCTTTCCCTGTCGGCCCTCGCCAAGGCCCTCCGAATCACCCAGTCGGCTTTGTCGAAGCGGCCGACGGCTTTAGCTGCCCAGCCTGCCCTCCGTGAGCTCGAGGTTGCGTGGGCAACGCTCTTGGCCGCTCTAGGAAGGCCGGAGAAGGTTCGTGCTTGGCTGAACGTCAGCCGGCGTGACTTGGGAGGCGAGCCGCCAATCAAGCTGTTGCTCGACGGATCTGCGAAGAGCTTTGCCAACTACGTTCGGAGTGCAGTAGCCGGCGAACCCGGCTAATGCTCGAGGGCGAAGAACTCAGCGCCTCGGCCCGCCCCCAGGGCAGGCGCCGAATGCGTGATATGCTGTCAAGTGTCGGCTCCCTCCTGTCCGTGACGGCGCGTCCAGGTCGCGAGCGCCATTGTGTTCGGAGCGCGCGTTGTCATCTCGGCCCGCATCCACATTGGACGTCCGGCCAAGACGCCGATGAAAGGCGAAAACGAAAAGTCATGAGCAAGGAAGACGCAATCGAGGTGGAAGGCAAGGTGGTCGAGCCGCTGCCCAACGCGATGTTCCGGGTGGAGATGGACAATGGCCACAAGGTCCTGGCCCACGTGTCGGGCAAGATGCGAATGCACCGCATCCGGATCCTGCCCGGCGACAAGGTCACGATGGAGCTGTCCCCCTACGACCTGACCCGAGGTCGCATCACGTACCGGTTCAAGTAGAAGTCGGCGTTCAGCAGCGCACCGTCGCGCTCCGGGGCCGTCGTCGAGGGTCCCTG